>Ga0210384_10006283_pt1 | contig 12706 bp, 12 predicted proteins | sample IncBWH2MmetaG_FD_160574 | JGI IMG/M metagenome (GOLD analysis project Ga0210384, IMG submission 160574) | Forest soil microbial communities from Barre Woods Harvard Forest LTER site, Petersham, Massachusetts, United States - Inc-BW-H-2-M | ecosystem: Environmental > Terrestrial > Soil >... | reverse complement strand
TGTACCAAACCGCGGCAAATCGCGAATCCAAAGATCGGTAGAACGGCTCTAATATTCGGAATGCGTAAGTTACTTTGGTGCTAGCTCAACCGTCTGCAAGCCATACAACGTAAAGATAGTTAGCCGCATCTGAACAGTTGCGGCCGGAAAAGGCAACTTGACCGACCCAGCACAGCGACAAAGCAACGAATTTAGCGAAGCCGAGGCCATCGGAAAGGCGCAGCAGGGGGACGCGGAAGCGTTCCAGGCGCTCTACGACAAGCACCGGCGGCGAGTGTATTCGCTTTGCCTGCGCATGACGGCGAATACAGCCGAGGCCGAGGACCTGACGCAGGAAGCTTTCCTGCAGCTGTTCCGCAAGATCGGCACGTTTCGTGGAGAGTCGGCTTTTTCGACGTGGCTGCATCGGCTTTCGGTCAATGTCGTGCTGATGCATTTGCGCAAGAAGAGCCTGCCGTCGGTTTCCTTGGAAGAAACCACGCAGGGCACGGACGACGAATCGCCGAAGAAGGATTTCGGCACGGAAGATTTAGCGCTGGCCGGATCGATCGACCGGCTGCAGTTGCAAAGGGCGGTAGAGGATCTGCCTCCAGGCTATCGCACGATTTTTGTGCTGCACGATGTGGAAGGGTACGAGCACAACGAGATTGCCGGGATCGTGGGTTGTTCCATCGGCAACAGCAAGTCGCAGTTGCACAAGGCCCGCATGAAGTTGCGCGACCTGCTCAAGATGAATCGAGCCGAAAAGGCCGGCAAGTCTTCAGTCGGGCGGGACGAGAAAAACTGAGCCAGCGAAGACTGGCCCGAAAGTAATCTGCTCAGAGGCGCTAACAGCTGCACGCTGAATCGAACCGCAGTACACTGGCTTGGCAGATTCAGCGGAGGCTTGGGGAGAGAGCAGTATGAATTGCGTTGAGCTGCAAAACAGCCTGGCGGAGATCGAAGACAGCCATAGCACGGAGCAGCAGGCTCATCTGAAGGACTGCGCGCAATGCTCGGCGCTGGTCGAGGAGCTGAATCTGATTGCCTCCTCGGCAAGCGTGCTGCGGGCCGCCGACGAACCCAGCCCGCGCGTCTGGAACTCCATCGAGATTGCCTTGCGCCAAGAAGGGTTGATCCATCCGCCGCGACCCAGAGGGTCGCTGTTGCCCTCGCTTCGCAGTCGCTGGGGGTGGGCGCGCTGGGTAGCTCCGGCGGCTGCCGCTATGCTGATCGTGGTTGGACTCTACGTTCGCCAGCAGTCGTTGCCGTTGCCCGTGCAAGTGGCGGAACGCACGGCGCCACCGGCAATCGTGACACCGGTTTCTGCCGTTGAAATGGCGGGCCTGAACGACGACGATTTGCTGCAGGAAATTGGGCAGGCGACTCCTGCGCTCCGGGCTCAGTACGAAGACAATCTCCGCCGCGTCAACGAATACATTCGGGATGCGCAAAGCAATGTCGCCGACAATCCGAATGACGACGAGGCTCGCCGTTCTCTGATGGCGGCTTATCAGGAAAAGGCCATGCTTTTCGAGTTGGCCATGGACCGTTCTCTGCCATAATAGAAGCAATCGGGGACTCAATATGTCTGGGCGTTCAGTCAATTTCATTCTGATCTTCGTTGTTGTCGGGGCGATGCTCGCGGGAACGGCGGCAGCCGAAACTCACAAGGAATTTCGTTTCAATGTCGGGGCCAGGGCCGGAGTTTCGGTCAGCAATCCTTTCGGTTCCATCTCGGTCAAGCCGTCCACCGGCAATTTCGTTGTCATCAACGCGTTGCTGTCGTCGGACAAAGTGGAAGTCGACAACAACCAGATGGGCAATCATCTGGATATAACCACCCATTTGCTTCCGGGCGCAAACGCCGACTCCGGGCGCGTCGACTATCAGATTCTTGTGCCCGCCGATGCCAGCGTTACCCTGCATTCCACTACCGGCCCTTTGTATGCCGAAAAGCTGCATGGTGATGTAACTCTGGAAGGTTCCGGAGCCACGGTAGCCATTCGCGACATTAGTAACGCCCACGTTCACGTCAAAACTCTGAACGGTCCGGTCACCATAACCAATGTGCAGCAGGGCCACGTCGAAGTCGATTCGTTGAGCGGCGACGTCACGCTGGATCAGGTCACGGGCCCGCTGGTGCAAGTGATTTCGACCAGCGGCAAGATCAACTACACTGGCGACTTCGGCAATAGCGGCGAGTACCGCCTCACCAGCCACAGCGGCGACATCGAAGCCACGGTGCCGGAAACTACGTCCGCCGACGTGAGCGCGCACTCGGTGCGGGGCGAAGTGCACGACGATATTCCTCTTCAACCCAAGGCTCACACCTCGTTCCTCTACAAGCAGGGAAGTGCCTTCGTGGGTACCATGGGCCATGTTGCCGTCTCTTCCACCGTGGTGCTGCGCAGCTTCAGTGGTAAAATCCACCTCAGAAAACGCGCGGACAAAGCAACCCAATAGCAAGGAAAATCAAAGCGAAACGCTCGCCGCGCCGTCGCAAGACGGGACGAGAGAGTGTGCGGTCGTACCGAACGCCAAAAGCGGGATTGGGCAATCGCGTTCGCAGCAACGGGGTTTTCCTGGTTGGCTTCATGGGCGCAGGGAAGAGCAGCGTGGGTCGCGCCCTGGCGCGGCGGCTGAACTGGACATTTGAGGACCTTGATGACCGCATTGAGCGCCGCGAGGGACGGACAGTAGCGGAGATTTTCCGCGATTCTGGAGAAGCCGAATTCCGGCGCGCGGAACGCGCTGCGCTCACGCAGATTCTGGAAGAACAGTGCGGCGGAGGCGCAAGGATTGTGGGATTGGGCGGTGGCGCCTTCGTACAAGAAGGTAATGCCGCTTTGCTAGAGGCCGCTCGTGTGCCGACAGTTTTTCTCGACGCTGCGGTGGAAGAGTTGTGGCGGCGCTGTTGCGCGGAGGCCAGCGAGAGCGGAGCAGAGCGGCCGCTGCTGAAAAGCGAAGATCAGTTTCGCAAGCTGTATGCAGGCCGGCGCGGAGGATACTTGATGGCGTCGCTCAAAGTGGATACCGGTAACCGCACCGTGGAAGCGATTGCGGCAGAAATTGTGGAATGTCTCGAACTGAAGAAGATCGGGTTGCGTACCGAAGACGGGGAGAGCGAGTGAAGTCGCATATGGCGATGAGACCGGGAATTCCTTCGCTGGTGGTGATGCTCCTGGCTGCGTCGTTATTGACGCCAGCCGTTCACGCGGGCGACAAGAAAGACAAGCCCAAGGCTGCAGGTCCGCAAACTGTGGACTCCGGGTCGTTCGGTGTTTTCGTGAAGGGCCAGCGGGTGGTGACTGAAACGTTCAACATTGAGCAGTCCAACGGCATCAACATCATCAAGTCGCAGCTCAAAGAAACCAGTGGAGCCGAAGCCGCGACGCAGAAATCTGAAATGCGGATTGCGGCCAATGGCGATCTGCTGCAATATGACTGGAGCCAGTCCTCCGGGAGTTCACTGACAGTTTTGCCGAACAACGATTTCTTGATCGAGAAGATCACCCCGGCCGGAGCCGGCAAGCCCGCCGAGAAGCCCTTCCTGATGCCGACTGCGTCTTCGATTCTCGACAACAACTTCTTCGTGCAGCGCGAAGTGCTGGTCTGGCGCTATTTGCAGGCCGATTGCGAGCCCAACGGCGGCGATCTCAGGTGCCAGAAGGGACCGGCTCAGTTTGGCGTCCTGGTTCCCCAGGACCAATCTTCAGCAAGCGTGCGCCTCGAACTCGTGGGAAAAGAGAAGGTCGCCATTCACGGCGCCGAGCGCGGATTGCTGCGCTTGACCCTGAAGGGCGAAAATTTTGAGTGGTCTTTGTGGGTGGACGATCAAAATCAGTTTAAGTTGATGCGTGTCTCGATTCCTGCCGATGATACGGAAGTTGTCCGGGACTGACCTTTCCTACCGGCGGCGGAATCGAGCGCATCCCTGGATCACCTTTTGCAACTGGCGGATGCACGGGCGGCGCGGGTTCTGGTCACAGTGATGCTGTTCACACTGGGGCTGGGGTTTCTCTATGTGGCCAAGGACACCCTGGTCGCTTTTCTGTTCGCCATCTTCTTCGCCTACCTGATGACCCCGCTGGTGAGCCGCCTGGAGAAACCGCTTAAAGGACGCGGCCGCGCTATCGCCGTGATCTATGCCCTTTTACTTGCTCTCGTGGTGGTGTTTTTTGTGGTCGTCGGACCCAAGGTGACGCGCGAAGGCGGGAAGCTGGGACAATCACTGCCCGACCTGTTGACCCGCCTCAGCTCGGGCCAGATCGCCGAGCAACTGGGGCGTGAACACGGCTGGAACGAGAAGAGCACTCATCTGATACAGTCTTTTCTGGCCAGCCATAGCGATGAAATCACGCAACTGACGCAGCGGGTCGGCTTGCACGTGGCTGATGTTGCCAAACAAGCGTGGCTGTTTTTTGTGGTTCCGCTCCTTTCGATTTTCTTTCTGAAAGATGGCCGCTCGTTCAGTGATTTTCTGCTCTCCACCATCCATTCGCGCCCGCAGCGCGAGTTTCTGGAAAACGTGCTCAACGACTTGAATCAGATGCTTGCCCACTTCATCCGCGCGCAGTTGATACTCGCGGGTTTGACCCTGGTGGTCTACTCGGTCGCCCTCTGGCTGATGGGAGTGAGCAATCCACTGTTGCTTGGCACCATCGGCGGGTTGCTTGAGTTCGTACCGGTGGTTGGGCCGCTGGCTGCGGGCATCATCATCGTGGCTGTTTCCCTGCTGACCAGCTATTCCCACTGGGTTGGGCTGCTGACCTTTCTCATTATCTGGCGGCTGATTCAGGATTACGTTTCCTCTCCACGCATCATGGGCGAGAGCATGGAACTGCATCCGTTGGCTGCGATTTTCGGGGTCATGGCCGGCGGCGAGGTTGCCGGTATTCTGGGCATCTACCTGTCGATTCCGGTCATGGCGAGCCTGCGCATCGTCTTTCGCCGCTGGCGGCTCTATGCCGAAAAGAAGAAGTTCGGCCCGCTCACTGAATACGCGCTGGGTAGTCAGCTGTCGCACAGGAAGTAAGGTTGTCGTCGGCCATCAGTCGTCGGTTGTCTGGCTCACGCAGGCTGTCATGCGTGATGAGCGATTGTCATTCTTCCGCTTTCGGCTACTTTCCCGTTGCCGCGTCCAACGCTTTGTCCAAATCGACTTTCCGCAGAAATTCCGCCGCGGCCTCAGGCAAGACGGTATTGATGAACATTCCCGACCCCAACTCGAACCCGGCAACGCGAGTCAGCCGGGGAATCACGCTCACGTACCAGTGAAAGTGGCGTGCGCCCGCGTATTCCGCGGGGGCGCTGCGCACTGTGAAGTTCAGATCCGGATTCTCCAAGCCTACATATATCTTCGCCAACAACGTTCGCAAAACGCGCGCCAAATCTGCAATCTCAATGTCGGTGATGTCGCCAAAGCTTGCCATGTGGCGCAGGGGGAAGATATGCGTGGCAAACGGGGTGGCGGCGGCGAACACTTCCATGGCGACAAAATGCTCGCCCTTGAGAACGATTCGCACCTGGTCTTCGATTTCGCGCTCCACGACGTGGCAGAACATGCACTCGCCCACGTCGTCATAGTGGCGCAGAGCTTCGAACAGGCGATGCCGGACCTGGCTCGGAATGACCGGCGTGGCGATCAGCTGTGAATGAGGGTGCTGCATGCTCGCCCCCGCGTCCGCTCCGTGGTTTTTGAAGATCGTGATATGGTTCACGCGCTGGTCCACGCTGAGCGCGTTGTAGCGCTCCCGGTAAGCGGTCAGAATTCGTGCCACATGCTCATCGGGCAGCAGCGCCATGTAGCCGGAGTGATCCGGCGAATCGATGATGACTTCGTGAAACCCGAAGCCGTCAATGCGTCGCCGCAGGTGCTGCAGATCGCGCTTCGGCTGCACCTCGCTGGAGAGCGCGGCAAACTTGTTGGGAATCACGCGCACCATCCACGGTTCGCCGGCGCTGGCGGGGAGGCGCAGGACTTCAATCGGCGTCTTGCTTTCATTGCCGGGGCAGAATGGACAACTTTCCACGAAAGCTGGAGTCGGCGGTGCCGTGCGGTGGGTCGCGAGTTCTTCAGGGCGTTTCGCCCGCTCCGTTGCGATGATGACCCACTCCTTGGAGAAGAAGTTTTGGCGCAGCTCCGGCATAAAAGTCCTCTCACTTTTCTATCGGCAGTGATGAGAAATCCTGCACACGGACAGACCGGGGAAAGACGGTAGATCGACCCGTTGAGAATTCTGCCGGGCTTTCATGGTTATGAAGTTGGAACGCCGCGAATCGCGCACAAAGGCTGGTCTTCCACTGTTATAGAATCCAAATCATCCGCATGAATCGCCGACTCGCAGTCTGGCCGCGCGTTCGGCGGTCGTTCGCCTTCATCTTCATCTCAACGAGGAAGCCGCGCCGATGATCGTCATGAAGTTCGGCGGTACGTCGGTGGAAGACGCCAAGGCGATCGATCGCGCGGCTGCGATCGTCGAGGGCCGCCGGGCGCAGCAGCCCGTGGTCGTGGTCAGCGCCATGGCGAAGGTGACGGACACACTGCTGACCATGGCGAAAGCGGCGGGCGCTGGAGAGCGCAAGACTGCGCTCAAACTCTGCCGCTCGCTGCAGGAGCGGCACTACAACGCGGCCAGCGAATTGCTGGGGACGGCGCTGTTCACTGAGTTTCATTCCGAGCTCGGGGCCGAGTTTGAAGCGCTCGACGAGCTGTTGCGCGGGATTTCCGCGGTCGGCGAGATCACGCCCCGCACCACCGATCATGTCGCCGCTTTCGGTGAAATTCTTTCGAGCAAGATCGTCGCCGCGGCCTTCACCGCGCGCGGCTTGAGCAGCGCTCACGTGGACTCGCGAGAAATTCTGGTGACCGACGGCAACTACATGCAGGCCGTGCCCCAGTTTGAAGAGACCAATGTCAAACTGCAGGAAAGAGTTCTGCCACTGATCCAAGGCGGTAAGGTGCCGGTGCTGGGAGGCTTCATCGGCACCAATCGCGCGGGAATCACGACGACTATCGGACGCGGTGGAGGCGATTTCTCGGCGGCTATCTTCGGGGCGGGACTGGGGGTCGACCGCATCGAGATCTGGACGGATGTGGACGGAATCCTGACCACCGATCCTCGCATCTGCCCCGAAGCGCGGCGGATCAAAGTCATCAGCTTCGATGAAGCTGCGGAGTTGGCATATTTTGGCGCCAAGGTTCTGCATCCAGCCACGGTGCTGCCGGCCATTCAGAAAAACATTCCCGTCTATGTTTTGAACTCGCGCAATCCCAAGTGTGAAGGCACGCGCATTACGACGCGCGCGCCGCACGGCAAAAACATCTTCAAAGCCATTGCCGCCAAGAAGCGCATTACCATCGTCGACGTGGCCGCTCCGCGCATGCTGCTGGCCCACGGATTTCTGCGCTCGATCTTTGAAGCCTTCGACCGGCACCAGGTCGCGGTCGATGTGGTCTCAACTTCTGAGGTTAGCGTCTCGCTGACGGTGGATTCGAATCAGGCCATTCCCGCGCTGGCTGCCGATCTTGCCAAGCTCGCCGACGTAAAGTATGAAGGGCGAAAAGCCATCGTCTGCCTGGTCGGCGAAAACCTGCGCGACACACCTGGAATTGCCGCTCTTGTGTTCCGTGAACTGGCGGACAAAAAGATTCGCATGATTTCGCAAGGCGCCTCGGAGATCAATCTGACTTTCGTGATTGAGGAGGACGAGGTGCCGGAGGTTATACAGCGTCTGCATAAGAAGTTTTTTTCGGAGTTGGACCCGGAAGTGTTCGCGTGAGGGGGTCCTTGAAAGGCTTGTATCGCAGAGATCACGGAGGACGGCCGCAGAGAACGCAGAGGGATTTCAGTGCCTCTCTCCGTGATCTCAGCGGTCTTTTCTCAGCGTGCTCTGCGTTCAAACGCTTTTGTGCCCTATGAACCTGTTGATTCTAGGCCGCGGTAAGACCGGCTCGCTATTGAAGAGGACCAGGTGCCGGAAGTGAAAAAGCGCGTGCACAGCAGTTTTTTTGAAGTTGGATGCGGCGGGGTTCGCGTGAGCCGGACGTCGAAAGGCTTCTATCGCAGAGAGCGCGGAGGACGGCCGGAGAGAACGCAGAGGGATTCCAGTGCCTTTCTCCGTGATCTCAGCGCGTTTTTCTCGGCGTGCTCTGCGTTCAAACGCTTTTATGGCCTATGAACCTGTTGATATAGGCCGCGGTAAGACCGGTTCGCTATTGAAGACGACCAGGTGCCGGAAGTGATCCAGGCCCGGACAAAACCTCTTTCCCGGAGTTGGACCTGGAAGTGTTCGCGTGAGTGGGACCCCAAGAGGCTTTTATGGCAGAGATCCCGGAGGACGGCCGCAGAGAACGCAGAGGGATTTCAGTGCCTTTCTCCGTGATCTCAGCGGGCCTTTCTCAGCGTGCTCTGCGTCGAATGCTTTAGTGCCCTATGAACCTGTTGATACTAGGCCGCGGTAAGACCGGTTCGCTCGTCGTGGAAGTTGCCGCCGAGCGCAAGCACCAGGTCCGCATCGCAGGATCCAAAGAGAATCAGGCCTGCGCCGCGCTTACGCCGGAGAAGCTGCACGACATCGACGCCGTCATCGACTTTACGACGCCGCGTTGTGTCCTGGCCAACATCGAGGCCAGCGTGCGGGCAGGGAAGAACATGGTGGTGGGCACGACAGGCTGGCATGCAGAACTCGAACGTGTTCGGAGTCTCGTTGACGAGCGCGGCACCGGATTTCTTTACACCGCCAATTTCTCGATCGGAGTGAATTTGTTTTTCGAGTCCGTTCGTGCCGCCGCAACCGCCCTTCGTCACGGCTACTCCGGCCAGATCTTCGAGCGCCACCACGTTCATAAAAAAGACGCGCCGTCGGGAACGGCTCTTGCCATCCAGCGCGTTATCCGCGAAGCCGGTGGCGGAAATGACAACCTCGAAATCACCTCATTCCGTGAAGGTGACGTGGTCGGCCTGCACGAGGTAGTTCTCGAATCCGGGAACGATCGTATCTATTTGTGCCACGACGCCAAGTCGCGCCGCGGCTTCGCCGAAGGCGCCGTCCGCGCAGCCGAGTGGCTGGCCGGCAAGAAAGGCTTCTACGATTTCAAGGATGTGTGGCGCGAGCTATAGCGAGACTACTGGCCAAGCCGCCGATAAAAGGCTCGCGAATATCGAAATGCCAACAGGACAAGGACAAATACGTTAAAGGCTAAGGACCAGTTGAATCGGTGAGAGTGAGAGACTTGGTAGGCGATAACGGCAGCGTCCATCCCTAGCACAAACGCGAGGAATAGAAGCCAGACGAATACTGAACGTAAGGAACTGTTCTCCAGCACACGAACATCCCATCCTCTGTCCAGGTATTCGAAGGATTCGAAAAGCCGGCTCATCTCACCCCATTATAGCTTTTGATAGATCGATTTTCCCGCGCGCTCCATTCGCGCTATCTTATCCCTATGCAACTCCGTGGCTGCGGCACTGCCCTCGTAACCCCATTTCATCAGGATGGCTCCATCGACGAAGCCGCGTTGCGCAATCTGATAGCGTGGCAGATCGAGTCCGGCATTGATTTTCTCGTTCCCTGCGGATCGACCGGTGAGACCCCGACTCTTACCAACGACGAGCGCCTGCGCGTGGTCGACATCACGGTCGAAGTCGCGGCCGGACGCGTGCCCATCCTCGCCGGCGCCACCTCGAACGCGACGCAGGAAGCGGTGGAAAAGGCGAAAGAAATGGCCGCGCGTGCCGGCGTCGACGCGATCCTGACCGCCTCGCCTTATTACAACAAGCCCACGCAGGAAGGCCAGTACCGTCACTTCAAAGCTATCGCCGAGGCGGTGGGTGACAAGCCTGTCATCGTCTACAACGTTCCCGGCCGCACCGGAGCCAACATCGAGCCGGGCACGTTGGCTCGCCTGGCCGAGATTCCGAATCTTGTGGGCGTAAAGGAAGCCAGCGGCAACATGACTCAAATTGCGGAAGCGATCAACGCCGTGCCGGAAACATTTCTGGTTTTTTCCGGCGATGACGCGCTCACGCTGCCGGTCATCGCGCTCGGCGGCGTTGGAATCATTTCGGTCGCTTCGAACGAAATTCCGCACGAGATGGCGGCTCTCACACGCGCCGCTCTCGATAATGACTGGGCCACGGCGCGCATCCTGCAGCGCAAATACCTGCCGCTGATGCAGGCCAATTTTATCGAGTCGAACCCGCTGCCCGCCAAGGCCGTGCTCGCGATGATGGGTAAGATGGAAGAGGTTTACCGTCTGCCGCTCGTCCCTATGCGCCGCGAAACCCGCTCACGCCTGCAGAAAATTGCCATCGAAGCAGGATTGATCAGCAAGCCCGCCGGGCCCGCCGCGGAAGCGCCGGAATTTTTCATCTACGAAAACTGGGCTGCGGGGCCGCACAAGATCGTGCTGCATCGCGGCTCCTGCGGCCAGTGCAGCCACGGCAAAGGACGCCCCGCCGGCCACGACTCCAACCATGCCCGCTGGCACGGCCCCTACTCGGCGCTGGGCGAAGCCCGCACTGCCGCCCAAGCCATGACCGGAGTGCTCATTCGCAGCGAATGCAAGTGCGTGTAGCGCAGATTTTCCGGTGCACGGCGTTGATTCAACCTCACTTTCGTGACTGGTTTTCCTGACACCGCTAGCTTTCCAGATCTGCGTCGCCGCATGGTCGACGCGCAGCTGCGCGCGCGAGGAATTAAGGATGCGCGCGTGCTTGAGGCCATGTTGCGCGTCCCACGCCACGAGTTCACGCCCGAGAGCTATCGCGACCAAGCCTACGAAGATCACCCGCTTCCCATCGGCGAAGGCCAGACCATTTCTCAACCTTACATTGTGGCGTCGATGCTGGAAGCGCTCGCTTTGAAGGCCTCCGATCGTGTGCTTGAAGTCGGTACGGGTTCGGGCTATGTCACCGCGCTGCTGGCCGGGCTGACGGCAGAAGTAGTTTCCATGGAGCGCCACGCTGCGCTGGCCGACCGCGCGAGGGAGTTGCTCAAGCGCCTCGGCTGCGCGAATGTGAAGATAATCCTGGGCGACGGCAGCCGGGGTTTTCCGGACTTAGCGCCGTACGACGCAATTCTGGTTTCAGCGGCAGCGGCTGAGGTGCCGCGAGCGTTGGTTGCACAACTGGCTGAGGGTGGGCGCATGATCATTCCAATCGGCTCAGGCGAGGCACAACAGTTGCAATTGATCCAACGGCAAAACGGCCAGCCCACGACAACCTTGCGCGAGTTGTGCCGATTCGTGCCGTTGATAACCGAACAGCGGCCTTAGGTCTTGGGTCTTAGGTGTTAGGTCTTCGAAACCTCACCCTGAAACCTAAGACCTAGCACCTACCACCCAACACCCAACACCTGCCTACCCGGCGCCTGCATTTACAATCAACCCGTGCCCATCCTGCACAACCTGCGCGTCACGCTCGAAATGATCAAGTGGGAGCACTCGATCTTCGCACTGCCGTTTGCGCTGTGCGGAGCCATGCTGGCAGCGGGAGGATTGCCCAGCGCGCATCAGATGCTGTGGATCGTAGTGGCGATGGTTGCTGCGCGATCGGCAGCCATGGCGTTCAACCGCCTGGCCGACGCCGCGATCGATGCTGCTAACCCGCGCACGCGCACGCGTGCACTGCCCGCCGGCCAACTCACGCCGGCGTTCGTGACGGCGTTTGTGCTGGTTTCGAGCGCGATTTTTATCGCCGCCGCGGCGCTGTTGAATCGGCTCGCGTTCTGGTTGTCTCCGGTCGCGTTGGCGGTTTTGTTGCTTTATTCCTATACCAAGCGCTTCACCCGCTGGTCGCATCTGGTGCTGGGATTCGCGCTCGGCATTGCGCCTGCCGCAGCCTGGATCGCCGTCCGCGGCTCGCTTGATCCGCGCATCCTGCTGCTGACGGCTGCGGTAACGTTCTGGGTTGGTGGCTTCGACGTTCTCTACGCCTGCCAGGATTTCGATTTCGACCGCGAGGCCGGATTGCATTCCATTCCGCGCTTCGTCGGAATTCCGGCGGCGCTATGGATTGCCCGCGGCTTTCATTTGACGATGCTGGCGCTGCTCATGGGGCTGGTTTGGTCGTTCGGGCTGGGCAAATATGCGGTGGCGGGAGTTGTGCTGGTAGCCATCCTGCTGACCTATGAGCACTCCCTGGTTTCGTCCAAGGATCTGAGCAAACTGAACGCCGCGTTCTTCACCATGAATGGTGTGATCTCGGTCGTGTTTTTCGTGTTTATTGCCGGGGATTTGCTGTTATCAAAATAGCGGACACGACGGCCTTCACCGTGCCCGGCTTATTGATTCACTCGCAACAGCAGCACCGTGCCGCTTCCCAGCCTGACGTTGCTCTTGTCGGAAGTCACGAGGGACCCATTCGATCCGCTCGCCTGGCTGAGTTGTGTATCCGGAATTCCAATGACTCCCTGCGTCTGTGGCGTGATCGTGCGTTGGGAACCGGCGCGCGGTGGACCGCCGGTATCGCCGCTGCCCGCGGGAGGCGCCGCTGCGGGCTGGCGCTCCATGGTTCCGCCTCCGTAGCCTCCGTGCATGCCGCCCCCTCCCATGCCGCCGCCACCCCCACCCGTGCCGCCGCCCGAGTAGCCTCCCGGTTGCTGATAGGAAGAATCATTGCCGCCTTGCGCGCCGGCCTCCTGCAGATCGGCGATCGCCTGAAGCGACATGGACAACGGAACCTGCGTGCCATCCTTGAGAAGGGCATGATCGAAAACAAGG
>Ga0210384_10006282_pt1 | contig 12706 bp, 9 predicted proteins | sample IncBWH2MmetaG_FD_160574 | JGI IMG/M metagenome (GOLD analysis project Ga0210384, IMG submission 160574) | Forest soil microbial communities from Barre Woods Harvard Forest LTER site, Petersham, Massachusetts, United States - Inc-BW-H-2-M | ecosystem: Environmental > Terrestrial > Soil >... | reverse complement strand
CGAAGCGCACGGGTGGCTGGCGCGCCGGCGGCAGCGGCGGTTAACGCGTCTTGGTAAGGTTCACATGGCATCGGAGTTTCTCCGCAAGATGTTTGCGAGCGAAAAACAATCTGGATTTGACAGTGCCGAGCGGAACGCTCAGCAAAACGGCGACTTCTTCGAGCGTGTGGCCCTCCATGGCGGAAAGTAAAAGGACGATGCGGTATTTGTCTGAAAGCTCTGCGAGAGCCAATTCTAGGTGGGTATGAAACTCGCTGGAAGCAGCGATATCTTCGGTGGAGGCGCGGTGCGCGGTTTGGGACCAGAGAGTTTCGCGGATCTCGCGGCGTTTTGCGGAGCGCGTGCGATCGAGCGCGAGGCGGAAGGCGATGCGGACCAACCAGCCGCGGAAGCGCTGGCGGTCGCGCAGTCGATGCCAGCGGCGATAAGCCTGCAGGAGCGCTTCCTGAGCCACGTCTTCGGCGTCAGCGGAATTGCGAAGCACGCCGCGGGCGACCCGGAAGGCCAGCGGAGCGGCGTCCGGAAGCAAGGCCTCGAATTCCTGGCGCGAGGCAGCGTCGGCTGCCTCGCGTTCGTAATCTTGCTGAGCCGTGCGACCGGGTTGGTCCAGAACGAGCTCCTGCATGAAGTGTCCCTTAGAGGCGATGATGCGCAGCTTCTCCCTACACTTGCCAGACGCCGTCGTACGGGAAATGGTTCGCTTGGCGGCGTCGTGGTTGGGAAGATGGTACGCGCATGGAGGGTTGGGTGGCTGAAGGAAAAAAAGCGCCCCGGGAGAGCCGGGGCGCCTTGGGTGCTGCCGCTGAGATGCCGAGTTACTGGGTCGGCAGGAGAAGCTGGGTGAAGCCGGTGGTGTTGACGTCGCGGAAGAGTGGAGTGCGCGGCGGCAAGAGGTTGGGGGTGAGGAATTCGGTGTCAAAGTTATAACCGCGGGTCGGCGGGTTGTACACAGTGGCACAGCACTTGAAGACGCCGATGCCCTGGCGGTTGTAGAAGAGGCTAACGAGGGAGCCGCGGTAGTTCAAGGTCTGGCCGCCCCAGTTTTCAATGTAGCGGAGGAAGTTGTGGAGACCTCCGTCGGTGCCGAAGTCCTGGCTTGTGACGTAGGTTCCGGGCTGCGCAAAGGAAATGCCCTTGCCGCCCATAATGGCGGTGCGGTAGTAGGTGGTGGCGGCGTTGCGGTTGCCCGTATTGTAGGGCGAGAGGAAGGAGTTTACGTCGTTCCAATTGTTGGAGAGGAGCGTAACCGAGTCTCCCAGGACCGCGGTGGCGACGTGCGCAGCGCTGAAATTGTTGCCATTACAAGGCCCGGTACAGTTGTAGTCGCCCTGGACGTAGACGGGATTTTCCGCAGCGATAGTCAAGCCGCATAGAATGGCGCCGGGGCAATTGTTGATGACGTTGGCGATGTTGGAGCCGTTGACGATTTTGACGGCGCGACGGAAGAAGAAGTTGGCGTTCTCGCGAGCTTCGTTGGCGTGAATAACCTGGGTAAAGGGCCAGATCGCGGTGGGAGCGGCGACCGGGCATTTCGGATGCGCAGTGAGAGCGTTGGTGGCGGCCACGCCGACCAGCTGTGCGGCGACGGTGGCGGGAGAAGCGGCGCCGAAGTAGCCGTTGCCGCCGTTAGCCAAGGTCTGGCTGGCGCGAGTGGCGTCCTGGCCGTAAGTGAAGAAGGCAGCGGCGCCGAGGCCATCGAGGTCCTCGCCGGGACCCATGGCGCCGTCCGGGCAGCCGTCCGTTTTGGAGTCGTTCACAAAGTCCTGGAAGCCGTATTCGCCGGTTTCATTGCCAGAAGGCGAGAGCGGAGGCCACGCGGTAGGAGGCTTGGCGGGGATGTAGTTGGTGCGGCGGTCCGAGATGTAAATGGCGTAGTTATTGGGAGCGGTGTTGGGGTCATAGGCAGCGGAACCCAGGCCGGGGAGCCCGCCAGCCAGGCCACTGAGGTAGCGCACGAGATTGTTGGCGTCCAGTTCGACGTAACCCATGACACCGCTGAGGCTGACCATGTTGCTGTAGTTGATGCCGCCGATGTTGCCGACAATAGCCGCATCGCGGAGGGTGCCCTCGCGGGTATCGAAAAGGGTGTTGGGCCAATAGTCCGTGGGACGGGTCGGGTGCACTTGGGCTGCGGGGAGAGCACTTAGCGTGACACCGCAGGTATTGCCAGTAGTCCAATTGGAGGGATTGTCACGCACCCGTTCGAGACGAATGATGGCGTTGGGATGGACGTCTGGGCAATTGGAGGGCGCGACCTGGGCCGCTCCAAGCGGCAGGAGCGGAGGATTGTCGCCGGTGGCGCTGTAGCCCGGGTTGACCGGATTTCCATAGGCGGTGGTGGTGGGGGCCTTCGCGGTGCTGTTCAGGGCGCCGTAGGTGTTAATGTTGCGGCCGGCGTAGCCATATCCGAGAACATCGAGAGTGACGTCTACGATGCTGCCGTTAATGCCGCAAGGTATGCCGATATAGTTGGTTTGGATTTCGATCTTGATGTAGCCCTTGATGATCGGCGTTCCGGTTCCCCCGGCTACGGCTGGTCCGGGAGCCCAATAGCCATTGTTATCCGCCGTCTTGTAGGTGACAGCGCCGACTTTAGCACCCGAGCCAGCCAGGGAGACTGGGGGAGTGTTGAAGCCCGCGGCGTTGCGAGTGGTCATGAGCTTTTTGAGAGCCACGGCGTTCGCGGAAGTCCAATTGCCAGCAACGTTGGGATCGCCGACGAGATCGGCGAGGTTCACCGGCTGAGTGGTTGTGTCAACGCAGGGGAGATTCATGATGTCGGCTGGATTGTCGGAGAGAAGGATTTTAAAGCTGGCTTGGGCGAAATAGCGCTCGCCGGTGACGCCGGCGCTCTCGTTAGCGACGGGCCGGCGAATGACGTCGATAGCTTGCGTGGTGCCGTTGCCAAGAGTGACGATGCCCAGGTTCAACTGGCGGGCGCCGGTGGCGCCATTGAGCAAATTGCCCGCGTAGTTGGAGCTGGCAAGAGAGATGTTGGACCAAATGGGGTTCACGGAGGTGCCCACGGTGCCGAGCAAACTGCCTTCGGAATAGGCTAGCGGACGAGTGCTGGAGCCGTTGTAGATATTGATGGCGCCGCTGTAGGCGCCGGTGGTGGTGGGGAAACCGTTGGAAAGATTAGTGCGGATGACGTCTTTGAAGGCAGTGACGCGATCCGCGAGGGTCAGGCCAGCGCCTGCTGCAAGGAACAGGTTACCGTTCGTATGTGTGCGGCCGCCGAAGTTGAAATTGGGGCCAGGAAAGAAGCTCAGATCGGTATCCGAGAAGACGCCGAACTGAAACAGAGGAATACCAACGGTTTGCGTGGTGCGCTGAAGCTTGACTTCGGAACCGCCCGTGGTGCGGGCGGTGACTGTTAGGGTGTACGGAGTAGCCACAGCGGTCATACCCTGGAAAGGACCATGCTTAACCTGGGCAACGTTCGCAGCCGGGTTGCCGTTGGCATCCACCGGATAGGTAACCTCATATCCGGACTTGCCATCGAACTTGACGTACTGGATGCCGGTGAGAACGGGGGGCTTGGTCAGTATATTCGTAAGCTGGACGCCGGTAGGCGCGTAGTTGGCGTTGAAGAGCGTACCGATATCCGCGGTGAGCTTTTCCATACCTGCTTCCGCAGCATAGAAAGACTTGCTGTAGTCGTTGTTCAGGCCGCTGAGCTTCTGCCCCGAACTGATGAGCAGCACGAAGCCGACGAGCAAGCTGGACATCAGGAGCAGCAGCAGCATGGTGGTGAGCAGGGCGATGCCGGACTCAGCGCGCTTGGATTTGTGGACGGCTCTCATGAACGGGCTCCTCATTTACTGACACTGGTACCGATACCTGTTACTGATACTGGTTGACGTAGGCCATGCTGCGGAGGCTGACCTGGGTCTGAAAGTTGGAACGCATGTATTTATGAGTCTGCGTGAACTGGTTCGTGGAGCGCGCGCCAAGAAAAATGTTGACGGAGCGGATCTGGGTTTCGGAAAAGCCCACAGGAATGCTGCTCTGATTGGCGGTCTTTCCATCATTGAAGTTATAGGTGAATTGCAGATTCTCGAGAGTTTCACCGACGACCTGGCCAGGATTGAAATTGACGCGGCGAATCAAGCGAACGTGCGCTGGGTCCACAAGATTGTCGAGGTAATAGGTGATCATCCAGATGCGGGTCGCGGTTGTGGGCGGATAGGTACCGTCGGGTTTCCCGGTGGCGTCGGTGTTCTGGAGTTGGATGAGCGTGCCGCTGGCGGCGCCGGTCTGGTTGAAGCCAAAAGCATCGCCTTTGGCGAAATTGACGGTGGGCCAGGAGACGCTGGTGGCCACAGCGATGGCATTACCCTTGGCATTGCTGAACATGATGAGATCGCCGGCATTGACCTGATCGCCGCTGGGACCGATGACCACGCAATTGACGCTGGTATCGAACTTGACGGACTGGCCAAGATTGCCAATCGAGCCGGCACAGCCCGGGTTGGCGCCGGAGGCGGGCTGATTGACCGGGGCCACGTCGAGACCGAGAGTGTTATCCGCGTAGAGCATGGTGATGACGTCGGTGTTTACGGCAGAGGTAGCATCCGGGCTGGTGATGAAAGGCCCAAGGTCGTTGCCCGGTTCGATGGACGGCAGAGTGGTGTTGCACTTGGGAAAGGTGGTTGCGCCGGTCAAAAGAGGGCGATTGATGAGCGAAGTACCGTTGGGGCAGGCCGCAGTGCCGGCAGAGGAAGGCACGGTGATGCCGGCAGTAGGAATGCCTGTACCGGTCTGAATCAGATCTTGCTCGATAAGGTTCAGGCCCGCCCTGTAGTTTTCGCTCATGTCCGAGCGCATGGTGACGTTCTGGTTGGCGTTGGTGGCATCGCGGAAGGCGAGCATGGCGGCCGCGAGAGCGATGAGCGTGACGCCCATAGCGACGGTGAATTCGACCAGAGTGAAGCCAGATTGCTTTTTCATAACCGGTGTCCTCATAGAGCCTCAGGCAAACGCCGAAATATAGGAGATCAGGGTGTACTGGCGGTTGAGCCGGCCCACTTTGTAGTCAATGGTGATAGTGATCTGGCGCAGGTTACTTTCGCCGTTAACGGAAACGATGGTGATGGTGCGTTTCATCCAGGGATTGAGGTCGATGGTTTCATCGTCGGCGGTGCCAAAAATCTTGTCGGGGCCAGGACCGGTGATCACCAGTTCGTCGGGCGCGGTCTGGTCCGTTTTGGTGCCGACCAGGCCGTCAGTACCGGGAACGAGGATGGGCTGAGGGCCGTCCAGAAACACGCCGCCATCCGAGCCGGTGGTGCCGGCGACGTTTTGAATGTCGGACCATTTCAAGATTTTGGTGTCGCGCGCAGTAAACATGGCTTCGACGGCCTGCTCGGCCTTTTTCTCAGCGATGTAGTCGTACTGAGCGAGGCCGGCAAAGAAGATGCCCTGCGCGTAAACGGCGGCAAGAGAGAGGACGCCAAAAGCAAGCACGGCGATGGAAATCATGGCTTCGATCAGCGTGAATCCGGCTTGTTTGCGCATGTTTGTTTTCCTGCGTGTCATGAAGGTTCCTTTATTCATTCCAGTTGGTCCCGTCCCAGTAGAAAGAGCGGACACGGCCGGTGCCGCCAAGCACCGTGATGGCCCGGGCAGTGTTCTGAGCCCCTGGGATCCCGACAAAGATGGAGGCGTTGATCTGATTGTTGTTGCCGACCGCTGCAAAGTTGGTAGTGGCAGTGGTTCCGACAAAGCTGCCGGAGGTGCTAAACATCACCGAGAGGCCGGAAGTTCCGCCTGTGGAGGTCACGAAATTGATGGCTTGCGAGTTGCCAAAATTCATGGGTGTGTCTTTTATGGTCGGAAACACGTAGAACTGCAGCCCACCGGGCGCGCCGTCATTCAGAAGGATCGGCTTGAACACAGGGGCGGGCGCTTCGCCGGGCAATGTTTGCACAACAATTTGCATTTGATTGGGAGGGGTAAAACTGACGAGCACGTTGCGGCGCATGGTGATGGCCATTTGGCGCGCCTGACGGAGCTGAGTGACGACATTGCCCATGGCAGCGTTGGCTCTGCTGTTGTTGGTGGTGCTTTTGGTCTGAAAAACGGTGAAGCCGACGAGGATCATGATGATGGCGACCACAATCACCAACTCGATGGCGCTAAATCCTGTTTCGCGATCTTTAGCTTGCAGCCGCATCTGGTAACTCCCGGGGAAAACCGCACAGTGGGTTTGTCCGCAGAGAGGGGTGCAAGCCGGAAGCCAACCGACGATTGACGATACGTTATTTATTTTGAGTAAGTTAGAGAGTGTTCTTCGGAGAGCTCCGTAGCTGAAGAAGTCGCCCGATGTAACAAATTGTTACAAGTCGCGACACTTCCTGCCTGTCTAAACGCGACCGGCCAGCCACCCTCCGCCGTACACCAGCCCCGGCCCAAGCGAGGCGAGAAAAATCGTCTTCAAGTGCGAAGGCGAGAGGCAGCGCAGGCTGGCATGCAGCGCCGCTCCGCAAGTGGAGGAACCCAGGTTGCCGCAAGTCCTGGCAATCGCCGGGAAGGATTCGCGAGGGACACGAAGCTGCTTGGCGAGCAGAGTAACCAGACGCGGATTCGGCTGATGAGTGGCGAAACCACGAACGTTGGCGCGCGCAATTCCGCTGCGCTGTTCGATCTCGGCCATGACGAGCTCGAGCCTGGAGATGGCGGCCCGAGAAAGCGCTTCGCCATCGAAACGCACCGCCAAGGCGCCGTCCTTCATGTCCCTGACGCGGATCGCCGAGGCGTATCGGCTGGCGCAGCCGAAGAAAAACTCGCCGAGCTGATAGGCGCCGGCGAACGATGCGGAGACGTCGCCCGCGCGCAGGAGAAAGGCGCTGGCCCCATCGCCAAAAAGGCCGCCGAACTCGCCGGCGACACGGCCGGGGATCAGCGTCCTGCTGTGCACGTCGGCGGTGGCAATCGCAATGGTGCGAGCCTGGCCGGACCGCAGGAGCGATTGAGCGACCGCAAGTGCGTTGAGCAAACCCAGGCAGGCACCGCCGATGTCCAAGGCGGCGCAGTCTTCGCGGAGGGCCAACAAGGAGTGCAGGCGGGCTGCCAGGGAAGGATAATCATGATGCGTTTCGCTGGTGGCGATGAGCCAATCAATCTCCTGGGCGCTACAGTGGGCATCGAGCAAAGCGGAGTTCAGGGCGGTTGTCGCGAGAGTGGCCTCATCCTCCGAATCGCCGGCGTAGCGGACCGATTCGATGCCGGCGCGGTGGCGGAGCTTGCCAATGGGCATGCCGAAAGCGCGGTCCACTTCCTCGGAGGGAACCGAACAAGATCCCGTGGCGAAGCCTGAGGAAAGAATGGAAACAGCCGGGAATGGGCGGCTCCGGCTATTCTGCAAACCAATAGGACCGTTGTTGGGCCCGTGCATTCCTTACTCCTGGAAACTACGCCTTCGTTCCCTGAAGCTGTGAGCCTCAGCGGCAAGCAACCAGTTTAGACTGAGCGCGGCCCGTAAATATTTCAAATCGAAGATTTAGGCATGGTAGCGGTAAACAGTACGGCGGGGACTGTTTGGCAACCCGTCTGAACGCCGCGAACGGGCGCGGACTCGCGTGGCGCGAGCGTGTTAACGTAACGGCAAGGACTAAAGCTTGCAAGACTTGCGTCTTGGACGGCGCGGACACCGAGGAATCAAGGTTAGAGGACTTGTATATCGCACGCAAAACTTGGCGGAGAGTGCTGCTGGTGCTGGCGTTGGTCTGCTCCTGCGGCTCGCGCACGGCTGCGCAACGAGAGCGGGGCGAACTGCGCATTGAGGTTCGCGATGCGCAGGGCGCCGGATTGGCGGCCAGCGGAGAATTGCTGAGCGAAAGCAACCAGTTTCGCCGGGGCTTTCAGGTGGCAGCGGATGGGCGATACGCAGCGCAGGACTTACCCTTCGGGGTGTACCGGTTGAGGCTGAACGCCGAGGGGTTTGCGACGTGGAACAAACTCGTGGAAGTGCGCTCGGAGGTGCCGGTCCGCGTCTCCGTGACGCTCGGCGTCGCGCCGGTCACTACGCAGGTCCAGGTAAACGATGGCGCGACGCTGCTCGATCCTTCGCGAACGGGAGTGCTGTACTCCGTAGGGCTGCAAGCGATTGCGGAAGAGATTTCGCCGCAACCGGGGCGAGGCTTGCTCAGCCTGGTGGCGGAACAACCCGGCTGGCTCTTTGAAGCGAATGGAGTGCTACACCCGCGCGGATCGGAGTACGACGTGCAGTTTGTCGTGGATGGCGTGCCGGTGACACAGAATCGTTCGCCGGCGTTCGCGCCGGGGTTTGATGCGGACGATGTGGAGTCCATGCGCATCCTGACGGCCAACTATCCGGCGGAGTATGGACGAAAATTGGGCGGCGTCGTCGAGATTACCACGGAAAAGGATGCGCCTACGGGCTTGCATGGCCAAGGGGAGCTGAGCGGCGGCAGCTTTTCCACTACCGCGGCAGCAGCGGCTATCTCGTACGGCAGCACGAAAGACCGGATTTCGCTGAGCGGAAACGGATTTCACTCCGAGCGCTATCTGGACCCTCCGGTGCTCGCGAACTATACGAATCGCGGCACGAACTACGGCGTTTCTGGAGCCTACGAACACGATTTTTCGGGCGGCGACCGCCTGCGGGTGAGTATTTCGCAGAACGAAGTGCGCTTCCTGGTTCCGAACGAGTTGCTGCAGCAAAAAGCGGGGCAGCGCCAGGACATTTCGAATCGCGAAACGGGCGGGCAAGCCCACTTTCAACACACCCTTTCGCCGCAACTGCTGCTGAGCGTTTCCGCGAGCGTGCGCGATGTGGCGGCTATGCTGTCTTCGAATCCGCAGGCTACGCCGGTGATGGCATTTCAGAATCGCGGCTACCGCGAAGGCTACGCGCGCGCTGATCTCGCGGGCCACCGGGGGCATCACGACTGGAAAATCGGAGCGGATGCCATTTTTGCCCACGTATATGAAGACTTGAGCTATACCATCACGGACCTGCAGCAGTTTGATCCGGGCACAAATCCGAACCCGCCGGCATTTTCGGATCGCAAGTGGGACGTCGAGCCTGCGGCGTACGTGCAGGACCAATACCACGCGGGGAACTGGAATATCAGCGCGGGATTGCGCTTCGATCATTATCGTTTTGCCGTAAGCGAATCGGGGTGGAGTCCGCGCCTGGGCGTTTCGCGGTTCGTCGCCAAGCTCAATCTGCTGGTGCATGCTTCGTATGACCGCGCGTTTCAAACGCCGGCGGTTGAAAACCTGCTTCTGGCGAGCTCGGCGCAAGTCGTTTCGTTCAGCAACAATGTTTTGCGTTTGCCGGTGCGGCCGGGCCGCGGCAACTTCTACGAAGCGGGGCTGACCAAATCTTTTCTCGGCAAGCTGCGCTTGGACGCGACGGTTTTCCGCCGCGACTTCCGCCAATACTCGGACGACGATGTGTTCCTGAACACTGGGATCAGCTTTCCTATCGCGTTTGCGAAAGGACGGGTACATGGCGAAGAACTGCGGCTGGGCGTCGCGCAATGGCGGCGCTTTTCCGGTTACCTCAGTCTTACCAACCAGGCCGGGTACGGCGTGAATCCGATCACTGGCGGTCTTTTTCTGGGCAGCGATGCGGCGAACGCTTTGAATGGCGTCGGGCGTTTTGCGGATTCGCAGGACCAGCGAAACACGGCAAAAGGGCGCATTCGCTGGCAAGGTCCGCGAGGGATTTGGCTCGCGGCGGGAGCGCAGTACGGTAGCGGCCTTCCGGCGGACATCGGCGACGCCGATCCGGCGTTTTTGCTGACGCAATATGGCCGGGCCATTCTCTCGCACGTGAACCTGGGGCACGGGCGCGTGGGGCCGAACTTCTCAGTGGATTTTGCCGCGGGGGCGCAGGTCTTTCACAAGGACCAGCGCAGCGCGACGTTTCAGGTGCAGGTTGTGAATGTGGCCGACCGGCTGAACGTAATCAATTTTGCGAGCTTGTTTTCTGGGACGGCGGTGGCAGCGCCGCGCAGCGCCAGCGCCAAGCTGGCGTTTTCGTTTTAGCGAATCTGTGGGCGAGAAAAACTTGGTACCGCTAACGGGAATCGAACCCGTATTTCGGCCTTGAAAGGGCCGCGTGCTAACCGTTGCACCATAGCGGCACGGATGAAGCAGCTACAACCTCAAAATTATACGGGAAATCGCGCAGTCGCGAAAGCGGCGCACCGTCAGGTGCACCGTAAGGCCCGTCAGGCGGCGCGCTTAGCCTTTGCGGTCCAGAAACTCCTCGTGCCAGGCCATTTGAATGGCTTCGAGCTTCGATTCGTTGGACTTCGCCGGATCGCCCACGAAGCCGGGCAATTCCATGATCCACTTGTGCATGTCCGTAAAGCGCACGGTGAGCGGATCGATGTCCGGGAATTTGTCAGTCAGCGCGATGGCGATGTCTTCGATGGCATCCCAGTCAAAGCTTGGCGGCATGCTCGCTCCTGATCAGTGATCGTGTTCCTTGGCATAATTCTTGTTCCATTCGGGAATTTCCACCACGATATCGGTGGTGCCGTCGGGCACGGTTTGGCAGCCGAGACGCGATTTCGGAGTGATGCCGGGCGCCATGTCGAGTTCATCGAGCTCGGCGTCGGTGGCTTCGTTACAAGACTCGAGGCCTTCCTTCACGATAACGTGGCAGGTCGAGCAGGCGCACACGCCGCCGCAAGCATGGTCGAGGCCCGCTTTGAGGCCTTCGGAAATGTCGAGGATGCTTCCCGGTATGCCGTTGTGGCCGTAGGGAATTTGCGCCGGGTCGACCTCGATGGTTTTGCCGCTCGGAAGAAACGTAACCTTATATTTCTTCGTGGCGGGCGTGTATTTCACTTCGTCGATGTATGGATTGCTTCCGCCCATGGTTTTTCTCCCGTCAGACTTCCGCGACTTTGCGGCCTTCGAGCGCGCTGGAAATGGCGCTGTTCATCACCAATTCGGCCAGATGCTCGGTTGCATGATTCAATTCGTCGATGCGCTGGCGAATCAATTTGTAATCTCTGCCGGCGACTGATTCTTTCAGCACGGCTACGGCAGAAGCAATCTTCGCACGCTCCGTGCCCAGCAGGTCGTTTGCTTGCGCGTTCGCCAGCGCTTTCGCTGTTGCACTGAGAATTGCTTCGGATTCCGTGCGCGCTTCGATCACTTGCCGCTCGGCGAAATCCTGCTCCGCGTATTCGATCGATTCCTCCAGCATGCGCTCGATTTCCGAATCGTTGATGCCGTAGCTCGGCTGCACTTCGAGCGAATGCTGCTCGTTGGTCCGCAAATCTTTCGCGGCGACCTGAAGGATGCCGTTAGCGTCGATCAAAAACTTTACTTCGATGCGCGGCAGGCCCGCCGGGGCGGGAGGAACCCGCAAGGTGAACCTCGCCAGCGAGCGGCAATCCTTTGCCAATTCGCGTTCGCCTTGCAGCACGTGAATGTCGATGCCGGTCTGCTGGTCCACGCCGGTGGTGTACATCTCCTGCGCGCTGGCGGGAATCGTGGAATTGCGCGGAATGATTTTCGCCACCGTGCCGCCGTAGGTTTCGATGCCAAGCGAAAGCGGGGTCACGTCGAGCAAAAGCATATCCTTCACACCGCGATCCAGGATATTGGCTTGCACCGCCGCCCCAAGCGCTACTACTTCGTCCGGATTCAGTTCGATGTGCGGCTCGCGGCCGAAATATTCGCGCACCATTCGGCGAACCAGCGGCGTGCGGGTGGTTCCGCCGACGAGTACGACTTCTTCGATCTCTTCAGGCTTGAGCCGCGCATCCGCCAGCGCTAGCTTCACCGGCCGCATGGTGCGTTCGATAATCGGGAGAATCAGCGCCTCGGACGAGCCGCGCGTGAATTCCTGCACGAAGACGGCCCTGTTCGGCAGCGGAAAACGCAGCGTCGCGCTCTCCTCGCTCGAAAGCTTGTGCTTGATGTCGATCAGCGCCTTGCGCAATTCCTGCGCGAGTTCGGCTTGGGGAGCAAAGTCAATGCCATGGCGCTGCAAGATCAGTTCGTGCGCGAACGCTTGTAGCAGATTGTCGATGTCGTCGCCGCCGAGGTGTGTATCGCCGTTCGTTGAAAGCACTTGGTAGATGTCGCCATCGCTTGTGGAAATCAGCCGTAGCACGGAAATATCGAACGTGCCTCCGCCGAGGTCGTAGACTGCGACGTGGCCGCGCTGCTTCTCGTGCAGGCCATACGCAAGCGCCGCCGCTGTCGGCTCATTCACCAGGCGCAGCACTTCCAAGCCGGCGATCTTGCCGGCATCTTTTGTAGCTTGGCGTTGCGCGTCGTTGAAATACGCCGGTACGGTAATCACTGCGCGGTCTACCGGCTCGCCGAAAAACGCTTCCGCCCAATTCCGCAGCTCGCGCAAGATGAATGCCGAGATTTCTGGCGGCGTAAACACTTTGTCGCCCAGCTTCACTCGAATGACGTTTTTGCTCTCCGGCTCGATCCGGAACGGAAAGAGCTTGAGCTCGTCCTGGATGTCGGCGGGGCCGCGGCCCATCAAACGCTTCACCGAATAAATGGTGCGCTCCGGTTGCGTGAGCAGCCGCCGGCGCGCCGGCTCGCCGACGACGATGCTTCCATCCGCGTCCAGGCTGACGACGGAAGGACACAGCGTCGAGCCCGTCGGCCCGGGAATGCACTTCGGCGTGCCATCCACCTCGGTGTACGCCACGAGACTGTTCGTCGTCCCCAGATCGCTTCCGACTGT
>Ga0210384_10006281_pt1 | contig 12708 bp, 14 predicted proteins | sample IncBWH2MmetaG_FD_160574 | JGI IMG/M metagenome (GOLD analysis project Ga0210384, IMG submission 160574) | Forest soil microbial communities from Barre Woods Harvard Forest LTER site, Petersham, Massachusetts, United States - Inc-BW-H-2-M | ecosystem: Environmental > Terrestrial > Soil >... | reverse complement strand
GTGGAACGCCCGCACCAAGCTCTTCTGCAGCCGCGCGTTCACTTCCTCGGCGTCCCACATGAGCCCTTCCATATTCTGCACCCACTCGAAGTAGCTCACGGTTACCCCGCCCGCGTTCGCGAGAATGTCCGGCAACACCGTAATCCCGCGCCGCGCCAGAATCTCATCCGCATGCGGCGTTGTCGGCCCGTTGGCGGCTTCGGCCACGATCCGCGCCTTAATCGCTTCCGCGTTGTGCAGCGTAATCACGTTCTCCAGCGCCGCGGGGATCAGGATGTCGCACTTCATCGTCAGCAGGTCGTCGTTGGTCATGCGCGACGCGCCAGGCATCCCCACCACCGTTCCCGACCGCTCCTTATATCGAATCGCTTTGATCGGATCAATCCCGCGGGAATTCGTCACACCTCCCCGCGTGTCGCTCAACGCGATAATTCTCGCCTTTTTCTCCGCAAACAACCGCGCCGCCGTCGCGCCAGCGTTGCCGAATCCCTGGATCGCCACGGTCGCGCCGCGCAGCGGAATCTTCTTCAGCTTGCAAGCTTCTTCCACCACAAACAACAACCCGCGCGCGGTCGCCTCGCTTCGTCCCTCCGACCCGCCGATCGACACCGGCTTCCCGGTCACCACTCCATGCACAGAATGCCCCACGGTCATCGAGTACGTGTCCATGATCCAGGCCATCGTCTGGGCGTCCGTGTAAATGTCCGGCGCCGGGATGTCCATCGTCGGCCCGATGATCGGCAGAATCTCGCTAGCATACCGCCGCGTCATCCGCTCGAGCTCGGTCTTCGACATGCGCTTGGGGTCGCAAATCACTCCGCCCTTCGCCCCGCCGAACGGCACGTTCAGCATCGCCGTCTTCCACGTCATCCACGCCGCCAGCGCCTTAACTTCATCCAGCGTCACGTTCGGGTGATAGCGGATACCGCCTTTGCCCGGGCCGCGTGAGATATTGTGTTGGACGCGAAACCCGGTATGAACTTTCACCTGTCCGTTGTCCATCTTCGTGGGTATCGAAACTTCCAGCACGCGCTTCGGCGTCCGCAGAATCTGCCGCAGCCCCGGTTCCAGCTTCAAAAACTCCGCCGCCATATCAAATTGAATCTGCGCGATGCGAAACGGATTCAAGTCCTCGCGCGGAGCGATGCGCGGCACCATCGGCGGTGCGCCAATCTGTCTGAGCGGCCCTGTGGGCTTTACGACCGTGGCCATCTGCGTCGGTCCTTTCCTCTGCGCTTCTAGTCTCGACTTCTCGATCTATCAAAAATTAAAAGTTTTCAGCTACCCAGGGTTTCGAATCCACTCACTAGCCGTTTGCCGCCATCGAGTGCCGACCGTTCACATATGTATCGCGGCAAGCCAACGAGCAAAAGTGCACCAACTCCCCGCTTTCGCGCAGCGGTACCGCCAGTACTTCCGCGACGTGCATGCCACAGACCGGGTCGCGCACCAATCGCCGCGCTGCTGCTCCCTTCTGTGTGTCGTCTGACCCCGCCCCAACTCCAGCGTCAGCCGCATGCTGATCCGCTTCGGCCGCCGGCAGGGCCCCTCGCAACATCCACGCCAACACCTTCCGGAGCAGCGCCACGCTCCACGACACGATCAGCAACCAAAACAAAAACTTCATCATCCGCACCAAAAAGTTCATTAATTCTTCTGGTTTCCGGAACCCAACCAATTCCCTAGACCCGTAACTCCCCGTGGGTCTATTAGATTGGTGCGCATAGGTGCCTGTGGCGAGTGTATGCAAGGCGAAAAGGCGGAGTCAAACGAAAACACCTACTTTCAACAGCTTGCGCGGCGTAAAAGCCCTTTGCACTTTGGCAGTATCGCTCTCAATTCATACCTAACTTCTATATTGTCAATAGGTTGCAGAGAAGAACCACCAGTTTGCCCGGGGGCCCCGGGGCGTCTAGACCTCAGCACCCGCCGGTATCTTTGCAATCCCCATATACGGCCGCAAAACCTCCGGCACCACGATCGACCCGTCCGCTTGCTGATAATTCTCCACCACGGCGATCCACGTCCGCCCCACGGCCAGGCCCGACCCATTCAGTGTGTGCACAAAATCGCTTTTGCCCCCGCCCTTGGGCTTAAACCGAATCCCCGCGCGCCTGGCCTGGAACGCCTCGCAATTTGAGCACGAGGAAATCTCGCGAAACTCCCCGGTCGACGGCAGCCACACTTCAATGTCGTACGTTTTCGCCGACGCAAATCCCATATCGCCGGTGCACAGCAGCATCGTGCGGTAGTGCAACCCAAGCCTTTCAAGAATCGTCTCCGCATTCGCCAACAAAGTCTCGTGCTCCGGGTAACTCTTCTCCGGATGGGTAAACTTAAACAGCTCCACCTTCTGAAATTGATGCTGCCGCAGTATCCCGCGCGTATCTTTTCCCGCCGCCCCGGCTTCCGACCGGAAGCACGCCGTCCAGGCGGTCACGCAAATCGGCAGTTTTTCCTCCGCAATCGTCTCGTCGCGGTGCAGATTGTGCAGCTCCACTTCCGAAGTGGGCGTCAACCAGAAATCCGTATTCTCAATGCGAAACAAATCCGCCGCAAATTTCGGCAATTGCCCGGCTCCCATCAAAGAGGCCGTATTCACCAAAAAAGGCGGCAAGATCTCCAAGTAGCCGTGTTCGCGCGTGTGCACATCCAGAAAAAAATTTGCCAAAGCCCGCTCCAGCCGCGCCCCCCATCCTCTATAAACTGCAAACCGCGCCCCGGCTATCTTTGTCGCCGCCGCCAAATCCAAAATCCCCGCCCGCTCACCCACTTCCCAATGAGGCCTGGGGGTAAAATCAAACTTCGGCGCCGCTCCCCATCGCCGCACCTCAACATTTTCCTCCGCGCTATGCCCCACCGGCACCGACGCGTGCGGCACATTCGGTATCGTCAACATCAATTCGCTCTGCGTCGCATTCAGTTGCGTGATGCGCTCGTCCGCTTCCTTGATCCGCTCCGAAACCTGCTTCATGTCCCGAATCAACGCATCCGCGTCCTTCTTTTCCTTCTTCAAGCGCGCAATTTCGTCGTTGGCCTTGTTCCTCTGCGCCTTCAACTGCTCTGTCGCGGTAATCAACTCCCGCCGCTGCGCGTCCAAAACGCGAAAGGCATCCAAATGCAGCGGCGTCCTCCGCTTCTTCGCCATCTCCGCAAACACATCCAAATGATCCCGAAAATAGTTCAAGTCATGCATGGTCAGGAAAGGATAGCGTACTCCGGGGCAGGAATGTAGCGGCTCCACGAAATGCTCCGGCAAATGCGGGGACCAGTCCCCTGGGCCCGTCGCCATAGCAGAAGCAATCCCGAGCGATGCGTCCGCAGCAGGCAGGCGCGCCACCACCACCCTTGCCGTGGCCCTCGCCCGCCGACGCAATTCCCAAGCTGCCGCCCACTTGCCGCAGCCTTTCGCGCATTCCGTCGCACCCCAGCTCGACAGCGATGCTAAGCTCTCGCTTGCTCTCTGGTTCGGAGGAGGCTCCATGAAAGTGTCACATGTCCATTGCCGCGTGTGCGACTTGCCTGCGGCGGCCCGTTGGTTCCAGCAGGTTTTGCAGGTCACCCCTGTGGTGCACAACGAGCGCATGGCCTGGCTGGGCTTTGGCGAATTTGGAGTGATTCTGGACGCCGCGTCCGCGGATAGCACGCTTACCCTGGGCTTTGATAGTGAGGATTGCGACGCAGACTATCGCACCGTTACCTCCCGCGGCGCGGAAACCCTTGAAGCGCCACAAGATCGGCCGTGGGGCACACGCTCCGCCTACCTGAAAGGACCCGGCGGGCTAACCGTCGAAATCGAACAGCTCCTGAAACGCACCTAGCATCAGCAGCAGCAAATAGATTCTCACACCGTCTCCAGCTCTAGCCTGGAAAGATGGCCTTTGCTGGTGACCTGTACTTGATTCTTGCTACGCCGTCCGCGGCACCTCGCTCATCAACTGATGGATGTTTCCTTCGCCATCCTTGAACGCAGTCATCCACAAGTCGTGCGCGGGCATCGCCGCGATGAGCCGCGGCGGCGCAACGATTTCCACGCGGTGCTCCACCAGCCGCCCGTAGGCGGCCCGCAGGTCCGCCACGCGGAAATAGAAGATCGAACTGGGGTGGTCGTATTCCGGCGACGATGCCGTGCCCAGCATTAGCCGCACTCCGCCACAATCAAAAAACGCCATGCCGGGCACCGTGAATAGCAGCGGCAAGCCCAGCACGTCGCCGTAGAATGCCGTGGCGCGCTCCACGTCCTTTACGATGATCGAAATTTGCCCGATGTTGGTGATTCCCAGGTTTGCTGTCGCAGCGCACATTTCCCTTTACCTCCGCGAGAAGATTAGTTAGCATAGCTAACTATATTCCATGCCTCCTGTCAAGCGCCAAAACCGCTCCGCTCGAGAATCCGCTCCGCCCGCCGACCGCACTCCGGTCCCGTCTCGGAGCGCTCCTTCGTCCGTCCCTCCCGTCGAGCCTGTCGCAGCTTCGCAAGCCACCGGCCGAGCCGCACGCCTTCGCCCGTGGACTGCCGAAGAAACCACCTTGGCTGAACCATCGTCTGCTCTCGTGGCCACGGAGATCGCCGACGAACTCCACTCCGCCGCCATTCACCTGCTCCGGCGGCTTCGCGTCCGCGACCGCGAAAGCGGCATCGGTCCCGCCCAGCTCTCCGCTCTCTCCGTCCTGGTCTTCGGTGGCCCCCGATCGCTTGGCGAACTTGCCGATGCCGAGCAGGTCCGCCCACCCACCATGAGCCGCATCGTCGCCGGCCTCCAGCGCTCGCGACTGGTCCGCCGCCACGCCACCGAAGACGGCCGCCGCGTGCGCCTCGAAGCGACCCCCAAAGGTGTCAGCCTGATGTGGGAGGGCCGCAAGCGCCGTGTGCAATCGCTTTCCAAAGCCCTCGCCGCGCGCTCGGAAAGTGACCGCGAAAAACTCCGGGGAGCCCTTAAATTGCTTCAAGAAGTCGTTCGGGATCTCTAGCCATTTCCCTCGCAAGCCCTTTCTTTTCCATGCACAAATAAGTTTGCGAGCATGGGCCGAGGGTCCGAATCCAGAAGGATCCAGAAAGACTAGCTTCAGATAGCCGGCCTTCAGGACGAGTGTGCGGGAATGGATGAACTAACGTACTCGACGCCGTAGCGGAAAACCTTGCCGCCGGGGAGCGATTCGATTCGCTTAATCTTGGCAGAGACAAAAAGAGCCGTCTCCCCGGGCGAGAATGGCGCGGCAAGTTCAATCAAAGAATCGAGCGGGTATTGCTGCAGGCCGTGGAAGCAGACGCCGCCCTTCGAGACGTTTTCGCACTCGACGATTTCGTCCGTGTGAGCCGGGTGGCGCACGCAGGCGCTGAACGTTACGCGAATGCGAACGTGGCGCCGCTTATTGATGGGCCGTCCGTTTACATCAAGCTCCCGCGCGGAGGCGTCTTTAGGCGTAGATGCGGGACGCGCCACTTGTCTGGCAGGCCGGGCAGTTACAGGCTCAGGCGCCAGAACAGCGGTAGCGCTGGCCACTGCTGGCGACGTCTCGACCTCGGCCATCGAAGCAAAATCAGAGGCAGAGGTGACCGATGCAGCGGAATACGAAACGGGCGCGACTGTAGCAGGCGCAGCTCCGCCAGGCGGTCGTGCGTCGGCGAGCGCTGGCTCAAGGGTGGCACCGAAAGAAGGTTCAGGCAATTCAAAGTCTGGCTTCGCTGTGCGCCGTGCGGGCTTGGGCGCAGACGATCTGAAATTTGGTTTGGGCGGGCTCGCCGGCGAAGCGTTGGAGAACCTGACAGGCGTCGAGTCCCTAGACGCTCTGAATGAGGGAACGGACGGTTCGAAGGACCTCTCCAGCGGGGGCGCGACCAAACCGCGTTGGCCTTCCTCTTGGGCTTTTCGCCACGGCGTGGAGGTGCCGCAGCTCTCGCAATAGCGCAGGATGTTTCCGTTGACGGAGTAGACGTCTTCTTCGATTTCATGCTGCTCAACATTCTGAAGCGACTGGCACAGGCTGCATTCGAGCGTTAGGCAGGGGCTGGACCGTTCGAATGATTCGGGAGCAGGAAACTCCATCGGCCAGAAGTCGGGATCAGGCTCGACGAACGCCAGGCCATAAACGTAGCGGCCGGGTTCGTCGCCAATCTGGCCGACGAGGCGGACGACCTCTTGCTTCCCAGAGCTAGGCAGACGCAACGTCAGGAGTTCGTCGGGTGTAAGGCGGTATCGTGACACAACTCCGGCGCCGTGGCGGCTGAGCACCACAGTTTTCGTTTCTTCGGAAAACACTTTTCCGGCAGTGTCGGTCCCGAGGAGGACGATATCTAGTTCTTTGGCGATGCGTCCGCTTCGACGTTTTCGGTGCATAGCTCCATGGGCACATGCTCTAGCAATGGGGAGCATTCGAGCACACTTCTCGGCAGCCCTGCCCCACGCTTCCATGGCCCCCTGATTCTCATCAGGCCCTCCTCTGCAATGGTCTCCTCATCTCTAATAGTATAAGCGTGTGAGAAGCGGCGAATGGCCGGCGTAAGTACGTAGGTACCAAATAGAGCACTGCAAGGGTATCGGGAAGTACTGAGAAGAATGAACCCGTCGGGCTATCGACGGAGGAGAGGGCCAAGGGCAGAATGGCAACTGTAATCGGGAGTTGGTTGCGGCTTCCGGAGTAAGCAGGCTTGGGCCAGCTTGCTCCTGCGCCGTTCCGCTGCTCGCGAGCGCAGTGGAACACGCGGAAGTGGTGAACTGACTTCAGGTTATAAGACCCTCCATCCCCCACGCCCGAGCGGCCGGTCCCCCCACCGGCCGCTCATTTTTTCAGGCAGCAGTTCAAGGATCCACATTCAAGGTGCGAGATCACGCGGAGGCTGGTTTCGCCTCCAGGCGCTGCCTATTTCAAGGGATCGGGCGCGCGGCTTTGCATAGCGCGTTGAGACAAGGCGGTGGGGGCCAGCGAGGCCGTAGTTCACGACGGCGGGCTTGGTTTGAAGCAGGAGGAAGACAGGGCGAAATCAGAGCGAGGGGAAGACGACGAAAGTGAAAGTAAGGAGGGCCCTAACGGACCGGGCCCTGTGATTCGAAACCACTTCGAACGATCCACCCGCGGGAAGCTGAACTCCCGCACCTGCCAACCACCACGAAGAACAAAGGCCGAAATGAAAAAGGGGGCTGGTGCAAGCCCCCTTTTCTAAGCTGACCCCCCAAAAAACCGGAACCGAGTCGAGGTTCGGATCCGGCCACCCCGGGAAGCCAATCTTGTATGTTGTCTTAGGAGAGAGCAATAGTTGTGCCAGCGGTTGACTGAATTGGTGCTTTTCTAGAGGTGTATGATTCAAAAGAATTTACAGGAAGTTCAAAATTGCGTGAGGAAAGAACGACGCAAATTTTCTACAAAATCTCACAGAAAACGGAGAATCACCTACATTCTTTAGGAGTATAACGTCGAAGAAAACGAAGGCGGTCGGACAGCAACGGGGGAGCGTCCTCGTACGATATATTTTTGAGCAAGGGGCGAACCGGGAGAACACAGAACAAGCCAGTGACGCCACGCAGGCCTCCTTTGATGCGCATGTGGCTCGGTAACGTTAACGCCGATTTTCGGACTTGGCAGAATTAAGAGAGGACGCTGAAGCCACTACAGCGTTGACGAGACGGCCACGGCGTGGCGCCAGCGACGCCAAACTAGCACGGCCGGAATGGAAAACAAAAAAAGCCAGAAGATTAGAACTGGACCGTATTCGGCGAAGAAGAGAACGATCGCGAGAAGCGTGTCGGCTACGTTGCGGTAGCCGTTGACGGCGGCGTTGTGGATTAGCGTGGAGATCGCCGGGGCAGGGGAGTCCAGCTGGGCTTTGTATTCTTCGGAGAGTTGCAGGTTGATGGTAGCGAAGTCCACGCGGTGCTCGAGGTTTTTTTGTTCGGCTTCCATTTGTTCTATTTCGCCGCGGACGCGGGCGATTTCTCGCTCGACTCCGAGCACGTCACTGATTTTGCCGGTGCGTTGTGTGAGGATGGCTTGGAGGCGCTGTTCGGTTTCGCGGGAATTCTTTAGGCGTGCCAGGAGATCGGCGTGTTGCTCGGTGACTTCTTCGCCGTTTTGGGTTTCGCCTTCGACGCGGCCGAGCGATTTTAGTTCGGCGAGCGCCGCCGGAAGCTGCGGAGACGGAATCCGCAGAGCGGCTTGGAGCGAACGCGCCGCATTTTGTGGGGTAGCAATATTGAGTTCGGCGGCGTAGCCGTTGTGGCGGACGAGGATGGCGTCCAGCGATGCGCGAGAGGACGCGAAATCTTTTGCGACCAGAGACAGAGAGACGGTGCGGGAGATCATGGGGCCTCGGAAGACACGGGATTGCTGATCCGAGGTGGATTGACCGTCGAGGGAGAAGCCATTTTCTGCGTGATCGTCGAGGCCCTGAAGGAGTCCGTTTGTATCGGCGGCGACGGCCGGGTGATTGGCGGATGGGAGACGGCTGGACGAAACCTTACTCTGCGGGAGGGCGACGAGCGGCTCGTCCAGGGGAATTGGAGATTTTCTTTTCTCTTCCAGTGTCTGGCGTCGGCGATCCATGACGCTCATTCCGCGGTCTGCCATTGGTCTTCGGAGCAAATGCGGAATGGCCATGACGACGAAAAGCACGGACAGTGCAGCCAGCCCCGCAAGCAATTGTCCACGCGTCCATTGGCTCGCGAAACGAAATAGTCCCGCTTCACTCCTGCTCGACGCTAGCGAATTTTCCCTGGCAAAGGACGCTGCGCGGTCTTGGAAACTGGCGTTGGCAGGCGCGGGGGCCACGCTCCAGTTGGAGAGTGACTGCGAGGCGTTGCGGAGCGCGGCGCGGACTTCCTGGCAATCGGCGCAGGCTTCGATGTGCGTGGCCACCGACGGGGCGCGTTCGGCGGAGAGTTCGCCGTCGAGCTGGGCCATGATTTCTTCTGGTGCGACAGGATGCGGGGTGGTGCTCATAGACCGATGCCTTTCTGTGGAATTGTTTGCGGGGCGCCCGGCGATCTGGCCGGCTCGGCGGAAGGCTCCAGCAAGTTGCGAAGGGCAGTGCGGGCGCGGAAGAGGCGGGAGCGTACGGTGTTGATGGGGAGTTGCAGCAGGTCGGCGATCTCGGCGTAGGTGAGTTGCTCAAATTCGCGGAGCAGGAGAGTCTCGCGGTCGATGGGATCAAGCTTTTCGACGGCGCGGCGCACCCACAGGCCGGATTCGGTGGCGTCCGGTTTGGCGGGACCCGGAAGGCTCTTTGGTTTGCCGAAGAACGCGGCGCGGAAGGCCGCTTTGCGGCGATGAGCGCGAAGGATTTTGAAGGCGATGGCGTAGAGGTAGGTGCGGAAGAGGGCGCGGGGTTCGTAGCGGGAGGCGGCGCGGAGGAGGACGAGAAAAGCTTCTTGCGTGAGTTCTTCGGCGTGAGAGGGGTCGGAGGTGCGGCGACGGAAGAAGCCATAGAGGGGTTGTCTGTAGCGGAGGAACAGCTCGTGGAAAGAGTCGGCAGAACCTTTGGAGAAGGCCAGCATGAGGTGCTCGTCGCTGGCGGGGTTAGGCGGAAGGGCGGGGGCGGGCGGCGTGTTGCTCATAGGGATGGGCGCGAGAGCCTCGGAGTTTAGAACGACAGCTGGGCGTGCGTCTTGCATGAATGGCGCGGCGAGCCTCCACTAACGGTAATGTCACGAGAGGAGGAAAAGTTCCCTCGGAGAGTGAAAAAAGATAACAAGGTGAAGCCGAAGATCAAAGAAGGGCGGATGCTCGTTTGGTGCATGCGCGCGATGATACCCGTGGCGAAGGCAACCCTGGGAGGCGGGGGAAGGCCATAAGAAATTGCACTTGACATATGCCCATATAGGAATGTATTGTCAACACATGGCACGCGCTGCTACTACTTCTGACGCTTTCAATGCTGTTGCGGAGCCGCGCCGCAGAGAAATACTCAACTACCTGGCGCTGCAGGAGCGGCCGGTGGGGGAGATTGTGGATGCTTTGGAGATGGAACAGCCTTCCGTTTCTAAGCATTTGCGCGTCTTAAAGGATGTTGGGTTGGTGCACGCGCGGCGCGACGGGCGGCAGATGTTTTACCGGACGAATGCGGCCGGGATCCGGCCTTTGTATGAGTGGGCGGGTACCTTTGAACGATTCTGGCGGCACCAGCTAATTCGGGTGAAGCAACGGGCCGAGGAGAAGAGCGGCACGGTAAAGCAGGATTGAAGAAATTACTTTCGGAGGAGGAACGATGAGCTCGATGGCAGCAGCGGTAGTCGCCTTGGAGAATTTGACGCTGAACATTACGCAGGAAATTCATGTGAAGGCTTCGCTGGAGGTGACCTTCGAGGCGCTGCTGGAGCAGCTGGGGCCGGGAAGCGAGGTGATGGACGGTACGCCGATGCCGATGAAGCTGGAAGCGTGGCCAGGTGGCAGGTGGTTTCGCGACCTGGGCGATGGGAACGGGCACTTTTGGGCGAATGTGCAGGCCATCAAGCGGCCGACGCTTTTGGAATTTACCGGACCGCTGTTTATGTCCTATCCCGTTGTTTCGAATGTGCAATACCGGTTGAGCGAGACCGCTGGCGGGACGGTGATCAAGTTTCATCATGCGGCGCTCGGATTAATTCAGGACGATCACCGAAAAGGCGTGACCGGCGGATGGTCGACGATTCATGAGCGGGTACGCAAGCTCGCGGAAGCGCAGGCCGGACTGCGAGCCGGGAGCGGGCGGAAGCAATAAACAGAGTGAAGCAAAGGGGAAGGATTTATGTGCCCTGCATGCATTTCAACGCTGGCGATGTTGGTAGCCGGCGCCGTGTCATCAACTGGAGTGACGGCGCTGGTGGTCGGCAAGTTTCGCGTGATGAGCGGGATGCGTGGCGCGGAGAGTTCGCTGGAGAAGGCCCATCAAAAGGAGGAAACATGTCAGAAGCAACGCACGAGCAAGTGAACTTGATGTTAAAGCTGTACGAATTGAGACGCGAACCCAAGCTGCGCGAGGCGCGCGACTGGTTCGGGGCGAACTTTCATGTCGAAACCGCGGAGGATGTGATGCGGCTGTGCCCTCCCGGGAGCAAGGAAAACGTGTATATGCGGATGGTGCTTGGGTATTGGGAAATGGTGGCGAGCATCGTGAACCGCGGGCTGGTTGACGAAGACCTGTTCTTCGAGAATTCCGGTGAGCAATGGATAGTGTGGGAACAGGTGAAGCCCGTGCTGGGGGCGTGGAGAACGATGTTCGGGAGCCAAAAAGTGTTCCGGAACATGGAAGAGCACTCGAAGCGTCTCGAGGCTTGGCGTGAAAAGCACAGTCCGGGATCGAACGAAGCCATGCGAAAGATGCGCGCGGAAATGGCCGGGAGAGCGCAGGCCCCGAAAGCGCAGGCGGCCAGCAACTAGCCGTCAATTGGGCGCAAGAAACACAAGCTGTCTAGGGCGGTGCGGGGGCTCGCAGCGGATGGAGCCGCGGGCTCTTCGACCGTCAAGTGTTTGAGAAAAAATTCCTGTAAGGAGAGCGTCATGAGTGAGAGCGCGATGGAGCAACCGAAAGTAGTATCGCAAGCAGAATGGATCGCGGCGCGGAAAGAACTGCTGGCCAAAGAAAAGAATTTGACACGGCAGAGAGACGCGCTTGCGGAGGAGAGGCGCAAGCTCCCTTGGGTGAAGGTTGATAAGAAGTATGTGTTTGACACTGCGAGCGGGAAGAAAACCTTGGCCGAGCTGTTCGGTGGGAAACGTCAGCTGGCGATCTATCACTTCATGTTGGGGCCAGATTGGGAGCAGGGCTGCCCGAGCTGCTCGCTGCTGGCCGATCACATGGATGGCATGGCGATCCATCTGGTGCAGAGAGACGTGCGGCTGATGATTGTTTCGAGGGCGCCGCTTCTGAAGATTGAAGAGTTCAAGAAGCGGATGGCCTGGAAATTTCCTTGGGTGTCGTCCTACGGGAGCGACTTCAATTTTGATTTTGGCGTTTCCGTGGCGAAAGAGGACGTGGGGAGGGAGGTCCTCTACAACTTCGCCCCCACTAAGTTTCCGAGTGACGAGCGGCCAGGAATGAGTGTGTTCTACAAAAACGCGAACGGCGAGGTGTTCCACACGTATTCCATGTATGCTCGCGGGCTGGAAGACTTGATGGGCTTGTATGCGATTCTCGATCGAGTGCCTAAAGGGCGAGATGAAGCGGGGTTGCCGCACGGTATGGCCTGGGTGCGGCATCACGACCGGTATCCCGAGAGCAACATCGTCGAGGTCAAGGCCGCCAAAACCTAACGGCTTATCGAGAAGCAGGAATAGTCCGGACCAAGAAAGCGGCGGTTTGCTTCGGCAAGGGCTGGAGTCGACCGCCGTGTTTTTCTTGTCGTCCGAGCGAAACACCTTGGCTCGAGAGACGAGCTCCCGGAAAAATGTCAGGCGCCGATGGAGGAGCGCAGGGCTTTGGCTAGAGACTGGCTAAAGCGCTCGACGTCGGCGTGGTGTTCGGCTTCGACCATGACGCGGGCCAGCTGCTCGGTGCCGGAATAGCGGAGGACCACCCGGCCATTTTCACCGAGAGCGGACTGGGCTTCGGCTAGCGCGCGGGAAACTTCGGGGAGAGTTTCGAGCGGGGGCTTGGATTTTACTTTGACGTTGACGATGACTTGCGGGTAGTCCTTGAGGCCCTCGACGAGCGATTCGATTTTGCCGTGCATAGAAACGAGGGAGGCGATTTTTACGGCGGTGAGAAGGCCGTCGCCGGCCGGGCTGTCTTCTAGAAAA
>Ga0210384_10006280_pt1 | contig 12711 bp, 11 predicted proteins | sample IncBWH2MmetaG_FD_160574 | JGI IMG/M metagenome (GOLD analysis project Ga0210384, IMG submission 160574) | Forest soil microbial communities from Barre Woods Harvard Forest LTER site, Petersham, Massachusetts, United States - Inc-BW-H-2-M | ecosystem: Environmental > Terrestrial > Soil >... | reverse complement strand
GGTCAGTACCGGCCTGGGCGGTTCCGGGACCTCCGCGAGCCTGATCGCGCGCCCGCAGATCGTCAGCGGGCCCGTGGCGCCGAGCTAAAGTTCTGGTGCGGGCACGCAGGCCGGCGGGGCCTGCTTGGGCCCTGGCCGCGAGCGCCGGCTGTCGCGCATCACAGACGCCCGTGGTGGTTCCACGGCACGCCGTCTTCCCTCATCCTTGGCTCTGGCTGGCGCGGCACGCTCTGTGACCGCCGTCATGCCTGTGTGACGTCCCGGTCGCATCAGGAGCGCAGATGATGTCAAATAGGGCGCCGCGGCCGGCAATTTATCCCGCCACTTCAAGGAGCTGCTGGTGATCCGCTGTATTGGACGCTCTTGCTTGCTGGTGGCGCTGCTCGCGCTGGTCCAGCCCGTCGTGTCCGCCGCAACCGGGGTCGGCGAGCTCGCACCCGATTTTGCCCTGCCGGCCACCACCGGCGGCAATGTGCGCCTGTCCGAGCATCGCGGCGAAGTGGTGCTGCTGGCATTCTGGAGCAGCCGTTGCGCCGTCTGCACGGCGCAGCTCTCGGTACTCGGCGATCTGCAGACCACGTACCGTTCGGCGGGCCTGGTCACGCTCGCGGTCAGTGTCGATGACGACCTGTACCGCGCTACGCGCTACGCGCACGCGCATCCGGTGCGCTTCCCGATGCTGCTCGACCTGCGCAAAGGCGTCAGCCGTGCTTACGGCATCGAGCGCCTGCCAACCACGGTGCTGATCGATCGCCGCGGCCGGGTGCGCTATCTGCAGTCGGATGATCACGGGATTGATAACTCGTACGTCGCGCAGGTGCGCGAGTTGCTGGATGATCCGCTGTGAACTGCACAAGTTCCGGCCAACCCTGCTAGCCCCAACGGACCGCTCACCATGAGAACTGCAAATCGAACCTGGCAGCGGCTGGCGGCCGTGGCGCTGGCCTTGTGCCTGGTCACTCAGTGGGTCCGTGCTGCCGGGCCACCCGCAACGCCGGCGGCCGCGCCTGCGGCGGCGGCCGCTCCGGCGCCGGCCACCGCGCCCGCGCCCGATGCCGCCTCCGACAGCACTGCACCGGCGGCAGCGCCGGGCGGCGACGCGACCGGCGAGGGAGGCACGCGCGCCCTCGATGAACAGATCCAGGACCTGAAGCAGCAGGTCGTCGACCTCAACAAGGACCTGTTCGTGCTCGAGGAAGAGCTGCTGTTTCCGGCCAACACCCAGGTCGCCGTGTTCCTGTCCATGGACGTGGGCACCTTCTTCGGCCTCGATTCGGTCACGCTCAGGATCGACAATCGCGAGGTCATCAATTACCTCTACACGCCTCGCGAGGTCGCCGCTCTGCTCAAGGGTGGCGTGCAGCGGCTTTACATCGGCAACCTCAAGGCCGGCTCCCACGAGCTGGTGGCCTTGTTTGGCGGCAAGGGGCCGAACGAACGCGACTATCGGCGGGGCGCCTCGCTCAAGTTCGAAAAAGGCGTCGGCGCGAAGTACCTGGAACTGAAGATTTCCGACAAGGCACGCCGCCAGCAGCCGGAATTCGAGATCAAGGACTGGGAGTAGCCCCCCGATGCGGCGGCTGATCCTGCTCTCGCTCTGCGGCGCGGTCGCGATGCCGGCCGCGTGGACGGCGACCACCCCGGTGCCCGACACCCTGAGCGCCATCAAGGTGCAGGATCTGCACTATGGCGACGTGCTGTTCCGCTTCTACTCCGGCGATGAATTCGAGGCGCTCACGCGACTGGAGGCGTACGAACACTGGCACCGCATGCCGCATCACGAGCAGGACGCGGCGCTCCTTGCCGGCGGGCTGTACCTCTCGCTCGGCATGCACAACGAGGCGGGCCGGCGCTTCGAGACGCTGCTGACGGACCAGGTGCCCGCCGGGCTGCGCAATCGTGCCTGGTTCTACCTCGCCAAAGTCTGGTACGCGCGTGGCTACTATGATCGCAGCGAGCAATCGCTCGGCCACATCAGTGGCGAGCTGGCGCCGGCGCTCGAGGCGGAGCGCCAGCACCTGCTGGTCAACGTGCTGATGCGCCAGAACCGCTTCGACGAGGCAGAAGCGCGCCTGGCGCATTGGCAGGGACCCCCGGACTGGATGGCCTTCGCCCGCTTCAACCTGGGTGTCGCGCTGGTGCGCCAGAATCGTATGGCGGAGGCGGCGCCGGTCCTGACCGCGGTGGGCACGATGCAGGTGGTGGGCAGCGAGTTGCTCGCGTTGCGCGACAAGGCGAACCTGGCGCTCGGCTATGCCTGGCTGCAGGCCAACAACCCGGCGGCCGCGCGCGTCGCACTCGAGCGGGTGCGCCTCGCCGGGCCCTATTCGACCCGCGCGCTGCTGGGCGTGGGGTGGGCGCAGGCGGCACTGGGCAACTATCGCCAGGCGCTCACGCCCTGGACCGAGCTGCACGACCGGAATCTGCTCGACGCCGCGGTGCAGGAGTCCTACCTCGCCGTGCCCTACGCCTACGGCAAGCTCAACGCCAACGCGCAGGCGGCCGAATTCTACGAATCGGCAATCAATTCCTTCGACCAGGAGGCACAGCGCATCGACGGGGCGGTCGCGCGCGTCGGCGAGGGCCACATGCTCGAGGACCTGCTGAGCGGCGATCAGAAGTCGGACCAGCAGGGGTGGTTCTGGCAGCTGCAGCAACTGCCAAGCGCGCCACAGTCACGCTACCTCTATAGCCTGCTGGCCGAGAACGATTTCCAGGAAGGCCTGAAGAACTACCGCGACCTGGCCTACCTCGGCGGCACCCTCAAGCGCTGGGACGAGAGCATGGATGCCTTTGCGGCCATGATCGCCACTCGCCAGCTTGCCGATGGCGAACGACTGCCTCGCGCCGACGTCCTGCTCGCCAGCAAGGCCCCGGCGAAACTGCTCGCGGCGCGCGCGGCCATCGATTCACGCCTCACGGCCATCGAGACTGGCGCGGATGTCGCGGCCCTGGGCACCGCCAGGGAGCGCGAGCAATGGAGCAAGGTCCGGCTGCTCGAGAGCGCTGTGGCCAGCGCCAGTGGTGGCGACAGCGAGGAACTGCAGACTGAACGCGACAAGATCCGCCTGATGAAGGGCGTGCTCTACTGGCGCCTCGATGCGCAGTTCAAGGAACGCAGCTACGCCGAGCGGCGTGCGCTGCGCGCGCTCGACGCCGCGCTGAACGAGGCCCAGAACCGCTGGGTACGCGTGCAGAACGCGCGCAACAGCGTGCCGAGCAATACCGGCGAATTCGCGGCGCGCATCGCGGCGCTGGGCGTACGCATCGCCGAGCTCAGGATCGCACTGGCGAACTCGGCCCAGCAGCAGAGCCATTACCTCGACCAGCTCGCGACCAATGCGCTCCTCGAGCAGAAGGACCGGCTGGCCGCTTACGAAGTGCAGGCGCGCTTCGCGCTCGCCGACATTTATGATCGCGGCACGCCAGCCCCCGCCGCTCCGCCCCCCGAGCCGGCGCCGCCACCCGCGACGCCCCCGACCGACGGAGGCACGCCGTGAGCCGTGGCGGCCGTGGCGTCATCGGGCTGGTACTCCTGGCCGGCGCGATGAGCCCGGCACAGGCGGCGGACGTCCCGGCTACCGTGGGGGATCTGACCAAGCGCGACGCCGGCCATATCCAGGTGCATCCGGACGCCTCCGTGAACGGGGGCGCCGCCAAGGCGATGCACAGTTACAGCGAGTTCCTGAAGCTGCAGAACACCGATGCGCACCTGCGCGCCGAGGCCCTGCGGCGCCTGGGGGACCTGAACCTGGAATCCGGCGAACTGGAACGCATGTCTAACGAAGTGTCGCTGCTTGACACCCAGGGCGCCGAGGCCATCAGGCTCTATTCCATCCTGCTGAAGGCCTACCCCGACTACCCGCGCAATGACCAGGTGCTCTACCAGCTGGCGCGGGCCTATGAGACTACCGGGCAGAGCGACACCGCGCTCGCCACGCTCGATCGCATCGTGGCCCGCTATCCGCTCGCGCGCGAGATCGCCGAGGTGCAGTTCCGGCGCGGCGAGCTGCTGTTCTCCGCCAAACGCTATCCGGAGGCGCAGTCCGCCTACGAAAAGGTGATCGCGCGCGGCGCCGCCGGATCGGGTTTCTACGATCAGAGCCTGTACAAGCATGGCTGGTCGATGTTCAAGCAGTCCCAGAACGAGGCCTGCCTGCACTCTTTCGTCACATTGCTCGATCGCACGCTGCTGGATCGCCAGAGCGGCGCGCCGCGCCGCTGGGAGAGCCTGTCGCGCGCCGATCGCGAGCTGGCCGACGATACCCTGCGAGTCATGAGCATCGCATTCTCCTATCTCGACGGCCCGCAGTCGCTCGATCAGCTGCTGTCCGCCCGCCCGCCGACCCCCTACGCCTGGCTGCTCTATTCGCGCCTCGGCGATCTTTACGTGCAGAAGCAGCGCTTCCAGGACGCGGCCAATACCTACCGCGCCTTTGTCGCCCACGATCCGGTGGATGAACACGCGCCGGCGCTGTCGAACCAGGCGATCGACGCTTATTCCAAGGGCGGCTTTGCCGACCTGGTGGTGGAGGGCAAGGCGGAATACGTGCGCAGCTACGGATTTGGTACCGCGTTCTGGCACGGGCGCGAGCGCAGCGCGTTTCCGCAGGTGGTCACCGAGCTCAAGACCACCTACAAGGATCTGGCGCAGTACTACCACGCGCAGGCGCAGAAATCCAAGCGCCTCGAGGACTACACCGTGGCCGCGCGCTGGTACCGTGATTCGCTGGCCGCCTTCCCGGACGACGCGGATTCCGCCGAGACCAATTTCCTGCTGGCCGAGGCACTCTACGAGAGCCGCCAATACCTGGACGCCGCCACCGCATACGAGCGCACCGCCTATGTCTATCCGCGCGGCGCGCGCTCGGCAGACGCCGGCTATGCGGCCCTCGTATCGCTGCAAAAGCAGGAGGACGCTCTCCCTGCTGGCGCGCGTGCCGAGGTGCGCGCGCGCGCGACGGAATCAGGCGTGCACTTCGCGCAGACTTTTCCCGAGCATCCGGAAAGCGCTGGTGTGCTCACGCGCGCCGCGCAGGATGTCTTTGCCGCGCACGACCTGCCCCGTTCGATCACGCTAGCCGAGGCCTTGCTGGCCCGCAATCCGCCGGTGGACGCGGCCAAGCAGCGCATCGCCTGGACGATCGTCGGGCAGGCGAATTTCGACCAGGGCGAGTATGGCAAGGCCGAACCGGCCTACCAGCATGCGCTACAGGTGACGGAGCCCGCCGCTCCTGAGCGCTCCGATCTGACCGAGCGGCTGGCCGCCGCCGTGTATCGCCAGGGCGAGGCCAAGCGCAAGGCGGGTGATGAGGCAGGCGCGGCGGCCGACTTCCTGCGCGTCGCGACGGCCGCGCCGGGCTCGAAGGTGGTGCCCACCGCCCAGTACGACGCCGCGGCCTCGCTGATCAACGTCAAGCAGTGGGATCAGGCGATCAGCGTGATGGAAGCGTACCGGCGCGATTACCCAAAGAGTGAATTTGGCGCGGATATTACCCGCAAGCTCGCCGTCGCCTATGTGGAAGCCGGACGCGGTGCCATGGCCGCCGCCGAGTTTGAAAAGATTGCCGCCGCACCCGCCGAGGATCCTGCCGTGGCGCGCGAAGCGACCCTGCGGGCCGCTGATCTGTACGACAAGGCGGGAAATCCGGCGCGCACGACGGTCATGCTCGAACAGTTCGTGCAACGCTATCCTGTACCGGTGAGCGATGCGATGGAAGCGCGCGCGCGCCTGGCCGACCTGGCCGAGAAATCCGGCAATGTTGCGCGCCTGGACTACTGGCGCGAGGCAATCATCAAGGCCGATGCCGCCGCCGGGGCCGGCCGCACCGATCGGACGCGCTCTCTGGCGGCCGCGGCGCGCCTCGCGCAGGCGCAGCCCGCGCGCGATGCCTTCCGCGCGGTGCGCTTGACGGCGCCGCTGAAGAAATCTCTGGTGGCCAAGAAGCAGGCGATGGAAACCGCGCTCGCCGGCTACAAGGCGGTCGTCGCCTACGATATCGCCGCAACGACCACCGCCGCGACCTACGAGATGGCGGAACTGTACCGTACGCTTGCCAAGGACCTGCTGGCCTCTGAGCGACCGAAGAAGCTCAGCGCCGAGGAGCGCGAACAGTTTGATTCACTGCTCGAGGAGCAGGCGTTCCCCTTCGAGGAACAGGCCATTGCCATCCATGAGGTGAACGCCAAGCGCGCGGCCAGCGGCGTCTATGACGAGTCGGTGCGCGCCAGTTTTCACGCCCTGGCGGAGCTGAGCCCGGCGCGCTACGCCAAGACCGAGCTGTGGAGCGACCTGCTGCGCACGCTCGCAGCGCCCGCCGGGACCGCCCCGGACCCGCGCGCGATGGCCGAGTTCACGCGCGGCGTGGCCGCCGCGCTGGATGGCAAGGCGACCGATGCAGAGCTGGAATTCCAGCAACTCGAGTTGCAGTACCCGACAATGCCCGAGCCCTCGATCAATCTCGGGATCGTCGAGCAGGGCGCGGGTAATCTCGACGCCGCCGCCGCCGCCCTCGAGCGCGGCACCACGCGGGCTCCGGCCAGCCCCGTCGCCTGGGACGAGCTGGGCCTGGTGCGGCGCGCGCAGGGGAAATTTCCGGAGGCACGCGCGGCCTACCAGCAGGCGATCGCTGCGGACGCGACCTACGCGCCGGCGCATCGCAACCTGGGTGTGCTGCTCGACCTGTATCTGGGTGATCCGGCCGCGGCACTCACCGAAATGGAGCAATACCAGCACCTCAGTGGCGAGGACAAGCCGGTGAACGGCTGGATCGCCGAATTGCGCCGCCGCACGGGAGTGAAAACTCCTGCGCCAGCGAGCGTACCCGCCCCGTCGGCGCCCGTGATAAGTGGAGACGCCAAATGAAACAGCTGCTGACCCTACTGCTGCTCGGCTTCGGTGCCATTGGGCAGGCGGAAGATCTTGAGCCCGCGGTAAGCACCTCGAGCGTGAACGCCAAGCCCGTCGCGGGCCCCTTGGCGACGGCGCCGGCCAAGCGGGCGGCATCTGCGGCACCGGCGCCCGCGAAGCCCGCCGCGGCGCGTCCGGCTGGTGGCGCTCCCCGCTCCGGTGGCGGCGCGTCGCCATTACGCGACCAGATCAACCTCGATGCGACGCAGATCACGGGCAATCGCGAACTACCGAATGTGATGTACGTCGTACCGTGGAAGAGGCCGGATCTGGGCGACTTCGCCGGCCGGCCGCCCAAGAGTCTGCTCGATGAGATGCTGGCGCCGGTAGATCGCGAGGTATTTCGCCGGCAGAACCGTTATTTTGCGGCCCTGCAGCCCGACGCTGCCGTGCCGCCGCCAGCGCCGGTGGCGCCGGCATCTGCACCAGCGGCCGGGGCAGCGACTACACTGCCCGCCGGGGATGAGAAGTAGGTCTCGGCAATGGCAGGACCTAAGTCTTTAATTTCGTGGATGGATTCAGGCATGGGAGTCTGATGATGCAACTCTTCAGCATGATTGTTCGTTTCTTCCAGGGCGGCGGCGCGATGATGTACCCGATTGCGGTGGTACTGGTCATCGGCGCGGCCATCGCAATCGAGCGCTATATCGTGCTCACGCAAACCTCAGTACGCAATCGCGGCCTGTGGAACGAGATTGCGCCGCTCCTTGCGCAGGGCAATTTCAAAGGCGCCGTGCAGGTCACGTCGAAGTCCAACGCCGTGATCGGACAGATTCTCAGCTACGGGCTGGCGCGTATCAGCTCCTCCAGCCGGCGCGACGACGTCGAAAAGGCGATGGAAGAGAGCCTGATGGATGTGGTGCCAAGGCTGGAAAAACGTACCCACTACCTGGCGACCTTTGCCAACCTGGCGACGCTGCTGGGGCTGCTCGGCACCGTAGTGGGCCTGATCAACGCCTTCGCGGCCGTGGCCACGGTCAATCCGGCCGACAAGGCGAACTTGCTGTCGGCCAGCATTTCGGTGGCGATGAACTGTACGGCCTTTGGCCTGATGACGGCCGTGCCGCTGCTGGTCATTCACGCGGTGCTGCAGACCAAGACGACGGAGCTCATCGACAGCCTGGAGATGGCGTCGGTGAAGTTCCTCAATGCGGTGACCGAACGCAGCAAGGCGGCGGTCTGAAGCCTCCCGGCAATCCCAAGCGAGAACGCACATGCGTCGCTCCCAAGCCCTGAGAAAACTGATGCGCCGGCAGCGCCAGCCGTCGGAACTGCAGCTGGTGTCGATGATCGACATTTTTACCGTGCTGGTGACCTTCCTGCTCATGACGGCCATCTTTTCGCGCACCGTGGTGCTCGACCTGAGACTGCCTTCCAACAACGCGAGCTTCCCGGAACTGCCCCCAGGCCTGAACCTCGAGATCATCGTCCGCGACAACCTGCTCCAGGTCGCCGACCGCGGCACCGGCCCGTTGCGCACCCTGCCAAATACGCCGAAGGGCTATGACCTCGATGGCCTGACGGAGTACTTGAAATTCGTGAAGTCGCGCTATCCGGACAAGACCGAGGCGACCATCCTGCTCGAGCCGCAGACACCCTATGACACGCTGGTGCAGGTGATGGACCGGACGCGGGTCGTCGAGGTCAATGCCGGGCTCAGCAGCGTGCAGGCGGAGCTGTTCCCGGCAGTGTCGATTGGCGATGCGCCGGTGCCGGTGGGCGACGCAGGAGCGGCGCGATGAGCATGTCGAACCGCGCCCGGCGCATGTTGCAGCACCAGGTGCGCAACAAGGCGGATGCCAACCTGAACCTGATTCCAATGATCGACATCCTGAGCGTCATGGTGGCCTTCCTGCTCGTGTATTCGACCGAGGTCGAAGTCGTGCAGAACAGCAAGGGCATCGAATTGCCGCAGTCGGTTTCCGAGCAGCGCCCGCGCGAGACGGTGGTCGTGATGCTTACGCGGGACGATCTGTTCGTGCAGGGCGAGCGCATCGCCAGCCTCGATGAGGTGCGTAACACGGCCGGCATTATCGCGCCGCTCAGCGTGGCGCTGAAGCGCCCGTCGCTGATCGGGCAGGTGATGACCGAGAAAGCCATCGCCGAGCGCGAAATCACAGTTATGGCGGACAAGAACACGCCGTACGCGGTGCTGAAGAAGGTGATGAGCACCTGTACGGACGCGGACTATGGCCGCATCTCATTCGCGCTGGTGCAGAAGGAAAAGGCCGTGAACATCGATCAATTGCGGAAGAAGTTGTAGAGCGGAGACCCAATCGGTGCAGTTGACGCAGTACTACCGCACGTTCGACCTGCCCTGGGATCCCGACCCGGAAGAGCAGCGGCGTTTTCGCCGCTACCTGCTCGTTGGCCTGGGTGCGGTGCTGTTCGTCGGCCTGATCCTGCCCTTTGTGAACCTGCCGAAGCGCGCCGTCAGCGCAGAAGAGGCGGTGCCGCCGCGGCTCGCGCGCCTCATGGAACAGCAGCTGCCGAAGCCCCCGCCCCCGAAACCCGTGGAGCAGCCCAAGGAGAAGCCCAAGGCTGTGCCGCAACCGACCCCGAAGCCGGTCGACACGCGCAAGAAAATGGCGAATTCGGCGGCGATGCGCGCCATCAAGGACGAACTCGCCGATTTGCGCGACCAGCTCGATACCAAGACCCTGCAGGATCGTCAGCTCACCACTGCGGTCAGCCAGGACCAGCGCTCCGAGCGCTCGCTGATCTCATCCAAGGTTGGCACCGGCTCAGCGGGGATCGTTACTGCGAATGCCAGCCGCGGCTTCGGTTCGGGCGCCGGCGCGCTGTCCGATCACAACGCCACCGCGATCAACTCCCGCATCGCCGGGGATGCGGCGAGGAATCGCGTCAGCCGCAATGGCACTGGCGGCAAGGCGGCGCGCAGTGAAGAGGAGATTGCCCTGGTCTTCGATCGCAATAAGGGCGCCATCTACGCCCTGTACGGCCGTGCGCTGCGCGAGCGGGCCGACCTGCAGGGTAAGCTGGTGCTGCGACTGACGATCTCACCGGCCGGCGAAGTCACAGATTGCCACGTGGTCAGCAGCGAGCTCGGCGACCCTGACCTGGAGAACAAGCTCGTCGCGCGCGTGCGCCTGTTCCGCTTCGAGGCCAAGGATGTCGAGACGATCGTAGCCAACAAGACCCTGGAATTCTTTCCGAATTAGGTGCGGCGTGAACCTGCAGTCGGAGATCGAATACTTCATCGAGCTCGAGCCGGGCGGCCAGGCGCGCCTGCTCGCGCTGCTGGTACACGAATTGAGCATTGAAGCGCGCGTGACCTACGGCCCCATCGCCGAGCACGTGCAGGATGGCGCGCGCCTGCGCTTCGTCAATGAGATGAATGCCCGGCTGTCGCGCTACATCGAGCAGGTACTGGTGGACGAGCCGAACCGGCCTGGCCCGGACGTCCTGTTGCGCATGTTGCTGGCGCCGCGGCCGGACAAGGCGGCCGAACGGCTGGTGCTCAGCGCCTACCGCCGCGCCCTGCAGGGCTTCGACCAGCACGACACCACCGTCACGATGGCACCGCGCTAGCCGCACGGGCGCCGCTGCGCCACCGAGGGCGCTGACCGGTTGGACAAGCCGCGAATCGCCGCTTAAGTTGGCGCCATGTCCGCGCATCTATTGACGCAGGTGCTGGTGCTGCTGTTCGCCTCCGTGGTGGTCGTCGCCGTGGCGCGCCGCCAGGGCCTGCCGCCGATACTCGGCTACCTCGTCGTCGGCCTGCTGCTCGGTCCCCTGGCCTTTGGCCTGCTGCCCGCAGGCCCGGCGACCCGGGCGCTCGCCGAGATCGGCGTCGTGTTTCTGCTGTTCACCCTGGGACTGGATTTCTCATGGCCACGCATGGTGGCCATGCGGCGCGAGGTCTTCGGCCTCGGCCTCGGCCAGGTGCTGCTCGTGGGACTGGCAGGGGCGGGGATGCTGCGGTTGCTGAATGTGGGCTGGGCTGCGGCACTGGTCGCTGGCGGTGCGGTGGCGATGAGTTCGACCGCGATCGTGCTGCAGCAGCTCACCGAGCAGTCGGAACTCAACCGCACGCACGGCCGCCTGGCCTTCGCGGTGCTCCTGTTCCAGGACCTCGCCGTCGTGCCGCTGCTGGCGCTCGCGACGGCGCTGGCCAAGGGCGGCGGCGCGTTCAGCGTGGGCAGCATGGTGAGTCTCGCCGTGGAAGGCCTGCTGGCGCTGGTCGTGGTGCTGGCGATCGGACGCTGGCTGCTGCGACCCTTGTTCTACGAGATCGCGCACAGCCGGCTGCGCGAACTGTTCACCCTGACGGTGCTGCTGGTGGTGCTGAGTTGCGCCTGGATCACGCAGCAGGTCGGACTGTCCATGGCCCTGGGCGCGTTCCTGGCCGGGATGATGCTCGCGGAGACCGAGTACCGCCACCAGGTCGAATCGGCCGTGCGGCCGTTTCGCGAGCTGCTGCTCGGACTGTTCTTCATCTCGGTCGGCATGCTGCTCGACCTGCGGCTCCTCTATCGACAGTTCCTGCTGGTCACGGCGCTCGTGGTGCTGCTGGTGGTGGGCAAGAGCCTGCTCGTCGCGCTGCTGACCCGAATTCACGTCGGCAGCAGCTTCAAGGCCCTGCGCGCCAGTCTGGTGCTCGCGGGCGGCGGGGAATTCGGGGTCGCGCTGCTGACGATTCTAGTACCGCAGACGGGCTTGCTGGACGGACGCATCAGCCAGCCGCTGCTGGCGGCGATGGTCTTAAGCATGGTGCTCAGTCCGCTGCTGATTCGCTATAACCGGCGAATCGCGCGCCTGGTACTGGGCGAGAAGGGGCCGCCCGGCAGCGCCCTGGAGCGGGAAGATGCCACCGCGGATGCGCTGACGCGCCGCGAGCATGTCGTACTTTGCGGGTTCGGCCGGGTGGGACAGAACATCGCCCGCGTCCTCGAGTCCCAGGGCTTTGAATACCTGGCGGTCGACCTGGATCCGGCACGGATCCGGCTGGCGCGCAATGCAGGCGATACCGTGGTGTTCGGCGACAGCGCCGATGAAGAATTGTTGCGGCACGTCGGACTCCACACCGCCAGCGCGGTCATCATTACCTTTGCGAATCCCGCGGTCTCCGTCGGCATTGCGCGCGCCGTGCGCCGCCTGCGCGCCGACGTGCCGCTGCTGGTGCGCACCCAGGACGACGCCGGCCTGGCCGAATTGATGGCCGCCGGCGTCACCGAAGTGGTTCCGGAGACCTTCGAGGCCAGCCTGATGCTGGTGTCCCAGGTCCTGATGCTGCTGAACGTGCCGGTCGGCAAGGTGTTGCGCACCGTCGGTGACATACGGGCCAATCGCTACACGACGCTGCGCCACATCTTTCGCCACGATGGCGCCCGGGTCATCGATGACACCCATGCCTTCCGGGAGGAGCTGCGCTCCATCGTGCTGCCGCCCGGCGCCTGGTCGGTGGGTCGCTCGCTCGATGAGGTGCGGGCCCGCGGGGCAGACGTAGGCTTTACGGCGGTGCGGCGCCAGGGGATCACCGGGCGCGAGCCGGAGGGTGGCACGGAGCTGCGCGAGGGCGATATCGTCGTGATCTACGGCACGCCGGAGACCCTCGAACATGCCGAAGCGGTGCTGCTGGCCGGGTAGGGCCCGTGGGCGGCCGCGGGCGTTTGTGGGTCCTGGCATATACAATGCGCGCCGGCTAGCCACGGGCCCAGTTTGAACCGCGACGATATCCACTTCCCGCCCCACCACGCCCCGCTGCGCGAAGACATTCATGCGCTCGGTGAGATCGTGGGAAGCGTCCTGCGCGAGCAGGGGGGCGAGGAGCTCTATGG
>Ga0210384_10006279_pt1 | contig 12711 bp, 7 predicted proteins | sample IncBWH2MmetaG_FD_160574 | JGI IMG/M metagenome (GOLD analysis project Ga0210384, IMG submission 160574) | Forest soil microbial communities from Barre Woods Harvard Forest LTER site, Petersham, Massachusetts, United States - Inc-BW-H-2-M | ecosystem: Environmental > Terrestrial > Soil >... | reverse complement strand
AGGCGGCAGACCACCGTGCCGGAACGTGTCTCCGCGCCAATTTTCAGCCATACAAAAAGATAATCGCCGCCCCCACTCGATTGCGTCCGCGAAACTTTAACGGTAGGCAGATTGCATTCCGCATGCGTAGCCTCCAGGTGTTTGCCGGAGAGCAGGACCATGACTTCCGGAGTAAAGCCGGCCCACCAGCTGGGGGGCTCGACTTTGCTAACGCTGGGAGCATCGGGCTTTGCAGCAGCTTCCTGGGCGAACAGGGACGTCGGCGCAGCACCAGCCACGATGGCGAGCGGAAACAAAATGGTGAGTAAAAATCGAGTCGGCGCGTTCATGGGGAACACTCCGTAGAGAGGGTAGCAGAAACAAAAAGAGGCGGAGCAGCGTCCTGCCCGCCTCTTTTTGCGCGCCGTCGAACTAGAACGTAACGCGCAAGCCGAGTTCGATTTGACGGAAAGTATTGGGAATGGTGCTGGTAATACGCCCGAAGTTGGAAGCTCCCTGGCTTAGATCGGCGTTGGGATTCTGGAAATAGGGAGTGTTGGTCAGGTTGTAAGCCTGAACGCGGAATTGCGCTTTGATGGTCTCCGTGAAGGAAAAGCCTTTGAAGACCGCCAGGTCCATATTTCCAAAGCCCGGGCCGCGCAGGGTGTTTCGACCCGCTGTGCCGGGAGCAAGGAAGGTGCCTCCCGGGCAGGGCAGGCCTGCCGAACCAAGGCCTTTCGAACTAAGCGGCAGAGTAAATGGGCCAGCGGGTACCGTTACTTTGTTCACGCTGCCCGGGCACACTTCCTGTTGGAACGTTTCGTTGATGTAGTTCGATATGTTTCCAGTGTTCACGCTGGCGTTGCCGCTCAAATCGGCGCGCGTATTGCTGGGGCTACCGTCGACGGTGACGCTGAAGGGTTGGCCGCCCTGAATCTGATAAATGCCGTTGAGCTGCCAGCCACCCAAGGCCCAGTCCATGGGACGCGACCAATTGCTGCCCCAGCGCTTGCCTCGACCAAAGGGCAATTCGTAGAGAGAGCTGAGGACCAGCCGGTAAGGCACGTCCTCGTTGGAAAGCGAGTGCTCCAGACTGAAATTCCGGAACACTTGAGGAGCGCAATTGTCGAGATTGCCGCAGGAGTCGTCGATAGTCTTTGACCAAGTGAAGGAGCCGAGGAACTGCAGCCCGCGGGTCATACGGCGCTCGTATTGCGCCTGTAGAGAATTGTAGTCGGACTTCCCGCGATTGTCCTCGGTGGTGACGCTGCCGAGGTTTGGAAAAAGCTGCGTTCCCGTGGCGTAGGCCGGTTGATTGGAATTGTAATTTCGCGTGAGATGCGCTCCGTGAGTGCCCACGTAAGCCAGGCTGACGGATTGATTGGTTCCAATCTCGCGCTGCACTTGCAGGTTGTATTGGGAGACCATCGGAGTGAGGTTACCGGGCAGAAGGCTAATCACGGCGACGTTCACCGGTGCGGCGAGGTTCAAGTTGGTGAAATCGCCGCTGGGCAAGGGTGCGGTGGCGTTGGTGGAGATCAGCTGGGCCTGGGTACAAGTGGGCTGGCAGGCCAGCGCACCCGAAAGGGTGATGCGGAACCCCTGGGAATAGCTGACGCTGTTGGCTCCGCTAAAAGGCGGATTTTGCCCCAGTTGGTTGCTGATGCCGCCGCGATCGATGAAGTAGAAGAGTCCGTAGCCGGCGCGTAGGACCGTCTTGCCGTCGCCGGTGAGCTGATAGGCGAATCCCAGGCGCGGGCCGAAATTGTGGTAGTCATTCGGGATGCTGGTGCGAGGAGCACCGCCGGACCCTGCGACGACCAAGGCCCCGGTGGTCAGATCGAAGTTGGCCTGGCGATCTTCGACTTCGACGGGCCAAGTAAGGATGTCGTAGCGGAGGCCCAAGTTCAGGGTGAGGCGGTGTGAGACGCGGTAGTCATCCTGAGCAAAAAAACCATTTTCCCAAGTGCGGGTGCCGATGGTGCCGAAGGTGGTGCCATGCTGGTAGCCGTCGACGAATCCGGCTAGAAGGTCCGAGACCTCGTATCCGGTGTTGACATGGCCTCCACTAAAGCCGCCGCCGCCATTTCCGTTGCCGCTGAGGAAGAAATAGCCTTTGCCGGCCAGTGGACGGTACAGATTTAATTGGCGCCGGATGATATTTCCGCCAAATTTGAAAGTGTTCTTGTTCTTAGTCCAGATGAGTGAATCGCTGAAATTCAGGCCGGTTTGTGGAACCAGGTACGAGCCGAAATCTCCGGTGTATTCCAGCTGGTTGTTGTAGCCACCGATGAGGGCGATGCCACCGAGGAGGGGAGTATTGCAATTGACGATACCCAGAGTGACGCAAAGATTGGTGTTGTTGGAGGGCGGAGTGTATCCGTAGGTGGTACGGACAAATCCGACGCGGGCTTCGTTGATGAGCGATTGACTGAGTGTATCGGTCCAACCAATGGAAAGGCCTCTGGGATGATTGAAGTTGGTGCCAGAACCGAAGCCGGAAGGAAGAGTGGAGAGGCGAGTGGTATCGGTCTGGTCGGTCTGGGCGCGGCTGTAGCGCACGAAGAAAGAATTAGTGGAATTGAGGATGAAATCGCCACGAATGTCGAAATCGTTCCAATGCTCGATCAGATTGCGCGTATTCGTGTAGTTTTTAAAGAGCAAGAAACAGGTTGAACCGTTAGGAGGGCAATTGGGTTCGGGAAACGCTTTGAGAAAAGCTAGACCGACCTGGTTGATGCGGCCGGAAGGGATGACATTGGGTTGGGCGCCGGTACCCTGGAACTGCGCGCCGGTGCTTGGGTCAATAATCGGCGTGGGACCCGAGAGGCCGAGACCGGAAATGCCCGTATTTGCCGGACAAGTAACGGCACCGCCACAGAGCAATTCGGAGAAGTCTCCTGTGCGCATTTTGTCCGTTGGGACGGTGGCAAATTCCGGTGAGCCGGGCTCGGTCTGGCGGCGGCCTTCGTAGTCGGCAAACAAGAACAAGCGATTCTTGATCACCGGGCCGCCCACGGTGCCGCCGAAGAAATTGCGGTTGAATGTCGGCTTCTTACTGCCGCGACCATCGAAAAAGTTGTGGGCGTTCAGGCTGGTGTTGCGGTTAAACCAGAAGGCGCTGCCGTGGTAATCGTTAGTGCCGGACTTGATCGAAGTGACGACAATGGCGCCACCGGCGCGGCCATACTGTGCGGGAGCCACGCTGGTCTGCACGCGGAACTCTTCGATGGCGTCGGCGGGAGGGAAGAAAACAATGGTATTCACAAGGGCTTCGTTGTTATCAATTCCGTCGAGAATAAAGTTATTAGCCTGAGGGCGAAGGCCGTTGACGGAAAGAGAAGCACCGCCAGACTGGCCGTCGCGAAAGGACTCGGTATTGTTGCTGTAACCGGTAGCAGAGTTGGAGCCCGACAGAACGCCGCGCGAGACGCCAGGCACTAGAGTGGCCAGCTGAGTGAAATTGCGACCGTTGATCGGGAGTTCGGTAACTTGGCGCCCTTCGACGACTTCGCCGAGGGCGGAGTCGGCAGCGTCGATGATGGGCTGGCCGGCTTCGACGGTGACCGATTGCGTGACGTCGCCAATCTCCAGAGAGAAATCGGCCACGGCGACTTGGGCGACCTGAAGATCCAACTCGCGTACGGTCTTCTTGAAGGCCTTCTGGGTGACTTCAATCCGATAGTGCCCCGGCGGCAGCGCCGAAACGGTGTAGTATCCGAGCTCATTGCTGTCCACGGTCTGATTGAAGCCGGTGCCGGTGTTGGTGACCGAAACCGAGGCGCCATTCACGGCGGCTCCCTGCGGATCCGTGACCGTGCCTTGCAAGCGCGCGGTATCCGCCTGGCCGAAGCCGGCTTGCGCCCCCGCCAGACCTACCAGAACTGCGAAAACACTGCGCAAAACATTTGATCGCCTCATGCGAACACTCCCTCTCCCCTGCAATTGGCTCTGCTTCGATGGTTCGCCCCCGCTCATCGGGCCGGTTCGGGCTCGGCGGCGGACGGATACGCCTCGAGGCTTCCCTCGAAGCTGCATGCTGGCCGCAACTATGTGCTAGTCGCGCTTTTGTTTTGGTCTCTAGCCCTCACCCCTGAGGGCGGTACCCTACCGACGCGGAGTAATGCCAACTTCTGGTTACAGCTTTTTGTAGAGCCGAGGCCATGGAGCATTCGTTCCGGCGATTGCACCAGCACCGCAGCAGTTCCTACGCGATAAGCTCTACTTCCCGGAGTGTGAAGCCCGACTCAACGACCTAACCCGCTGGAGTTACCAGCGAATCGCCGGCCGCCTCGACGCGGAGCGACTCGCCACAGCATCCACAATATGAATGCTTCATAGCAGTTCCTCGGAATATCGCTAAGTCTCAAGCTGTTTGATACTGTTACATCGCCTAAAGCCATATTTTGCCTATAGTTGGCGCTGCCGTGACTTTGATGTAACATGAGTCTCGCGGGGGCGTTTCGTGCCCGATCGAACTCAAATCCTCGGTCAAATCGATAGACTCGTCGGTAGTCACGCCCTGCATGGGTCCGAATCTCTCTGCAAACTCCTACGCTATTTGGCTAAGCACGCTTTGGATCAGCCGGGCGTGTCGCTGAAGGAGTACCAAATCGCGACTGAAGTATTTGGACGGCAGGACGATTTTGATCCCCAAGTGGACTCCGCCGTGCGCGTGCAGGCGGGACGGCTGCGCTCCAAATTGGGGGAGTACTACGCTTCGGAGGGCGCCGAAGACACGATTATCGTGGAGCTTCCGAAAGGGATGTACGTCCTTTCGTTTCATCCGCGAAGCTCTGGCAATGGCCGAGGCCTGCGGCCTGCAGGCGCAAGCGGACAGGAAGGTTTACACGAGGGTGCGGCGGCGATCGGTGCATGGCCGCGTTGGGGGATGGTCGCCGGGGTGCTGGGCGTGCTTCTTCTCGCTGCTCTTGTGGCCATCGGAGGGTTGCTGGGCACCCGGCGATCCGCCTCTACGGCCAGCGGCACGAACGGGGACACCGCTCCGGCCGCTTTACAGATTTTCTGGCACGGCTTGCTCACCAGCTCTGATGAACCGTGGGTGATTTTCAGCAATGCGGCTTTCGTGGGACACCCGGACACGGGCTTGCGCTACTACGACGCCAAACGGGATACCAACGCGGTCATTTTCGATCACTACACCGGCGTCGGCGAAGTCCTGGCGGTGCACAATCTGGATGTTGTGTTCGAGTCGCTGCATCAGAGGATCCGCGTGAAGCGCGGCAGCCTGTTTTCTTTGGACGACGCCAAGAACAACGACCTGATCTTCATTGGCTCGCCTTCGGAAAACCTCACGCTGCTGGAGATCCCAGGCACCAAGGATTTCGTTTTTCGCGAAGTTCCTTCCGGTCCGCGCAAGGGCAACATGGAAGTGGTGAATGTGCGGCCGGAGCGCGGGGAAGCGACCTCGTTTCTGGCTACGTCGGCGAATCAGCCGTTGATCGAAGACTACGCGGTGGTGGCGCTGGTGCGCGGGCTGAACCCCGCGCACTCGCAGCTCATTCTTGCGGGCACCACGACGATCGGAACGCAGGCGGCGGTCGAATACGTAACGCGGCAGAGTTTCGTCGAAGAACTTTTGCGGCGGCTAGCGGTTACGCAGGCAAGCGAACTGAAGCCTTTCGAGGCACTGCTGCGGGTGAAGGTGGCGCGCGGCGTGCCAGTGGGCACCGAACTGGTGGCGCTGCGCAAGGCCAACTGACCAGCCCGGCTTAGGCGAAAAGCAGACGTCCAAACTTTTCCGGAATATGAAAATTCGGCTCCGGCGTCATTGTAGGACGCCACGCCGAATAGAAGCGCGGCTCCGCCGCGCCTTCCACGCGATAGAAATTGGCGCGCCATTCGCGCGAAGGATCGAAATGCGGCGCGATGCTGTTCATTGGGATGATCAGCTCCGCGTGCCAGGTCTTGTGTCGCTCATCGACTGAGACCCGGCGCCGCAAGCCGCTCTGCAAGTCGCGTTTTTTGCCCGGCGCAATGTCCAGGTCGATCCACGAGCCGTTCGGGCTGACTTCAAATTCCTTGTAGCATCCTGCCGGCGAGCCGCTGGGCTGCAGGAAGGCTTCGGCGACGTCGCGGTCCCACAGTTGATCGCGTCTTCCGGTTGGCTGGGAGTCCGCGAAGACGGTGATGAGGCGGTATTTCGCGGCGAAGTTCAGATACAGATGCTCGGGCGACCAGAGTAGGCGCACTTCGGTTTCGCGCTGCGGGTCGGCGTGCTTTCCGGTCCAGTCGGCGGCAAAACAAATAGCGCGAGCTTTCGCCCAAGCGGATGCGCCCGGGAATCCTTCGGCGTCGGAAGGCTGGGCCAAGCGCACGACCACAGCGGTGTTTTCTTCGGAAACAGCGTTCACACTAACCTCGACTCGATTACAGCGAGAATATTTGTCGCAGCGCTGCTCTTCAGAATATCCGTCAGGGGCGTTTTGACAAGAAAAAAGACCAAGACTCGCGCGAGTAGCGAAACTGCGTTTTTCGAGGGCAAACTCTTTGCGCACGGCGCCACGGTGTTATTCGCCGCGCCCCCTACACCCCGTGCTAACCTCAGTTTTGCCCGCAATTCTGCCAGACGGCGCCGGGAAACAGCCATTCCCGCAGCGCTCGCACTCGCCAGGAGACGCTTCATGATCGAGCCAGTGAACGTCGAAGAGTTCGTCACACGCCCGGAGCGGCACACGCCGGATAAATTTGAGTTCATCAAAGTGCGCGTGGATGGCGCGGTTGCGCGTATGACTCTTAACCGCCCGGACCACAATCTACTGAACGAAGCCATGCTTCGCGAATTGGCGGACGGCATCGCGTTTGCCGGCGGGCGGGATGACATCAAGCTGGTGGTCATCGATTCCGCGTGCAAAGTCTTTTGCGGTGGCATCGACATCGGCGAGTACACTTCGCAGCGCGTTTTCCAGATGCTCGATGCGTTTCACTCGGCCTTTACGGGCATGTTTGAAGTGGGCAAGCCGGTGATTTGCGTGATCAACGGTCCGGCGATCGGCGGCGGAGCGGAGCTGGCGGCGTTCGGCGATCTGGTGGTGGCCACTCCGAAGGCGCGGTTTGCGCAGCCGGAAATCACCATCGGCGTATTTCCGCCGCTGGCGTCGACGATTCTTCCGTTTCTGGTGGGCCCGAAGGTCGCGCTGGAACTCGTGCTTACCGGCGAGCCGGTCACGGCCGAGCGCGCGCTGGAGCTCGGCCTGGTCAACCGCCTGGTTCCCGAAGCGCAGCTTGAAGCCACGGTGAACGAATTGATTGCGCGCATCACTGCGCATTCCGGGCCGGTGCTCACCATGGCCAAGAGAGCGATTCTCGGCGGGATGGGACTTTCTCTGCGCGACGGCCTCAAAAACTCCACGAGTATTTTTCTCCACGAGCTCTACAAGCTCGAAGATTCGCAGGAAGGCCTGCGCGCGCTCTTTGAAAAGCGCAAGCCGAACTGGAAAAATCGCTGATTTCGCTGGCGATCTGCCGCATCGATTGACACTTCGCGCTCTTGCGGCTTACACTCAACTTTCAATTTGCAGGCAGAGGAGCGGGGAAGGCCGTGCAAGTCGGCCGCGGTCCCGCCACTGTAATCGGCTTCACAGCCGTAAGCCAGGCCACCCTCCCATGCCGCAGAAGCGCGCGTTCTTCGCGAGAAAGAACGCGGCTGGAAGCCCCAGGCGTCTCGTGGGGCTTTTTTATTGGCAGAGGAATGCTCTCGCGGCAGGGGAGACTTTTGAGTTCTGCTTCACGCGCTCGTTTCGTTGCGGTGGCGCTGGCCGCGCTGGTGCTGTGCGGCGCGTCGTCACTGCGCGCACAGTCCGCAGTGCAAGCGCCCGCTGCTGCGGCGCAGTTTCGCGACGTGGTCGACGAAGCAGGCCGCGCGGTGCGCATTCCGCAGCCGGTGCTGCGCATCGTTTCGCTCGCGCCCAGCCTGACGGAAACAATTTACGCGCTGGGAATTCAGGACCGCCTGGCCGGCGACACCGACTACTGCGATTATCCTCCCGAGGCGCAAAAGAAACCTAAAGTCGGGGGCGCGCTCAATCCGAGTCTCGAAGAAATTGCCGCTCTGCATCCGGACCTCGTGCTGGCCACCAAAGGATTGAACCGGCTCGACACCGTCCTGGCGCTGCAAACGCTCAACATTCCCGCGTACACGACGGACCCGCATACCGTCGATCAAATTATTTCTTCCACACTGCGCCTCGCAGACATTCTCGGCGTTCCGGACACCGGAGCCACTCTTGCCGCCGATCTGCGACATCGCCTGGACGATCTCGAACAACGCCTCATCAATGTGCCGCCACGCCGCGTCTTGTTCGTAGTGTGGGACGAGCCGCTCATCTCCGTCGGCAAAGATACGTTCATCGCTGACGCGCTGCGCCACGCCGGCGCCGCATCCATTGTCGAGTCCACGCAAGGCTGGCCGCAGATGAGTCTCGAGGAAGTCGTGCGCCAGCAGCCCGATTTTCTGGTCTTTGCGGAAAGCCACTCTCCGACAGGTTCGGTCGATCTGGACGCACTCGCCAGCCGGCCCGGCTGGCGCGGCCTCGAAGCGGTTCGCCATCGGCGCTTTGCGGTCATCAGCGAAGCGGTGAACCGCCCGGCTCCCCGCATTGTGTCTGCCATTGAAGACCTGGCGCGCCAGTTGCATCCTGAAGCCTTCGAGCAGAAAGCCATCCCCACTGCAAGGCTCTCGGCGCCAGTCTGTTCGCGCGATGAACAATATTTCGAGGAGACCTGCGCATGCGTTCTCTAACGCTCGGGCGCGTGGCCATGCGCTGCGCACTGCTCGGCGCGGTCCTGTTCGTGGTCATCGTCATCGCCCTGAAGCTGGGCGCCGTTCCCGTTTCCTTGTACGCCCTGGCCCGTGCGCTCGTGCGCGTGGCCATTCATCAGACTAGCGAACTGCCCAGCGATTATCGCCTGATCATCTTCGATATTCGCCTGCCGCGCATTCTTCTGGCCGTTTTCGTCGGCGCCTCGCTTTCCGTAGCCGGCACAAGTTTTCAGGCGCTGCTGCGCAATCCGCTTGCCGATCCTTACGTGCTGGGTGTTTCCAGCGGCGCCGGACTGGGCGCGATTCTGGCGCAAGTGGCGGAATCGCATCTCGCTTTGCCCTCGGCCGTGGCCGTCTTGCTCACGCCCCTCGGCGCATTTGTCGGCGCGCTTGCCACTATCGTTGCTGTTTACTTTCTCGGCCGCCGCGAAGGCCAGGTCGACAGCAACACCCTTCTACTTGGCGGCGTCATCACCGCCTCGTTTCTCTCTGCCCTGATCATGTTTCTGCTGGATACCGTCGTGGGCCGCGATCTGCACGGCACCGCGTTCTGGCTGATGGGCGATCTCTCGACCACACAACAACCGATTGTCGACTGGATTGTGCGCTTTGGCTTCTTCCTGGCCGCCGCGGCGATTTACACCACCGCTTCGGATTTGAATCTGCTTCTCGCCGGAGAAAAGGAAGCCATGCATCTCGGCGTGGACGTTCGACGGGTACGTATCGTGGTGTACGTTGCTGCTTCCCTGCTCACCGGCCTGGCTGTTTCGGTGAGTGGCGCTATTGGCTACGTTGGCCTGCTGGTGCCGCACGCCATGCGCTGGCTCTTTGGCTCGGACCATCGCATGTTGATTCCCACCGCCGCTTTCGGCGGCGCTATCGCTGTGGTCGTTGCCGACACGCTTGCACGCACCGTCGTAGCTCCCACGGAGCTTCCCGTCGGCGCGATTTCCGCGTTGGCTGGCGCGCCCTTCTTTATCTATTTGCTGCGCCGGAGGCTGGCATGAGCGGCATGGCCCGCGCAGGCGGCCTCGCCGCGCGCAGCGAACCCACGCGCGCCAGCGAAGTGCGTCTCAGCGTCGAGCAAGTCAGCTACGCGTACTCGCCGAATCCTTCGCAAGCGCCGCTGTTTACGCTCGAAGCCACCAGCTTTCAGGCCAAGCCTGGCGAAATCGTCGCTATCCTCGGTCCCAACGCCAGCGGTAAGTCCACGGTATTGAAGCTGATCGCCGGCGTGCTCGCGCCGCTTTCCGGCCGCGTGCTTCTCGACGGTTTTGCGACGCACACTCTTCCGGTGCGCGCGCGAGCGCAGCGCATCGCCATGGTGCAGCAGGAGAGCCAGCTGCTCTTTCCGTCGCGCGCATGGGAATTCGTGCTGCAAGGCCGCCATCCGTACAGCCGCACGCTGCACTTCGAATCGGACAACGACTTGATCATCGCGCGCAACGCCCTCGCGCAAGTCGGCGCCGAGCATCTCAGCGATCGCTGGATGGATCAGATTTCCGGAGGCGAGCGGCAGCGCGTGATTCTCGCGCGTGCCCTAGCGCAGCAGCCGCTATTGCTGTTGCTGGACGAACCGACGTTGCATCTCGATATCGGCGCGCAAGTCGATTTGCTCGAGGGTTTGCGCCGTCTCGCATCGGAGAATCGTTACACCGTGGTGGTTGTGACGCACGAGCTCAATCTGGTCGCCGATTACGCGGACCAGGTCGCGCTGATGCAGCGAGGCCGTTGTTTGCGCGTCGGAACGCCCGCCGCGGTGTATCAGCGAGAATTGCTCGAACAGGTTTTTCAAGCACAGCTCTCCGTCGAGCTCGGCGCCAGTGGCCGGCCTCGCGTGACCGTGCTTTCGCAGACGCCGTAGCCGCTGCGATCAATTTTTTCGTTTGCGCAGCTGGTCGGCTTCGTCCGTGGTCTCGACTCGTTGTCTTGACTTGAGTAACCCAGGCCCGCGGCTTCTTCGCCGCGACATCTCGTAACCAACAGCGGGCTTCCGTGCCCCTCACAATCACCGCAGATTTCGTGCTCGGGAAGACGGGCATGGTTCGCCAGACGTTCTTTCGCAAATTCTTTAGGGGGCCGGAGCTTCAGCTCCGGCATTAGCTGCCCGCCATAGTCGGGCTTTAGCCCCTGAAGCGCCTGCAGCGAACATGCACAAGCCGTCGCCGCCGCGCGACTGTAAGGCGGAGTCGATAGCGCAGCGATCGCACTTAATAAAGATCGCATCGCCATCGTACTTGAAATCGTTAGCTCGCCATCCACTGCAGCGCTTCGCTGCGGGAAGGTAGCGCGCAGCATCACCGCCAAGCCAGGAGACCGGCGAATTCTGCAGCTCCTTTAGCTCACTCGCTGAAAGAGACAACCTTCAACTCCCGCGCGTGAGGGAGCGGAGGAGACCAATGAAAACGATAGTTCTTCGAACTGCCTTTGTTCTCTTCGCAGTCTCGGTAATCAGTTTTTCCTTGCCAGCACAAAGCAATTCGCCGGATGCCCGTGTTTCCGGAAAACTGACTGATCTTTCCGGGTATGGCGTCGGAAACGTCAAAATCACCGCCCAGCTCGACAATGATGCAAATGCACCTAGTGGGTCGGCGACTTCCAACTCGGACGGCGCTTATGTCCTGGCCCTTCCACCGGGCCGCTACCACCTTCATTTCCAACACCCATCTTTTGTCGCTCGTGACTCGGTTCTCGATCTGGCCGCCGGGGAAACTCGCTCATTCGATCTCCGCCTTGAAATCCAGCGCGTTTCAGAAAACGTCGTGGTCACCGCAAATGCCCAGCCGCTAGATCTTGATCACACTCCCGCGCCCGTGGATCTCATCGGCCGCCAGGAAATCGAGCAGCGCCAGGCCGTTTCGCTCCCTGATCTTCTTTCCACGCAAACCGGCGTCAGCCTAGCGCGAACCGGTACGATCGGCGGGTTCACGACTATCTTCGTCGATGGCGGCAATTCCAGCTTCACCAAGGTGCTCATCGACGGCACTCCCGTGAATCTCCCCGGCGGCGACCTGATCTATACCAACCTGACGCTCGATAACATCGACAAAGTTGAGCTCGTTCATGGCGCCGAGAGCGCCCTCTACGGCACTGACGCTATGTCCGGCGTCATCCAAGTCGTCAGCCACCAGGGTTCCACGCGCATTCCCGAAATCAATCTCTTCGCCGAAGGCGGCGGGTTTTCTTCCGCTCGCGGCGGCGCGCAAATCAGCGGCCTTCTGAACAAATTCGACTACTCCGTTGCCGGCTCCTATTTTCATACCGACGGCCAGGGCATCAACGATGCCTTCTTGAACCGCAGCTTCGCCGGCAACGTCGGCTACAGCTTCTCCCCCTCGAATCAGCTCCGCCTCACCGTTCGCAGCAATGTCAGTTTCGCCGGCACTCCCGGCCAGACTCTCCTCGCTGCCATTTTTCCGCCCGACCCCACGGCTTTCGACGATGAACACCAACTTTCCGGCAATCTCACCTGGACTTTCAAAACCGGTTCCCACTGGATCCACCGCATCTCCGGCATGGAATCGCGTTTTCTGGACACCAATGCCTTTCCCGATTTCAATTTTTCTGAAACCGCCCAATTCAATCGCGCCGGCTTTCTCGAACAATCCACCTACTCGTTCCGGCAGGGGGCCGTCACCGCAGGCTATCAATACGAAGTGGAAAATGCCGACCCCAACAATCTCAGCGGCCTTCACGCTCGACGCAACAATCAGGGCGGCTTCCTCGACGCTCGTTGGGTGCCGCTGCCTCGCCTCACTCTGAGCGCCGGAGCCCGCGCCGAAGCAAATAGCAATTTCGGCACGCGCGTCGTTCCCCGCGTCGGCGCCATCTACGCGCTCCGCTATTCCCAGGGTCTCTGGGGAGACACGCGTGCCAGGATTTCTTACGGCCAAGGCATCGAGGAACCCACCATCTTCGAATCCTTTGACGCTGATCCCTGCAATCCCGGC
>Ga0210384_10006278_pt1 | contig 12711 bp, 10 predicted proteins | sample IncBWH2MmetaG_FD_160574 | JGI IMG/M metagenome (GOLD analysis project Ga0210384, IMG submission 160574) | Forest soil microbial communities from Barre Woods Harvard Forest LTER site, Petersham, Massachusetts, United States - Inc-BW-H-2-M | ecosystem: Environmental > Terrestrial > Soil >... | reverse complement strand
ATCGGTGACCATTTCCGTGACCGGATGCTCCACCTGGATGCGCGTGTTCATCTCAATGAAATACAGTTTGCGGTCTTCATCCATCAGGAATTCTATGGTGCCCGCGTTCACATAGCCGACGTCGGAAAGCGTTTTACAGAGAACCTGTCCGATCTGGTCGCGCAGTTCCGGCGAAACCTGGGTGGAGGGCGACTCCTCCAACAGTTTCTGGTGACGGCGCTGGATGGAGCACTCGCGCTCGCCCAGGCTGGCCACGTTTCCGTACTGGTCGGCGAGGATCTGGAATTCAATGTGGCGCGGGCGCTCTACAAATTTTTCCATGTAGAGATCGCCGTTGCCAAACGATGCCGCCGCTTCGGATGACGCCGCCTTGAACAGTCCGGGAAGCTCTTCCTCGCTGCGCACGATGCGCATGCCGCGCCCACCGCCTCCGGCCGACGCCTTGATGATCACGGGAAACCCGACCTGGCGGGCCCACTCCATGGCTTCACCGTCGCTGGCCAGAATCCCTTCCGAGCCGGGCAGAATCGGAACTCCGGCGCGCTTCATCGCGGCCCGGGCTTTTTCCTTTTCGCCCATCAGCCGGGTAATTTCCGGGGGCGGGCCGATGAACTTGATGTTGCAGGTTTCGGCGACCTCGGCAAAGTTGGCATTTTCCGCCAGCAGACCGTAGCCGGGATGAATAGCGTCCACGTTGGCAATTTCCGCCGCGCTGATGACAGATGGAATATTGAGATAGCTCTGCGCCAGTTGCGGCGGGCCGATGCAGATGGCTTCGTCGGCAAAACGCACGTGCAGCGAGTTGCGGTCCGCCTCGCTGTAAATGGCGACGGTGCGGATGCCTAGTTCCTTGCAGGCGCAGATGACCCGCAAGGCAATTTCTCCGCGATTGGCGATCAGGATTTTCTTGAACATGCTTGAACTTGCTGGGATCAGGCTTTCTGGGCCATCTCCTCAAGGAAAGCGGCTCGAAAGCAACCTGCGAGCATGACCAGAGTAGTCACAGGACACACGCCCAAGGTCAATCCGAACCCGAGAGGCCCCCACTTTGCTCCGCAGCCTTAACGAGCGAAAGATCGGGATGATGAAGGTGGCCCAAGATCAGGTCACAGGCATAAAACAAGCCTCCAAGTAGGAACGTACCAAGAACCGCCAACACACGTCTCGCGACTTATTCGGCCACTTGTCGCCATGCCAAACACCAATCGCTATAATGCCGAGGACCGGTACGCCACAATCCAACCCCAAAATGGAATTCCCAAACTTGACACCACGATGCCAAGCAGCCCGACTTCTCCGGCAAGAACAGCAAGCCCAATCAGATCTGCTTTGATCGATGCTCCGCCCTCGTGGTGCACGGAGATTCTCCCTGCTGACAGACATTAGCTTCTATTTCCGCGGCCTTATGGCGAACAGTTCCTGCCCGTACTCGATGGGCGCATTGTTCGCGACCAGCATCTTCACGATCTCTCCCGCCACGTCGGACTCGATTTCATTCATCAACTTCATGGCTTCCACGATGCACAGAATCTGGCCAGCCTCGACGATGTCTCCGGGCTTCACAAAAGGTGGAGATCCAGGGGAAGGTGACTCATAGAACGTGCCCACGATGGGAGACCGGACAACATGCAGCCCTTCTTCTGGCACGGGGGACGCGGCAGCAACGGCAGGCGGCCTGGCCGGTGGGATGGTGGATGCTGGCGCGGAGCCGAGTTCGGGGGCGGGAGGCGGCGCCGCGTGCACAGTAAAGAAGCGCGCGTCCGGAGCGGACGACGACGCCACCGGCTCGCTGCCACGCTTGATCCGCACTTTGACATCACCGCGTTCCAGTTCAAACTCAGCGATGTCCTTCTCGATTAAGAACTCTATGAGTTCCTTTAGTTCTTTCTGATTCATCGTTATGCGGTGGGACCGACTTCTGCCTTCTTGGGCGCCCGCCGGAAAGGCACAACCAACCCGGAACACCTCCCGTGTCGGGAGATGACCGCCGTTTCAAATCGCCACTAGTTCCTTGCTGGTGGGGGTCAAGACTTCGCACCCCCGTTCGGTGACTACAACCATGTCCTCGATTCGTACTCCCCACTTGCCGGGGAGATAAACTCCGGGTTCGATGGTGATCAGCATGCCCGGCTGCAGGATCTCCGTTTGTCCCGCAGCCACCCGCGGCGCTTCGTGGATTTCCAAGCCTACGCCGTGACCGGTGGAATGCGTGAAGTATTTTGCTAAACCGCTTTTTTGCAATGACTTACGGGCGGCGCGGTCAACATCACCCACACTGATGCCGGGCCCAACGGCGTCCACCGCCGCCTGCTGCGCCTGCTTCACCGCCTGGTAAACTCCACGGGCCTCAGCAGTGGGCCGACCCACGTATACAGTGCGGGTCATGTCCGAACAATAACCCGAGAGTATAACACCGAAGTCACAGACCACGAATGCCTGGCCCGGGATGGCAGCTTGCGAAGCCCGGCCATGCGGAAGCGCCGAGCGCTCGCCCGAGGCAATAATGGTCTCAAACGACATTGCCTCCGCCCCGGCTTTACGGGCTGCGTACTCCATTTCGGCAGCGACCTCGGTTTCGCGGACTCCTGGGCGAATGATTTCCAGTGCACGGTCAAAGAGGCTGGCGCCCAACATCACCGCCGATCGAACGCAAGCGATCTCGTCCTCGTCCTTCAAGATGCGGGCCTGTTCGACCAAGGCAGGCACTTCTCGGAGACGGAAGCTCGAGGGCAGCATTCCGGCAAGGCGCGACCGGGCCGCCACCGTCATGTGCTCGGTCTCAATCCCAATCTTCGAGAGAGTCCGACGGCCTTTCTTTTGCTGCGCAGACAACCAGGCGGCGGCTGCGGCGAGCGGCTGGCGAGCAATCACGATCTGTGCCGACCCTACTTCGGCCCGCGCCTGCTCGGTGTACCGCCCATCGGTGATGAACACCCTCTTCGTCCCAGTAAGAAGGAGGGCGCCAGAGCTTCCGCTAAATCCGCAGAGATAGCGAAGGTTGGCAGGATGTGTGACCAGTAGGGCGTCCAGGCGATGGGGGGAAAGAGAATCCTGCAGACGCTGTTGACGGCCGTTATGGTCCATCCCAGGAGTTTAGCAACTTGGTGACACAGAGATCATGGCGATAGATTGAGGAACGATTCCTCGCCTTCGGCAACTTGCGGTGCTGAACCGCTCAACTTGCGATTAGGGCGCCCAACTCTATGCACTTGGTGCAGCGACACTTGTATTTTGTATTCCCCGGATGCGCCGTATGGCCGCATTTGTCACAGATGTACCTGCCATCCAGGTGCGGGACCATGGGACGAAACTCAAGGCCTGAAACACAATAGGAACATCGAACTGTGTCTCTTGTTTCTGACTTCTCGGGTGAGCTGTATCGAAGGTTTCTTGCGCGCTTTTTGTCTGCGCTAGAGTTTCCCGATTTCACTCTCATGCTGCTATCCCGTGTTATGCAACCTTTCGCCTTTTTGATTCCTCAGTTCGATGCGCGCCTTCGGGGTCGTGGCGTTTGAGCAGTTGCTCGATCCGCTGGATGGTGCGCTGCAGTTGGTGGATCAAGTCTTCATCGCGAACAGTTAGCAACTCGGCAAGAAGTAGGCGAATCTGCACCCGGATCTCAGCATATTTCTCGCTACGAGTCTGCACTTCGAGCAGATACTTTCGATAGATGACGTACCCGATGCCGACGCTGGCTCCCATGAACAGAGCACGGAAACCTTGCAGTAGCCAATGGGGGGCGTTGCGGAGATTCGTCACTAGGATGTCCACATCCAAGCTTACGAACCAAGCGCATGCTCCCCAGAGCGCGGCTGCAGCTAGAACCTTGTGTCTTTTTGCCACTTCATTGGCTCTGCTTTCTCAGAATGTTTCACGGTCAAGCGGTGTAGATCACGATGGCGTGAGAGTTCTAAGCAATCTAATCCTCATCAGACTGTGGAAAAGTTGTGGATTCCGAGATTTCTGTTCAAAAAAAGGGAAACTCGCTTACGAAGAGAAGCCCGCGCGCGCAAAACAAAACCGCCGGGCCTGAGTGTTTCAGGAGCCGGCGGCTGTCTTTACTTCTACCTCGTGCTATGTCTGCGTGCTTATGTCTGAATGATGCGCGGCGTGATGAAGAAGATCAGCTCCTGGTTGGAGGTGCTGACATTCTGCCGCTTGAACAGATTGCCCAGATACGGGATATTTCCCAGCAACGGCACCTGCGAAATGTTGACTGAGTTCTGGGTCTGGATCACGCCGCCGATGACCACCGTACCACCATCGGTCACGAGCACCTGGGTGGTTGCCTGCTGAGTGATCAACGTCGGATTGCCCTGGACTGTACGGCCGAAATCAGGAGTCGTGTTCTCCACATCCACGTTCAGGAAGATGGTGCCTTCTGATGTGATCTGCGGAACGACAGTCAACCGCAGGAACGCATCCACGTAAGTCACCGTGGGCGGTCCACCTAACTGCGCCTGGGTCACGATGGGAACGCGCACGCCCTGGCGAACCAGAGCTTGAATGTTGTTCTGCGTGACCACCCGCGGACGGGAAAGTATTTTCAGCAAGCCGCGCGACTCGGCCATGGTGAGGACGGCATCGATGCGCACATTGTTGCTGGCATTAAGAAAGCTGATGCCGCTGTTCGGACTGGTAACCGGCAGGTTCGAGAACAACGGAATCTGCTGGCCGGTAGTGGGTGAAGGTACCGAAGTCCCGATGATCGGATATAGCGGGCTGAGGCCGAAGACTGACGTCGGTGAAGTGCCTACGGCCGATGCGCCTCCGACAGAGCTAGTTCCATTGCCCCAACCGAAACCAAGCTGGGTCCCGATATCGCGTGCGAAGCTGCGGGTTGCGGCCACGACGCGGGCTTCGATTTCGACTTCCTGAGTCTTGCGATCAAGCTGGGTAAGTAGCCGGTCAATGCTCGGCATCACCGAAGGAATGTCCTGGATGATAAGAGCATTGGTGCGATCGTCCGAAATAACATCTCCCCGCTGAGTGAGGAAATTCTTCACCGTGGGGACGACATCCTTGGAGTGTGCGTAGCTCAGGAACCGCGTGACGGTAACCTTGTCCACTGCCAGCGCTTCCGCTTCCACCTGGGCGCGGCGTGATTCAGCTTCCTTGCGCATGGTTTCGACGGTCGCGATGCGGAGCACGTTGCCTTCAAGTTGCCGTGACAGATCGTTGTTCTTCAGAACGATGTCCAGCGCCTGGTCCCACGGCACATCGTCGAGGACGATGGTCAGAGTACCTTTGACGTTGGGATCGAGCACCACGTTCAGACCGCTGATTTCGTGAATCAGACGGAAGAAATCTTTTAGGTCCACATCCTTCAGGTTGACCGAGATGGGCTCACCCGTGTATTTCGGCCCGGTGATGGCGGGCTGCTGCGAGGCTTGCGCCTTCTGTTCAGCGGCCATGTTCACGGCCGGTTGCACACCGCTCGACTGCATGGCGGCGCTGGCCGGCGGCAACAGGTTGCCATCGGGACGGGAGACAAATTTTCCGGCAGCCGTAATGGCTCGGGCGGGAGGCTCGATCGCTGCTGCTTTGGTATCGTCGCTCGCAGCCTTGGGAGAGTAGGAAGGCTCGATGAACGCGAAATCCGTGGCGTGAGCAGAGGTCTGAATCAGTTTGGCTTCCTTGGCCGGAGCAACCAGCTCGGCGACCACGGCAGCGACAGGAGCAACAGGAGCGGCCGCGACATCGCTTTTGGCGGCGACGACGGGCTGCACGGCCGGGGCCTTGGTTACTGCCGGCTGCGACGCCTGGGCAACCACTGACTTGGTGTAGAGCTTCAGGACCAGCGTGTCGTCGCTGCCCGCCACCAGTTCGTGACGGCACGCCTTGGTCAGATCGACCACGACGCGGGAAGAGCCCTGGCCGTCCATACCGAGCCGGACGTCCTTGACTCCGTCGCCGTCAACGCTGATGAGGCCGCGCGAGGTCGCCACCACCGTATTCGGCAGATCGACCACGATGCGGGCTGGGCTGTCCAGCGTGCTCAGCCGCGGCTTCACGGTTCCGCGAGCGCTGATCTCAACGCTGAAGCCGTCGCTGGTGCGCACTACGTTTACCTTCTGCAGCGCGGCATGCTTCGGAGCGTCTGTGCCCGCGCTCTGGGTCTGCGCCGAGGCGGTAATGAGGACCACTACCAGCACCGGCAGTAAAACAGTCAGAAATTGCTTTCGCATTTCGCTCTCCCCACTGGACTCGCGCTTGGCTCGCCCCGTGATCTTTCTAGCCAGATTTGTTTCCGCCGGGTTCCCCGGCCAATCCCATCGCCGGCCTAGACCGCCGACGTCGTAATCTTTTTTGTCACTTCCCGGGTCAACGGCTTACCCATGCGGTCCTGGACCGTTTCCTTGAAAATGATCGAATCGCCGGTGATCTTCACCACAAAACCGTTGAACACCGGATCGTTCTCGCGCAGGAAATACGCCTTGTTCAAGCTGTTGACCACGACTGCGATCATTCCCGAGTCGGCCTTCACCACGCCCTTGAGATTGATCTGGTCGATGGCGAGGCAACGCTTGCCGGTGCTGCATCCCGAACCAATCATGCTGCGATTGACCACCGGGCTGACGAAGGGATCTCGCCGGCTGGTCAGGTTGACATGGGTGGACGCATCCGCTTTCGCTTCCGCGGGCTTCTTCTGGTTCTCGACCGCAATCTGCTGCTTGGGCTGTGATTTCTGGTGGGCAGCTGCCGGCTTGGCTTTGGGCGCGGCTTTCGCTGAAATCTTGGTCGCCGGGGCGCCGCTCTTTTTGGCCGGGCTTCCGGTCTTCTGAGTTGCCTGCAGCGTATCCTTCGTATTGTTGATGACCGTCGGGTTCTGCCCCAAGGCAGTTCCCGCCGCCATCGCCAGGAAAACAATTCCACTCGTCAGCTTCATATGGTCCCCTGCTTTTTCACCGGCGCGGGCTGACCCGGTCGTGCGGCAGCTCCACCCGATGGATCCAAATCATGACTGAAGAATGTGGTCGCGGTGCAGGTGGCCACAACGCTCTCGTTCGGCGCGTACTGGTATGTGTGCTTCGCCTTGGCGTCAGTGGGCTTCTTGGTGGTTGCCACTTGCAGGCCCGCGACGTTCACGATGCGCTCCAGCTTGCCTACCCGGTCGAAGAAATTCACCATCGAGTAGTACGGTCCGTCCAGTTCCATCTCGAAGGGCACTTCGGTGTAGAAGTCTTTGGCCGCAGTCGGCTTGGAGGTGTAGCGGCGCAGTTCGATCCCGGCCTTGGCGGCCTCGGCGTTCATCATCTTCATGAAGCCCGGCACTTCTTTCTCGTCAGGAACGATCTTGCGCTCGATCTCCAGCTGCTGCTTGAGGCTGGCCAGCTGGCGCTCGATATCCACCAGCTTGGGCTTGTAGGATTCCAGCTCCGCGTTTTCACGGAGCTTGGTGTCCAGGGCGGCCTGAGCCGTCGCGTTGGCTTCGCGCTGGCTCTTGAATAAGGTGAAGTACAGGGCGCCGGTAATCAACGCCGCCACGCCCAGCGCGGCTGCCCACTGTTTAATGCCCGAAAGTTCGTTAAAGTTGGCCATAGTTTTCCGCCTTCCTAGGACTTCGCCTTTTCGCAGGTCAAGGTGAAGTTGAACGCCTGCATTTCCTTATAAGTGTCGTCCTGGTAGGTCTCTTTGATTTCGATGTTCTTGAAGTGTCCGGTCTTCTGCAGATTGGAGATCAGACTGGCCACCGCGTCCGTGCTCAGAGCCATGCCATCGATATCGATGCTGGCGCCCTGATCTTTCATGCTGTTCAGCCAGACTGCTTCGGTATTGTTCACCGTCTGCCCAACCGTGTTCAGCAGATCGACGGGGCCGGACTGGGCCGCGCGCAACTGGTCAATGACATCAACCCGCCGCTTGTAGTTCTCGGCTTCACGCTGGCGCTCCAGGTAGCGCGCCTTCACGTCGGCCAGTTCGGCGTTCTTCCGCAGTGCCACTTCCATCTTGGCGGCAATGTCCCGGTGCTGCTTGTCCAACTGGTACCAGTAGCCCACGTTGACCAGGGCAGCCAGAACCAGTACGACCAGGACCTTCAGCTTCGGTGAACCTACGTCACCCACTTCCATGACGGCGGCCGCCGACGCTGCGGATCGCTTGTTCTTTCCCTTTTGTGCACCCAGCAGGTTGATTCGGATCATAAGTCTTCAAAACTCCTTAAGGCCAAACCCACCGCAACTGCCATCTGGCCGGCATTCTGCTCGATCAACTGCACTCCCGGTCCTTCCGTCGGCAGGCCGATCTTCTGGAACGGATTGAAGATCTCCACCGGCAGTGAGAACTCCTGGCGTAACGCATCAACCAGGCCGGGAACCTTGGAGGAACCGCCCGCAAGATAAATCTTCTCGATATGCTCTCCCGCCGAGCTGGCGCGGAAGAAATCGAACGTCTTCTGAATTTCCAGCACGATGATCTCGGTTACCTGTTGCAGGATGGGCGTCTTGGCATCTTCGCTCACCGTGCCCACTTTGTGACCCAGCTTCAGGGACTCAGCGTCGTCGAAGCTCAGGTCCAGTTCTTTCTGCAATGAATCGGTGTACTGGTGCCCGCCCACGCTGACGTCGCGCGGGAAGAGCGGCGTGGTGCCCTTCACGATGTTGATGTTCATCACGCTCGCGCCCAGATTCAAAAGTGCCACCACTTGTGCCGGCGCGGGCTCGTAGTTGTACTCGTAGCAGTTCTGCAAGGCCAGCGCATCGATGTCCACAATAGCCGGAGTCTTGCCCGCCATCGAGAGTACGTTGGTGTAGTTGAGAATCTTGTCTTTCTTGACAGCGACGAGAAGAACGTCCATCTGCGGGCTGCCGGCGTCTTCGGAGAGGATCTGATAGTCGAGGTTAACGTCAGCCAGATCGAAGGGAATGTGCTGTGCCGCTTCTTTCTGGATGGTCTCGGCCAGTTCCTGGTCGCTCATCGAGGGCAGCGAGATCTTCTTGACGATGACCGAGTGCCCGCTTACCGCCGTGGCCACGGCTTTCGCCTTGATCGCGTTGTCCGTGAACAGCTTCGAGATCGCACTCGACACGGTCCCGGAATCCACGATCATGGAATCCACGACGATATCCGGCGCCAGCGGTTCCAGGCCCAGGTGCGCCACTTCGATACCGTTGCGTCCCTTCCTCAGCTCCACAGCCTTGATGCTGGAGGAACCCACATCCAGACCAACAATCGTTTTTGATCCCAATCCAAACATGTGCCCGCCTTTTACAGTTGCCCGGCAGCCTTACCAGCCGCCTTCGGTTTCTTCTTGCTACCTTTCGCTTCCATCTGGCTAGACTTCTCTTCCATCCACTGGTCCAGCCTCGACTTCTTGAAGCGCCAGCGGTTGCCCAGCTTGAAAGCGGGAATCTTCTGCTCGCCTACGTACTTGTAAAGCGTGTCCGGACTCACTCCCAGGTATTGCGACGCCTGGCGAATGTTCATGACTTCACGCGAGTCGGCCATAGTTCCAAACCCCTTCCACAGATTCAGGCCCGGTATCGGGCAAACGTTGGGAGAAAATTCCTCGTGCAATGTTGCGTTCGAGTGAATTTAGGTGTGCTGAGCATATATCAACCCGTAAACTGCCAAGGTCAAGGCGTATCTTCGGGTTTTACAGGGTTTTGTACCTGTTTCCTGGAAAGTGCTGAGGCAGGACTTGCAGATCGACACTAGGTATAGTATTCGCGTTCAACATGCATACAACTAAATGTGGTGTTTATACAGTCGGTTCGAACGTTACCCGAACTGCGTAACTAAAGTACTACAGACGTTACTCAGGTATCTGGACAGACGGGAATGGTTAAGAAGGCGGTATTTGCCGCAAATAACTGGCCCTTATAGGGTTGAACTTGGTAGCGCCGGCGTCTCGCCGGCTGTCGCGAGGGCATCCTGCCCTCGCACGGTGCGCCGGACGGCGGCGCTACGAAAACCTAGTATTCCGACAACTCTTTCATTGCCCGGAATAGATCGCTGGTCTGGGGCAGGATGGCATTTTCCAGGTCCGGGTGGTAGGCGACATACACGTCCATGGCGGCCACCCGGCGCACTGGCGCGTCCAAGTGCTCGAACATCTGGTCGGCGATACGGGCGGCGATCTCGGCCCCATAGCCCCAGCTTAGGGTGTCTTCATAGGCCACCAGCGCCCGGTTGGTCTTCTGCACCGAGGCGGCGATGGTCTCCCAATCGAAGGGATTCAAGCTGCGGAGATCGATCAACTCGGCCTTCACTCCGTGCTCACGCTCCAGCTTCTGCACGGCCTGTAAGGCCCGGGGGACAACCGCTCCGTAGGTGATCACGGTGAGATCGGTTCCCGACTGCACTACTTTGGCCTTGCCAAACGGCACCATGTAGTCCGGACCAGGGTAGGGCGCACGACCGTAGGTTTCGCGATAGAGACGTTTGTGTTCGAGGAAGAGCACTGGGTCGTCACATCGGATCGCGGTTCGTAGCAAGCCGGCGGCGTCCAAGGCATTCGAGGGAAAAACCACCCGCAGACCTGGAATATGCGTAAAGACGGTTTCGCCGCACTGGGAGTGATAAATAGCCCCGCCGGTGAGATAACCACCAATCGCCACACGAATGACGCAGGGTGCGGAAAATGTGTTGTACGATCGCCAGCGGATCAGCGGCAGCTCGCTGCGCAGTTGCATCATGGCGGGCCAGATGTAGTCGAAGAACTGAATTTCGACCACCGGCTTCAGCCCGCGCTCGGCCATCCCCGTCGCGCGGCCGACGATGTTGGCCTCGGCGATGGGCGAGTTGAAGACGCGGTCGGAGCCGAACTCCATTTGCAGCCCGGCGGTCAGCTTGAAGACGCCCCCCTTGCCCTTGACCAGTTTCTGCTTGAGGTAGTCCTCGCGGCTGCAGTCGGCCACGTCTTCCCCGAAGATCACAATGCGTTCGTCGCGGCGCATCTCGTCGCGCAGCGTAGCATTGATCAGATCGGCCATGGTTCTGGGCGCGGGCTTCTTGCCATCGGCCGTGGTTGCCTCGGGCCTGGCTGCCGCCGGCTGGGTATCGAACACCGATGACGTGGGATCGAGGTTCGGCGAATAAACATACTGGAGCACCTTGTCGGGCGAGGGCGGAGACGCCTGCAGCGCGCGGTCAACCGCAACTTGCAGATCGTCGTCCACCTGCTTTTCCAGACGGTTGATGCTCTTCTCATCGAGAATGCCCTCGCGGATGAGGAACATCTGCATCCGGGTAATAGGATCGCGCTGGGCATCGTGCTGGCGCTCGACATCCGGCCGGTATAGCCGTTCATCGTCAGAAAGCGAATGCGAGTAGGGACGAATCACGTGGGCGTGAACAAAAGAAGGACCATGCCCGGCGCGGCAATGCGCCACCGAACGCACGAAGGCCGCATAGCTGGCCACCGGGTCCGTTCCATCTACCTCTTCAAAGTGGAAGTTGGGAAAGCCGCTGACCAGGCGGGAAATGTTGCCCCCCGCGGTCTGCACCTCAACCGGTACCGAGATGGCATATCCGTTGTCTTCGACCACGAAAATCAAGGGAAGGCGGCTGTTGGAAGCGGTGTTCAGAGCTTCCCAGAATTCACCTTCACTGCTGGTGCCTTCGCCAAGTGAAACGTAAGTGATCTCGTCGCCGTGGAACTTGACGTCTTTGAACTGCCGGTAGTCGCCCTCGGCTTTCCGCGCAGAATCAGGATGAGCGGCATAATAGCGGCCAACTTCGGCACAACCTACCGCCTGCAGAATCTGGGTGCCGGTCGGCGAGGAGCCGGTGACGATGTTCAGGTCGGGAAGGCTCCAGTGGGACGGCATCTGCCGTCCGCCAGAACTGGGATCGTCGCCCGAGCCCACGGCCTGCAACAGCATGTCGTAGGCGGTCGCGCCCAGGGCAAGGCAGAGCGCCCGGTCTCGGTAGTAAGGATAAAACCAGTCGTAGCCCGTCTTCAGCGCAAAGGCCGCGGCCACGCCTACGGCTTCATGGCCGGCCCCGGAGATCTGGAAGAAGATTTTCTGCTGGCGTTTAAGCAGTATCTCTTTATCGTCCACCCGTCGAGAAGCATACATGTGGCGGTAGGCTTCGATGAGCTGTTCGCGGGAGAGACCTTCGTAGGTCTTGCCGGCTCTCTTCACATCGCGTTCGGATACTGCGGCCGATTTAGGGTCAGTCTTTGTGGTGGCCATCCGGTTCCCTTAGATGCGAGTGTACAAGAGCCGTTTGCATTGTAAATCCTGGGCGGAGTTCCGAATATACTGAATAGTTCGAATATTTAACCGCCGAGCACGCCGAGACCGCCGAGTAAAGACCAAGAAAAGGTTTTCTCGGCGCTCTCCGCGTGCTCGACGGTAGATGACCTTGCATGATCAAATTCAACCGCCCCTTCGATCCGCACACTATCCAACTGCTGATCTTCGACCTTGACGGCACGCTGATTGACTCCCGCCTGGACCTGGTGCATTCGGTCAATGCCACGCTACGACACATGAAGCGTCCGGAACTGCCCGACGATGTGATCGCCAGCTACGTAGGAGACGGGGCGCCGGCGCTGATTGGCAGGGCCCTGGGCAGTGAGGCCGGCGACGAGAAGCTGGTGCGCTCCGGCCTGGAGTATTTCCTTACGTACTACCGGGAACACAAATTGGATCATACCCACCTGTACGACGGCATCAAGGAAGCGCTGGCAACCCTGGAGAATTCGCGCAACGGGCAGCCGCGCAAGATGGCCGTGCTGTCTAACAAGCCAGTGCACCCGTC
>Ga0210384_10006277_pt1 | contig 12712 bp, 5 predicted proteins | sample IncBWH2MmetaG_FD_160574 | JGI IMG/M metagenome (GOLD analysis project Ga0210384, IMG submission 160574) | Forest soil microbial communities from Barre Woods Harvard Forest LTER site, Petersham, Massachusetts, United States - Inc-BW-H-2-M | ecosystem: Environmental > Terrestrial > Soil >... | reverse complement strand
CGTTTTCGACCTTGTGCCTGGACTTGCCGGTGAACTTGGGGTTGAGCTCCCGGAGCTTCTGCAGGACCGCCGCGGCCTGTTCTTCGCCGCCGAGCGCGGCGACCGCGTTCATGAAGGCCGGGTCGACGGGTCCGCGGTGCCGCGCCAGGAGGCTCGCCGCCGCCTTGGCCGGGGACTCCTCCTTCCCGGCCTTGGCCTCCCCCCCGGTCCCCTCCGCGGCGGGATCCCTTCCCCGTCCGGCCGCCTTCTCTCGGAGGGCCTCCCGACCCCGGAGGGCCGGCAGGTTGGACGGCTCCACGGCCAGCACCGCCTCGTACCGGGCCAGCGCCTCTTCGTCCCTCCCGATCCAGGAGAGAAGGCGGGCCAGTCCCAGGTTTCTCTGGGAAGGTGTCAGGCCCCAGGTCGCGTAGGCCACTCCCGCGGCCGCGAGGAGCGCCGCCGAAGAGAGGATGAGGCCCCCCCGGCTCCGTTTCCGGGGCGGGGGCGGGGGCGGGGGCGGGGCCGCGGCGGGAGCGGCGGGAGCGGCGGGAACGGTGGAACGGGCGCCGCTCCTCAGCCACCGGTCGAGCTCCTCCGCCAGCGCCTCCGACGTCCCCGGTCGCATCCGGGGATCCTTCGAGAGGGCCCTCAGGCAGATCTCCTCAAGCGCCGGATCGGGAGCCGGCCGCGACTCCGCAGCCAGGACGTTGGAGGGCGAAGGGACGGGGTCGTTCACCGCCCTCATGATCAGCCGGAGCGGGGTCTCCCCCGTGAAGGGCGGGCGGCCGGTCAGCGATTCGTACAGGATGACGCCCAGCGACCAGATATCCGTCCGATGGTCGACGGTCGGGAGGCCCTGGGCCTGCTCGGGACTCATGTAGTGAGGCGTCCCCATGACTTTTCCCTGGGCGGTCAGCGAGGCGGTGACGCTCGGATTGAGGGACTTGGCCAGACCGAAGTCGGTCACGTGAGGCTGGGTCTGGGCGCCGATGAGGATGTTGTCGGGCTTGAGGTCCCGGTGGATGATGCCGTGCTGGTGGGCGTGGTGGACGGCCCGGGCGACGTCCCGGAGGACGACGATCTGATCTCGAAGGGGGGCGGAGCCGGATTTCCGCCACTTCGACATCGGCATCCCCTCGATGAACTCCATCGTGAGATAGCACTTGCCCTCGATCACCCCCGCGTCGTACACGCCCACGATGTGGGGATGCTTCGAGAGGGTGGCGCTGAGGCGGGCCTCCTTCATGAACCGTTCCGATTCCTCCCGGGCGCGGTCCGCATCCCCCTCGACGTCCGACAGCACGAGCTTGAGCGCGACCTTCCGATGGAGCACCGTATCGAGGGCCTCGTAGACGACCCCCATTCCTCCCCGGCCCACCTCCCGGAGGAGTGAGTATTTTCCGAAGGAGAACGGGAAGGCATCGCCCTTCCCCGGAGTCCCGGGAGGAGGTTCTGAAGAGGAGACCTGCTGCTCGTCGAGAAGCGACACCAGCCGCTCGCTGCTCAGGTATCCTTTGGAGGCGAGGATGTTCCCGAGCGGACGGGGTTTCGCCCGTCCCTGGGCGGAGTCCCGGGACTGTTCCGCCCGGGCCTCGGCAAGCTGGTCGGGGGTGATCCAGCCCCGCTCCACGGCCTTCTGGCCCAGAACCTGGTCCCTTTCTCCCTGGTCAGCCTCTTGAGATTCTGGCGTACCCACCTCGCATCAGACGGATCCTTCCCCCAAGTATGCTACAAGACATTTCCCGGGGTCTCCCGATTTTCCGAGGGGGACCGGCAGGCGAGGCCGGCGGGTCCGGCGGGCTCCGGCGCTCCCCGGGGGGAACGGAGCCGGCGCCGCGTCCGGTCTTTCGCCGGGGGAGCGGGGAGGGACGGCGCATTCCCGGGCGGGAGGGTCGGCACCCCGGCGCCCCCGGGAGGCGCCGGGGCCGCCCGGGATCGCCGGCCGCCGCGGAAGGGGCGCCGGGACTATTTCTTGTCCACCACCTTGATCCGGTTCTCGGCGGAGCGGCCCCCCACCTCCGGGGAGTACATGTTGAAGGCGCGCGCCGGAAGGATGTGATAGTCGCCCGGCGTTTCGGCCCGGATCGTGTACGAGATTTGATGCTCTCCGGCCCCGACATGCCGCATCGCGGTCGAGACCCGCTGGTCGTGGAACTCCTTCAGATCGTACCAGTAGCTCCACTCCCATCCCCACCAACCCCAGTACTCGCGCACGGGCTCGAAGCCCGCGGGAAGCGGATCCTCCACCATGAGCCATTCGTAGTCCCCGTCCGAGGTGAGCGTGAGCCTGACCTCGATCTCCTGGCCCGACTTCGCCGCGAACCCCTCCGGCAGGCGGGCGAGCACGCGGTCGTCACCCTTCCGTTCAATGGCGTAGTAGCTCCGGTCGATCCTGAGCCCGCCCTTCGAAGGCTGGAGATTCTCGCCCCTCTGGTGGTACAGGAACGCGATCGCGTACACCGGGGATCCGGCGCCCGTCTTCTCGATCACGATCTCGTTTTCGCCCGGCTTGAGCTCGGGGGCCGAGAACCTCCGGACGCCGCTGAACTTCGGCCAGTTTTCCCGGGTGATGCGCTCGGAAAAGAGGGCCTTGCCGTTGAATGCGAGCGAGACGGTCATGTCGGGGTCGAAGTCGCCCGTCGCCGCGACGAAGTCGGAGAGCGCGTAGACCGCCATCGCCGTCTGGCGGGTGGACGTCCACCACGGTCCGCGTCGGGCGACGCCCAGGCCGTGCACCAGCTTGGGCACGACCGGATGCTTCGGGTCCGCGGCGAGGAACGCCCGGAGGGCGGCGGCCGCCGCCTCGACCCCGTCGTCCAGCCAGCCGTGCTGGCCGCCCTGCTCGAATCCGGCCGAGGCCCCCGCCTCCCGGATGCCTCCCGCAAGCGACTGGAGCACGGGCCGGGCGTCCAGATGCCGCCGGTGGAGGGCGAGCGCGAGGAGGGCCTGGGCGCAGGGTTTGAGCTCGCCGGCCCTCTCCGTCACGGACTCGCGCCAGCACTGGACCTCGTCCGAATCGGGCTCCTCCGCGAACGCGAGGGCGTGGAGGAGGTACGCCTCCAGGTTCAGGTCCTCCGACGAGCCCAGGAGTCCGGAAGCCGCCTCGACCGCGCGGCCAAAGGACTCGGGGGACACTTTCACGCCCGCCTCCTTCGCCATCCCGAGGCCCCAGAGGACGTAGGCGGTCATCCAGGGACTCGTCTTGTCGTTGTGCCACCAGCCCCACCCGCCGTCCTCGTGCTGCATCGAATAGAGCCGCTGGAGGCCGCTGGAGATCATGCCGGGGAGCTCGGCTTCCAGGGCCGGCCGCGAGAGCCCGAGCTTCTTGAGCGTCCCCGCCACGACCACCGAGGGCATGAACCTGGACATGGTCTGCTCCACGCAGCCGTACGGATAGCCCGCCAGCGAGTCGAGCGCGTCGAGCACCATCGACGCCTGGACCGGCGAGACCGCGACCACGAGTTCCGCCGTGCCCGGGATCGCGTCCGCCGGCACGGTCACCTTCTCGACCGTGCGAGGCCCGATCACGCCCCCCCTCGCCTCCCACCGGGGCGAGCCGTGGGCCAGGACCGGCAGGGTCACCTCCATCGCGTCCGAGTCCGTATCGCCGAGCGCCTGCACCCTCACCCGGGCGACGCCCACGTCCCGGGCCCGCGCCTTCCAGTCCAGCCGCCTCCGGCCGCCCGCGGGGATGCGGATCGTCGCGGCCGCCTCGCCCTCGGCCTCGATCCCCGAGGCGGAGAACTCGATCCGGAGCTCCTTCTCCGCCGGAAGGTCGTTGTGGATCACGGCCGTGAGCGTCGAGGCGTCGTTCTGCGTGAGGAAGCGCGGCGTCTCCAGGCGGACGATGACGTTCTTCCTCGAGACGACCGACCGGCGCTCCTGTCCGAACCGCGAGTCGGCCGTGACCGCCCGGGCCGTGGCGCGCCAGGTGGTCAGGTTGTCGGCGATGTCGACCTCGACCGAGGCGCGGCCCGCGGGATCCGTCCGGACGACCTTCCAGAGCATCGTGTCGGCGAACGCCGACCGGACTTCCGTCGGCGCGTACCGTTTGCCCGATCCTCCCCCCCCCGACTCCTTCGACTCCTCCAGCATGAACGAGTTCCCGTAGGACGCGGCCAGGGTGGAGATCCGCGGCGCTCCGGCCCCGGCCAGCTGATAAGAGTAGAGCGACGCGGAGGTCGAAACCTCATTCTCCCGGCTCCGGATGAAGAACTTGCGGATGTCCTTCTGGTATTCCTCCTGGAGCGCGTAGATCGAATCGTCCACGATCCCCAGTGCGACCTCCGCGGCGACGGGGAGGCCGTCCGCGCCGGTGGTCCGGATTTCGTACCGCGCCTTCTGCCGGGGTCGGTATTCCTGGCGATCGGGCGTGATCTCGACTGTCACGAACTTCCTCGTCGGGTTCACGACGAGCCGCTTCGACGCCTCCAGGACCTCGTTTCCCCGGATCGCCGTCACCTCGACGTAGACGTTCGGGGCGAGGTCGGGGGGGTCGAGCTTGAGTTCGACCAGCCTCGCGTGTCCCTTCACCCGGACGACCTCGCGGTGATAGATCTCCGTCCCTTCGAGCGTGAGGAGAAGCGTGATGTCCTTCTCCTGGCTCTGGATGAGCACCTGGGCCGTGTCGCCGGCCTCGTACACCTTCTTGTCGAGCGAGACGCCCAGACCGGTGAGGTTCCTCGGGGTATACCATTCGCCCGGACCGGAGAGCCACGCCCACTCCTCCGTCCTCGTCCGATTCCCGTTCCGATCCTGGGCCACCGCGGCCAGGACGACGTAGCCGCCCGCCAGGTCGGGCGTGAACGCGAATTCCGCCACCCCGGCCGCGTCGGTGAGGGAGGAAGCCTCGAAGAGGAACCGCTCGTCCGGGTTCCCGTCCTTGTCCCACCGGCGGTCGGCCGCCCTCAGCACGACCGGGGTCCCGGCCACGGGCCTGTCGTCGTCGGTCCCGGCGCGGACCTTGATCGACATCCGGTCGCCCACGCGGTAGACATACTTGTTGAGCGTCATCGCGAGGGAGATTTCCGCGCGCGGGGCCTTGCAGCTCCCCTGGCCCTCCACCCGGCGGCGGGAAAGGTCGGTGACCGACGCGACGACGGTGTAGACGACATCCTCCTCCCCCCTGGGGTTCTCGATCAGGACGGCCAGTTTCCCTTCCGGGTCCGTCCGGCCCTCCCCCTTCCTCACGGACTCGCCCGGGTCCTGGGGATCCAGGTAGAAGCGCTCCCCGGAATCCGATTCGTTCTCGCCGTACCAGCCGTAGTAGTACGGCCAGCCCCAGCTCCACCACGAGAGGCGGGCCTGGAACACCTCGTAGTGCACGTCCGCGCCCCCCACCGGCCCGCCGAAGTAGTACTCGGCCTGGATCGAAGCCTCGATCTTCTCGCCCTGCACGACCAGCGGTTTCCCGTACTGGACCTGGACCTTGAACTCCGGCTTCCGGTACTCGTCCACGCGGAAGGAAGGACGGCTCTCCGTCCACCAGTCCTCGATCGAATACTCGCCGGGCCTCCCCGGCCCCCTGGGTTCGGGAGTGGCGGAGATCCGGTATTCGCCGAGCGTGGGGCTGTCGCCCAGCGGGAACGCCCCTTCCGCGGTGCCGAAGTCGCTGAGGGTCACGGTCTCCTCGTGGACGGGGGTGTTCCGGGGATCGGTGATCTTGACCGCGAACCGCTGGCCGGGCTTCACCGCCAGCGCCCGGCCCCGCTCCTCCCGGTGGACGAGGCGGAAACGGACGGTGTGGCCCGGGCGGTAGAGGGGCCGGTCCGTCGTGATGTAGTTGCGGGTCCGGATCGCCGTCTCCTCGTAGTACGAATCGGTGAGGAAGATCTCCCCGTCCTTGATCCCCGTGATGAATCCGCCCTTGAATCCCGCGGTCACGAAGAGACCCTGGGAATCGGTGACGCCCCGGAACGGCCGCTCGTCGGAGAGGACCCGGATCTCGGCCCCCGGAACGGGCTTCGAGGTGGAGCGCTCCTGCACGAAGCACAGGAGCGTTCCGGCGGCGGACTTCGCGATGAGCCCGTAGCGGCCGACGGCCACGACGGCCTGCATCGTGATCCCCTCGTGCTCGGCCTCCAGGAGGTAGACCCCGCTTTCCGTCGCCGGAACCTTGACCTCGTTCTGCGGTTCGGACGAGCTGGGGTAGGACTCCCTCCATTCCTTGAGCATTTTCCGGTCCTTCGCGGCGACCTTGTCGAGCATCCCCGCGAAGCCCCTCCCGTCCCCCCCGTCCACGAAGGGGAGGAAGGCGGCGTACTCGATCCGGAAGGCGCGGTACCGGAGTTCCTTGATCTCCTGGCGTCGGACCTTCACGACGGGCTCCTCGCCCGGGGTGCAGGTCCGCTCCACCGTCAGATCCAGCCCCTTTCCCTGCATCTGCCAGTAGGCATGGGCCGCATTCGCCCGCGTGTCTCCGTCGGCGGCCCCCACGGCGACCCTGCGGAATTCCTCGAGCGCCTGCTTCTTCTCCCTCTCGGGGTTGTAGGTCTGCGCGATCGAGAGCCGCCAGGTCCAGTAGCCCGGCGCCTGCGGGAACTTCTCGCAGAGCTGGAGGTACCCCTGCCGCGCCCGGTCGGGGCGGGAAAGTTCGAGCTGGTAGAGGCCGGCCGCCTGCTCCATCGCCGACTGGGCGAGGGGCGAGGCGGGAAACTTCCGGGCGAGCGCCTCGAAGGCGCGGACCGCTTCCAGGGGGAGGCCCTTGGCCCTGCGGTCCAGGGCGTAGTCGTAGAGGTTCTGCTCGTCCTGGGGCAGCGCGTCCTGCGCGAGCAGGGAGGCGGCGAGCAGCGAGGCCAAGGACAGGGCCCAGGCGCATCTCATGAGGATTCCTCCCGTGGATCGACCCACCTTAACTAGGACGCTCCATCGGGCCGGAAGGGGAGGTCATTCCGTCTTGGGGCGACCCCGGGGACCGGCCCCTCCGGGGGTCCCGGAAGCCGGGCGTGGAGAGGCGAGGACCGTTCAGGCGCCCGCGTTCTCGGCCGAGTAGACCTTCCGCCAGGCCTCCTCGGCCCAGGGCCCCAGACGGGCCGCCAGGCGCCGGTACGCCTCGCGGCGATATTTCCATTTTTTCGAGCGCGGTACCTGCTCGAGCCAGTCGCAGAGGTGGATGCGGCACAGGTCCCCGAAGTCCGGATCGCCCAGCTCGATCGTCTCGCCGGTCCACCGGTTGCGGAACCGGTAGGGTCCCCGCTCCTTAAGGACGGCCTGGTCGAACGACGTCCGGTCCATGACGCAATTGGCCCAGGCCAGCCGTTCGGCCCGCTCCCCGATCAGGCGGGCGATCTCCGCGCGGCGCTCGAGGGGAAGCGTGAACCCCCGGAACATCTCGGTGCCGTAGATCGAGTGGAACATCCCTCCGGCGCAGACCTCCTCTCCACAGCCCCAGGATTCGAGTCCCCGGTAGACGGCGAGGAGGTGATCGAGATAGGTCTTCTCGGTGTGGCGGATCTCCTCGATCCCGATCCCCACGAGGAATTGGGCGAGCGGGGCGGCGCGATCGGAGACCCCGGGCGTCATTCCAGTACTATGCCAGGGTCGGGGGTCGGGTGCAAGCAGACCTCGCGCAAGGCGGCCCGCGGGAGGAGGCGCCGGAGGACTACCCGTCCGGAGAAGCCTCGCCCATGAACTCGCGATGCAGCCGGGCGTACACCCCTCCCTGTCCAAGGAGGGTGTCGTGCGTCCCCCGCTCGACAATCCTTCCCTGCTCGAGGACCAGCACCAGGTCGGCCTTGCGGATCGTGCTTAGCCGGTGCGCCACCACGAACGCGGTGCGCCCCCGCAGGAGCACCTCGAGGGCCCGCTGGAGGCGCGTTTCCGTCACGGTGTCGATCGCGCTCGTGGCCTCGTCCAGCACCACGATCCGTGGGTTGGCGAGCATCGCTCGCGCGAAGCAGACGAGCTGCCGCTGGCCGAAGGAGAGCGATGCCCCCCCCTCCGTGACCTTCGTGTGAAGCCTCTCGGGCAGCGCCTCGAGCAGATCCAGGCAACCCAGCGCCTCCAGCGTCGCCCGCACCTCCGGTTCCGGCGCCTCCGGCCGGGCGAACCGGATGTTCTCGAGCACCGTTCCGGAGAACAGGAAATTGTACTGCTGGACGCTTCCCATCTGCGAACGGAGCGAACGGGCGGCGACGTCCGAGAGATCCACGCCGTCCACCCGGATCCGCCCCCGGACCGGGAGATAGAGCTTTTGCAGGAGGCCCACGATCGTGGTCTTGCCGCTCCCCGTGGGGCCCACGAGGGCCACGGTCTGTCCCTCCCGGGCCGCGAAGGAGATCCCCGAGAGGACCGGGCGCCCCGCCTGGTACTCGAAATCGACCCCCTCGAACTCCACCCGACCCTGCACCGGCGCGAGGGGCCCCGCCCCGGGGGCGTCCGTCCATTCCGGCGCCTCGTCCAGGAGCCGGAAGAGCCGCTCCGCTCCGGCCATCGCGGTCAGCGCCTGGTTGAGCTGGTTTCCGATGGCCTGCACGGGCTCGAAGAACAGATTCGCCAGGAAGAAGAACATGACCACGTTGCCCACCTCCATGTGGAGCCATCCCTGGCCGCGGAGCGCCCCGTACCCGCCCAGGAGCGCCATCGCCCCCAGGAAGAGCTGGCTCTTGAGCTGAAGGAGGGGCACGAACACCGCCGAGGTCTGGGCCACGCCGAGGTTGTTCTCGCTGTGCTCGCCGATCAGGTCGCGGAAGAAGCTGAGGTTGATTTCCTGCCGGACGAACGCCTGGGTCACCCGGATCCCGCTGACCGACTCGGCCAGGGTGGAGGTCACGCGGCTCCAGGACTCCTGGACCTTGCGGACGCGCCGGCTCATTTCGCGGCGATACCGCCGGTTCACGAACCAGACGGCCGGCGCGAGGACCGCCATCAGCGAGAAGAGCTTCCAGTCATACCAGGCCATGAGGAGGGCCGAGACCACCATCTGCATCCCCTGCACGACCATGACGAAGGCCACGTCCTGGACCCCCAGGCGGACGTTGTCGATGTCCGACGTCATCCGGCTGATCAGGCGTCCGAACTTCGTCTGATTGAAGAAGGACATCGGCATCGTCATCAGTTTCTTGAAGAGATCGGACCGCATGTCGTGCGCGACCGATTCGCCGAGCTCGAGGGCGAACCGGTACCGGAAGTGGAGCGTCACGACCATGAAGACCGCCAGACCGAAATACGCGGCCGCGTGGAGGGCGATCCCCCGCCCGTCCCGCCCGGCGATCGGGCCGCTGAGGGTCTGGCCGATGAGCCATGCCAGGAGCGGAAGCTGAAGGCCCCGGAGGAAGGTCAGGACGAAGAGCCCGTTCCGCTTCGCGGCATGAGGCTTCGTGTACCCGGCGATCCGGCGGATGAGCCGTCCGTCAAGGGGGGCCTGGTCGCGGTCCCGGTCCTCCGCCGGGGAGTAGTACGTGATGGCCCCGAGCGCCGGCGGGGGGGGCTTCGGGCCCCCGGCCGGCGCCTTCAGATCGACCGGCCGGCTCATCTCCCGTGACTCCCGGGGGGCCCGAACGGAGCGGGGCCGGTCATGCCGCCTTCCCCCCCGGCTCGCCCAGGTCCATGATCTGGAGGAGTGCCGTTTCATGATAGGGACCGGGTTGATGGACCAGTTCCTCGTGCGAGCCCGACTGCGTGAGCCGTCCCTCCTCCAGGACCAGGATCACGTCCGCCCGGCGGAGGAGACTCAGGCGCCCCGAAACCACGAACGCCGTCCTTCCCGTCATCGCCCCGCGGAGCGCCGAGACGATCTCGTTCTCCGTCCGGGCGTCCACGGAGGCCGTCGGGTCGTCCAGGATCAGGAGGGCGGGCTGCAGGAGGAGCGCCCTCGCCAGCGCGATCCGCTGGCGCTGGCCGCCCGACAGGTCCACGCCCGATTCCCCGAGCACCGTGTCGTACCCCCCCGGCAGCGCCGCGATGAAGTCGTGGGCCGACGCGGAGCGGGCCGCCCGCTCGATCTCCTCCCTCGTCGCCGCGGGATGACCGAAGGCGATGTTGGCCGCCACGGTGTTCGAGAAGAGGAAGGTCTCCTGGTGGACGATCCCGATCTGCCGGCGGAAGGCTTCCAGGTCCAGATCGCGGAGATCCGTCCCGTCCGCGAGGATCCGGCCCCGGCCCGGATCGTAGAATCTCGGGATCAGGCCCAGGAGCGTGCTCTTGCCGGCCCCCGTCATGCCGTAGATGCCGACCACCTGCCCCGGCCTGGCCTCGAAGGACACCCCCGCGAGCGCCGGCTTGCCCCCGCCGTACCCGAACGTGACCTCCTCGAACGCGATCCGACCCGAGAGCCGCACCGGGACGACCGCGCCCGGGCGGCTCCTCACCTCCACGGGGGCATCGAGCACCTCGAACACCCTCCGGGCCGCCGTGAGACTCTGCTGCACCGAGTTGGCGATCGTGGACAGGTTGGCGACCTGGGCGGTGAACTGCTGGAGGAGGCCGGCGAACACCACGAGCCCGCCCCCCAGGGGAATCCTCCCCTGGATGAAAAGCCACCCTCCGTAGGCGAAGAGGACAACCAGGCTCGACTGCGACAGGAGCTGGGTCAGGGGCGCGAAGACCGACAGATCCCAGAAGATCCGCCGTTGTTGACCGGAGACCTGCCGATTGGCCTCCTCGAAGCGATGGACCTGGTGGGGCTCGGCGGCAAAGCCCTTGACCGTCTGCATTCCCCGGACGCTCTCGGTGAACTGGAGGACCATCCGGTCCGAAAGCTCCCGGTTCTTGAGGTACTCCGGACGCAGGCGGGCCGAGTAGAAATGGGTCACGGCCGCCAGCGGCACGGCGACTCCCAGGCACGCCCCCGTCAATCCCGGGTGGATCCGTCCCATGAACACGGCGTAGGCGCCCAGCGTCAGGACCGTGGTGATCCCCTGCAGGATCACGCCGTCCACGAACAGCCGCGTATTCTGGGCATCCCCCGTCACCCGGTTGAAGATGGAGTGCGGGCCGTGGGCATCAAAGAAGCTGAAACTCAGGTGCTGGAGCTTCGAGTAGAGCTCCTCTCGGAGGTGCGGCACGATCTTCCCCTGCGTGAGGCGGGCGGTCACCGAGCTGTAGGCGTAGGCCAGCGCGGCGCTCAGGAACGCCTGCACCATGATCGCGAGCGACAGGGCCGTCACGATCCGCAGCGCGGACCACCCCGCCGGAGGGCGCCATCCGACCGGATACGCCGGCGGGCGGCTGGACGGATCGACCGCATGCCGGATGACATCGATCACGAGGCCGAGCAGCTGGAGACCCGCCAAGCCCAGGAGGAGCACCGCGACGCTGATCGCGAGGGAGAGGAGGAAGTCCCCCCGGAATCTGAAGGCGAGCCCCAGGAGCCGGCCGGCCAGGGCCCACCCGGAATGCGCCTCGACCCTCCGCCGCAGGGAGGTGGGGGACCCGGTGGTCATGCCGGGAAAGTATACCTTCAAGTTCACGGCCGCCCGGCTTTCCGGGAAGGTGCCCCGGGATCGCTCCGTGACGGAACCGCGACGATCATCGCTACAATGAGACACCATGCCGCCCCTGCCTCCGGTCCTGGACCGCTACATCGAGGGGCTCCAGGCGCACGACGTCCAGAAGATCTCAGGCACCGTCCTGCCCGAGGTCGCCTTCATCACGCCGACCCGGAGGCTCGACAAGGAGCAGTTCCTCGCGATGCTGCGGGCGCTCTACACCGCCTTCCCCGATTGGCGGTACGACCATGATCCGCCGGAGCTCAGGGGGGAGACGATCGCGATCCGCTGGCGGCAGGGAGGGACCCACACCGGCACGTTTGTTCTCGCGGGCCTGGATCCGGTCCCGGCCACGGGCCGGAGGGTCCGGATCCCCGAGCAGTACTTTTTCTACACGGTGCGGTCCGGGGCCATCGCCGAGATCCGGCCGGAGCCGATTCCCGGCGGGGCGCCCCGGGGAATCCTCGAACAGATCGGCCACCCGATGCCGCCCCTCTAGCCGGCCAACGACTGGTCCGGTCCTTTCGAAAGCGGTTCGGAGGGCGGGGCCCGGGGGCGAACCAGCGGGGGGAGGGCCTCCGGAGGGGGCGGCGATCCGTGCCGACCCGGCGGGAGCCCCCGTTCAGAATCCAGGGAGCGCTTCCGTGTGCTCCTTCTGGACGGCCTTCAGCTCGGCGGGGTCGATCCCAAGCGCCGCCAGGATGGAGGGGCCGATCTGCGCCGTCCGGACCGCGCTCGAGTAGGTGCGGCCCTCCAGACGGGGATTCGAAACCAGGAGTGCCACCCGCGTGTCATCCCGGCTCGGCCCCCCGTGCTCGGCCATCTTCTTGCTTCCCACGGGACCAAAGAGCACGCCGGGCTTCGGAACGACGATGATGTCCGGCGTGCGCGAATCGTCCGGATCCGAGTGGAACCGGCTCCGGAGGCTCTCGCCCCAGAGGATCTCCTCCACCCCGCCGGGAATCCCGGACTTCTCCAGCGCGAGAACGACGGCGCGGGTCTCGCTCCGATCGGCGAGCCAGAGGATGGGCATGGTGTCCTGGATCGCGTGCGCGAGAAGCCCGGGTTTCACGCCGTTGACGACCCTCGGGATGAATTCCTCGTCCACCCTCACCCGCTTCTCCGGGTCGATCGGGGACTGGCCGTGCTTGGCCGTGATGATGAGGAGGGTCGAATCCAGGAGTCCCTCCGCGCGGAGGAGATCGACCAGCCGGCCGATCGATTGATCGGTGTGCTCCAGGGCATGGAGCGTGCCCGGTTGCGGCGTCCCCGCCCCGTCCCGGTAGCCTCCCAGGAGGGCCTTCTCG
>Ga0210384_10006276_pt1 | contig 12712 bp, 9 predicted proteins | sample IncBWH2MmetaG_FD_160574 | JGI IMG/M metagenome (GOLD analysis project Ga0210384, IMG submission 160574) | Forest soil microbial communities from Barre Woods Harvard Forest LTER site, Petersham, Massachusetts, United States - Inc-BW-H-2-M | ecosystem: Environmental > Terrestrial > Soil >... | reverse complement strand
CGGCGGCGGTAATGGCCTGGCGATACCGCCGGTCCTGGACGTCTCCGCAGGCGTAAACGCCATGCACGCGGGTATGTACGTAATTGTGGGTCTTGAGGTAGCCGTCTTTATCTGTATCGAGTTGACCGGCGAACATCTTCGCATTCGGATCGTGACCGATGCCGAGAAACAAAGCGCTGGTAGGGAAGTCGTAGACCTCGTTCGTCTTCAAATTTCGCAGCTTCAAGCCGGTGACTTCCTGCTTGGCCTGATCGTAAACATCTTCTACGACCGTGTTCGTGAGGAAATGGATTTTCTCGTTCTTGTGGGCGCGCTCCAGCATGATCTTGGAGGCGCGAAAGCTGTCGCGGCGGTGAATGAGCGTGACCTTGGTGGCAAAGCGCGTGAGAAATGTGGCTTCTTCCATGGCGGAGTCGCCACCGCCGATGACCACGATTTCCTTCCCTGAGAAAAAGAAGCCATCGCATGTCGCACAGGAAGAAACCCCGTGGCCGATCAGCTTCTGCTCGTTGGGCAGGCCCAGCCAGCGCGCGGAAGCTCCGCTGGCGATAATGAGTGCCTGCGTGTGAACCTGATGCACGCCCAGATGAAGCAGAAACGGACGTTGGCTGAGGTCAACGCTGGTCAGGTGCGCCATACGGTATTCGGCGCCAAAGCGCTCGGCTTGCTTGCGCATGTTTTCGACCAGTTGTGGACCCATAATTCCCTCGGGAAAGCCGGGAAAATTTTCTACCAGCGTGGTAAGTGCGAGTTGGCCACCCGGCTCGTGACCTTCGACCACAAGCGGCTTCAAGTTGGCCCGCGCAGTGTAAAGGGCCGCAGTGTGTCCGGCGCAGCCGGATCCGATGATGACGACGTTGCGAGTTTCACTCATGATGGGCTAGACGTTAGATTGCGAATTTCAAATTTCGATGCACTGGGACTCTTGGCAAGTGTCCGGAGCAAATCTTCACCACAGAGGGCACAGAGACACACAGGGTAGCTCTTGATCATTTCTTTTCGTCCGCGTGTTTTGGCGCTGGCTTTGTGGATTTCGGCTTTGCTACTTCCTTCGGAGTCGCGCCCGGGATCTGCGCTACCTCCGCGGAAACTGTGTGCTCCGCGGCGAGCAGTTTGCGGTAGTTGGTAAGAACTTCGGAGGCGCTTCGAAACAGCGGTTCGTACGCGCTCTGATCTGGTGCGGGTCCGTTCTCAGTGCCGCTGCACCGGGCCAGTGCAATGGACGATTTCCCGAAGCGCTCCAGCCGGATTCGACTTGCCGGTGTGTTCGCGGCAACCATAGTCTCAGGGCTGCTGATGGCCGAAGCGCTGTCTTCCATGGAAACCTGGATCAGGTCTTTCGGATCGCGCACGTGCAGCACGAGTGTTTCGACCATATTCTGGCCGTCGTTGCTGAAAGAGTACTGCACGGTCGAGAATAACGCCTGCACCGAGAATTCGTGGCGAATGCGAACGTAGACAGCGACGGAAGGATCGTCCGACACGTGAGTGCCGCTTCCCGGTTGAAGAAAGTTGGGCGGTTCACTCAAAGTGGAGCGGCCGTGGGAGATTTCGAAGTCCGCGCTGAAAAGCGGCTGCTTGGGGACGCGCGACAGTGCGGCGGCGATCTCTTTTTGCTCCTCCGCCGACGGGGTGCACACGTTCAGCATATTCACTTTTACTTGCGGTTGCGATGATTGCGGCTCGGTGGACTGTCCCAAGGCGCAACCAGTCAGGAGGATGCTAGTGAAGAGCAGGATAAGTTTTCGGGGCACGGCAGAATTCTAAATGATGAGTGTGAAAAGCTTAAAGACTTCTCATGACTGAGGCACAGAGGCACAGAGACACAGAGAAAATCTCTGAATGTTCTTCTTTTTTCTTTGTTTTCTCGGTGTCTCTGCCTGCCCTGAGCGTAGCCGAAGGGTGCCTCTGTGGTGAAGGCACTTGCCTGAGCTCTAGTTCACGGTCGAAGGGGCAAAGAGTTTTGCCCCAGACCCCAGGACGTTTAGAATTCAGGGCATGGCGAATCTGACACTGGTTTACGGCATGCGGCTGTTGCCTTCGGAAGACGTGGTCGAAGTGGGGCAGGCTCCGGTAAAGTTGGCCAACGGACGCGAAGCGCACGTTACCATGCACGTGCTCGAGGGCAGCAAGGAGGAAATCGAAAAGCAGTTGCGCACCAGCCTGGAAGCGTTCTTCGACCTGTATCCAGAGATCTAATACGTCTCCGGACGAACGGAGGTTCGATGGTTTCGCGCTCGAGGGAGTTCGGAAAGGGCACGACTTCAAGTTCTGAGCCTGCCCTGAGCAAGCGAAGCGCGCCAAAGGGTGCCGTTAATGATCAAAGATATCGGCGCTTCAGCGCCTGAGGTAAGCTTTAGGGGACGCGATCGATTTCTTCCGAGGTCTACGAACGGTTCCAGCGAAGAGTGATGAAGAAGCTCTATTTACAGTTGCGCGCCAGGATTGAAGCGGCAGGTTTCTGGCCGCGGGGATGGGTTGCGCGCGGTGCTTGTTACTCGCTGGCCTTCGCCATCGGGCTCTTCGCTCTTCAGATGATCCTGGAATTGTTTGCGCCCTCCTGGGCCGACAGTCTGGGCGGTTGGGTTAAATTTCTTCTCTTCGGCGCGGCATTGTTGGGTTGTATTGTCGCCTTCCGGTCGTTGAAACGAAAAGTTCTGTGGCGGCTGCGCAATCGCCTGATTGTGACTTATGTCTTCATCGGAGTAATTCCCGCCGTACTCCTGATCGCGATGGCTTTCATTACCATCTATCTCTTTGCCGGTCAGTTTGCCAGCTTTGTGGTCACCTCGGAGATAAATTCTCAGCTCCGCAGCATGCAAGCCGCAAACGCCGCTGTGAGCAGCGAACTTGCCGGGCGACTGGAGAAAGGCGAAGCACCTACCGCCGCATCTCTCGCGGGACTAAAAAAGCGCGAGCGCGCCTGGGAACGCCGGCAAGTCTGTGCCTGGCACGGCTCCCGCCTGTTGCCGCTGAATAACATGGCGCAGAGCGACTCGGTCAGCTATCCCGATTTCTTTAACAACGACAAGAACGAATATGCGAACGCCGTCCAGCAAGGCCTGCCCTTCAAAGAAATCGTCCGTGACAAGGGCGCACTTTATCTGCGAGCGACTTCGGTATTTGTGGTTGGACCAGAAAAACTGACCGTGGTTACGAGTGAGCCGCTCGACCAGAGCTTGATGGCCAATATTGCCGCTAACCTGGGAGAGATCACGCTTTACGCGGCCGGCATCGGCCAGGATAACGATGGGCAGAAGCAGACTGCACTCGGTCCCAAATCAAGAGTCACAGTCTCCGTTGGTACAGAAAAAGAGAAAAAAGGCATTGTGTTCAGCGATGCCAAGCCCGGACCTGCAAGCGTTCGGGAGGAACAAGCCCTGCGACCGACGTTTACAGTTGGGTCGCTAGCCGCGCCATCTGGCATGATGGATCGCGAAATCACCTTTGGCACGCCGCTGCCCGTAGTCGACTGGAAGACCGGAGAACGCGAGCGCGTCGGCGCGCTACTGGTGCAGGTTAATACCAGGCCCTCGGTTCTCTATAGTCATTTGTTCGCGGCCCTCGGAGACATCGCGCGTGGCGTTGAGTATCTTCTGCTCGCGATTCTCATCATTTTCGGCGTGATTGAACTGGTCGCACTGATCATTGGCGCGCGCATGACGCGCACCGTCACCGGAGCAGTGGCTCATCTCTACAATGCGACCAAGCATGTGGATCGTGGTGACTTCAGTCATCGCATTCCCGTCAAATCGGCGGACCAGTTGGCGCAGCTCTCACTCTCATTCAACTCGATGACGGAGTCCATCGAGAAGCTTATTCTCGAGCAGAAGGAAAAGCAGCGTCTGGAGGGCGAACTCGCCATCGCGCAGGAAGTGCAGGCGCAGCTTTTCCCCCGCGAAGTTTCGCAACTGGAATCGCTCGAAGTGCATGGCTTCTGCCGTCCCGCGCGCACGGTGAGCGGCGACTACTACGACTTCCTCACCGCCAGTTCACACAAACTGATTCTTGCGGTGGGCGACATCAGCGGCAAAGGAATTTCCGCGGCGCTCCTGATGGCGACGATCCACTCGGCGGTGCGCGCCTACAGCGTGGAGAGTCTGCCGCAGATGCGCGAGCCCGTTGCCGTGGGAGCGGGCAGCGCCGCGGGACGAGTGATGGCGGTTTGGCCAGAGGGCATTGAGATTTCTCCCGGAGCCCTGCTCGGATTGCTCAATCATCAGCTTTATGAGAGCACTCCGCCGGAAAAGTACGCGACGTTGTTTCTGGGAATTTACGATGGGCGCACGCACAAGTTGACCTACAGCAACGGCGGGCATTTGCCGCCAATTCTGATTGGCAGAGATGGCGCGGTGCGCCGGCTGGAAGCGGGAGGAACTGTGGTGGGGCTGTTCGAAAATTGCACTTACGATGAAGGCTGCGTGCAAATGCATCCTGGCGAAATCTTCCTTGCCTACAGCGACGGTGTCACTGAGCCGGAAAACGAGTTTGGAGAATTTGGCGAAGAGCGGCTGATTGAGTTAGTGAGCGCAAACCGAAACTTGCCGCTGCTGCAGATTAGCCAGACCGTCACTTCGGCGGTCGATGACTGGATTGGCGACAATGAGCAACCGGATGACATCACGCTGGTGCTGGCGAGAGCGAGATAGTTTTGGGAAGGGCTCGGCTTTAGCCGTGCCGGAACAGCAAAATGAAGACGACGGCTTTAGCCCCTGAGGACTCTGGAGGTTCTTACTGCAGCGTCCTAGATCTTTTTCTTTTTCCATCGGCCTTGCTTGAATAGAATTGCGCTGACAATTGCCATGGCGCTCTCGGCAATTGCGATGGAGAAGAATGCTCCGTTGGAGCGCATGTGCAGCGGAATTGCCAGCCAGTAGGCCAGCGGTATCTCTAACAGCCAGAAGCCAAAAAAATTCACGATGGTTGGCGTGACGGTGTCGCCCGCGCCGTTGAAGGCTTGCATCATCACCATGAAGTAAGCGTAGCCCAGGTTGCCGTAGCTGATGATGCGCAGGCAGTTCGCGCCCAGTGGCACAACTTCGGGGTCGTGTGTAAACAGCCGCACGATCGGTTCGGAGAAGAATATGAAGATCACTCCGATCAATCCGAGGAACATTACGTTGTAAAGGCCGGTGCGCCAGACGGCTTTTTCGGCGCGCTCGGGATGCCCGGCGCCGAGATTTTGTCCGACGAGCGTTGCCGCGGCGTTGCTCAGTCCCCACGACGGAAGGATGATGAAGATCACGATGCGGATCGCGATCGTGTATCCGGCGAGCGCGGCTGCGCCAAAGATGCTGACGATGCGGACCAGGCCAATCCAACTGGTGTGCGCAATCGCGAATTGCAGAATGCCGGTGAGTGAAACGCGAATGAGGCGCCAGAGCACGTTCCATTGCAAACGGATCTGACTCTTCAGAATGCGGAGACGCTCCGTTCCTTTCATCAGCCGATAGAACTGGTAGAGCACGCCGATGCTGCGTCCGGTGAGCGTGGCTAAAGCCGCGCCGGTTACGCCAAGGCGCGGGAATGGTCCCCAGCCAAAAATCAGACAGGGATCGAGAATCAGGTTGATGATGTTCGAGACCCAGAGCAGGCGCATCGCGATCGCGGCATCGCCGGCGCCACGGAAGATTGCGTTGTTGAGAAAGAGCAGCAACACCGCGGCGCTTCCGCCGAGGCAAATTCTGGTATAGCCACTTCCGGTCGCGACGATCTCAGGCGACGCGCCCATTAGCCGCAACAGATTCGGCGCCCAGATTCCGCAGGGCAAACCGATGGCGAGAGAAACGAACAGGCCAAGTGCGATTGCTTGCACTCCTGCGACTGCTGCGCCTTCAGGATCTTTCTCTCCGATGCGGCGCGCGACCATTGCGGTCGTCGACAAGCTCAACCCCATGGCCACTGCGAACACCAGGCTCAACATCGATTCGGTAAGTCCGACGGTTGCCGTGGCGTTCGCGCCGAGGCGTCCGACCCAGAAGATGTCGACGACGGCGAAGAGCGATTCCAGCACCATCTCCAGAACCATGGGGACCGCGAGCAGCAGGATGGCGCGGTTCAGGCTTCCGGTGGTGTAATCCTGATGCGAGCCGCGAACGGCCTCGACCAGCGAGGCCCAGAGGGTGTGCGGCTTCTCGGTAATTGGAGCGGTGGCTTCCATGGGGTGCCGTTTTGGGCAATTTTGGTTGACCGAGGTACCCCCCTCCCCCTCGGTATATTGGAATCAACGGCTTAGCGGGAAAATCGAAAATAATATATTAGAATCAATGACTTACTGGCAAAATCTTGATTCCAAATGAGTTACTCGAGTTCATGTTGCAAGAACTTGCATACTCCTGGTGCCGCCCGAGGACAATTGCAGTTCCCTCACGCGCGGTTTGGGCAGCCTTGCTTGGAGGAGTATCGGGCATCTGGGGGCGAGGGTCAAGGGTAAGTGAACTGATGTGGAATCTTTGTGTGGGGTGTACTGTGGAATGAATTCCACATATGCAAATCGTTCAAATCGTGCTGGATAAAAAGCTGTTACAGGCCGCCGACCAGGTCGCGAAGCGCACGCAGCGAAACCGTTCCGCTTTGGTGCGCGATGCCCTGCGGGAACATCTCCGACGATTGGAAGTGCGAGCCAGTGAAGAGCGTGACCGCCAGGGCTACTCGCGCCATGTGCGGGCCGACGCGGAAGCGCAGGGTTGGGAATCGGAGGCCGTGTGGCCGGACGAATAGCCCGAGGTGAGATTCGGCTCTACCAGTTTGCCGCGGGCGTCAGAACGTCACCCAAAAAACGACCGGCCCTCGTGCTCACCCGCACCAGCGCCATCGCGTATTTGTCTACAGTCACGGTTGCGCCGGTCACTTCCACGATTCGCGGCGTGCCATCGGAAGTGGTTCTGAATGAGGAGGACGGCATGAGGTCCCCGTGCGCGGTGAACCTGCACAATGCGGTTACGGTGTCGCAACAGCGCCTGGGGAAACGTGTGGCCCAGCTTAGTTCCGCACGAATGAATGAGGTGTGTGCTGCTCTGCGCTTCTCTCTGGGTTGCGTTTCAAACTAGTTGCCGGGAACGTTCCGTCTGTCCGCGAATTTCGCCAACAGAAACACTCCTACCAACGCACTAGGACTCTCTCAACAAGGTGAACTTCATCTCCTTTGATACGGATGCTACCAAGTTGTTCCAGCTTCTCTAGTGCCTGCTCAAACTCGATTTCAGCTAAATTGTTTCCCGCACCCTCGGACTTTTCGAAGCACCCCTTAAGATGGTTCCGACTCATTACCTTCTTAGGAAGGAGACACACGATGAGATGGGCACTGGTTTTCGGCAGTGGCTCCTTTATCCCCTTCAGAGCCCCTAGAGCGCCGATCGCGGCGAGAACACTTGCGACGTCGACAGATCCGGACAAGATAGATACGCCGGCACCTAAGATCCCAGCCGCAGCTGTCACCGCCAGCGGAATGTCAAACCGAAGTAGCCGGTTGGACGCCCGATCCAGCGAAAGAAGTTGACGGCCTGTTTCATCGTCCGTAATCGCCTTATTGGCGATTGCAGAAGCTATTCTGGACGAGTCGGCGTCAGAGACAATGCTTTTCATAGCAGACCGGACGCCGTCAGTCAGTTCGTTTTCAATCATCGCATTCCTCCAAATACTCGGCGCGATATCGCTCGATGAAACGTCCAATCTCTGGAGTCAGGTAAAGACCCAATAAACCAGCTACCAGCTTGAATTTTGCAAATGGCTTCCGGCCGGCGCTGATTGTCGCTTCGTCGAACGTCCGGTCCTGATTTGTAGCACTTTCGTCAATGATCCCGAGTTTTCGGAGATCCCTCTCGGCTCTCCCCATCGCGCGACCTAACACCCGGCAGAGCTTGCTCGGAGCACTATGACTGAGCATTGCGAGCACTTCGTCCTGGAAGGACATGTAGTCAGGAATTATGCTGGACGAGGCTCTGTCGAGCAGTTCTTCGAATGGACATGCGCCAGGGAGTGGAGGAGCCGCTTCAATCGCGCGTTCGAGTCCGTTCGACATCCCTTTTCCGATCGCCGTTATCTGTTCGAATGCCACACCGAGTTCAGTCGCTGTGCGATGCACGGCCTCGTGAAGGAATTCAAGCCTCTCGCGTGCTGGAGGATGTGTTCCAACTGCCGTTAGATCCTCAGCGCCCTCCAAGATGTCGGCCGCCTTCAAGAAGAGCGAGCTACCGGCATATGCTGTTTGAAGGTCTGCGCCTGACTCTGCAAACACACGCGCAAGAAGCTGCCACGCCAAAATATCAGCTTCAATTTCTTGGTCGGGACGTTGAATTGTCTGCTGTGCTCCCGACCAATCTCCAGGCAGTGCCCGAAGAGCGGCATGGTCATGGTGATGGAGGATGATATGTGCAAGTTCATGAGCATACACAAAGCGCTCCGCCATCGTCGTCACGCGAGAGGCGACAAAGACTTGCTTCGGCGAGACTTTGTACTCGCTGCCATACGGAACACCGAGGTGTACGTAGCAATTGAATCGTTCGTATAGTATTCGTCCGGCCTCCAGATCAGATAAAGCCTCGCTATCAGTTTCTTGCCCCACCCTTATCTTCAGCGTCGCGGCCGTGGTACGTGCCACCTCATAGACGAGCGCAGAGACCCCATCATTTAGTGCAACAACCCACGAGTTCTTGCTGCCCGGAACTGGTATCGCCGATGCATTGAAAGAAGCGGTCGGAAGATTCCCGACTGCGATATCAATGGATGAGAATATCTCTCTAGCTGTGTCTGAGGCTCGCTGGAGAAACGCCCTGTGTGCACGCGCCGCCCATCCTAATTCAGGTTTTCGTCCTGCTAGATAACGTGCGACATCGGCTTCTATTGCCTCCTGCTTCTCCTTCGGCATTAGGGTTATAAGGTTCGCTACCGAACTTCTGGCAAGTTCCCGAGCGTACCGGGGGATATCTTCATCTGCAACGCTGCGGTCTAACCGTCCTGAGATGCTCCACTCATGTCTAGTCTGCAAGATTTCCATCAGGTACGTGTACCTTTTGTAGACGGTGGTCAGCTCCTGAAGATACTCCGCTGCAGTCAATGTCGATGCCTTCTCGATCCACCGTACTATAGTTGATAACGATGAAGCCGCCAAGGAAAGTTTAATGTTGGAGGGGAGGGTGCCCCATTCAAGCCTGGTTTTGGCTTGAGTGGGGATGTTCACACGTCACAGACTTGGTCCGGCGAACAAACTAGATCGTCCTCATGCCATGGGGACTGACGTGTTTTCAGCACAGTGGGCAGAGTCATTTCGTCGCTTTCTGCTGTTAGCACCTCCCTACAGAAACGGCAAACCTCAGCGGCTGAAAGCTGCATCCGTATCGATTGTCTTACGGCACGAGTGGAACTCGTGCCCTTCCCGATATCTACCGACGCAAGCCGGCGGAGCTTCGAGTTGGCCTGGGAGCGGGTGCGGCGTGGGTTCAGCGTGCGCTTGCTTCGTTCATTGTTTCGGCGCGCTCGCTTCGCTCGCGGGGCGGACCCTTCGGCGTTGCTCAGGGCAAGCTGCGTCCGCCCCTACGTGCGGGTTAAACGCCGACGGATGAGCAATGCGACCACGGGGGCTGAAGCCCGGTCAGATTCTAAAAGCCTTACGCGGCGCTGAAAGCGCCGCTCTTCCACGTCACCGCACGCATTCGTAGGTTTTTCCTCAACCTCTGAAGTCGTGCCCTTCCTGATCTTGGGTTCGATTCGGCGACCAAAGTCGGCTGGGCTTTTTGTGCGGGCTTTACGGCGCGGCTGAAGCCACGCCCTTTCAAAACTTTGGCAGCTCACTTCTTCGGCACTTGGGTGACGCGGGCGGTGACGGCGGTGTTTTTTACCATGCCGCCCATGACGAGGGGGCCGATGGGGGTCATGAGGATGCCGCGGCTGTCGGCGCGGGGGTCGTAGGTAGTCTCGCTGATGGTCTCCCATTTGTGGGCGTGGAGGTCGTAGGCGAAGCTGACGTCAGAACCTTCTGCCGACTTGCCGTCGTAGGCGACGCCTTTGAAGTTGTGGGGAGTGGCGGTGCCTCCGGTGAAGAAGACGCGATGATCGTGGCCTCCGCCGCCGCCAGCGATGCCGAAGCGGGCGGGGCCGGGATGCGCGGGGAGCTTGCTCCATTCAATCTTGTTGGGATCCTTCTTGTCGATCTTGCCCAGCCAGCATTCGTCGGAAGCGACGTAGCGCGGTCCGCCGGCGGGGCCGGTTTTTGCCCCATCGACGACCACAATATTTTCGTCGGTTATCCCGCCCGCGAGGCCGAAGACTGGCGTGCCGGGGAAGGGAGTGGCCTGGGTCCAGGAATCTTTTTCGACATCGTAGACTTGCACGGTGTTGACCGGGCCACTGGGTGAGCGTCCGCCGATGAGGTAGAGGAAGCGGTCGTGGGTGACGCCGACGACCGCGCTATCGATGGCAACGGGAAGGTCCTTTCCGCGAGACCAACGGTGGGCAGTCGGCTCATAGACGTTTACGTCGGGCACGGGGACTTCGCCCTGGGCATCCACCAGAAAGCCACCGATCAGGATGACCAGATCTTTGGCTCCGGCAGCGGATGCGTTTAGACGGCCGACGACTCCGGGGACTTGGCGGCCTTCGCTCCATTTGCCGTGGGCTAGTTCCAAGACGTAGACCTGATTGGTGACGTCGTTCCAAGTTTTGAGGGGGCCGACGCCCATCATGGAGAAGAGTTGCAGGCCGTCTTTGAGGCTGGCGACGGCATTGCCAGAGACGGCGGCGGGCATGGGCGGAATATGCTTTTCGTCGGCGCCGGGCAGAAGTGCGGCGCACAGCAACAGGGCGATGAGAAATGGGGATTTCGTCATTGCAGAGATATTAACCCAGTTGCGGGATTCGGGGCGGGTCGGGGCGTGCTGCGGAAGTAAATGCAACCACGGGGGCTAAAGCCCAATAACATTTGGCGCCTTTACGCGGCGCTAAAAGCGCCGCTCTTCCACGGTATTCCGCCGCGGTATTTCATGGGATCCGGAAGATCCTGCAAGCGATTTTCGGAACTGTCTCTCAGAACGATTTCTTTACGATTCTGCCATTCGATTGGAGCTTCTTCGGCTCAACCTTATTCAACCAAACCCTGGCGCACGGCGTGGATGTAGTCCGTATAAGGGGGTTGCTCGCCGCCGGCGCGCACCTGGGTGGCGATCTGTCCGCGATGATACGCCGAGTGGAGGAGGACATGTGTCAAAACGTCTGCCACGGTGCTGGTCCAGGCTTCGCCCTTGCTGTTTTTGTAGGAGACTTTGTCCGCGAGTCCGGTGGAAGAAAGCGAGCCAAGAAACTCTCGCCAAAGTTGAGCAAGGCCGGCGATTTTAGCGTCACATTGTTCGAAGGTGAGGTCGGGCCACACAGGCTGGTTTTGTGGTTGTTGCTGAATGCGTTCCAGCCAGAGTTGTTCGGCGGAGAGAATGTGGGCCAGGAGTTGCAGCGGTCGAGGCGATGGCCGAGGGCTGGCTTTAAGTCCGGTGAGGACTTCACGGTTCGCCCAGGCATCGTAGGCGAACTGGCGGCGCAGATGTTCGAGCAGTTCCACGTGTTCTTCCTTAAGTCTTAAGTTGTAACGCCTTAGTTGCCGACGATGAACAGATGTCCGTCGTTCTGCACGTAGAGTTTCCCATCGGGTCCGACGGAGAGCGGAGTATATGCGGCGCCGATGGCTTCTTTCAGAAAGATTTTTTGCAACGGCGCGGTGAATACGCCACTGCTTCCTTGCGCGATGGAGTAGACGTTTCCGTCTTCGCTGTTCACATAGACCACGCTGTTGGAATCGATCACCGGCGCGTTGACGCACCATTCGTAGCCATTGGGATGCATAGCGTCAACGGTTGTGCTCTGAAACTGCCACTCGACATTGAGGTTCGCGTCGAGCTGGGTGATGTAGTACGGCCCCGGAGGCGCCGCGTTGCATACGGGATTACCTGGCTGAAAGCAGTAGGCGGGCGTGGGATAGTGATTGTCCTTGATGACGATCGAGTAGGTACCGTTGTGGCTGTAGACGGCAGGGGTTGAGTCCCAACCGAAGGGGTATGCGCTTTGAAAAACGCCAGCAGCACTGAACTTGAATAGATGTCCGCGGCTGTAGTTGTAGTTGTCGACAGCGGCGAAGAGAATACTTCCGTCGGGCAATACCGTAGGCGTGGATGAGGCTTGGTCATAGACGGCGCTAGAGCCGGGAGCGTTGGTTGTAGGGTCGACTCCAAGGGTGGTGCCGGCGCTGCAACTGTTGGGAGTGGTGGCATTGGTGGCAATGGGAAGCAGAACGCCGCAGCCATCGTGGAGCAACAGTTGCAGCGATACCGTCCATTTTGGAGTGAGGTCGGGATTGACCGCGACCAGATAAGAGACCAGCGGATCAAAATGAGCGCGGCTCACAGTGTAAATGGTGCCATCGGCGGCAATCGCTAGGGAGACGTTCACGCCGGGCCGTTGCGATCCGCAGAGTTGAGTGGGGGCGGCTGCGGTCGGAGTGGGTGGCCACGGAAAGGGTGGCAGCGGTATTGCATTGTAGAACGTGCCAGGACACGCCGAACTAGTGGCCGCTGGGGCAGTGGCCACCAGGGAGGCGTAGGTGGCAGCGGTTGCGGCATCCATGGAAGTGACTTTCACATCGGCTGTAGACCAGGGACTGGTGACGGTGGGATCGGCTAACCAGATGACGTTGTAGTAGATGCTGCCGTTCGTTGTTGCAGTGGCATCGGTC
>Ga0210384_10006274_pt1 | contig 12714 bp, 8 predicted proteins | sample IncBWH2MmetaG_FD_160574 | JGI IMG/M metagenome (GOLD analysis project Ga0210384, IMG submission 160574) | Forest soil microbial communities from Barre Woods Harvard Forest LTER site, Petersham, Massachusetts, United States - Inc-BW-H-2-M | ecosystem: Environmental > Terrestrial > Soil >... | reverse complement strand
GACGCTCTGTGGAAGGCTGATGGATCGCGTGGGCACGAAGCGCGGTTTGACGATCACCGTTTTGTGGTATTCGATCGTCTCGATCTTGACTCCACTCGCCAGAGGGTTCTACAGCTTCCTGGGATTCCGCTTTCTTCTCGGCGCGGGTGAATCCGGCAACTGGCCTGGCGCCACCAAAGCCGTTTCGGAGTGGTTTCCCAAACACGAGCGCGGCCTCGCGACCGCGCTGTTCGACAGCGGATCCTCCCTCGGCGGCGCGATCGCGCCGTTCATCATTCTGTGGCTGTACTTCCGGTGGGGATTGCGCGCTGCTTTCATTATCCCCGGTCTGCTCGGCCTGCTGTGGCTGATCGTATGGCGCTGGCTTTATTACCGGCCTGAGGAACATCCGCGCATCAGCGAAGCCGAGCGTCGCATGATCCTTGCCGACATCGCGGAGGACGACGCTCCAGGAAAAATTCGCCCGCGATGGCACGATCTTCTCAAGCTGCCACAAACTTGGGGAACCATCATCGCCCGGAGTTTCACCGATCCGGTCTTCTTCTTCATCGCGGATTGGTTTCCGATCTACTTGGTTGCCAAGGGCATCGCCCTAAAGAGCGGCTTGATCGCCGTCTGGATTCCTTTCGTCGCCGCGGATCTGGGCAATTTTTTCGCGGGGGGAATGTCTGGATACTTAATCAAGCGCGGCTGGTCGGTCGGCAAGGCGCGCAAGGCCCTGGTGGTATTCGGCGGCATTGGCGTTACGTTGCTCATCCCGACCGTACTCACCGTGAACCTGTACGTGCTCACGTTGCTTTTCGGTCTCGCGACGTTTGCTTACGCATCTTTCACCACCATCGCCAACGTGCTACCTTCGGACCTTTACACCAGCGAATCGGTGGCCACCGTTAGCGGTTTGAGCGGAACGGGAGCCGCCATTGGCACCATCATCGTGTTCGAGTTGGCCGGGCATCTTTCCGACGCGCGGATTACCACCGGCACGCATTTATTCGATCCGCTCATGATCCTCGCCGGGTTGATTCCGTTTACCGGAATGATTCTGGTGCTGTTGCTGGTTCGCAATACGCAAGCAACCGAACGCGGATTGGTGCGCCGGATTTGAAGAACAAGGTGATCGCATGATCCTCGAAGCGTTCCGACTCCACGGCAAGAATGCGCTCGTCACGGGTTCCCGCAGGGGACTCGGCGCAGGGATCGCGCTGGCCCTCGCGCAGGCGGGCGCGAACGTCGTAATCCACGGTCGTGACCCGCAGACGCCGCCCATTTGCGATGAGATTCGCGCCACCGGCCAACGCGCGGCGTACCTGGCCGGAGACGTCGCGGATGCGGCCGTGTGTTCCGCGTTGGTGGAGAAGACCGTCGCGGAGTTCGGCTCCATCGATATTCTGGTGAACAACGCCGGAACCATTCGCCGCGCCCCCGCAGCGGAATACCCGATGGAATCCTGGGCCGAGATGCTCGCCGTACATCTCACGGCCGCCTTTCGCCTCTCGCAGCTTGCCGGTCAACAGATGCTCAAGCAGGGAAAGCCGGGAAAGATCGTAAGCATCGCGTCGGTACTTTCGTTTCAGGGAGGAATTCTGGTGCCTGGCTATGCCGCGGCCAAAGGGGGGCTGGTGCAACTCACCAAAGCCCTCGCGAACGAATGGGCCGCGAAGGGAATAAACGTAAATGCGATCGCTCCGGGCTACATGGCGACGGATAATACCACCGCTCTGCAAAATGACGTGGTCCGCAATCGACAGATCCTCGAACGCGTTCCCGCCGGCCGTTGGGGCCAGCCATCCGATCTGGCGGGAGCGGCGGTTTTTCTGTGCTCCTCGGCGAGCGACTACGTTCACGGCCACGTCCTGGTCGTTGATGGCGGCTGGTTGTCCCGATAACACCGACGTCCGCGCCCGATCTCCGACTGCCGAAAGGAAATGCGGCTCGCTATTGACATAGTATAGCCCAAAGACTATATTCCATCTGTGGAATGGGATGTTGAATTTACGGAGGAATTTGCCGATTGGTGGGGTGGCCTGACCGAAGACGAACAAGTCGACGTAAACGCCAAGGTGATTCTGCTTCAGCAGATCGGGCCCAGTCTTCCCCGTCCTCATTCCGATCTCATTCACTCTTCCCGGCATCCGAACATGAAGGAACTTCGGATACAGCATTCAGGAAGACCGTATCGAGTGCTATTTGCTTTTGATCCGCGCCGTTGTGCGGTTTTATTGATCGGCGGCGACAAGACTGGCAACGATCGCTGGTATGAGGAGTTCGTTCCGATGGCCGATGATCTCTATGACCGGCATCTGGAAACTCTGAAACAGGAGAAAAATAGAAATGGCTCGGAACTTCAAAGAACTTCAAGCAAAGATGCCGCGTGAATCGCGCGCCCGCAGCGAAGAGGCAGCCCAAAAAATGATCTCAGAGATGGGTCTTGCCGAACTCCGCCAGGCCATGGATCTGACTCAGGAAACACTGGCAGATACGCTCCACGTCAAGCAGGCGTCCATCTCGAAGATGGAACGGCGCTCGGATATGTATATCAGCACCTTGAGCAAAATCATTGAAGCCATGGGTGGAGAACTTCAGATCATAGCCAACATGCCGAACGGCAGAGTACAAATTCGTCAGTTTACAAAAATTCGAGAGTGACTTCGACAACGCCGGACCGCGCTCGTGCCACGAAGGCGTCCGGCAAGACATTGCTACGAACGAAACTTACGATCAGAACCGCCGCTTGCATCGCTCTTACTCGTTTTCGAGTAAACATCGAGGCGCATTCAAGAAGGGATTGCAAAGAAGGGAGTCGAGTGATTTAACCGAAAGCCGAAGAGTCGCCTAACGAGCCATACTGCCGTTTCAGCGATTTGGCGCCAGGCTTCGGAAACGCGATCCGCCAAAAGTTGGTCTTGGTGGGAGCCACAAACTCGACCCCCAAGTACTTTTTGCCGTCGCGATAACGCCGGGTCGACACCACGCGGCATTGAATCGACTGCCGCGTATTTTCGTTCATCAGCACCAGGGTCTGGTCCGGCGCGACTTCCGCATCCACCGGAATTAAGCAGCCAAACTGGCTGACGGTGTGCGACTGCGTTCGGAGGATGAACTGTTCCCCCGACACCGATTGCCCGTCAACACGTAGCGGCACCGCGAGTGTAACGCGCGCCGACCGGCGTCTCTCAATCCGCCGATAACTGGTGACCTGCATCCCAAGAAACCCCGCTCGAAGTTTCACCGTCGGGACAGACTCAAAAAAGGCCCAGGCAATCGGATAAACAACAACTCACCGATTGAGGCCCACGATTCCTGGAACAATCTGCAAATCTGTTGATGTGCGAATTCAGGGTACGAAATTAAAGTGTAGCATGAGGCTGACAGAGGCCGTGGAGTGGGTGCACCAGAAAGTAACCTTCACGGAGTTCGCGTGCTCCAAGTCAACCCGGATTGAAAGAGAGGGGGGGCAGGTGCCTACGTTCGGTGTGAGTCAGGCACCTGCCCGGAGGCGAGGGTCGGTCTCGCCCATGAACCTTCAATGGGCACACGATACCGTGCGGGCGGAAAAGCAACAATCAGGTAAGAGCTGTATAAATGCGAGGGAAAATCCCCGATGCTTCGCGAAATGCAAGGCCAGGGTTAATCTTGATCTGGACTAACTCGCAGGTACGATGATGGGGCTCCGCATCTCGCGTACGCTCCCGCTGCGGTTTGCCGAGCGGTCCAGGCTCTCTTGGAGGTTCATCAAAGTGAGGAAGGTGGTGAGAATGCGCTTCTTGAGCTCGTCCGACAGGCGCATGCGGCCCGTAGCCACCTGGGTCAACCTCATCGCGGTTGCCTTGACGTAGTCCGCAATCTCGGACTGCCGTTCCGGGGCGGTTTTGCCCATGGCGTTCTCGCGACGCAATTCGGCGCAGTCGTGCTCGATACCGAGGATAAAGTGCACAACGCAAAGGCGTTCCCCTTGCAACTCTTGCGGTACCGGTACCTGGCACCAGCAAAGGCCCCACTTGCTCGAGCTAGGTTCCATTTTCGACAACCTCAAAGGATTCTAAGCAAAGCCAGTACCAAAGTACTAAGTTTCATCCTAGGCCTCGGTACAAGCCAAATTCACGCGTATGCGCGCAAAGCCTCGAGCTTTTCGACCCTCCCATGCCTTCTTGATGTCACCTTCAGGGTGAGCACCGTCACCGACCAGGCGGGGGCGAATCATCTGGCGAGTCGGCAGTCTACAGCTGCGGGGTCAGCTAACTCCCCAAGGAACCAACCTCTTACGCACCGGAGCGAGGTGCGAGACGCGAACGGGGAATCTCTACCTCCGCCCCCGCCTCCTATATCCGTGACCGTCTTCCGGTCGTTAGCCACAGGGTGATGTGACAAAGTCGGCCGCACTAGTCCTAAGACACGATGTCTTTCGTCCTCAGGGTGTTGGGGGCCTGCAACAGACTTTCCTCAGGGTATGAGGCATTCAGTTGCGATCCAAGTACCCTAAATGTGAAATGAAGTTCCAGGTTTCGGAGTGCTTCGGCTCGACAAAGGCGCACCTGAGCGCTTGAGGCCAGGGATCCATACCCATGGATTTCAGCGACTTGGGAACCAACCTTGCCGGCTACAGGCAACAGGGATCGCCCCGCTACGCCAGACCTTGCCGCTTCCTCCGGCCTTCACCGCTTGCCGAACTCTCCCACATACGGAAGCCGCCGACGAAGGCATTGACGTTGCTGCCAATGCGGGCACCAGGGGGAACCTCCTTCAGTTTCTTACTGTTCCCGCCTCCCAAGACCACGTAGTCGGCCTCCAGCGCAACCATAAGCTTCTGCACAACCTTAGCTACGTGCCGCCGCCACTTCTTTTTTCCAAGTCGTTCCAGGCCCCGCAACCCCAGATAGTCCTCGTAGGTCTTCCCGTTCTTATAGATCAGGTGTGCCAGCTCCATCGGTTCGAGCGTTCCGTCAACGACCATCGCCGAACCCAGGCCCGTGCCCAACCCCAGAAATAGCATGCGGCCGCCGTCATAGCTCCCGAGCGCCTGCATAGCCGCGTCGTTGAGCATCTTCACCGGACAGCCAAACGCCTTCTGAAAGTTGAAGCCCACCCAGCCGCCCCCCAGATTGTGCGGCTCGCGGAGCGGCCGACCATTAATGATCGGCCCGGGGTATCCCAAGGAAATGCAGTCGAATTTCCAATCCGCTACGGCACCCTTGACCACTCGCACCATCTTGCTCGAGGTCATTTCCGGTCCCGAAGGGATTTTGAGCGGCTCTTTCTGGCCCGTCACCAGCATCTTGACGTTGGTGCCGCCCACGTCAATGACCAGGACTCTCGGAGACTTCTGGGTCTTAACAGTTTTCATTGGTGTTCCTCAAAGACCTGCCGGACTTCGCGGGCTTCCCTTTTTCAAGTGTCAACGAAATCCCGGCGATGGCGGAGACCTTTGTTTCTGTGGATCGTCTAATCGGCAAATACCCGAGCGCTTGCGGAAAGGGCAGGCGACCCAAAAAGCTGCATTGGGCATAAGCTTTCCAAGGTTTCATGTATCACCGTGGACCGCGAGGGAACATTTGACGGTCCCGAGCCGTACAACTCTAGAGCACTGTTGACCTTCACCGAGCAGGAGAGCCATTCATGGACACGCTCCGCCAAGATATCCGCTACGCCCTCCGCAATCTGGCCAAGAGCCCGGGTTTCGCCGTCGTTGCCGTGCTCACCCTGGCCCTTGGCATTGGCGCTTCCACCGCCATCTTCAGCGTGATCGAAAATGTCCTGGTAGAGCCATTTCCGTACCCCGACGCGCAGCGGTTCATGACCGTGCAAATCCACGACACCGATCAGAGTCAGCCATTCGGGCGTGCCGCTTTTTCAGGCCCCGAACTTCTCGACTACGCCGAACAGAACCACGTCTTCGATCGCGTGATCGCCAACGCTCAAGAAGACGTGCTGTATACCACCCGCGAAGGCACCGAGCTCTTCAAAGGCCATCGTGTCACGCCGAACACTTTTGAGTTCTTGGGCATGCCGGCCCTGCACGGGCGCGTCATGCAGCCCGCCGACTACGAACCCGGCGCGCCCCCTGTCTTTGTCCTTCGCTACAAGACCTGGGTCACCCACTTCAGCGCCGACCCAGCGATCATCAACAAAACCTTCACCTTGAACGGAACGCCCCGCACCTTGATCGGCATCATGGCGCCTCGCTTTGGCTGGGGAGATGCTGACGTCTGGATCCCAGATAAGCCTAGCCGGGCCGAAACCAGCGATCGCTTGTTCAGCAATTATTGGTTTTTGCTCGGCCACCTTAAGCCAGGCGTCTCGGTCCAACAAGCCCAAGCCGACATTTCGGTTATCGCGCGCTCTCTAGCCACGGTCTACCCAAAAGACTATCCCAAGCACTTCAGCATCGAGATCGTCTCGCTGACGGACACTGTCGTCGGCAAGTTTCGCGCCACGCTATACATTGTTCTCGCAGCCGTAGGTCTGCTACTGCTCATCGGATGCGGCAACGTGGCCAATTTGTTGTTGGCGCGCGCCACCTCGCGTGAAAAAGAATTCGCCATCCGCGCCGCCTTGGGTGCCGGCCGTTGGCGGCTGGTGCGCCAACTTCTCGCTGAAAGCCTGATTCTGGCACTGGGCGGCGCCGCCGTAGGCACGCTCATCGCTTGGGGCGGGCTCAAGTCCCTGGTCGCTGCAATTCCGGAGCAGATTATTCCCGCGGAAGCCGTGATTCGCCTGAATTTGCCTGTGCTTTTCTTCGCCCTGGGCGTTTCGGTGATGACCGCGCTGGTCTTCGGCTTGGTGCCCGCGCTGCAAGCCGCCCGCCGTGATTTGAACGATCCTTTGCGCGACAGCGGAAAGGGCACCAGCGGAGGCGCGCGCCATGGTCGCCTGCGAAATGTCGTGGTAGTCCTGGAAGTGGGCCTATCCTTGACGCTCCTCGTGGCCGCCGGCCTGCTCATGCGCAGCTTCGTCGCTCTCCGCGAAGTGCATCTCGGCTTTCAGCCCGAAAACGTCTTTATCGCGCGCGTCCCGCTTCCCGAGCGCTACAAAACCGCCGAACAGGTCAGTGGTTTCTATCGCCCGCTTCTGGCCCGCCTGAAGGCTCTGCCGGGGGTCCTCGAGGCCACAGAAACCAGCACTCTTCCGCCATACGGCGGCATTCCCACCGACATCGAAGTCCTCGGGAAGACCCATTCCGAAAAATGGAACGCGCCTTTCCAATTGTGCAGCGAAGGATACTTCAAGGTGCTGCGCATCCAGTTCCTGGACGGCCGCTCCTTCACCGAAGCCGAAGTCAACGCCGCCAGAAAGCTCGCGGTCGTCAACCAGACCTTCGTCCGCAAATATCTTGGGAACGACAATCCCATCGGCCAGCACGTCCGGCTCGTTCAACTGGAAACCTTCCCCGATCCGGTTAAAGACCCCGTCTTTGAAATCATCGGCGTGGTCGCCGACGTCAGGAACCAAGGCTTGCAGGATCCCATCACTCCCGAAGTGTGGGTCCCGTATACCATGACCGGCTCCGGCTTCCGTGGCGTTATGGTGCGCACCGCCAACGATCCCCTGACCATGTTGAATCCCGTCCGCCAGGAGATCTGGGCCACGGACCACGACGTCGCCGTCACCTTCACCGGGTCCATCGAAGGCTGGATCAGTTCCATCTCCTATGCCGGTCCGCGCTTCGGATTCGTGCTGATGACCATCTTCAGTTGCGTTGGACTCGTGCTGGTGACGATTGGCGTCTACAGCGTGCTCGCCTACACCACCGCGCGCCGCACCCAGGAAATAGGCATACGCATGGCCTTGGGCGCCGAAAGTCCGGATGTTCTTCGCTTGGTGATTTGGGTGGGCCTGCGCCTGGTCGCCCTGGGGATCGTCCTCGGCCTGATCGCCAGCCTGGCTCTCGGCCGGGTCATCGCCACACAGCTCTGGGGAGTATCCGCCTACGACCCCGTCACGATTGCCACCGTCTCCGCGTTGCTGCTGATCACAGGCATGGTCGCCTGCTGGATCCCGGCCCGCCGCGCCGCCCGCGTGGACCCGCTCGTGGCGCTCCGATACGAATAGCAACCCACCGATTCCGGCCCCTGGCAGTTTTGCGCGGAGGCTGGCGCGGCCGCCCAGCGTCTCCCTTCGACGCAGATGCGAACCGCTCCAGGGAATGCTGAGACGCGAAGGTTCTTACCTAGCTATCCATTTGATTGACAGATTCACATCCTTTTGGGACTATTCTGCCGACTTGTAAGAAAACGGGTCGGCGCGTTGTCGCCCCCAGATGTGCAAGCCCGTTCGTCCCCGGACCGACCCCCGTCCGTCGGTCATCATCCACTTGGGCCTAAAGCGTGTGAAGGAAGTCGTGCCCGTCCCGAGAAGATCCTGGATCCGCGTCGATCCTTCGCACTAGCAGGGGTGTAGTTTGAAGAAGCTCGGCAAGTACGAAGTCCTGTCGGAGCTAGGTCGCGGCGCCATGGGCGTGGTCTACTGCGCGCGCGATCCCATCATCAATCGTCTCGTCGCCGTCAAGACCATCACTACGGGTGTGGCCACCGATCCCGGTTTGCTCCAGCGTTTTTACCGCGAGGCCCAGGCAGCCGGCGGCCTGCAACATCCCAATATCGTGACTATCTACGATATGGGCGAACAAGATGACGTTCCCTACATCGCCATGGAACTCATCGAAGGCGAGAGCTTCGAGAAGATCGTTGCCCGCCGCACCCCGCTGCCCATCGCTCTCAAGCTCGTCTACGCCGTGCAAGCCTGCCGCGCCTTCGACTGCGCCCACAAGCGCGGCATCGTTCATCGCGACATCAAGCCCGCCAACATCATGGTTTCCAAGGACGGCACCGTCAAAGTGGTGGATTTCGGCATCGCCCGGGTTGTTGAGACTTCCAAGACCCAGACCGGCATGCTCATCGGCACCTTTGCCTACATGTCTCCGGAGCAATATCACGGGGAACATGCCGACGAACGCTCGGACATCTGGTCTTTCGGCGTGCTGCTGTACGAGCTGTTTTGTTCTCAGAAACCTTTCCTCGGGCAAACTCCCGCCAGCCTGATGCACAGCATCTGCGAATCCGAGCCCGGGCCATTGTCCAAACTCTTGCCGCAGTGTCCACAAGAACTCGAAGTCATCATCGCCAAGACTCTTCGCAAGTCGTCGGGCGAGCGATTCCAGTCCATGGAAGACTTGCTCCTGGAACTCGAACCTCTTTGCACCCGGCTGCAGGAGCAATCCGTCGCCGAACTCACGGAGCACAGCCGGCGGTGCGTCGAACAGAATCGATTCACCGAGGCCCGCGACCTGCTGCGCCAGGCCTTGCAAATCGACCCCGGCAACCAGCGCGTTCGCGCCATGCTCGAAAAAGTGAATGCCGAGCTGAAGCGCATCCTGGTTCGGCCCAAAGCGCAACAATTTGTCACCGAGGGCCACGCCTTCCTCCAAGAGGGAAAGATCCCGGACGCCAAGGTCGCCGCCGAGAGCGCCCTGCACCTGGATTCCAGCTTTGAGCCCGCTCACGTTTTGCAGCGCCTCGTTCGCGAGCAGATGGGTCGAGCTCAGCTGGTCGCCGGATGGTTGGAGACCGCCAAGCAGCACTTGGCCGAAGGGCAGCCCGAGGAAGCCGAGTCTTTGCTGGCGCAGGCGTTGCAAGCCGAGCCTTTCAACAAGCAAGCCGCCGCTCTTCAGCAGCAAGCCCGCACGGAAGCCATCGAGCGCCGAAAGCGCCTGCGGCTCCTGGAGAGGCTGCAGAACGCCCGCGGTCTGTGGACCCGCCAGGAGTACAGCGCGTGCGTCCAGTTGCTCGTCGATTTAGGGAATGAATTTCCCGAGGAAGAGGAAGTCTCCCGGCTTTTGGAGACCGTCCGCGACGATCAGCTCGAGCAGCGCCAGCAAGCTTTGTCGGATTCCCGGAATTTGCTCAGCGCCGGCCGCTTTGAAGAATGTTTCACCCTGCTCGCCAAACTTCACGAGCAATTCCCGAAAGACCAGGAAATACCCGCGCTCCTGCAGGCGGCCCACAAGAGCCAGGCCGAGCATTCCAGATTGCAGCGGCTTGCAGAGGCCAGAGGGTTTCTGACCGCGGGCCAATACGAAGAGGGCATCTCCCTGCTGACCGACCTGTCCAAGGAATTCCCGGGCGAACCGGAGCTGGCCGAACTCCTGGAAATCGCTCGCCAGGGACAGCGCGAACAAGCCAAGCAGCAGCGCATCGCCCGCGCCCGCGAGCTCTTGTCGGCCCGCCGTTACGCCGAATCGGCGTCCTTGCTGATGGTCTTGAAGAAAGAGTTCCCGGCTGACGCCCAAATCCTCAAGCTGCTGATCGCCGTCCGCAGCGATCAGACGTCGCAACGCAAGCGCGATGCCTTGACCGAGGCGCGCTCCTTCCTCTCTTCACGCCGCTACGATCGCGCCATCGAAGTTCTCACCGAGCTCCAGGTTGATTTTCCGGAAGAAACGGAAATCGGCAAGCTCCTGGAAACCGCCCGCGTGGATCAGGCCGAACAGTACAAGCAGCAGAAGCTCGCCGAGGCTCGTGCGCATCTGGCCTCGCAATCGTTTGCCGAGGCTGCCGGTTTGCTCGAAGCTCTTGCCGCCGTTTATCCCAAAGACGCCGGCGTCCTCAAGCTCCGTACCCTAGTGCAGCGCGAGCGGGAAAAGCACTCCAGGACTCTGCGCATCGAGCGCGAACTAGACATCCTCAAGATGCTCATGAGCGACAAGAAATATGCCGAGGTCATCTCTAGGACCAAGCAGCTTCTTACCGAGTTTCCCGCCGAAACCAACTTCCGCCGCCTCGCGGAGTTCGCCGCCAGTCAGCAGGAAAGCCTGGAAAAGGACCTTTTGCTTCGCGGCGCGCTGCAAGAGGCCCAATCGCTATTTGACGCCCGGCGTTACAAGGAAGCCGCGGCTGCCGCTCAGCGGGGGCTGAAATCCTTCCCGGGGAATAATGAACTCCTCAATCTTCGTCAAGAGGCCGAGATTCACCAAAGGAAACAGGAGGTGCAGCAGCAGATCGAAGCGCGCATCCGTCAAATTCGCGTCAAGATCAACCGCGAAGAATTCAGCTCCGCCATCGATCTCGCCAAGAAAACCCTGGTGATCCTGGGTCCAGACACCCACCTCAGCCAACTGCTGAATTCCGCGCAAGTGGAGATGGATGCCCGCGAAAAAAAGAAAGAGCAGCGGCGTACCCTTGAGACCATTCGCACTCTCGTGGAGTCGGGCAACCTGGATGCCGCCAGTCAGGCCCTCCACCAGGCTCTTCAAGCTAAAGTCGTCGAAGACCTCGATCCGCGCATTCAGCATCTTTCGGAACAGATCAAGGACGCCAAGTCTGCGCCTGCCGAACCCGACGATGGCGCGCCCGCGATGCCTCCCGCCCTTTCCAGGGAGTACGCTTTCTTCCATCGAACGCCGCCCAGTCCTCCGCCGGCTCTCGACAAGCCGTTTCTCCGCGGCCCATCCACGTCTCAGGGCGCGGCTACCAAGCGGGCACTCTGTCCGCAACCCGCTGCTGCCAGTCCGTCTCTCGGACAGACGCCGCCTGCTCCACAAGCGGAGCAGCCTGCCCAACCCAATTCAGCGGAATCGCCGGCGCAGCCCCACAGTCCGATCAGTGTTCCGCCGGCATCCACTGAAAGACCAGAGCACCCGTCTGCTTCAGTCTTGTCCATAAACTCCGCGCCGCGCGCCCCGAAATGGCGGCGGCCCGCAGTTGTCACCGTGTTGGTCCTCGGGCTCGGTGCCTCTATCTGGGTGGGACTACGTTCGGCTCCGCGGCAACCCGCCGCACCTAAGCCAACGGTTATTCCGACGCCGCCCCCACCGGATCCGGCTCTGCTCGAAGCCCAGCAGCGCCCCGCGCTAAAGGCTGCAGGCGAGTCGATCGCATTAAATGATCTTGACGGTGCACTGGCGAAGCTGCGCGAGGCCGCCGCCTTGAACGGCCCGCTGACCCCCGACCTTCAGAGAAGAATCTCCGAGATCGAGGAGTCCAAAAAGGATCCGAATCTTCGCCTGCTACGCCAGCGCGAAGAGAAGCTTTGGCAGCAGGTGCTGAAGCAGGTAGAAGATAGGCGGTTTATTGACGCCCAAAAGAAACTCCGTCAAATCGCCGCCCTGGGGGCAGGGGGCGTGCATCGCGAAGACGCCAAGATCTACCTCGATCAGGTCATACCCAAGCGCCTTGAGGAGAGTGACCTTCTGGCTCAGGCCCATCTCGACCTAGCCCAGCAGGAGTTCCAGTCGGCTCGCATCATCGCCGCTCAGCTCAGAAAGAACGGCGGCGATCCAACGCCACTCCTTTCGGACATTGACCTTGCGGAACAGACCCAGTTCACTAAACTCGAGAGTCAATTCAACGAGCTCAAGCAGCGTGACAACGACAAGGCCGTTCAGTCCCTCAACGCCCTCTGGCCCAAGTTTCAGGAGCTGGCAGGCGGCAACGGGCCGCGATCCGGCGATGCCTGGGTATACATGAACGAAATTCCGGTGGCTATGAGCGACGTTCAGGCGCGCATGCAGCAGATGAGCGCGGACGCGGTCTTCCAAAGAATGGTCAAAGCCTACCAGCAGGCGGTGAGACTCAACGACAAGGGCGGGCTGACCACGGCTCGTACCGATTTCGAGTCCGTCGTAAAGGGCGGCGGAGCCCACGCCGATGACGCGCAAAAATATCTCTCCGAAGTAAACGACAAACTTGCCGCGTTGGGCCAGTCCTCCCCTAAGACCTCCGT
>Ga0210384_10006273_pt1 | contig 12716 bp, 12 predicted proteins | sample IncBWH2MmetaG_FD_160574 | JGI IMG/M metagenome (GOLD analysis project Ga0210384, IMG submission 160574) | Forest soil microbial communities from Barre Woods Harvard Forest LTER site, Petersham, Massachusetts, United States - Inc-BW-H-2-M | ecosystem: Environmental > Terrestrial > Soil >... | reverse complement strand
TGCCAGCCACCACATAGTCAAGCTCAGGGGAGAAAAACTCAGCAACCGAATGCTTGTAGCCGAAAAGACCTTACGCTGAGCCACTTTTTCAACACCCACGCCTGGTTACAACAACTCATTAGTCATCACCACCAGGGTCATTTGTTCTGAGGCCAAAACCGCCCTACCATGGAGCGGGATGTCGATTCGATGTTTGAGCAGCCTCAAATCGACCTTGGGCCAGCTTGGGCCGGGCGCGTTCGCAGGTTTTTGACCCGAGCCCTAGTCTGGGCATTCGTCCTTGTCGCAGCCGCAATCTTGTCGATGCTGCTGGCGCTAAAGTCAGAAGGGGTGGGCTCCAGCACGGTTTCGAAACACCGGGACTTCTTGCTTCAAGGCAGCAAGTGCCCCCAAGTTCCGATCACGGGTTTGAGGCGCTGGCGAAAGGCATGGACGTCGCGTTTGCGGTTGATGCCGGAATCTGGTTCGTTCTACTGTGCATGCTTGCAATCGGTGTTGCTATTGTCAGAAGCCGCAGGGCAAAAAGAGCAGTCATAGAGGTCGAGAGAGATTAGACGTAAGCGAAGTCCCAGTATGCCGAGGCAATTCTCAACTGGCGTAACATCTCGATTACGCTCATTGACCAAGATCGCCAATTCTAAACGGGTGTAGACGGAGTCAACAATAATCTACTGAGGATCGGAGCTTGCGTCGTTCATCGCTGTTATTGGCCTGATTTCAATTGCGCCCTTCGCGCGTGCGCAAGGAGTTCCCGCAACCAACTGAATTACCTCTTCTAGGCTATCCGCATCGATGATAGAAAAGCCTGCGAGCGGCACTCCTGAGTCTGCGAAGGCGCCGTCAGAAGCATTTGGCATGCCATCCCACGCACGCACAGTGGCAACGTCGGACTGCACTGCCGCCATGAGAGCGCCTCTCTTCCGAATGACTTCATCTTGCTTCAGCAGTTCATCCTGCTCCTCCTTACTCAAAGCTTTCCAATCCTTCTCATCGCCGTAGGCAAGACACAAAAACTTCATCGATTTACTCCTTGACGGATTTGATGCAGCGGGCACGATTCGCTGTTGGCGAAAAAACGCGTCTACACCAACAACAGTGGGGCAGGCCCGCGTAAAACTTTGGCAGGTTCAGTCATTCCGAGGGGCATGACGCCCGCTATCGCCTGTTGACGCTTACAAGCTGGGGCGAAGGGTAACTCGTACTGTCGTACTCTAGCCGCCTGGCTGGGCACTGCGCTGAAATGGCTGCAAGCCCACCTTGCTTTGGAGGCGGTCATGTCCCTCAAGGGAATCGTCTTCGTTGTCGTTCTCTTCGCGCTCATCGTCGGCGTCGTGCTTGTGCGCCGTCCCACGACCAAACCTGCACATTGGACCGTCGTGGAAGTGCGTTACCTGAAGAACGGCGACTGTGCATTTGTCGCCGAGTGGAGCGCGGGACTCTTCTCCGTCCCTGAATACGTTAAGGCCGAATCGAAAGATTCCCTGCATTCACTCTGCCCCGACCTGGGGGACATTTTGAACCCGCCCAGATTTGATCTGATGACGATCAGCGCCGGAAACGGCGAGGCACAGCGCTTCGCCGATGTCATCGAGCAGTGGCGCGGTCAGGACATCAACCCACGGTAGCGGTTCCTCTCGAAGCGCGCTGAGACGTGGGGAAGTCCAATCAGTAGCAGTGGATAGCAAGAGGTAGTTGGTAGCGCTACCGGGAATCGAACCCGGGTTTGAAGATTGAGAATCTTCCGTCCTAACCCCTAGACGATAGCGCCACTGGGGACACGAAATTATAACAAACCAACGGACATCGCTTCCCGCGTGGAGATTGGTGGAGGGCGGTGGTGTCGCGGCAGAAAAGCAGGTCCTTCGCTACGCTCAGGATGACAATTTTTATCAAAACTTTCGCTTCGTTCAGGGATGACAATTTTTAAAATTTTCGTTTTCTTCAGAGGTGCTTTTTTTGTTGTTCTCGGCATCGGAGCCAGCCCTGAGCGAGGTCGAAGGAGCCTGCGCTGAGCGAGGTCGAAGGAGCCAGCCCTGAGCGACGTCGAAGGAGCCTGCGCTGAGCGAGGTCGAAGGAGCTCTGGCAGGTACAGTAGGGATCATTGAACCTGCAAGACTCCTCGTTCATTGCCCTAGACTGAAGGTGCGATGGCCCACTTGAAACAGGAATACCAGCAAGCCCACCCAGAACATGATCCGGCCAACCTGCCCTGAGCGAGGTCGAAGGGTGCTCTGTGGTGAAAGGTTTTCGCAGGTGTCACGGTTGCGGGTTGGCGCCGGAGTGTCAGGTGCCGAAGTAGTCAGGGTCGGACGATAGGTATTCGACTGGGGCGATCAGATTCGGCGGGTGCGATGGCGAGATTTGGCCGTTGCTACTTTGGGCCTTCCAGGCGATAGCCGATGCCTCGGAGGGTCTTCAGGTAGTGAGGATGGCGAGGATCGGTTTCGATTTTTTCGCGCAGGCGGCGCACGTAGACGTCGACCGATCGCGGAGTGACGAATGCCGTTTCCTTCCATACCGCGTCAAGGAGCTGGTCGCGGGTGAAAACGCGGCCCCGGTGAGCGGCCAGATATTCCAGCAGACGGAATTCGCGGACCGTGGTCAGAACGGTGCGCCCTTCGACTCGGACGGTCATGGAGAAGCCGTCGATTTCCAGTTCGCCAATCTTCAGCACTTCGGAGACCGGGAGCTCGCGGGTTGTGCGGAGAACCGTGCGCACGCGGGCCACTAGTTCGCGAGGACTGAAGGGCTTGATGATGTAGTCATCGCCGCCCAGTTCGAGACCTTTGACGCGGTCGGCTTCATTGGCTTTCGCGGTCAGGAAGATGATGGGGATTTTCGCCAGGGCTTCGGATTGGCGAATCTGGCGGCAAAGGTCGAAGCCATCGGTTCCGGGGAGCATGACGTCGAGCAGGAACAGGGAAGGCTGCTCACGGTGCGCGTAAGCCAGAACGGTGGCGCCGTTCACGAAGGTCTGGACGTCGTAGCCGGCCGCCTCAAGGTTGTGGCGGATCAGGCGGGCAATATCTTCATCGTCTTCGACGACGAAAATGCGGCTGCGGACGGCACCAGACGGGGGAGCGGGTTCGGAGACTTGGGTCAGCGGCTGCATCGCGGGTTTTCGAATGCCGGTTGACTGCAGGATCTCTGGCGTCTCCTGCCCGGTGCTCAAGCAAGGAGTAGGCAGACGTCAAAACTTTAAGCATGAAATGTTGCGGACATATGTCGTGACTGTTAACGCTTCGTTAATTCGCGACGCGAAGGTGCATCAACTGAAAACAGTGCGGAGGGGATGGGGAACAACTACGGCACCACAACTCGTTTGGGCAGGTGGCGCAGGGTATGGCCTTCGATCAACCCATAGAGCTCTTCGGCAAGATTCTTGGCATGATCGCCGGAGCGTTCGAGGGCTTGCGCCATCAGCAGGACGTCGAAGGCCAGCGAGTCTTTCTCGCGCACGGTGTCGGAAAGATAGCGCTGAAACATGGCGTGACAGATGCGGTCGAGTTCGGCGTCGACGCGAAGCACGCGCCGCGCGTTTTCAATGTCGAGCGACACGAAGCCGCGGTAAATGTCCTCGAGCATGTCGTGCAGGATGGCCGACATCTGCACCAGGTGGCGGACGTCGCTGCCGGGAAGCTGGCCGCTGCGCGCCTGGACCCGCTGCGCGACGCCCATCACGAGGTCGCCGATGCGTTCGAGATCGGTGATGCACTTCAGGCAGGCGAGGAGTTGGCGCGCTTTCCGTTCATTCACGCGGGTGATGGCGCCGGGCAGCCGCTCGTCGATTTGCCGTTCGATCTGATCGAGCTCCTTTTCGCAGTCGCGAATCGCGAGGTAGGCCATGCGGGAGGAGTTGGTGAGCAGGTCCTGGATGTTGAAGGTAGCGTCGCGCGCAATCAGGCACGCCTTTAGAGCCAATCGCATCAGCTCGCCTTGCGTGCCGTCGGCTTTCACCCGCGCCTCAACTGCCTTGGTCTTTGCCGGCTTTTCCTCGCTGACTTCGGTTTTGACCTTGCGGGAGCGGGAGGCTCGAGGGGGCGCCATTGGGTTGCTTTCAGGAAAGATGAACGCGTGGTAGCTTCTGCTCAGATTATAAACAGAAGGATGTAAATAAAGCGTTAAAACGGACGGTGGAGCGCGCTCGCGCGCTGAGTCGGGCAACGGCCTCTGGACCATTTATAATCCTATGTTTTCCCGAAGAGCTCTGGACCAAGCAGGGCGGGTGTTTTCGCAGGGAAGATGACGGACGTTGGCTGATTCCGCAATCCTTCCGGAAGGATGGTTTTGCTCATGAAAGAAACGACCCAGCAGTACATGAAGCGGATTTTGTCGCATGTGGACGGCAAGGATCCACTAAAGATTCAGAAGAGTACGCCAAAGAAATTGGCGAAGGCGATCAAGCCGCTCAGTAAGAAGCAGTTGCGGCGGCGTCCGGCGGCGGGGAAGTGGTCGGCGGCGGAGATTCTGGCGCACCTGGCGGACGCGGAAGTGGTGGCGAGCTGGCGGTTGCGGCTGATTCTGGCGAGTAACGGAACCCCGATCCAGGGATTTGACCAGGATGTCTGGGCAAAAACCTTTCGCTATCAGGATCGGGATCCGCAAGAGTCGCTGAAGGTGTTTCGGGTCCTGCGGGAGAACAACCTGTCGATGCTGAAGTCGGTGCCGCACAAACTGTGGGAAAACCATGGGGTGCATTCCGAGCGGGGCAAGGAGACGGTGGCGCACATTGCGCGGTTGTTCGCGGGCCACGACTTGAATCATCTGCAACAGGTGGAGCGCATCGCGAAGTCGGCGCGGAAATAGAACCCGCGATGGATCTGCTGGAACACTATCGGCAACTGGCGAGTTATGACCGGTGGGCGAACCTCGAAGTGATCGAGGGGATTCGCGCTGTGGCAACAGCGGTTGCGCGGGCGCAAAAATTGATGGCGCACATTCTCGCCGCCGAGCAACTTTGGCTGGCGCGGTTGCAGCAACGTCAAGCGCCGCTGCCGGTGTGGCCCGAGCTTACCGTTGCTGAGTGCGAAGAGCAGGTAGCGGAGTTAGCGGGCTCCTGGGAAAGATTTCTGGCGGCGGATAGCCCGGCGTTCCTGGAGACAAAGGTTCCCTACACCAACAGCAAGGGAGAATTCTACGAGAGCCTGGTGCGGGACATTCTGACGCACGTCTTCCTGCACTCCGCCTATCATCGCGGACAGATTGCCAGCGATATGCGTCAGGCCGGCAATGTTCCCGCATACACGGACTTCATTCATGGGGTTCGGCAGGGACTGCTGGAATAGATCGTTCTTTGGCGAAGGCCGATCTGAAGGGCGTGGTCCCGCCGGAAGCGTCCGCTTTTCTGCGATGCGATCCTTCAAAGTGCGATCTGCGATGCTGTGCTTTCGGGATCAGTGTCGAACGTGTAATCTCCCTGTCGTGATGCCAGGACGGAATCTGCGCACTTTTGCTTGGTTGTCCATATGCCTGACGCTTGCCGGGCCGACACCGCTGGCCCAGCGTGCGCCTTTGCCTGCACCCGTTTCGAACAATGCGGTGACCAGCGCGAAAACCGGAAAACACGCAGGCTGGTATTCGTTCATGGGCATTGGGCCAAAGAAAACCTGGGATGCGATTACGAATGCGGCGTACGTGTTCGACCTCGATACGGGCAAGTGGAGTGAGTTGCGTCCGGTGCCGGGTCCCGCGGGCAGGATTGGGGCATCGGCGGTGGAAATCCGGGGACAGATCCTGCTGCTTGGCGGCTACACCGTCGATCGGCAGGGTGAGGAGATCACCGTATCGGATGTTTCGGTGTACGAACCGGCTGGGCATCGCTGGTATCGCGGAACGGATTTGCCCGTGGCTGTGCATGACGCAGTGGTCGGGGTTTATCGCGATCGGTATCTTTACGTGATCGGCGGGCGATCGAAGCAGGATGCAGTTGCCAACGTGCAGCTGTACGACGTCGAGAAGAACAAGTGGCAGCAGGCGACGCCGATGCCGGGAACGCCGGTATTCGGCCATGCGGGCGGCGTGGTGGATGACGCCATCGTCTATGTCGACGGAGTCCACAAAGGCTCGGCAGGAAATTCGTATGAAGCGTCGGACGCATGCTGGATGGGCAAGATCGATCACAAGGACGCAAGCAAGATTCAGTGGACCCAGCTGCCGGAGCATCCTGGTGCGGCGCGGTATCGCATCGGAGCCGGCGTGTCAGAGAAGGATCACAAGATATTTTTCTCTGGCGGAAGCGAGGTTGCCTACGACTACAACGGAACCGGGTATGACGGGCGTCCGGCGGAGCCGTCTGGAGTGACGTTTGCTTTCGACGTGCGAAAAGGGCAATGGGAAACAGTGAATGACGACACGCCGGATCCGACCATGGATCTGCGCGGCCTACTGGTTGCGCGCGAGGGGCTGGTGGTATTGGGAGGAATGGAAAAGGGGCAGCAGGTCACAGCGAACGTAAAAGTGATTCCGCGGAAATCGAACTGAGCCACGACCCTACGTGATCTGGTCGTGGAAACGGAGTGTCGGTACGATGCACACAGAACAGAGAAATAAGACCTCCTGATAGGAAGGGGCGGACGGCGCAAGGCTGCCCGCCTTTTCTTGCGCCTACCGTCGCCGAATGTTGAGGCAGCCCTGGTGGTAACGAGTTAATTCTTGCCGTTTCCGAACGTGGCCAGGCGGCGGGTGTGGAAGTCGGTCATATCGAGGCCATCGGAGCGCATCGACGCCTCCTCCTCGGCCCACGCAACGGATTCTTCCTTCTGCAACTCCGCCAGGAGGACGGCAGCGCAGGAAGCGCAGCAAAAACCTTTCTTGCGGCGCCTGGTTCCATCGCCGGAGCCATGGCTCTCAAATTCGAAGATCGATGGTTTGGACTCGCACACATCGCAGAGTGACGGAGCATCGGAAAACAGGGGATCAAAGGTAGAAAAAGAAATGGTATCGCGCATATTGCACCTCACTACTGGCTATGACTGCGTGTTCGTTCGAAGGAATCGGAGCCATGCATCTACCAGACTCCCGTCGTTAGGTACTCATGAATCGACTTTGCGGCGCGGCGGCCGGCTCCCATCGCCAGAATTACGGTGGCGCTGCCGGTCACGATGTCGCCACCGGCGAATACGCCTTGGCGCGAGGTGCGTTGCGTCTCGGGACTGGCCGCAATGTAACCGCGCTTGTTGGTCTCGAGGCCGGGCGTGGTGCTCTGCACGATGGGGTTCGCGCTAGTACCGATCGCCATGATGGCGACGGACAGGGGAATCTCGAATTCCGAGCCCGGAATCGCGACCGGGCGGCGACGGCCCGAAGCGTCAGGCTCGGCCAATTCCATGCGCACGCAGCGCGCCGCTTTCAACCAGCCGTGCCCATCCGACAAAAATTCGACGGGCGCCGTCAGCACCTGGAAGTCGATGCCTTCCTGCTTCGCGTGCTTGGCTTCCTCAGCGCGCGCCGGCATTTCGGCCTCACTGCGGCGGTAGAGAACGTAGGCCTTGCCGGCACCTAAACGAAGGGCGGAGCGGATTGCGTCGAGGGCAGTGTTCCCGCCACCGATGACCGCGACATTCTTGCCAACGAGGTCGACCATCGGCTCGTCATAGCGGGGGAATTCGTAGGCGTGCATCAGATTGATGCGGGTGAGGAACTCGTTGGCGGAGTAGACGCCGTTGAGATGCTCGCCGGGAATGCCCATGAACTGCGGCAGGCCGGCGCCGGTGCCGATGAAGACCGCGTCATACCCTTCCTCATGCAGGAGTTCGTCGATAGTAACGGTGCGTCCTACGACAACGTCGGTTTCAAACTCGACGCCCATGGCGCGCATGTAGTCAACCTGCTCGCGGATGATCTTTTTGGGCAGGCGAAACTCGGGGATGCCGTAGACGAGAACGCCTCCGACCTCGTGCAGCGCTTCGAAAACGTGGACCTGGTGACCTTTCTGTACCAGATCTCCCGCGGCAGTCAGGCCGGAAGGGCCGCTCCCGACGATAGCGACTTTCTTGCCGGTGGCAGCGGTCTTCTGGATCTTGCTGAAATCCATGTGCTGTTGCTCGTAGTCGGCGACGAAGCGTTCGAGGTAGCCGATGCCGAGCGATTGCACCTTCTTGCCCATCAGGCAGCCACCCTCGCAGTGATCTTCCTGGGGGCAGACCCGGCCGGTGATCGCGGGGAGAACATTGTCCTCGCGGATCTTGGCGGCCGCGGCGAGGAAGTCTCCGGCTACGATCAACTGCACGAACTCGCGAACCTTGACGCCGACGGGACACTTGTCGGTGCAGGCGGGCTTGGCACATTCGAGACAACGGATCGCTTCCTGGCGCGCCAGTTCCGGCGAGTATCCCAGATTCACTTCGGTGAAATTCGTGGCGCGGATCTGCGCCAGCTGTTCGGGCATGTGTTGGCGCGGGACCTTCATGCGCTGTTTCAGCGGCAGCGGGTTCTGGGATGGCGTCTTTGCCGGAGGCGTCATCGCCGGCCTCCGCTCAAGGCGCAAAGCTGATCAAGTTCTAGGCGAAGCGAGTCACGCGCGGATTCAACCTCGCGCTCAAACTCGGCCATTGATCTTCGCTCTGCCTCGCGATACATCGTGTTGCGTTGCACCAGAACTTCAAAATTCACGCGATGCGCGTCGAACTCGGGGCCATCGACGCAAGCGAACTCGCTCTTGCTGTCGATGAGCACGCGGCAACCGCCGCACATGCCCGTGCCGTCGATCATGATGGGATTGAGGCTGACGATGGTGCGGATATGCGCGTCGCGGGTCACGTCGGCGACAGCCTTCATCATCGGGATGGGGCCGACGGCGAGGACGAGGTCGATGCGCGTGCCGAACTTGATGAGTTGACGCAGCTTGTCGGTGACGAATCCTTTGTCGGCATAGCTGCCATCGTCGGTGGTGATGAGGAGGGTATCGCTGACCTCCCTCATCTCGCGCTCTAGGATAACCAGGTCCTTGTTGCGCGCGCCTACGATGGAAATCACGCGATTGCCGGCTTTTTTGAGGGCCGCCGCGGTGGGATAGGCCATGGCCGTGCCCACGCCTCCGCCCATCACGACGACGGTGCCGAAGTTCTCGATTTCGGAAGGCTTGCCGAGTGGACCGACGACATCGAGAATGCGGTCGCCGGTCTCCAGGCTATTGAGCAAGTGAGTGGTTTTGCCCGCGGACTGCACCACGATGTTGATGGTGCCGCGGGAAGGATCGGAGCGCTCGATGGTGAGAGGGATGCGTTCTCCATTCTCATAAAGGCGCAGAATCACGAATTGCCCGGGTTTTTGCTTGCGGGCAATGCGCGGGGCCTCAATCACGAAACGCTTGATTCCAGGAGCAATGAACGCCGCATGAACGATATTGAACAAGGGCACCCCGTAGTACTCATCCTGATTGTGGCGAAGCATGTTCCGAGCGGCTGTGATGTGGGTCACGCGGAAGGGAGAGGGGGATCACGATGGAGAAGGCGAAAGAACGGGTCGTTTTACTCGGGGAATAGCCTACCAATCGTGCGCATGGGGAGAAACAACCGGTCTGGCTGTCCCGGGAGGCGGATAAAATCAAAATGTTCGTAGAAGCTTTGTGCCGCTTCATTCTTGGCGTCGACCACTACGGCGGCGGAAGCTACTTGCTCACTTTGCCGCCAGGCGCGGTAGAGAGCATCCAAAAGCAGAAATTCTCCAAGGTGCTGTCCTCGGTAATTTTCACTGACGGCCAGACGCCCCAGAAGTGTGGCAGGAACTTCGGGGTATTTGGGTAGCTTCTTGGCTATCTCGAGGGGAAGACTGACCAGATCGACAGAGTATTGCGAAAGCGTGTAGTACCCGGCAATCGTGGTGCCGTCCGGCGTCAATACAAAGCAAACCGCAACGTGTCTGGCAACATCCTGTCGAGCCTGCGTGTGCAGGTATCGGTCGAGTGCTTCCACGCCGCACGAAAATCTGCTCCGATCATGAATGTCCTGGAGGAGTTCGATTCTGAAGTGGCGCTGCGGGTTAGCTCCGAGGACCACTTGAATTGTCTATTCCTTGTTCAAAACAACTAACGACGAAGAGAAGTGGGTTCGGCTGTTCAGAAAGCAATTCGATCGCATTTCGATTCCCAAGCGGTTCGGTGAGCGAGATATTTCATCGCCCCAACGAGGAAGCGCGGACCTACTGAGTTGTCCGCAGCGGAGAGCAGCATCCTTAGCTCTTTCGATAGCGCCTGGCTGCCGCCAGAAGCCTTTTTCCCGGCGGTGGGGGGTTGAGCAACGCCTTGGCGAAAATGATTCGAGCATGCTCGTTCAGGGCGAGGATCTCTTGCTCGCGAATCGCCCGCATCGCTGCCTCGTCCGCACTCGAAATAACAAAGTCGGATATCGAGATGCCCCGGATTCTGGCAGCCTGCTCAATGTGTCTTTTCTGTTCAGCAGTCAGACGAGCTTCGAGGCGCTCCTTCTTGTGGTCCAAATCCGTCGACTTCATCTTATGATTGTACGGATTTTCACCGTACAACTCAAGAAACAAAAGTCATTGGAAGAGGCTGCCGAGCTGGCGCTCGGCTGGACAGCCGGGGGCGGCTGTCCCTACGCGGACCGTGGCGCCTGGTCCTACGTGGGCAGTTCTGGTTTGAAGATCAGGCCCTGGCTGGTTTTGCCGTTCATGACCACGGTGAGGGGCGTGTCGAAATGGAGGTGGCGGACGCAGCCATCTTCCTCCATGGAGGGGGTCGCATTCAGCCAATCCCAGTCGACGAAGCCCTCGCCGGCGTCCGGATTCACGGTGAAGTAGCCGACCTGAAAGGCGGTGAGGTTCTGAAAGAAGTGGCTGCCCTGCGACGGGGTAACGCGGAAGTCGCGGAAACCGGCCTCTACGATGACGCGGGCGCCGGAAATTTCGTCCCATTCGACCGGAATGCCCAGCCAGGGCTCGGTCGATCCCCAGCGTCCGACGCCGACAAGAAGGTAAGGAACTCCGCGCGCGCTAAGCAGCGCGTTGAAATGGGCCACGCCGCGAGCGACCTCCTGACTGCGAGCACGCTCGAAACGATGGACGTCGACCACGACGACATCCCGCAGGTCCGTGATGCGGCCATTGCCCAACACCTTGGAACTCTGGCACACGAGGCGGGTGGGATCGACTTCGTCGAGGTGGAGTTCTTCGCCTTCGCGCGACAGCACAAGGGGACGAATCTGCAGAAAGCCGCACTCGGCCGCTTCCGAGCCGTTCTGGGGTAAGCGGATCGCGAACTCGATCTCGACCGGGCGGCCGAAGGCATCTTCCCCGACTTTGGTGAGCTGCTCAAGCAGCGGCGCCAGGGGAAACACGTCGTATTTCAGCACGGGAGCGAAGCTGACAACGCGGCTCCCGGCGCGGCTCACGCCGTCGTAGACGGCATGGTTGTCGGGCGAGTAGGTGGACGCGACGGCATATAAAGTGCCGTCTTTTTCCGCCGCGTCGAGGCCGAAGCGGACCTCACGCATGCTGGCGGCAGAGTCGGTGTCGGCGCCCTTTGCATGATTCAATTCCAGAGCCCAGAAGTCGGACTGGGAGTTCGCCAGGATGTCTTCGACCGAGGAGAATTGCACGAGGTGTCGCGGATAGCGCGGGCAGAATGACAGGCACTTGCCACCATCGACGACGGCGCGGCCGAGTCCGAGGGCTACGGCGGCAATGCCGTCGCCGTAGTTCATCGGGGGAACGGGATAGAAGTTGTACGAGCGCGCCACTCCGGCGAAGTCCGGATAAAAGCGCTCGCCATGAGCGGCTCCCACCACCTGTTGAAGAATCACGGCCATTTTTTCTTCTTCGAGGCGATACGGCGTGGCGCGGACGTAGGCCTTGGCATGTTGGCTGAAAGTCGAGGCGTAGACGCGCTTGACCGCCTCCATCAGTTGCTCCAGGCGCACGGAGAGTTCCGGATGGTGGTTCGACAGCATGAAAGTTTCGTACACGCCGGTGAAGGGCTGGTACTGCGAGTCCTCCAGCAGGCTGGAAGACCGCACCGCGAGCGGGTAGTGAATTTCGCTGAGAAATTCCAGCAACTGGTTGCGCACGGAGGAGGGCAGCGCGGCTTCAAGGAATCTCCGTTCGATGGTCGCATCGTCGTCGCAGTTCAGGGCGAAATCGGCGAGATGGTTTTCCTGCAGGAACTCGTCGAAGACTCCGCTGGAGAGCACAACCGCCGGTGGAACGGTGACACGGACGTTGCGGAACTTGCGCGAGAAGCGGTGCCTGCGCAGCAGGTGGCGCATGAAGGCGAGGCCGCGGGCCTTGCCGCCGAGAGAGCCGTCGCCGACCCGGAGGAAGAATGCGTCGGAGGAGCTTAACGCGGCGGCGCTGAAGTCTCCGATCAGCACCTCGCTTTGTTCCCCGCGGTAGTCGGCGATCGATGCGACCAGATCGCTGCGCAAGTGCTCGGGGCTGGCGAAATCAGAAACTTTTCGAGGGCGCAGTTTTTGTGCCAGGGCGAATTCGGTTCGTGCCACCAGCCAATGGGAGAAGTGATTGCTCTGGGCGTGATACACGATGCTCTCGACCGGCACCTCCTGCAACATGGCCTCAAGGTCGCCGAGGTCGGCGGCGCGACCTACCTCCGAGAGATTGGGCAGCCGGAACACGAAGTCGCCAAAGCCAAACTGCTCGGTGAGCACATGGCGCAGGTCGGCCAAAAGCGTGGGAGATCGCTTGCGCAAGAATGACAATCCCTTTTCCAAGGCTTGCTCGCGGAATTGGGCGCGGCTGGATTGCAA
>Ga0210384_10006272_pt1 | contig 12716 bp, 11 predicted proteins | sample IncBWH2MmetaG_FD_160574 | JGI IMG/M metagenome (GOLD analysis project Ga0210384, IMG submission 160574) | Forest soil microbial communities from Barre Woods Harvard Forest LTER site, Petersham, Massachusetts, United States - Inc-BW-H-2-M | ecosystem: Environmental > Terrestrial > Soil >... | reverse complement strand
TTTAGAGGATGTTTGATGCAACTCGGCCGCACCAGTAAACTGGTATATGGCCACGCCCGGCAAGCTCGACATCAAATCTCTGCAGTTGGCCGATCTGCAGGAACATATCCGCGCGTTGGGCGAGCCCGCTTATCGCGCGAAGCAAATCGCGGATTGGATTTACAATAAACGCGTCAATTCGATCGGAGAGATGACCGATTTGCCTCGCGCCCTTCGCGATCAGCTAACGGAAAAATTTTCTTTCGACAAACTCGACATCGTGCGCGTTCTCGGATCGCAGGATACCACCCGAAAATTCCTTTTTCGATTAAACGACGGCAACTTGATCGAGTCGGTCCTGATTCCGGCATCAGCCGCGCTTTACGGGTCGCGCTCCGATCGACGAACGATTTGCATCTCCACCCAGGTCGGCTGCGCCTACGGCTGCAAATTTTGTGCAAGCGGCCTGGAAGGATTCTCGCGCAATTTGCGGCCTAACGAAATTGTCGACCAGATCATCGCGATCGAGCGCGAGAGCGGCGAGAAGATCGACAACATTGTTTTCATGGGAATGGGCGAACCGCTGGCGAACCTTGATAATCTGCTAGTCGCGATTCGAATCATCAACGCGCCATGGGGAATTGGAATCGGCGCTCGACACATCACGGTTTCAACGAGCGGACTGGCGCCGCAAATTCGCAAATTGGCCGAGGAACCGCTGCAAATTCGCCTCGCGATCTCGTTACACGGAGCAACGGACGAGGTTCGCAGCCAAATTATGCCGATCAATCGCCGCTACAGTCTCGAGACGTTGCTTTCCGCTTGTGATTATTACGTTTCGCGCAAGAAACAGCGACTCACGTTTGAATACATCCTGATCGAAGCGGTAAACGATTCGGACGAGCAAGCGCATCTTTTGGCCAAACACGCACGCCGGCTCAAGGCAAAGGTAAATCTTATTCCGTACAACACGGTCCACGGCCTGGCGTGGTCCCGTCCTTCCCAAGACCGGCAGGAAAAGTTTTTGTCGATCTTGCGCGAACAAGGCGTGACCGCAACGTTGCGCCGCGAGAAAGGTCACGACATCGATGCGGCATGCGGACAGTTGCGGCTACAAACCAAGCGCGAGGAGTTTGTGCAACGGTAGGGACAGCTCTCCAAGCCGTGGGTCGAATATTGAAAAAATCAGTCGGACATCCCGGAGGTGTGTCCCCACCACAAAATTTTTTGCGCGCATAGCGAAGCTGGCGTTTAGTCGAATCATGTTCGAGGGAGAGCCGGAGCGCGCGTGGGACGAATACGATTGGGAGCGTTTTCTTCAGCAGCAGGATCAGAAGACCGAAAAATACATGGAGCTGCTCGAGAAGTATCTCGACGATCCGCAGCGCGATGAAATCATCGCCCGGGAAATGGGCTGGTCGGATTTGAGCGGCGAAAAAGACTGGAGCGAAGAAGTCGACGCCCTTCTGAACGAGGATTGGCGCGCGGAAGATGAAAGCGACATGGTGAGCGAGGAGCAAAAAGCGTCACCCTTCGATAGCTTCGAGCAACACAGCCTTTATCGGGCGGCGTTCGCGCTCACGGTGTGGATCGACAAGTTGTTCGATCAATATCCGTCGCTTCAAAACGAACCGGCGGCGGTGAAGTTGGCCACTCACGCAGCCCTGGCCAGCGCGAAGTTGGCCGCGGCGTTGAGCGACGACGACGTGGACGAGCTAGGAATGACGATCGCGTATCTGAAACGCGCGTTGAAAGCCATCACGGTATCGATGGAGGCTGCCGCCAGATTGCTGTCAGAAAAGCTCGTTGCGGCCGCCCAGCACGCCGTCCTCCAGCAACGCCTCTTTCAAGTGCGCGACGGCATTATCACCTTGATGGGGGAATACCGCGGCGAATGGCGACGCCGCTTTGGCTCCGAAGGCTTTCGGAGTTGAATGAAACGGGCGGCGATTCCGTCCAAATATGCAAACGGAAGCGACTCTGGCTCAAGCCGATGTATCAGAACTGGATTTGGTGAGGCGGTGCCAAGCCGGCCAGACTGAGGCATTTGACGAGCTGGTGACCCGCTACCGAACCAGGATTTTTGCGATGATCTATAACATGGTCCATAACGAACAGGACGCCTGGGACTTGGCTCAAGAGAGCTTCCTCAAGGCCTGGAAGTCGATCAAACGCTTCCGCGGAAAGTCTTCGTTCTACACCTGGATCTATCGGATCGTGATGAACGTGACGATTGATTGGTTGCGCAAGAAACAGATAAAAGGCGGCGGTGCGGAGTTCGATGATTCGATCCAATTGAAGGAAATCGATCCGGCATCGAAGACTGTTCCGAAGGCCGATCCGTTGCCGCATATTCGAATGGAACGAAAAGAAATTCGGGCCCGAATTGACGAGGCGATCCGGCAGCTCTCGCCCGATCATCGCGCAGTAATTTTGATGAAAGAAGTTGAAGAGATGCAATACCATGAGATTGCAGAGACCCTGGGATGCTCGATTGGGACGGTCATGTCGCGCTTGTTCTACGCGCGCAAGAAGTTGCAGAATTTGTTGAGGGATGTTTATGAAAACGTTTGAAGAAAAATGGACGGCCTGGCTGGACGGCAAGTTGACCGGCCAAGAGCTCGCCCAATTTGAAGATTCGTTAGGCGATAGAGCCGTCGCGGAACGGGAAAGACTCGAGGCAAAAAAGCTTGGAGCGCTGCTCAGACAAGAACTTGGCGCTGATGTCTTGAGCAACGCGGACTTTTTTAGCCATCAGATTCACGAGGCGATTGAGCGCGAGGAAGCGGGACGATCAACCCGCCTTCGCCCAGGCTACGGCGGGCAAGCATGGTGGAGTATTCCGCGCCTGGCTTGGGCCGGCACGACTTCGCTGGCCATCTTTATCGTGTGCGCATTCTTTGTCATGCAACAGGATGCTCAACCTCCATCCGATTACTTGACTCAGATTGTCACCGCTAAGCTCGATCCAGCAGCCAACCCGTACGGGACGACCTCGGTGTTGGAAGCAAAGAAGGATAGAGTCACGGTTTTATGGGTGGAGGGACTGCAATCCTTGCCTGCGGATTACGCTGCAAAATAACTACATGCGAAACCGCGCCTTCTTCATCGCGACTTCGGTCGTATTGATGATGGGGGCCGGTGCTGTCTCAACGCGAGCAGCCCAGATTGTTTGGAGCGGATTAATTATTGCGGAAAACGTGGAGCAGCCGGCGCCAATTCCGCCTGAGCTCAGTCAGATTGAACAAACGCTGAAGGAACTTTTTGGTTACAATCAGTTTCAGATCATCGGTCAATCACGCAACACGCTGAAGACTGGCGAAGAAGATTGGCTCGCCTCCAGCAAATATTTTTCTCTGGCGGTCGACGCCCAAGGCGAAAGCGAATCTGGCTACGCCGTCAATCTCAAGCTTTACAAAGAAAAGGATCTGCTGCTTGAGACAAACACGAAGTTAAGCCGGCAAAGCCCGCTTGTGGTCAAAGGTCCGCTGGTCGGCAACGGCCAGTTGCTCCTGGTGCTGGTGACCGATGATGAGCACCCTAACGAGTCCCAACATCGCACCCGCCGCCATTCGAACGTAGTTGTGAGCGCCGTCCGACGGTTTACGCACGCGGTCCGCGGTTTGTTGCCTTGAAATAGGTTCGGCGATTGCAAAACCAACTCGCGCTGGTTTAATGCGAGCGTGCGTTCGCTTTTCGGCTTTGTTTTGTTGACTATTTTCGCAGCTAGCATGAGCGCCGAAAAGCCATTCAATTTTGCGTCGACTCCTGGGAAGCTTCCAAAACAAGTTCTTCCGAAAGAGTACTCGATCCGGATCGAGCCCAACATCGAAGCGCTGACTTTCAGCGGTAGCGAAACCATCAAACTCGATGTTCGGAGCGGAGTACACGAAATCGTCTTGAATGTCGCCGACATGAAAATCGCCAGTGCCGCGGTGGACGGCGAAGTAATTCCATCGAGCGCCATCAAGATCGACAATAAGAGCGAGTTATTGCGGATTGCGCTTTCCCCTGAGCTCTCTGCTGGTGAGCACAATCTCACACTGAAATTTTCGGGAAAGATCAATGAGCAGGGACGCGGTCTCTTTTACATGCGCTATCAGGAGCAAGGCACGGGCGCGAAAAAGATCGCACTCGGAACGCAATTCGAACCCTCGGACGCGCGGCGATTTTTTCCATGTTGGGACGAACCCAGTTTTCGCGCACGTTTTCAACTGACTGCGGTCGTCCCGGAGAATTGGATGGCTGTTTCCAATATGCCGGTCGAATCGGAAGTCCGAGCCGGACTGGCATTAGACTCAAGTGGGACAGCGCTAAAAGAGGTGCGGTTCGCAATCACGCCGTCGATGTCGTCGTATCTGAATGTGTTCGTGGCCGGCGAGTTGGATTCGATCGAAACGCAAGTCGGCGGGACGCAAATTCGGGTGATTGCCACGAAAGGGAAAGCGGAATGGGGCCGTTACGCGCTCGAAAGCACCGCGCAAATCTTGGAATACTACAACGATTACTTTGGGGTCCCCTATCCGCTGCCGAAGTTGGATCAAATCGCGATTCCGGGAGGATTTGGCGGCGCGATGGAAAACTGGGGCGGCATTACTTATTACGAATCAGCGTTGCTGTTCGATCCGGAAAAGTCTTCTGCCCTAACCAAGCAACGGATTTACGAAGTTCTTGCGCATGAGACCGCCCATCAATGGTTTGGAGATTTAGTAACGATGGCGTGGTGGGACAACCTTTGGCTTAACGAAGGGTTCGCGTCGTGGATGGGGACAAAATGCACCGCGCAATTCAATCCAGATTGGGAAGTGTGGCTGGCCAGGAATATTCCGCGCGATCCGGCCCGGCGCAGCGGGATTTCCAAGGAGTTGGAAATGGAAAGCGACGCAAGATCGACAACTCATCCGATCCAGCAAAAGGTTGCGACCGAAGCAGAAGCCAACAGCGCTTTCGACGATATTACCTACAGAAAAGGACAAGCGTTTCTGCACATGCTGGAGACGTTTCTGGGTGAAGATGTTTTTCGTGATGGGATTCGGCGTTACATGGCGGCGCACGAATATTCAAACTCGACGACGGCGGATTTATGGAACGCGTTAACCGAAGCTTCTGGAAAATCGATCGGCGAAATTGCAGCACCTTGGACCGAGCAACCAGGTTTCCCGGTCGTTAAAGCAAAACGAATCGGCGAGAGCATCACGCTTTCGCAGGAAAGATTCACGGTTAACTTTGCAAACGCGCCGCAGCTGCTCTGGAAGATCCCGCTCTCATTCTTTACCTTGGGCCACAAGGAAGTCGGGTGGAAACTAATGACCGGCAAGACCGACCAACTCTCCGGAATCTCGCCCGACACCGCGATTAAATTCAATTATGAAGGCAACGGAAACTACCGGATGCAAAACGACCACACGTCGTGGCAGGCGCTGCTGAATAATTTGCCCAATTTGAGTTTGGCCGACCGCGTTAATCTTTTAGGGGATACATGGGCTTTCGCGCAAGCCGAGCGCCTATCGTTTGCGCCTTACATGACGCTAGTCGGCAAATTGCCTGAAAAACCGGAGTTAGCGGAACGCGACCAAATCATCGGCGTCTTCGATTACATCAATCGCCTTTTGATTGGCGATCCCGCGCGCGCGAAATTTCAAATCTATGCGATCGGCGTTCTAGGCCCTACGTTCGACCTTCTTGGTTGGGATCCGAAACCAGGCGAAAGCGCGAAGCCTGCGATTCTGCGCGCGAACTTGATTCAAGTGCTCGGAGATTTGGACGACGATGACATCATTAAAGGTTGCCAGGAGCGATTTCAAAAATACGCGGTCGATCCGGCTTCGCTTCCGCCCGATTTGCGTCCACCGGTTTGTCGCGTTGCCGCTCGGGACGCAGACGAGTCTGTCTGGAACACGTTGCACGAGCTCGGATTGCGGACTACCAGCATCGAAGAAAAACAAACTTACTACGACGCTCTCGCGGCGGCGCGGGATCCTCGCCTTATCGCAAAGACTTTGCAGATCGCGTTGACCGACGAATTGCCCACCAGCCGCGCGCTCTACTTAATAAGCAAAGTTGCGCGCGACAGCGAACATCCCGAACAGGCCTGGAAATTTGCGCAAGCAAACATGAAGGCGTTGCTGCGAAAGGCCGACGCGCTGGGCTCGAATAGTTTTGCGCCCAGTTTGTTTACTTTTTTCTCCGACAAATCACGAGCCGACGAATTGCGTGCCTACGCAAAAGCAAATCTGCCATCCGACAGCGCGAGAGAGGTCGCCAAAGTTGTTGATGAGGTAGAATTCCGGGCGGGATTTCGAAAACGTCTGAGTGCGCAGTTTGCTGCGCTGCCGCAATAATCACTCTCCAAGTTTGGTCTCACCGCTTGGAGGTGGAGATTCTGCGGCTTGAACACGAGCGAGTGTCTTTGATTCGAGATTCATATTTTGTGCAGTACGCCAGCCCACCTGCGCCTGGCCAAAAATAAAGAAGGCAAGCACGCCAAGCCAAATCGAGCTGGCTGTGATGGCCCAAAGCGCGAAGAGAATGGCGCCGACGAAGCCAATGACGCTTGCGATTTTCAAACTTCGAATAGGCCCAAGCTTGAGCCAAAGCAGGCCGCGCACAATCTGCCCACCATCCAAAGGATAGACAGGAATTAGATTAAAGAAGAGCAAAAAGGCGTTTATGAGGAAGATAGAGAAAACAAAATTGAATGCGTCCGGATGAATTATTTTCCAATGCAGACGAACGAGTAAGACAGAGACCAGCATAAGAAAAGGAAGCAGGACTGCGTTCACTAGCGGACCCGCCGCGATGCTCCAAAGATAGGCGCCTGGCCGCGGAGGAGGGTTTACAAATGCTACGCCGCCAAGTGGCCAGAGTACGATGCGATCCGCTGTGCCGCCGGTCTGGCGGCAGGCGAAAGCATGTCCGAATTCATGAAGAAGCACGATTAAGAAAAGCGTCAGATATTCCAGCACTGCCCAAACAAGGTTCTGGTAGCGATGGGCGAAGCGCGCAATTTCAAGCGCGGCAACAATGAACCAGGTGAAATGAAGATAAACCTGAATTCCCCCGACGCGAAAAAGTGGAATCGAGCCCTTCACTTAGGAAACGACAATAAAAGCAGCTCGAAACAGCATTCGCCCCAATTCATCCATTACCCGCCGGCTGGCGTTTGATCGCCGCTCTCAGGCGTGATCAACAATCGCATGGGTATCATTGAGGATTCAACGAACCCGTGACGACGGAAGAATTCCTGAGCCACGTTTTCCGGTCGATCGGTCAGGAGCGTAATGCGCAGAAAGTTTTTTTGGCGCGCGAATTCGATCGCGTGATTGAGCAACATCGAGCCAAAGCCGTGGCCTTGCGATTTTTTATGAATGACGAGGTCCTCGAGCAAAATAACAAATCCGCCTTCCGCCGTGCTTATGGTAAAAAGCAAATTAATCATGCCGACGATCGCGCCGTCGCAGCGGAGAACAAAAACGCGGCCCCGGCTCGGTTGTTCAAAAATCAAACGCAGACCGCGCAATTGTCTTTCCTTGTCCGGGCGAAAATCACCTTCCTGAGCGAACAAGCCGCCGAGCATCTCGGACAATTCGTCGAGATCCGCTTCGGTGGCGGGCTCGATCACGACATTCTTGCTCATGTTTCTATTGCTTATGTCAAAACGTGCGGCTGGTGGCAATCGCAAGATCGACAATCAGTATTCGACTGACAAATTGACAACTGGTTGCGGATTCCTACTGTAACCGCTCTCGAACCGCAAATTTCGGTTTATGAAACGCACCTACCAGCCATCGAAGCGCACTCGCAAACGCCAACACGGGTTCCGCGCGCGTATGAAGACCAAAGCTGGCCGCGCCACTCTTGCCCGGCGGCGTCAACGCGGTCGCAAACGACTACTGCCCAAGGGAGTCGAGCGACACTTCGCCCGCCATACACAAGCTTGATTCGCCGTGTTCACGGCTGCTGAATTTTTTGGTAATCGAAAGAATCGATATTTAGCGGCCTCGTTGCTGAATGTAACGACATTCAAATTCATCTTACTCGCCGCGAGCATGAGTATTGCCGCGAGCGATGCGCTCGCGCAGACCACCGCACGCGATTATTGCAATCGCGGTGTCGCAAGGCAGAAAAAAGGCGATCTGGACGGGGCGCTCGCGGACTACAGCCGAGCGATCGAACTCAATGCGCAGGATGCTACCGCCTACAACGATCGCGGTTTGGCTAAAGTGGCGAAAGGCGATCTGGATGGCGCGCTGGCGGATTACGATCGCGCACTTGAAATCAGTCCAAGAAACTTTGAGATTCGCACCAATCGCGGCGTTGTTAGGCAACGAAAGGGCGATCTGGATGGTGCGCTCGCCGATTACAACGGCGCGATCAAACTCTGGCGGAAATATGCACCCGCTTACAGTAACCGGGCCAGAGTCTTGATGGCCAAAAATGACCTCGATAGCGCGCTCGCCAATTATAATTTCGCGCTCGCACTCAATTCCAAAGACCCTGAAGCGTTTTACAACCGGGCGTTGATCAAAGCGGAGAAGGGCGATTCGGATGGCGCGACGGCAGATTTCAATCAGGCAGTGAAGCTGGATCCGAAATATGCTCGCAACCCGCCTCCTACGGCGGCCAAAACGAAAATCGAACCGCCAATCGCGCCAGAGGAAAAACCGCCGACTGAACCGATTACCAAAAATCTGGACATTGAGAAGAAACCTGATGTTGCCGAACAAAAGAAAGACGATCTAGATGCTGCGCAACCAAAAACAGACTTTACACCGCCAATTGAAATCGAACCGAAAAACATCGCCGCTGTTTACGACCGCGATGTTGCTAAACGGAAGAGTGACGGAGCGGCCGTGGAAAACAAACCTGCAACTGAGCTCCCGCGGAAAACCGTCGACGTTCGTAACGATGGCGACGTCGAGAGACAAACGCGCGTTGTTCCGCCGGAATCGAGCCCGATAGTTGAACTGCCTTCAAAAAATGTCGAGACATCGCGTGGGCTCGAGCTTGGCAAACCAACCACCGGTGATCTGGACGTCGAAGTGACAGGGGCTAAAGGCGCTGATGCACCGAACAAGTTAACGCCTTCCGATAAACCGAACGCTAGCAAACAGAAAGATGACGTGAGCAGCGCACCGGCTGATCAGCAGCGCGTGGTTGAGCCAAAAGTACCGAACATTCCTAACGAGGCTGACCTTACTAGACAAAGCAACACTGATTTGAGCATCGCGCTGGCAAGTCCTAGCCCGGCGGTGGAATCGAATGACTTAAAGCCGGCCGAGGACGCTAGTGTTGCTATACAAAAGGATAATCCGGGCGGCCATTCGACGAATGACGACCGCGCCACCGAACCGGACCCGACGACTCCTGTCGACTACGATAATCGCGCTCAATTCAAAAAGGCAACGGGCGATCTGTCCGGCGCGCTGGCGGACTACAGTCATGCGATTCAAATCGATTCGAAATACGCCCCTGCCTACAACGGCCGCGGTAATATCAAAAGAGCGAAACGCGACCTTGATGGTGCTCTGGCGGACTACAATCGTGCGATCGAACTGAATGGTGACAACGCCACGGCCTACTACAACCGCGGCCTCACCAAACAAACCAAGGGCGATCTGGATGGTGCGCTGGCGGACTTCAACCCCGCTATAAAGCTCGATCCAAAAAATGCGTCTGCTTACCACAGTCGCGGAGCAGCAAGGGCGATGAAGGACGATTTGGATGGCGCGCTAGCAGACTATAACCGCGCGATTGAACTGGACGGAAAAGACGCCACTACTTTCTACAACCGCGGCAGTTTATTTTTCTCGGTCCGAAACTGGGACGCTGCACTAAAAGATTACAACCGGTTTTTTGAATTATCGAAGGAAGATCAGGAGTATCCGCGACTCTACGTCTGGCTGATCCGTGCACGTACTGGTCAAATGGACGCGGCAAACAAGGAACTCGTCGATTATCTTCAACAGCGCGGAAATACTGCCGACTGGTTTTCCACAGTAACCAACACCGTTCTAGGCCGAATATCCGATGCCAACTTATTGGCTGCCGCGAAATCCGCAGACAAAACGAAAGAGAGCGGCCAGCTGTGTGAAGCTTGGTTTTACATCGGAATGAAAAAGTTGCTCGGCGGTGACAATAGCGGCGCGCAAGACTGCTTTAACAAATCTCTGGCCACCAATCAGAAGGACTATACCGAATACTACTTTGCCCGGGCCGAGTTAAAAGCCCTACGAAAGTGACGCTATCTCTGTTGTGCTTCGCATCGGGATGGGTAATTTCCGCTTCCTCCCTGGCAAAAGACATTTGCACCGTTAGCTCAATTGGCAGAGCAAGTGACTCTTAATCACTGGGTTGCTGGTTCGATTCCAGCACGGTGCACTTAATCTTCTCGATCACGGCGAGATTCTGCGGCTCGAAATTAGACCTGACGTGTTGCTTCGCGTCCAGGCGGTCTGAGGGCAAACGCGATGAGTAGCCAGGCAATTGGCACAACCTGAATTAGATGTCTCCTCAGCGACGTGTGGATATGCCAAACATAATCCAACGCGCTAAAAACATAGACGCCTGAGTAGCAAAGAATTGGGATCAGCAACAGCCAAATGAGAGCGGCGGCGGCAGGCGCACGCCGCGCACGAGCGATAAAGACAATCGTCGCGATCGCCACCAGCAACCAGAAAATGCCCCAGTCAGACCAGCGCGTCAGCTCAAAATAAAGTTCACTGAAAATTGAGGCGGTTCGGCCAATGTTGCGATAAACAACGCCAAAAGTCGGAAAAACAAAATCGTGTATCGATTGAACGTGAATGTAGACCAGAAAAAATTTCCAGAGGGCAACGAGAGATAGGCCGGGAAGAAAGGACGAAGTTGCCAGCATCCAGCGCTTTGTTCTCCGCTGAATCACAACGGCGCCACAAAGTGTTAGGACAGCCCAAAGCATCACACCTTCGGGTTTCATCCAAACCAATGTTGCTCCTAATGCAATAAACAGGACCATTGAATCCCTCGATCCATCTCGAATGAAACGGAGCAAATAAAAGACGGCGGCTAAATAAATCGCGCTCAGCGGTGCATCCGCATACCCGACTTGAAACCCTCCGGGTCTGTCATGCACGCATGGCACCAGCGGAAAAAGCAAAACAATTACCCAGCCGATTAACTTGCTTCCGCTGAGGTCTTTCGCGGCCAGCAATAACATCGACATGGCCGCGGCGTACCAAATCGGAAAGATGAGTTTGATCCAAAACTGATTGCAATCGCCGATCCACAGGTAAAACCAGGTTTCGGTGAGCGGAAGAAGCAAGGGATATTGCGGATTCGCAAAACCGCGCGACGTATCGTCGAAAAATGCAGCCGGTACCGCGCCGCCATTAAGGAAGGCGTAGCGCGCTTTGATTTCCCATCCGAGTAGGCCATCCCAACCAAGTGCGCGCTGGAACGAGAGGTAAAACATCAAGGTCAGTTCGACCAAAAATAGCGCGACAAAGAAAATCTCTGCCTTGTCGATCGATTGGGTTTTGACTTCGCTGCCAATTTCTTGCCGTCGAAAAAATCCGAACGCCCCAATCGCGAAGCAAATGGCCGTTACTTCAATTTGCAGAGCGGCTCCGCGCAGGAAAAAACCGCTAACCCACAGGCTCAGGGAGACGGCAGCAGTTCCAAAGAGCCAGGCGAGTGCAAAATTTTTCCAGATCGTTACCCGCTTTCGCGTCAGCAACATCGTCACGCCCAATCCGGCAATGATGATGGAAGCCAACGCCGCAAGTAGACCGAGGCAAATCCTCATTCAATGTCGAGTGGTCGAAGCAATTCCAAATTCGGCGCGATATTTGTACGCTTGTAAGTCGTATCGCTTGGCACAGGCAATCCACAAAGGAAGACCACGGTCCGCGCGGTCAGAACACCCGTGAAACTTTCATTTGGCTTGAGCTTCATCGTTTCGATCTTTCGCGGCCATGAGAGGTAGGCCATGGCGCATTCGACAAACTCCCACTGTTCGTTTCCGGCTGGATAGGCAACGATAACGCGGCACTCTCCCGGCAATTGTGCCAGCGCCTTGGTCAAAAGTGAGCTCCCTCCCGCTACCTGCAAAATCGGCTCGAGCTGACGATCAATCGCTGCAGTGGGCGAACGCGCCGGGAAGTTCTCGTATTTTAGATCAGACCACAGCCGCGGCGCACCTTGAATCAGCAGAACGGAAAGCAGTAATATCCAGATCAAATAATAAACTCTCCTGGCCACGACTGCGCCAAAGTATTTGTGACATCTGGGATTCAAAAGGCAAAAAGACGTTTCATTAACCACTGATGCACACGTAGGATTTGTTTTTGGCTCAAGATCATCAAATCTGCCACCGATACGGATGCGCGAAGCCTCCACACGACCATGACTACGAACGAACCTGAAGTCACAATCGTTATTCCATGTTTGAATGAAGCAGAAACAATTGGGACGGTCATCGACAAAGCGCAGGAAACGCTGCGCGCTAGCGGTGTCGCCGGAGAGATCATTGTCGCCGATAACGGAAGCAGTGATGGTTCGGGTCGAATCGCGGTTGCCTCCGGCGCACGTCTCATCCATGTCGCCGCCCTAGGCTACGGGAACGCATTACGCGGCGGTATTGATGCGGCACGTGGCTGCTTCATTATTATGTGCGACGCCGATGACAGTTATGATTTCTCCGATCTGATGAAGTTCATCGACCAGTTGCGTGACGGCTACGATCTGGTGGTCGGTAA
>Ga0210384_10006271_pt1 | contig 12716 bp, 14 predicted proteins | sample IncBWH2MmetaG_FD_160574 | JGI IMG/M metagenome (GOLD analysis project Ga0210384, IMG submission 160574) | Forest soil microbial communities from Barre Woods Harvard Forest LTER site, Petersham, Massachusetts, United States - Inc-BW-H-2-M | ecosystem: Environmental > Terrestrial > Soil >... | reverse complement strand
GGCCGACGAGTTCCAGAAGGAGCAGGGCATCAACCTGCGCAACGACAAGCTCGCGCTGCAGCGCCTGAAAGAGGCCGCCGAGAAGGCCAAGATCGAGCTGTCCTCGACCACCCAGACCGAGATCAACCTGCCGTTCATCACGGCCGATCAGTCCGGCCCGAAGCATCTGACGATGAAGCTGACGCGCGCCAAGTTCGAGGCGCTGGTGGCCGACCTCGTCGAGAAGACCATCGAGCCCTGCCGCAAGGCGCTCAAGGATGCCGGCCTCACCGCGGGTGAAATCGGCGAGGTGGTGCTGGTTGGCGGCATGACCCGCATGCCGAAGATCCAGGAAGTGGTGAAGCAGTTCTTCGGCAAGGAGCCCCACAAGGGCGTCAACCCCGACGAAGTCGTGGCGATCGGCGCTGCAATCCAGGCGGGCGTGCTGCAGGGCGACGTCAAGGACGTGCTGCTGCTCGACGTCACGCCGCTGTCGCTGGGCATCGAGACGCTGGGTGGCGTGTTCACCCGCATTATCGATCGCAACACCACGATCCCGACCAAGAAAAGCCAGGTGTTCTCGACTGCCGAGGACAGCCAGAATGCCGTGACCATCCGCGTCTTCCAGGGCGAGCGCGAAATGGCGGCCGACAACAAGATGCTCGGCCAGTTCGACCTGATGGGCATTCCGCCCGCCCCGCGCGGCATGCCGCAGATCGAGGTGACCTTCGACATCGACGCCAACGGCATCGTCAATGTCTCGGCCAAGGACAAGGCGACCGGCAAGGAGCAGCAGATCCGCATCCAGGCGTCCGGTGGCCTGTCGGAAGCCGACATCGAGAAGATGGTCAAGGACGCCGAGGCCAACGCCGCCTCCGACAAGAAGCGGCGCGAGGCGGTCGATGCCAAGAACCATGCCGATGCGCTGGTGCATTCGACCGAGAAGGCCCTGGCGGAGCACGGCTCGAAGATCGCCGAGACCGAGCGACGCGCCATCGAGGATGCCGTCAGCGACCTCAAGGAGGCGCTGAAGGGCGACGATGCCGAGGCGATCAAGGCCAAGACCGGCACGCTGGCGCAGGCTTCGATGAAGCTCGGGGAAGCAATGTACAAGCAGCAGGCCGAGGCGGATGCGGCCAAGGACGCCGCGAAGGACGCGGCGCACGACGATGTGGTCGACGCGGAATTTACCGAAGTCGACGACGACAAGAAGAAGTCCGCTTAAGCGCCGCGCGGATCGCGATGCGGACCGGCGCGCTCCCCCACCAGGCCGCCTCCCCCTTCGAGGGGGAGGTTGCCACGCGCAGTGTGGCAGCCGCCGGGTGTGAGGCGATTACGATCAGTCAATACCATCCGTTTATGTTGAACCCATCTCGTGAGCCTTTCCCCGTTGCGGCGGAGGGCGCGGTCACCCAAATGGATTGCGCGACTTCGATCGCGATTTGGTAGGCAGTTCAGCATGTCCACGAAGCGCTGCTATTACGAAACCCTGGAAGTCGAACGCGACGCAGACGACAACAAGCTCAAGGCAGCCTTCCGCAAGCTGGCCATGAAATGGCATCCGGATCGCAATCCCGGCGATGCCGCAAGCGAGGTCCGCTTCAAGGAGATCAACGAGGCCTACGAAGTCCTGAAGGACAGCGACAAGCGCGCGGCCTATGATCGCTACGGCCATGCGGCCTTCGAGCAGGGCTCAGGCCTCGGCGGTGCAGGACCCGGCTTCGGGGCGGGTTTTGCCTCGTCATTCTCCGACATTTTCGAGGATCTGTTCGGCATGGCCGCGCAGCGCGGCCGTGGCGGCGGTCGCGAGCGGGGCGCGGATCTGCGCTACAACATGGAAATCACGCTCGAGGAAGCGTATCTCGGCAAGACCGCCAAGATCGAGATTCCGGTCTCCGTCACCTGCGAATCCTGTTCGGGTACCGGCGCGAAGGCCGGCACCAAGCCGAAGAGCTGCTCGTCCTGTCACGGCGCCGGGCGGATCCGGCAGGCGCAAGGCTTTTTCACGCTGGAGCGCACCTGCCCGAGTTGTCAGGGCCGGGGCCAGATGATCGAGGACGCCTGTCCGTCCTGCTCGGGCTCCGGGCGGGTCACGCGCGAGCGAACCTTGTCGGTCAACATCCCGCAGGGCGTGGAAGACGGCACGCGAATCCGGCTTGCCGGCGAAGGCGAGGCCGGGTTCCGGGGTGGACCGTCGGGCGATCTCTATATTTTCCTGTCCTTGGCGGCGCACGAGTTCTTCCAGCGCGATGGCGCCGACCTGCATTGCCGTGTCCCGATCTCGATGGTGACGGCAGCGCTTGGCGGCGAGTTTGACGTGCCGACCATCGAGAAGGGCAAGACCAAGGTGAAGGTGCCGCCAGGCACCCAGACCGCACGGCGCTTTCGCATTGCATCGAAAGGCATGCCGGTGCTGCGGTCGCGCCAGACCGGCGACATGTATGTCCAGGTCGTGGTCGAGACCCCGCAGAATCTCACCAAAAGGCAGCAGGAACTGCTGGCCGAGTTCGAAAAATTATCCTCCGGCGCCACGCAGCCGGAGTCCTCCGGCTTCTTCACCAAGGTCAAGGACTTCTTCGCCGCCCGTGCCAGTTCCTGACGGGGGTGTTCTGCTTGACCGTCCCGCCTGCTCCCTATACGTCTTTGTGACTGTTTTCTGACATTGCCGCGGAAACGCGGTCCCGTCTGGTAACGACATGCCATTGCAATCGTCCGTGCGTGCGTCGAAAAAGCCCCTCCGCCTCGACGACGAGGTTCGCTTTCTCCGTTCATGGATCGAGAAGCCGCTGCACGTGGGCGCGGTGATGCCGTCGGGCCGGTTTCTGGCACGGACGATGGCGCAATATGTCGATCCCTACGCCTCCGGACCGGTGGTCGAGCTTGGGCCGGGAACCGGTGCGATCACCAATGCGCTGATCGAGCATGGCGTCGACCAGAAGCGCCTCGTGCTGGTCGAGTACAATCCGGGCTTCTGCGCGCTGCTTCGGGACCGTTACCCCCGCGCCAGGGTGGTCCAGGGCGATGCCTACGCGTTGCGCGACACGCTCTGGAACGTGCTGGGTTCACCAGCCACCGCCATGGTGTCGGGCCTGCCGCTGGTCACCAAGCCGATGCTGACGCGGCTGAAACTCGTTCGTGATGCCTTTGCTGCGCTCAAGCCCGGCGCTCCCTTCGTCCAGTTCACCTATTCGGTGGTGCCGCCGATTCCGAAATCGTTGCCCGGGGTATCCACAGAGGCGTCCGAGCGGATCTGGATGAACCTTCCGCCGGCCCGCGTCTGGGTGTATCGCAAGGATTGATCCGGGGCCGTCGATCCCGGCGCCTTCGCGCGGTCGCGGTGGCATCTTCGAATGCGAGCGCAAACCTTTCCTGATGGCGGGGCCAAGAATCCTCATCATTCCCGGTTCGCTGCGCACCGGCTCGCACAACGCGAAGCTGGCCGCGGCAGCCGCTTACGAATTCGCGCAGGCCGGCGTTCAGGCGACCCGCATTTCGCTCGCCGACTTTCCGTTGCCGATCTACGACGCCGATCTGCAGGCGAAATCCGGCATTCCGAAGCACGCCATCAATCTCAAGCGCATGATCGGTAGCCATCACGGCGTTCTCATCGTCACGCCCGAATATAATTCCTCGGTGCCGGCCCTGGTAAAGAACACCATCGACTGGGTGACGCGCGTGCAGGATCCGCATGAGACCCGCGGCCAGGTGTTTCGCGAGCGCGCCTTCGCCATTGCGTCGGCCTCGGAAAGCCGGCTTGGGGGAACCCGTGCGCTGGCCGGCTTGCGGCTGATCCTCTCAGCATGCCACGCGATGGTCATCCCGAACCAGCTCGCGCTGTCCTTTGCCGGCCATGCCTATGACGATATGGACAGGCTGAAGCATTCAGGAGATATCGAGGCGCTGACGTCACTGGTGCGCCAGTTGATCGAAGTGTCCCAACGCATGATGTAAGGAGGAGACATGGCTGCGATGGCGAGCGCTCAGGCAAGGCCTCCGACGCAGGACGACGCCGCGCGCGGGATTTCCCCGCGCGACCGGCTCATCGTCGGGCTCGATCTGCCGTCGGTGGAAGAGGCGGAAGCGATGGTCAAGCGGCTCGGCGAGACCGTCACCTTCTACAAGATCGGCATGGAGCTGACCCATGCCGGCGGCCTTGAGCTGGCGGAGCGTCTGGTTGGGGAAGGCAAGGGCGTCTTCATCGATCTCAAGCTGCACGACATCCCCAACACCGTCGAGCGCGCGGCGCGCCAGCTCGCGCGGCTCGGCGCGCGCTTTCTCACTGTCCATGCCTATCCGCAAACCATGAAGGCCGCGCTTGCGGGGGTTGCCGGATCGCACCTCGAACTGCTGGGGGTCACGGTCCTGACCTCCTGTGACGATGCTGATCTCGCGGAGGCGGGCTATGCGCATGGCGTCAAGGACCTGGTCGCGCGGCGCGCGAAACAGGCAAAGGACATCGGCATGCCCGGCCTGATCCTGTCGCCGGAAGAAACGGAATCGGTGCGCAGGCTGGTTGGCCCCGCGATGCAGCTCATCACGCCCGGCATCCGCCCGACGGGGGCGGATGTCGGCGATCAGAAACGGGCCACGACGCCGGCGCAGGCCATCGCGGCGGGCGCCGACCGGCTCGTCGTTGCGCGCCCCGTCATCGCAGCCGCCGACCCGGTCGCAGCAGCGGAAAACATCGTGGCCGAAATCGCATCGGCGCTTGCGTAGGAGAGCAGCAAATGGCGAAGGGTTACTGGATCGGGCGCGTCGACGTCCACAATGAAGAGGGCTACAAGGCCTATGCGGCCGCCAATCCCGCCATCTTCAAGACGTTCGGCGGACGCTACGTCGTGCGTGGCGGCAGGTTCACCGGTGTCGAAGGCCAAAGCCGCACGCGGAACGTCGTCATCGAATTCCCAGACTACGATACTGCGCTCGCCTGCTATCGCTCACCTGAATATCAGGACAATATCAAGGTCCGGCAGGCCCACGCCATCGCCGACATCATCATCATCGAGGGCTATGACGGTCCGCAGCCCTGATCCAGGAGCCTGGTCTTCCGGGGCCGCCGGTTGCCGGAAGGGCGCGCTCCCGCTATAGGGCGGGAAGAGGGTTTCGCCATGGCAGAGATGCGGTTGATTGTTGCGGGCGCCGGCGGCCGGATGGGCCGTACGCTGACCCGCCTGATCTCGGAGACAAAAGGCGCGATGGTCGTCGGCGCGCTGGAAGCGCCGACCTCCGAGCTTCTCGGCAAGGACGCCGGCGTGCTCGCCGGGCTGCCGGCCAATGGCATAAAGCTCTCGGCCGATCTGTGGGCGATGTCGGAACAGGCCGACGGCATCCTCGATTTCACGGTGCCGGCCGCGACGATCGCCAATGTCGCGATCGCGGCCGAGCGCGGCCTCGTTCATGTCGTGGGCACCACCGGCCTGTCGGTCTCGGATGATGCCGTCATCAAGAGCGTCACCGATCGCGCCGTCGTGGTGAAGTCCGGCAATATGAGCCTCGGCGTGAACCTGCTGGCGGCGCTGGTGAAGCGCGCGGCCAGGTCGCTCGATCCGAGTTTCGACGTCGAAGTCCTCGAAATGCATCACAAGGCCAAGGTCGACGCGCCCTCCGGGACGGCGTTGATGCTGGGACAGGCGGCGGCCGAGGGGCGTGGCATTGCGCTGGAAACCCATTCGGCGCGCGGTCGCGACGGCCTGACCGGCGAGCGTCGCGACGGCGATATCGGCTTTGCGTCCTTGCGCGGCGGCACCGCGGCCGGCGACCACAGCGTGATCTTCGCCGGCCCTCATGAACGCCTGATTCTGTCTCACCATGCCGAGGATCGCGTTCTGTTCGCCCACGGCGCGTTGAAGGCGGCCTTGTGGGCGCAGGGCAAAGGCCCCGGGCTCTATTCGATGTTCGATGTGCTCGGCATCGGCGAACTCTAGAGCGTTTTCAAGCGAAGTGGGCACCGGTTTGCGTGAAGAAAACGCGTCAAAACAAGAGCAAGACCCTGCATTCCGATTCAATCGGAACGCAGGCTTTGATCTCGAAACGACGGACCTTGTGAAATGAGCGATCGACTTCTCGTGCTCGTGCGTCACGGCCAGAGCGAATGGAATCTGAAGAACCTGTTCACGGGCTGGAAGGATCCGGACCTGACAGAGCAGGGCATTGCGGAGGCGAAAGATGCCGGCCGCAAGCTGAAGGCGCAGGGCCTCACATTCGACATCGCCTTCACCTCGGTGCTCACGCGTGCCCAGCACACGCTCGATTTGCTGCTTAAGGAGATCGGCCAGACCGGACTTTCGACCAAAAAGGACCTCGCGCTCAACGAGCGCGATTATGGCGATCTCTCCGGCCTCAACAAGGACGATGCGCGCAAGCGCTGGGGCGAGGAGCAGGTGCATGTCTGGCGCCGCTCCTACGACGTGCCGCCGCCGGGCGGCGAAAGCCTCAAGGATACGCTCGCGCGCGCGCTGCCTTATTATGTTCAGGAGATTTTGCCAGGCGTGCTGCGCGGCGAACGCACGCTGGTCGCGGCGCATGGCAATTCGCTGCGCGCGCTGATCATGGTGCTGGAGAAGCTGTCGCCGGAAGGCATCTTGAAGCGAGAGCTCGCGACCGGCGTGCCGATCATCTATCGGCTCAATCCCGACTCCACCGTCGCCTCGAAGCTCGATCTGGCGGCTTGAGCGGCGCGACAAGCTAGAACCAGTCCTCCGGCTCCCATCGCTCGCAGAGATCACGCGGCGGCGGACGCGGCCGCCAGACGCGAGCTGTTCGCCAGACCCTCTCGCCACCCCAATCCCGCATGCGCGGCCGCTGCAGAACGCGGTGCGGCTCGCAGCAATGCCGGATATGAGGACGCTCACAGCAATCCCGAACGCGGTGCGGCTCGCAGCATTCCTGGACGTGGGGTCGCTCACAGCAATCCCGAACGCGGTGCGGCTCGCAGCAATCCCGGACGTGGGGTCGCTCACAGCAATCCCGAACGCGGTGCGGCTCGCAGCAATCCTGGACGTGGGGTCGCTCACAGCAATCCCGAACGCGGTGCGGCTCGCAGCAATCCTGGACGTGGGGTTGCTCGCAGCAAGCCTGGTCGCGATGCGGTCCGCAGCAATCGCTCTCGTGATAGGGCTGCGCCTCGGGATAAGGCTCCCGGGGCGGCTCGCTCCCATCCCGGGCCGGATAGAACGTCGTTGCCGGTCGACAGACGCTCGCGGGCACCGCAGTCGCCGCAGGCGTCCACGACATCGCGTCACGGTTGGCCGACATTGAAATATTGTAGTAACAGCGAGGATATCGATCGGCGCTCAGCTCATAGGTTCCATCGCCCTCGAGACTGAGCTGACCACCGTGATATCTTGAATCTTCAAGTTGTCCCGACGTGATGAGGATCGTATCCGTTGGCCATTGCCATTGGGTGACCCATCGGCCATCCATGTTGAGCGGCGCTGGGGCGCTGGGCGGGGGATCAGGCGGAGCTGCGGTTGACGGCGGCGACGCTGGCGCTGACTTGAGCACTCTGATGGCGTCCACGAGATCGTTGATCGCGCGATCAAGCCGGTCCAGGCTGGCTCTCGGTATCGAAACGCTATCCGGACTCTGCGAAGCGCCCTGAGAAATCGATAGCGCGTACAGACCGAAGCTCAGCAGGATCGCGCCAATCAAGTCTCCCGGGTTCTTGAATGGCCTCATGTCGCCGTCCCAACCCGTTCGCTCACCCTGTTATTAAAAAATTAACTTGAGATTTTAAGAATTGAATTAACCTGAGGTATTGAAAATTAAAACCGCAGGGTGCCATCGATGACAACGTTCATTGGACAGCCTTGCTGTCCTAACGTGTTTCGTCATGGCCGGGCTTGACCGTCCCCACCCACTCGCCGTCGTCATGACTGGCTCGACCAGGACAAGCCCGGCCATATCAGGGCATCAACGAGTGCCGATCCTCGTTGAGATTACTGCAGCCCGACCTGGCCGGCTTCCCAGCCGATCATCGCCTGCTTGCGGGTGACGCCCCAGTGATAGCCGGTCAGCTTGCCATCCTTGCCGAGGGCGCGATGGCAGGGCACGACGAAGGAGACCGGGTTCTTGCCGATCGCGGCACCCACCGCGCGCTGTGCCTTCGGTGCGCTGATTCGGCTTGCGATGTCGGAATAGCTCAGCGCGCAGCCCATCGGGATTTTCAGCAGCGTCTCCCAGACCCGCACCTCGAAATCGGTGCCGATCAGGACCACGCGGAGCGGCTGGTCCGGCCGCCACAGCCGCGTATCGAAGATGCGCTGGGCAAGCGCGGCCGTGCCGTCGCGGTCCTCGACATAGCCGGCGTTCGGCCAGCGGCTTCGCATGTCGGCCAGCGCCGAGGCCTCGTCACCCGGATCGGCAAAGGCGAGGCCGGCGAGCCCTCGATTCGTCGCGATCACCAAAGCCGTGCCGAACGGGCAGGGGTGAAACCCATAACGCATCGTCATCCCTGCGCCGCCGTTCTTCCATTCGCCGGGCGACATCGCTTCATGGGTGACGAAGAGATCGTGCAGCCGGCCCGGACCCGACAATCCGGAGTCGAGCGCGGCGTCCAGCACGCTGGCCGAGCCCTTGAGCAGGCTCTTGGCATGATCGAGCGTCAGCGCCTGCATGAAGCCCTTCGGCGTCAGCCCGGCCCAGCGGCGAAACAGATGGTGCAGTTCGTCCGGGGTCACGCCGGCCGCGTCCGCCACCGCCTCGATGGGCGGCTGCTGGCGCCAATGTTCGGAGATGAAGGCGATGGCGCGGCGCACCGAGTCGTAGTCGCGCAGCGCGGCGTTCTGCTGGCCCGGCTTGGCCAGGCGCTGGTCATGTATGGCGAGTGTCATCATGGCCAAAATGTAGGGTGGGCGGGCGCTTCCAACCACCCGATTCCTGACTTTCCCTCAAAACGTCGGATGATGCGTCGGACCCCTGCGGGCGGCCGCCAGCGCAATCATCAAGGCTTTGGCAAAGCTGGCCTTTTCGTCGGGGCCCAGGAAGCTCGCCAGCGCCACGTGGCGGCCTTTCGAGACCAGATAGAGCTTTTCGATCCCGAACTCCTCGTGAACGACCTGGTCGAGTTGCACCCAGAGCGGATTGAAGGCCCATTCCATCACATGGCCGCGATGGCTGACCCGGCGCAGCCGCAGCTCCGACGGCGTCACCAGGATTTCCTCATAGGCCTTGGCGCGGCGGAAATTGATCTTGAAGGCAAGATAGACCGCAAGCACGTCGAGGCCCAGGAATCCGAGCACTGGCCACGCCCCGATCATCAGGCATGCGATACCGGCCGCGAAGCTGGCCACACTCACAAAAGCCATCACCAGCAGAAAGCCGGTGCGATTGAGCGACCGGTGCGGCGTCAGCAGCGCCGAGAACAGCGTCGGCTCCGTGGCTTGCGGGTCAAAATCGTTGCCTGCGGTCATCGCGGATCAGTATACCCCTATCATGGCCAAAATCACTCGATCCCAACGCGCCAGCAAGACCCCGGTTCAGAAAGTGCCGGCGAAGGGCGCCGTCGCTGCAGGTCAGCCGAAGTCAAAGACCGGCGGGACCGCGAAAAAATTCCCGAAAGCGCAAAAAACCAGATCGCCGAAGCCTTGGACGGCGGAGGAGGTCAGGGAGGCATTCACTCGCTTCCAGAAGGCCAATCCCGAGCCGAAGGGCGAGCTTGAGCATCTCAATCCCTACACCCTGCTGGTTGCGGTCGTGCTGTCGGCGCAGGCCACCGATGCGGGCGTCAACAAGGCGACACGGGCATTGTTTCCGGTTGCCGACACGCCGCAAAAAATGCTCGCGCTCGGGGAGGAGAAGCTGCGCGACACCATCAAGACCGTTGGGCTGTACCGCACCAAGGCGAGGAACGTGATTGCGTTGTCGGAGAAGCTGATCAGGGATTTCGGCGGCGAGGTCCCGAGGACGCGCGCGGAAATCGAATCGCTGCCTGGCGCCGGGCGCAAGACCGCCAATGTCGTGCTCAACATGGCCTTTGGCGAACACACGATGGCGGTCGATACCCATGTTTTCCGGGTCGCCAACCGCACCTACCTCGCGGCGGGCAAGACGCCGCTGGCGGTCGAGCTCGGCCTCGAGAAGATCGTCCCCACTGAGTTCATGCTGCACGCCCATCACTGGCTGATCCTGCACGGGCGCTACACCTGCCTTGCGCGCAAGCCGCGCTGCGAGGTCTGCCTGATCAACGATCTCTGCCGCTGGCCTGAAAAGACCGCGTAGCTCGACGCTTCTCGCAGCCGATCCGGCGCGACGATGTCTCGCGGTCCCGAGCCGCTGTCTCACCATGCCGAGGCCATACCACCGCCGGTTTTGCTTCCTAGTCAACCCGCAAGGCTAGTGTGGCAGACCTGACATTCGCGCTAGTATGTTCGCGAGTTCTGACGCAAAGTTTTGCTTGTGTCCTTCGGTTCTGACATACGTAGACGAGCGCGCGGCGATCATGACACGAATGTCAGAATCCGCGTGACTCGCGAGCAGGATGGGATCTGGAATATTGACCCTGATGCGCGGTTGTTGAGCTGTGAGTGGAAGGGTCGGATAGATGAACAACACGGCGGCGCTCGTTTCACTCGCGACCTCGGTCCCGCCGCATCAATTCCATCAGAAGCAGATCCTCGAATGTGCCCGGGACCTGCTGGCCGATCGGTATCCGCAGTTCGATACACTGGCGAGCCTGTTTGCGAATACCGGCATCCGCAACCGCTATGGCGTCAAGCCGATCGAGTGGTATCTCGAGCAGCGCGGCTGGCCGGAGCGGACACGAGCCTTCCTGGAAGGCGCCGAGATCCTGTTCGTCGACGTGGTGCAGCAGGCGCTGGCCCGCGCCGATCTTTGCGCCGACGAGATTGATACCATCGTCACGGTCTGTTCGACCGGCATCGCCACGCCGACACTGGAGGCGCGCGTCGCCGGCAAGCTCGGCTTCCGCGCCGACGTCTCCCGCGTCCCGGTTTTTGGCTTGGGATGCGCCGGCGGCGTTTCGGGATTGTCCATCGCCTCACGACTGGCGCAGGCGCGGCCAGGGACGAACGTACTTTTCGTCGCGCTTGAGCTCTGCACGCTCGCGGTCCGTCACGACGAATTGACCAAGGCCAATATCGTCGCGGCCAGCCTGTTCGGTGACGGCGCGGCTGCGGTCGTGCTGCGCGCCGGCGACGGTGGCGCGACGCGGATCGAGGCGTCAGGCGAAAAGCTCTGGCCCGATACGCTCGATATCATGGGGTGGAGCGTCGATCCCGAGGGGTTCGGCGTTGTCTTCCAGCGCACCATTCCTGATTTCGTGACCGAGAACATGGGTCCGGCCGTGAACGAGATTCTCGCACGAATCCAGCTCGAGCACGACGACATCGATCGCTTCATCTGCCATCCCGGCGGGACCAAGGTGATCCTTGCGCTCGAGCGCGCGCTCTCGCTCGGCCAGGGGACGCTCGATCATGAGCGCGAGGTCATTGCCGACTACGGCAACATGTCGGCGCCCACGGTGCTGTTCGTGCTGGAGCGCGCACTGGCGCAAGGCCTGCCGTCGCGATCGCTGCTGACGGCACTCGGTCCGGGCTTCACGGCGAGCTGCGTGTCGCTGCGGCACGCGGCATGAGCCTCGCCGCCACCATCCTCGCGCTCGTCACGCTGCAGCGGCTGGGCGAGCTCGCACTCGCGCGCCACAACACCGCGCGCCTGCGCGCAAGGGGCGCGATCGAAATCGGCGCCCGTCATTACCCGCTGCTGGTCCTGATGCATACCGCGTGGCTGGCCGCGCTGTGGGTCTGGGGTCGCGACCAGAATGTCGACGTCGTCGCGCTCTCCGCCTTCATCGTGATGCAGGGCCTTCGCCTCTGGGTGCTCGCCACGCTTGGGGAGCGATGGACCACCCGTATCATGGTGTTGCCGGGCGCGCCGCTGGTCAATTCGGGCCCTTATCGCTATCTGTCCCACCCCAATTACGCCGTGGTCGCGGCCGAAATTGCGCTGCTGCCGCTCGCGTTGCACCTGCCATGGCTGGCCTTGGTCTTCACCATCCTGAACGCCGCGGTGCTCACCATCCGCATCCGCGCGGAGCAGCGCGCGCTGTCGGCAGTCAACGCGCGGTTCGCCTGATGACCGTGCTGCAGGACACACGGACGGGTGCTCCTGCTGTCGCGACCTGGCTGGGCTTCCTGTCGATGTGTCTCGGCATGTTCATGGCCATCCTGGACATCCAGGTGGTCGCGACATCGTTGCCGACGATCCAGAACGCGCTCGGCATCTCGCCCGATGCGATGAGCTGGATCCAGACCGCCTACCTGATCGCCGAGGTCATCGCGATCCCGCTGACCGGCCTGTTCACGCGGGTGCTGAGCCTGCGTTTTCTGTTCGTCGTCGGCGTCACCGTGTTCACGCTTGCCTCGATCGGCTGCGCATGGAGCGGCGACTTCACGGTGCTGCTGTTCTTTCGCGTCGTGCAGGGTTTCTCCGGCGGCGTCCTGATCCCGGCGGTATTTTCGGCGGTGTTCCTGCTGTTTCCGCCGCGCCTCCACGCGGTCGCGACCACGGTCGGCGGTGTCGTCGCCGTGCTGGCGCCGACCATCGGGCCCGTGGTCGGCGGCTGGATCACCGAGAATTGGTCCTGGCCCTGGCTGTTTCTGATCAACGTCGTTCCGGGCGTGGTGACGGCACTGTTCACGCTGCAGCTGCTGCCGCACGAACGCACGGATTTCGGCGAACTGGCGAAGCTCGATGGCTGGTCGCTGGTGCTCGTGGCT
>Ga0210384_10006270_pt1 | contig 12716 bp, 6 predicted proteins | sample IncBWH2MmetaG_FD_160574 | JGI IMG/M metagenome (GOLD analysis project Ga0210384, IMG submission 160574) | Forest soil microbial communities from Barre Woods Harvard Forest LTER site, Petersham, Massachusetts, United States - Inc-BW-H-2-M | ecosystem: Environmental > Terrestrial > Soil >... | reverse complement strand
GTCAATTTTCAGAAGTGCGGTGGTGTCTGAAGAAAAGAAATGGCGATGGGCTTCTGTGTGAAGCTATCGCGCCCGGTGCTGAAAGACCAGAGATCGGATGTGCGCAATCGCTAATACGTAGGCTCGATTAAGTAGTATCTGCTCAGATCCCGGAGTATCCGTGACGGCGAAACTCAGAGTCGGCATTATTGGAGCGGGACGAATCGGAAAAGTGCACGCGGAGACGCTGGCGTTCCGTCTACCCGAGGCTGATCTCGTGGCTATTGCCGACCCTGATGTCGCGGCCGCATCTACCCTGGCCGCACACTGCGGAACTCCGAAAGTTGTTCGGGACGTCGCGGAGATCTTTGCGGATCGAATGATTGACGCCGTGTTGATCTGCTCGCCTACGGCCACGCACGCGGAGTTCGTGATACAGGCCGCACGCGCAGGGAAGCATGTCTTCTGCGAAAAGCCGATTGACCATTCTCTGCCGAAGATCGATCGGGCTCTCCGCGAGGTGAGCAAGTTTGGGGTAAAGTTCCAGGTGGGCTTCAACCGGCGTTTCGACGCCAATTTTGCCCGGGTGCGAGGTGCGGTCGAGCGCGACCAGATCGGAATGCCCTACCTTATGCACATCATCAGTCGTGACCCGGGGCCACCACCCATGTCCTACATTCGGTCTTCAGGAGGGATCTTTCTGGACATGACGATTCATGATTTCGACATGGCTCGATTTCTAATCGGCGATGAAGTCGAGACTGTCTACACTGCGGGGAATGTAAGAGTTGATCCTGAAATCGGGAAAGCTGGCGACCTGGATACCGCTCTGATCGTTCTGCAATTCAAGAACGGGGTCATTGGCACTATCGATAATTGCCGGCAGGCCGTATATGGTTACGACCAGCGCGTAGAAATCCTGGGGAGCAAGGGCGCGATCGCGACGGACAACTGCTATCCCAACCAGGCAATCCTCAGCACGAAATCTGCGATTCAACGTGACCTTCCATTGAACTTTTTCATGGATCGCTACACACAAAGCTTCGTGAGTGAAATAGAGTTTTTTGTGGACGCCGTGTTGCACGACAGACCAACTGCGGTAAGCGGGAACGACGGGCGCATAGCGGTAGTGATGGCCCTGGCGGCTCGCAAATCGTACGATGAGCGGAGAACAGTGCGTCTCGAAGAGGTCGCCCAGCCCGAGACGCTTCTCGCCTAAAGTTGCTTCTCACCCAAATCCTCGAATACGTCGGCACTCCAATTGTCTTAGCGATTCGGATTCTTCGGCAGGCTGACCATATTCGCGATCAGACGATACGCCCCCGGAACTCCTTCCGGAAGCTGGCGATAGAACGCGTAGGCGTTATAGATATAAATGCCCTTGCCATATCGAGCGTAGAGTAAGCCGCCCTTCTGAGGCTCTTGTCCTTCGTCTTGCGTAGAAAGCAGGGCCACATATTGCGGATCCCACGACTTGAGAAACTTCGAGCCGCGTTCTTCGACCCAACCCTCGAAATCCCGCTGTGTGATTGGGTTGGGCCATTGGAAGACCGGATTCTTGGGATCCAGGATCTCCATCTTCGAGGCTTCGTCGGTGACCTCCTCTGGGTTCTCTCCCATGGTGTAGGGATAGGGTCCAAAGTTGTGGTCGAACTCAGGTGTGTTGTACTGCACGATCACGACGCCACCGTTCTTTACGTAATCGAGCAACCGGCTGTTGTATGTTTTGAGCTCGGGCCGGGCAGCGTAAGCGCGGACTCCAAGCAGAATGACGTCGTAGTTGGAAAGGTTCGCGCTAGCAACATCGCTAGCGGTCAGGAACTGCGCGTTGATTCCGAGCGACTGGAGCGACGTGGGAACGTCATCGCCGCTGCCCATGATGTAGCCGACACGCAGTCCTTCCGCCACTTTCACGTCGACTCCGGAAGTGCGCAGGACTGCCGACCGATAGAGATAATAGGGACGCAGGCCCGGATAGCCGGTGACTTCATACCCCTCGCGAAACTCCTTGCCGTCGACCTGTGCTACTGCGGTGATTTGGTAGGTCTTCTCCGTCAGCCCGGTCGGCGTTACTTCGAACGTTAATGACTGCTCGTCGCCGTCGGCTTTCGTGGAGAACTCTGCAGTTGCTGGTTCGCTGGACCAGCCCTTCGGCAAATCCAGCTTCACAACGCCCTTCCCTTCTCCTTTGATATTGCTGTGGACCGTCGTGCTTACTGTGAACTTCTTTGCGCTCAGCGGCACGATCCCTGCTCGCGGCGAAATGTTCAAAGATACCGCTGGACCCACTACCAGAGGCTCGAGCACTTCGCCAATTCCGGTCACGCGCTTGCTCGACTGAACGACCTGTCCGACCCGCACCGGCGCACCGTGATATTCAAACTCCGCCCATGCCTCTAGCGGATAGGGCGGGAGCGGCAAGTTGAGATATCTTTTGTCGGAAATGTCGTAGTAGGACTGTTCGATGTCGGGCCGCGAGAAGTAAGGACGCGTGTAAGTTGCATTCTCCGGAACGACCAGGTCAAAGCGGAGGTCCACCGGCTTATTGCTGGTCATGCTGGCGCTGGTCTCACCCGGGTTCTTGATAGACCAATCCTTCCCGTCGGTCGGCTGAACCCTGACGGATGCCAGGGCCACGGATTCCGAGCTCTGACTGACCGCGTGTACTTTCACTCCGATGTTTTCACCGGGAATGATCACCCGTGTGGTCTCAGGATCGCCCATGAACAAAGCGTACAAAGGATTTGGTTCCCTGTCGGGAGCGAGAGTGGCATTGACAGAGAGCCCAAGCGATTGTGCCAGCGCGTTGTTGAATTGCGCCTTTTTGATCTCCAGCTCAAAGGTGAGGTTGTATTTATATTCCTCAGAGAGTTGACTGGCTTTCACTTGCTGGATCAGGTTTTCTGTCTCCTTCCAGCCTTCGGCCAGCTTGGGTGCGACCTTGCCGGGTTGTGTGGCGGAGAAGTCCGCAATGGCGGCTTCGACAAGACCGTTTACCTTTTCAAGGCCAGGGCGTAGAAAGTCGGCCTTGCCATCTTTAGCCAAAGTCGCAATCCCCACGAGTGAAATGTCGATTTCATCGAAGAAGGAGGCTTCCTTGTCTTGCGCAGGAACCACGGAGCCGAAGCGATGGTAGGTGGAACTCAGCGCCCCCGGCTTTGGAATCATGCCGCCGCCGGTTTGTGATTTCTGGTGGCCTAGGCCTTCGCGCGCAATCTGGACGTACGACACGCCCAGTACGGCGTCGTAATCACCCTCAGGAACGGCTACGTTGGTCGCCAACTTGCCGTCGTCGTTCCCAAACCAGGGAGTTCTCGCGTAGTCCTTGAGAGGCGTCCACGGTCTGAGTCCCGCCGCGATCTGATCGGGGAACACGTTCGGATCGCCAGCGGCTTTGAAAACCTCCTGGGCCATGGCGCCGGCAGTTTGGTGATTGCCGTGTCCGTCGGTGGGGCCTCCGACAAAGACGGACGTTACGACCAGAGGTCGAGTCATTCGAACGACGCGCACAACGTCATAAAGCACACGGTCGTGGGTCCACTTGGCGATGGATTCAGCTTTCGTCTTGGAAAATCCGTAATCGACCACGCGCGTCCAGTATTGATCGACGCCGTAGTATCGACCCGCCGCGAGGAGTTCCTCGGTTCGCACCAGTCCCAGGCCGTCAAAGTAATTCGCCGACATCACATTGGCACCACCCTCGCCCCGGTTGAGCGTGAGCAGAGCGACGCGCGCGCCCTGTCCGCGCGACTCGTACGCGAGCATGCCCCCGTCCTCGTCGTCAGGATGCGCCGTCACCATGATCAGGCTGGCGCGAGTATGCAGTTTCTTGAGGCTTTGCCAAAGCGCGGCTGTTCCGCGGTCGATTGCCAACGGCTGTCCATTGGGTGAGGCATGCACCGAAGAGTCCGATGCCGATTGCGCGCAGAGCGCCACACTCAGAAACAGAGATAGTCCTACCGATAGAAAGCGCTTCATCTGGGGCCTCTCGATGCGCTGACTGGTTTGCACTTCTTGCTGCAGAACACGATGCGTGCGAAATGCAGGCCGCCAGGCCTGCTATCTAGAGCCTGGCGGCACTGGGAAAGGGAGCGTTCTCACTAGAAGTAAAATTTCAAGGCTAATTGAAGCTCGCGCGGATCTCCGATGGTAGAGGAAATCACCCCAAACCCGGAGCTAAAGAACGAACCTGGGTTAGAAAAATTTGCATGGTTGAAGACGTTGAAGGCCTCGGCCCTAAACTCAAAATGCATGGCTTCTCGGACGGGGAAGCTCTTGAACAGGCTGAGGTCGACGTTCGTGTTACCCGGGCCGTGGTATGCACCAACATGGCAGTTGCCGAAGTCTCCTGAGGCTGGCAAGGCAAATGCGGCAGGATTCAGCCACAGACCTGTCCTGGGATCGCCGGAGGCTCCAGCGCGCCCATCGCCGATGCAATCCGGACGAGCAGCGTGTTGCCCTCCTGACAAGCTTTCATCGGGAGCGGAAAGCTGGATTGTGCTACCCGTTTGTTTGGTGACGATGGTGTTGACCTGCCATCCTCCCGCTATGGCATTCGCGACTCCACCCTGGTTCAAATACTTCTTCCCCCTGCCGACGGGAAATTCATATGTCAAAAAACCGACGAAGCGCTGGCGAACGTCGAACATCGAGTCTCCGCGCTCAGCTGCGTAGTTGAAAGAGTTTTGGGGCAAGGCTGTTCCAGTCAGATTGTCCACGTAGTCGGCAATATTGTGGCTCCACGTGTAGCTGACCCCATACGACATTCCTTGCGAAAAGCGTCGCCGCAGTGAGATTAAAAGCGCGTTGTAGTCGGAGTTGCCGTCGTTGGTAGCATACTCGAGAAACGCGTGATTTCCTGTTGCACTGCTAGTGGTTGTGTTCAAGTTCGCATATCGGTAAATATCGATTGGATTCCCGCTTCCGTCAAAATTCCCGGTGAATATCCCCTGGTTGGCATCGCGGAGCCGATTCATCTTTCTCGCGAAGTTACCGACGTAGCTCACGTCCAGAGATACGGTTTGTCCGATTTGAAACTCAGGACCAAAGCTGGCCTGTTGGACATAACTGGTGCGCTGATTGGGATCCTGCGCGCGGACTTGTAATTGCGTCAGATCGACGGTGGTTGAAGAAAACGGAGGAAGCCCATTCTGCAACTGAAAGACTGGTGTCGTGCTGCCCTTGAATTGCTGGAGATTGAAAGAGAGGACGGCCGGAGGATTTAGAGCCAGGATGCTCTCGGAGCCGATGCGCACGCCGTGCTGATAAAAGATGCCATATCCTCCGCGCAGAACGACTCGATCCATCGGGCTGTAACTGAAGCCCAGCCGAGGAGCAAAGTTGTGATAATCGGGGTGAATCAGAGACCTTGCATACCACCCGGAAGCGTTTGGAGCAACTGAGATCAGTCCACCTCCGTTCGCCGGAGTGAAATTACTGAGTTGATTCTGATGGTTAAGATTCGGCGAGAACAGTTCGTAGCGCAGGCCTGCGGTAACCGTTAGATTCTTCCGCGCACGCCATGTATCCTGCCCGTAAAAGCTATTTCCGTTCGTGTAGTTGTGAACGACATGGGGTGTTACGAAGAGTGTGTTGTCAACGTCTCCAAGCAGGAAGTCCGGCAATCCGAAACCGCCTCCCGCCGTGTATATGCCGTTCACCGCAATCTCTGTCTGCGGGGCGCGTATGTCGAGGAAGTTATCGCTGTTGTGGCGGTATTCATAACCAAACTTAAAGTTGTGGTTCCCCCTGAGCCAACTCAGGTTGTCGAGCACCTGCCAGACTTGCGAGATCTGAAATTGCGGCCGCCAGGGTGAGGAGCCAAGTCGGACCAGACCATTGATCTCGATAGGGGGAATGCCCGCGCTATTGGGGCTCACGGGAACTCCCGTAAGTCCAAAGCTCGGCGCCAGTGAGGTTCCCAGCTTCAGCCCGATGGGGTCGCTATGCGCATAATCCCGATTGAAGCCAAAGCGCGCTTCGTTGAGGATGGTTGAGCTCATTGTCCTGTTCCAGGACAATGCCACGCCCCGCTCATGAATGTTGTAGGCGGTTGCGAAATCGCCGTTTCCGGCCACGGGATTGCCGGTCCACGGCGGGTCCTGATTCTTGATGAGGTACTGACTATATCGTCCGAACAGGTTGTTCTTGCTGTTCAGCGTGTGGTCAATGCGGACGTCAAACGAACTGGTGTCATTGGGAATCGAGTATTGGAAGGTATAGTTCGGAGCCCCATCGAAACTTCCGGGACTCCCCTCCAGCGCCACTTGCTTCGGAATATTTGGATCAGGAAATAATGCGATCAACTGTTTTGCGGTATTGTCGATACAATTTGGATTGATTACTTTCCCCACGAGACAGCCCGTCTGCCCAGCAACCGGTGAATCGTTAAGGACCACCCTGAACGGAGCGTTCACCGTGTCGTTCGTCTCGGTAAAATTACCTGTCTTCATCAACGGAGTCGGAACAGTCGACTCCACTGAAATTGCCTTACGCTTCGTAAAAATCTGGAAGTCCCCGAAGAAAAACGTCTTGTTCTTGATAAGCGGTCCGCCAATGGTGGCGCCGTACTGGTTCTGCGAGAACTGTCCCCGAGGAGTTCCGTTCTGATTATTGAAGTAGGTGTTGGCATCGAATGCCGCGTTGCGCACGTACTCCCAGAGGTCCCCGTGAAAGCGGTTTGTTCCAGACTTGATGCTGGCGTTGATGACCGCACCTGCCGACGTACCGAATTCGGAGGAATATGTCCGCGTCTGAATACGAAACTCCTGCAGGGCGTCCGGGGGAGGCTGAATCACTTGCACGGAGCTTTCCTGCAGATTGGTCGAGCCGGAATTGTTGTCGATTCCGTCGAGCGAGAAGTAATTCTGTGTTTCCAGGTTCCCGTTCGAACTGAAGCGGTCAGGAGCAGTGTTGTTCGTATTCACCTGATTGCGCTGAATGCCGGCCTCGAGCAGCGACAAATCCGAATACCTGCGGCCGTTTAACGGCAAATCATTGATCTGCTCCTGCTGCACGACGCCGCCCAGGTCAGCGGTTTCTGTCTGCAGAATCGGAGTCACGGAGGTGACTTCGACGACCTCCTTCGATTGCCCCACCTTCAACGTGAAATCGATCGCGGGCCGCGATTGCACGTCGATCTCGATGTTCGTCCGGATCTCGGGGTCGAAACCCGGCGCCGACACCTGCACTGTGTACACGCTGGGGATCAACGCAGGGAATAGGTAGCTACCGTCCTCGTTGGTCGTTGCCACGCGTGCCACGCCCGTCGCCGTGTTGCGCAACGTGACAGTCGCGCTCTTGATGGCGGCGCCAGTCGAATCCTTGACGACACCTACAATCGCTCCGGTGTCGATTTGGGCGATCAGAAAGGAAGGAATCAGCAACGTGATCACAAGCCACGAGACGGAAACGAGTCGGACACGTAGGCGAGAAGAAAGCGGCATCATCGCACCCCCTGAGATGGACCTTCTCTGCTGATGACCCCGAAAGTGTGCAAACGTTACCATAAGCCTCCGTCAACTGTAAACCATCATTTTTGGACTTCGACCAGCACGCCCCGACCGCGGCTCGGCCTGCGATTTCGCCCCGTCGGCGACAACTGGGACGTGCGCTCAGAAAGGCGCCAATATTTGCTTTTTCGCTGCAAATGAATTGTTTTTTGCGTGTTCGTAGGGGAAAATCACGTTCTTCGGAGTGAGGAAATTTCGCCTTCCAGGATCGCGCGAGATAAGGATGGGGCCGGGAATTTTGGATGGTCGTAGATTCTCTATGCGAGCATCAGGAGTTGCGCAATCGTGTGCACGACGGCTCACTTGCCACCCGTTACACTCTTTACCTGTCGTCTATCCCGATGGCGGCACCGTGAAATTCGGTAAAGTCTGACTTGACTTGCAAAATGACAAAGGCGGCTGCGTTCTGAAACCCGCGATTCATCCTCCCCGGCTCGCCCAGTTGCTGAACCGTCGGCAGTTTCTTTTTGGTGTGGGATGTTTCGCAGCTTTGCCTTGCTTGTCCTGGGCACAGACAGCGCCGCTGATCTTTGAAGAAGTGCCTCCTTCACGAAGCGGTATTGTCTGGACTCACGAGAATGCGATGTCCCCCGAGAGGTATCTGCCTGAGACTCTCGGTCCAGGTTGCGCCTTCTTTGATTACGACAACGATGGATGGTTAGACCTTTACCTCGTGAACTCCGGACCTTCCGAATTCTTCCAACCGAAACAACCTCTCCGGAATGCTCTTTACAGGAATAATCGCGACGGAACCTTTACTGACGTGACGGAGCGGGCAGGCGTGCCGGGCGGAACATTTGGCATGGGCGTCGCCGTCGGCGATTACGACAACGATGGCTATCCTGATCTATTCGTCACGGCATGCGGCCGTGCCTTGCTGTACCACAACAACGGGGACGGCACATTCAGCGATGTAACCAAGAAGTGTGGAATTGAGCTTTCGGGCTGGACTACCAGCGCTGTCTGGTTTGACTACGACGGTGATGGGCGCCTCGACTTGTTTGTCTGCAGCTTTGTCCGATACCTGCCGGAAGACCGCCAGTCCTGCGGAGGAAACGAAGCAGGTCAGAAGTACTACTGCATCCCTCGCGCCTTCCATCCCACGGCGAGCTATCTTTTCCACAACAACGGCGATGGCACGTTTAGCGAAGTGGGCCACCAGAGCATTATCGGAAAGACTATGGGCAAAGCGCTCGGCGTCGTGGCGACCGACGTGAATAATGACGGCCGCATGGATCTGTTCGTTGCCAACGATACCGTGCAGAACTTTCTCTTCCTCAATCGCGGCGGGAATCGCTGGGAGGAAGCTGGCATCAACGCCGAGGTTGCTTTTGGCGAAACCGGCCAAGCACGGTCGGGGATGGGTGTCGACTCGGCGGACTTTGACAATGATGGATGGCAGGATCTCTTCGTGGCCAACGTGGATCAGGAGAAGTTCTCGCTGTATAGAAACCTGAAAAATGGAACTTTCGATGACGTTGCGCAGGTCCAGTCGATCGCGCAAGCGACTCGCCTGCTGAGCGGTTGGGGGCTCAAGTTTTTCGACTATGACAACGATGGGGAGCTCGATCTTATTCTGGCCAACGGACACCCCGACGACATGGTTAGCCAGCGCTCGCAGGCTGTTACCTACCGCGAACCGCTGCTGTTGTTTCACCAGTCCGCGGGCAAATTCCAAAATGTCAGCAAAGAGGCGGGCCCGGTATTCTCGAGGGATTTTGCCGCGCGTGGTCTGGCGGTGGGAGATTTCGACAATGATGGGAAGCAAGACATTCTGATCGGAGTCAATGGTGGAGCGCCTGTGCTTCTACAAAACAAGTCAAGTGCCGCCAATCATTGGCTGGGCATTCGCCTGGAAGGAAAGAACTGTAACCGTGACGCAGTTGGAGCACGACTTTCGTGGCTCGCGAATGGCAAAAAACGCTCGCGATTTAAAACAGCGGGAGGCAGCTACCTATCCTCACACGACCCGCGGGAGGTTCTGGGACTCGGCGCCGCGACCAAAGTCGATTGGCTCGACATCAAATGGCCCGCTCCCTCGACGCGCGTGGAGCGAATCACGAATATCCCTGTGGATCGATATGTACACATAGTGGAAGGAAAAGGAATCGTATGACACCAGTTGAAAAATGCTTCCTGAGCGAGACCAGAGGATGATGCCTAAGCCAAGCCAGGCTACCTGTTTCTTACTAGCCATTCTCGCCCTGTCCACGCGAGGCAACGGTCAGGCTGTTACCGCGAACCCAACCGCGGAGTTGCTGACGCAGTTGATTCGCATCGACAGCACCAACCCGCCTGGGGAAGACGTAAAGATTGCTGAGTTTCTGACAGAGACACTCTCGCCACTGGGGTTTCAAGTCGAAACGATTCCTACGCCGGTTCCGGGGAAGGTGCACTTTGTGGCGCGGCTCAAAGGGACCGGTTCAAAGAAGCCGATCTTGCTGGCCGCACACGCCGATGTGGTCGGAGTCGAACGAAGAGGCTGGCATTTAGACCCCTTTAGCGGGGAGTTGGAGGATGGCTACATCTACGGGCGTGGGGCCATCGACAACAAGGGATCTCTGGCCGTGTTCACCCAGGCTCTGATTCGCCTCGCGAAGGAGAAGGTACCGCTTAATCGGGACATCATTCTTCTATCCGAAGCAGATGAAGAGAGTGGGCCCTATAACACGGAATGGCTCGCCGAGAACTACTTTCCGAAAATCGACTGCGCCGCAGCTCTTAACGAAGGCGGCTGGATCATCGAGAACTCTGACGGCTCCGTGCGGTATGTGAGCATTTCTACGGCCGACAAAATCTCGGTCTGGTTCAAGTTGACGTCGCACGGAAAAACGACGCATTCCTCTATGCCGGTTCCCAATGGCGCGATCTCGCAGTTGGCCGAGGCGCTGTCGGAACTCGCCCACTACCGAACGAAAGTGCATCTGCTCAGCAGCACGCAGCAGTTCTTTTTGACTCTAGCCCAAGTGAGTAAACCACCCGAATCAGAAACCTTCGAACAACTCGTACATGCGGTGGACCCGCAACAGGCAACAATTGCGGATGCAGAGATCAGCAAGGATCCGTTGCTAAACGCGATTATGCGAAACACCATGGCTCCGGTTTTTCTCAATGCCGGGTTTCGCGGGAATATCATCCCCGGAAACGCTGAGGCAATCGTCAATTTGCGTCTTGTGCCTGGAACGGATATTGACCAAGTTCTCGATGAGGTGCGCGCGGTGATTCACAATCCCCAGATCGATGTGACAATCGCTGGCGGCGGCCCCGGGACAGAAGACGACATCCAGGCACTGCGGAACAATTACGAATCAATTCGCAAAGTGCAACCTTCGCCCACGGACACCGAACTCTATCAGGCGCTCGCGTCGGAGGGGCATGCAGAGTTCCATGCCCCGGTGACCCCGTATCTGTTCCAAGCCGGCACCGATGCCGCGGCATGGCGGAAACGTGGAATTCCCGTGTATGGGATATACCCGTATCCCGTTCCGCCATCGGATTTATCGCGAATGCACGGCAACGACGAACGCGTAAGTGTTCGTTCGCTCGCGCAAGGTACCGAGATGATCTACAAGGTTTTGCGCCGAGTTGCCAGCGATGAATAGCAGAGCTTGTAAATTTCCAGACAGAACCAAAGGCAGGTCTAATGGTCCACGATGGGTTCGCTCAACCGCTCCGGAGGCTAATGAAGCGATCCAGGGCGGGAACGCGGCGCAGAAACAGCGCCCGACTCCATCCCCAAACCTATATTCCAGCATTCCAGAAGCGTCAAACGAGCCTGGTGTCAGGCCAGCGCGCGGCGCAGAAATCAGAGCTGCATGCACCCCTGACCGGCATGCCCAATTTACGGGCATGGGGCTTGGATGTGAAGGCCGACCCGTGAGCGCGTGGGCTTCGAGGATTTTTCAGTATGTGGGACCCCTGAAATGTGATCTTGGAATTTCCCGAACAATGCCGAGCAACTACAGCTTAGCCGGCTATTTTCCAGCGATGGCCGATTTCTGGCAGCCGCGACCAGAGCAAAAACCGTCCGTGAGACCATGAAGTCTGAGTGAAGATCAGCATGATGAATCAGGATGGCGAAGGGTAATGCGTTGATGTTGGCGGTACGTCCGGCATCGCCGCTGGGTACTGGATAGACGATCGCGACGCGGCTGATCAACTAAGTGACTTCTTTCGCTTAATTCGCATGTTGCTGCACAGGGCACCCAAAATGCAGGGGCTGTTTGCCGAAAGACGGGTCTAGAGCATTTCTGGATTGCTTCCGAAAGAGAAGAAACGCCGCGGCCTGCAATCGATGGCCCTCGGGTAGTCACGGGCCTCTTACGGACACCGGCGGCACGTAACTCCCCACGAATTCTCGCTTCCACCAGTCGCCGGAGGCCCTCTTTTCGGCTGGCGTAGCGAAGCGATAGTCATAGACCAACGCTCGGACATATCGCGGAGGTGCATGTGGAAAGGGATTATGACCGAGCAACCCGAGAACTTCCGGCTGGCCCTCCAGCAGGCGCGCCAGGAAATTCAAGATCCACGGGTCGGTTTGATAATTCCCCAGCGCGGCGAACCACATCTGCCAGTCGAGCCGTGGCTGGTGGGGCTGAACCCATACCGGTGCCCGCCTCAGATCGCCGGGCTTATAACGGAATTCGTACGGAAGCCAGGTCATCCCGTCGTTCGATCCCTCAACGATGATTTCCGGACGGGTGGTCGTCATCACGGCGAACAGTCCATAAGTATTGATGATTTCAAATGGCCCGACGGCGCGAATGACCGATTCCGCTGGTCCCCAGTGGCGCCCCGAGAGTTCACCGACCATTTGGAATCCGCTTACGAACAACACGAGAGCCGCCACAAGTCCGCAAACGGTGCGCCACCAAAGCGGCGTCCCGCTGTAACGGGCCTGCGAACCGATTCGAGCTAGCAGTCGCTTCGGCAGGATGTGTTCGAGCGCGTCGTCATCCAGAACGAACAAGCAGAGCGCAATCGTTAGCAGGTTGAAGAACGCGTAATTGCCGGTGATGAATATCAATAGCTGCAGCAACATGATCGCAAGGCCCGCAAATAATCGGATCCGACGCGGTGCGAGCACTAGGAACGGAATCACCAGTTCCACGAAGAATACGAATCCCACAGAGATCCGTTGAAACCAGCTTGGCAGTTGGTAGAAATACCAGGCCAGCGGCGTCGGCAACGGCTGGGTCTGGTAGTGGACCGGCAGCGCCGTGAGAT
>Ga0210384_10006269_pt1 | contig 12717 bp, 9 predicted proteins | sample IncBWH2MmetaG_FD_160574 | JGI IMG/M metagenome (GOLD analysis project Ga0210384, IMG submission 160574) | Forest soil microbial communities from Barre Woods Harvard Forest LTER site, Petersham, Massachusetts, United States - Inc-BW-H-2-M | ecosystem: Environmental > Terrestrial > Soil >... | reverse complement strand
CCGTTGCCGTGGACGTATATGCGAACCGTCAGCCGGACGATCGTCTGGCAGCGCTTCAACAGGCGGCAGACGGGCAACTACTCCCATCGGGGTCCATGCAAACGTCGGCCGCAATCGGTTCGCTCTCGCCTTCCAACATGGCCAAACAAATGAATGTCGAAGTGGCAAATGCCATGCGTTTGTTTCAGGACTTCTATGGGACCGCTCCCTACTCACACATTTCCGTCACTGACATACCCTATTCCTACGGTCAGGGATGGCCCATGCTTCTTTATCTCTCCACGATGTCTTTTCTCGACTCGACGCAGCGGAACGCCCTGGGGATTAAGGATCAGCTCGCGTACTCGGATTTCTTTCGCGCCCATGAAGTTTCACATCAATGGTGGGGCCATCGCGTGGGGTGGAAAAGCTACCACGACCAGTGGCTCTCCGAAGGCTTCGCTCAGTTTTCTGGAAATCTATATATTCAATTCCGCGAGAATTGGAAAGAGTATGTGAATCGCCTGCAAATTGACAGGCGGGACCTGTTTGCAACGGATCTTCACAGCCATTCTTTTGAATCGGCTGGCCCGATTTGGATGGGAAATCGCTTGGCATCGGCTGATTCCGAGCGCGCTTATGACGTGGTCATTTACGACAAGGGCGGGCTTGTACTGAACATGCTGCGCATGATGCTCTACAACGCACAAGATAAAGATCCGGATGCACGTTTCAAAGCCATGATGCAGGATTTCACTCAGACCTATGATAACAAGGCCGCGTCTACAGAGGACTTCAAAACAATCGCGGAAAAGCACATGATACCGCGCATGGACATAGACGGAAACCAGAGTCTCGACTGGTTTTTCAACCAGTACGTTTATGGTACGGGAATGGCTCAGTATTCGTTCGCTACTCAAGTTCAGGACGCTGGGAATGGAAAGTGGACAATAAGCGGGGTCGTAAATCGGAGCGGCGTTCCAGATGGCTGGGAAGATATCCTTCCCTTGGCCATTCACGCGTCAGGTCGAGTGATTCCGATTGGATGGGTTCGAGTGCGGCAAACTACAGCGCCGTTCCAAACCACCGTTCCGATAAAACCAGATAAAGTCACAATCAACGAAAATAATGAAATCCTGGCGGATATCAAGTAACAGTAAGCGCGAATAATCTCCGGATCCGCGTGGCCGCTACAGCTTGGGCCCGGCTGCCGCCTGCGCTTGCATTGCCGCGGTGCGGATTTGGTGGCCGGTTTCGGTTTCGATCAGGAGCTGGCCCTGGTTGATGCTGGTGGTGAAGGGATCATACTCGACGTACAGGCCGGGCAAAGTCCATACAAGCTTCGTAAACTGCGCCGAGTAATTGTAGAGATTCTTGAACGTTACCGGGATTTGCTGCGTCGGCTTACCGTATTTGGCAACCAGCGCGGCAGCGACGGCGGCGTCGCCGGTCTGGCCGGTGGTGTAGATGTACACGCCCTGCAGCAGTCCATTCCGCACCAGCGCTGGAAATGTGCAGGGACTTACCCAACCGGGACAGGCGGTTTGCGCGATGGCGACGCCCTGCTCCATAACCATTCCAAAGGTGGCGGGTTGCGCGACCGCGCCCGCACTGCAGGGATACACTGGCGGGGGCCCGGTGTTGCCGCCGAATATGGCGCCAAAGGCGTCCGCTAGGCTGCCTTGCTGGCATTCGGGCATGTTAAACCCCTGGCCGAGTTGCAAGCCGAGCGCCGTCACGTCCACACCCGCCGCGCGAGCTTTGGCGACGGATGGATCGGGCGCCGGTGGAGGCGTATTGGCCTTGGGAGCCGCCGCCGCGGTGGCGGCAGGAGCGGTTCGAGCGGCCGCCGGGGCGGGATGGCCGGTGGAAGCAAGCGTCGCGCTCGCGCCCATACAGGTTTTGATTTTCTTTATTACGTCGCCGCGATTTTCGACTTCCTGAACCGTAAATCCGCCGCGCAATGGCCGGTCCGGATACAAAACCATGCAACCGGCGCCATCGGAGTCATCGTAACAGCTGGAAACCTGCTGGTGCTCTCCATTGCACACGAAGGTTTTATTGAATTGAACCGTTTGCGCGAATGCGATCGGGGTGAAAAACAAACCGAGCAAAGCCGCGATTGCTGTGCGGGCGGGGCTGGTCTTCATAACGTGCTCCTGAATGCTGTGTGGGCCCAAAAGTATCACAGGAATAATTTCTTGGCGAGTTGGATTGAGCCCGTGTCGCGGCCGCGCAGAAATGCGCGCTACCAAAATTTGGCGATTATACCGATGCCTGCAATCGCCAGCGCAACGCCGGCGATTCGGCCTAGAATCGGGCCTCCCGGCAGAACCTTTTCGGCCATCACGAAAATTGCAATGATTGCGATCCAGAGCAGGTTCATGACGCCGACGACGAAAAGCAAAGCCATAAGCGCCCAGCAGCAGCCCACGCAGTACGCGCCGTGCCGCAGCCCCATAGTGAATGCGCCCGTGGCTCCCTCGCGCCACTCGCCCATGAGAAAAGAAAGCGGCGAACGGCAATTTGTGAGGCACGCTCGCTTGAGCGGCGTCCATTGGAAGATTCCGGCCACGAGGAGAAGTCCGCCGCTTACGATCGGACTGGTCGCGACCATCATGGGCGAGAGCAGCGCGGCTTTATGCAGTCCCCATTGCGCGAGTGTCGCAGCAGCGGAAAACGCGGTCCAGGCCACGATGTAGCCCAGCACAAAGATTCCGACAGGGACGAACGGACGCGAGGAATTTCGACGGCCTTCGTTTACGGAAAGAAAACTCTGAATCATCGGCACGGCGGAGGGCAGCATCATCGCAACCATCATCACCGCCCACATCAGGAACAAAAGAACTACGGTCGCCAGGCCCCATGCATAAAAACCGGGCATCTGCATCGCGGACATGTTCATCCCCGGCATGGGCCTGGCTGTATAGAGGAGATAAAACCACGCCAGGGCTACCATCGCAGCGATGGCGCCCCAGATAATTATTCTCTCGCGGCGCAGGTGCGCCTCCCGAAGGAGCTAGGCGTTTGACCAGTCGAAATCGTAAAGAATCCAGTTTGTTTTCTCGGCGGCGATGGAAACGCCGGCGGCGCTGGCGTGGTAGCTCCCCTGTCCGCACTCGCCCTTTTTCCAGATGAAGCCGTCGGGAAGATCAATGTTGGCCAGGTGGTCTTCACCTGTAACCGGATTTTTGAAAGTGTCGCCGCGGCCCTCGCCGACACCTTCGGCCTTGAATACGCTCTTCACGCCGCTGCCTTCAATAGTGATTTTGGTTTTCTCCAGGCCCACCACTTCGAACGTTGGGCCGAGAAGCTCCCAGGGCATGCCGCCGAGCTTGCCGGTGAAGATTTGAGCGAGAGCGCCGATCTGCGCGTCAGTGGTGGCGGGATCAACGACGAAGACGCACTTGCCGTTGCCTTCGTGAATGGCCTTCGGCCACGCCAGAATTGCGGCGCACTTCACGCCAGCGAGGTTAACGTCCCCGCAGGAACCGCTTTTAACCGCCACGCCTATGAAGGCGCGGCAACTGCCGTCCTTGGAATTCGGGAAGCCGCCGAAATTACATCCGCAACCGAAGTCGCAATTGCAGAACTCGTAGCCGGTGCCTTTGAGCGTCCATTTTGTCGCAGCTGTTGTGCTAGGCATATGCCCTCCGTGAATATCTTGCGCCCATATTATCGAAAACTATTTATATTTCCAGTTAATCATTAGCGGGAGGGCAGGTTCCAACGGAACGTAACGCGTAGGACGGTTGGTTCCGATGTGGAGGTGCTGAGTAGGCGACGGGGCAACACGAAGTTGCCCCGTCCGAAAGACTCTATTCGCGGAAAAAAGTGGTTGCGGCGGCTGCCATCGAATAAACCGGAACGCATGCAACACTTTTTGAAACCGCCGGCCGGAACCGCAGGGACACAAATCGTTGCGTCCCAGCTTTTCAACGAGGTCTTTGTCACCGTGGACTACGCGATGGCCTTTTTTGACTCGGGTTTCGGACGGATATCCCTTGCGGCGTTTGCTACTTCGATTGAAAGCAGGATTCTTTGGAGTATTGTTCGTTTTGCACGGCACACCTCCCGTAGATTCGAGAACAGAATATCACGGGAGGCGACTGTGGTGTCTAGTCTCAAGCGAATTTCGCCGCCATGGCACAGTTATTTCAGCGGCGGGGCGGGCACCAGCGGCAGGCGGCGGGGTTCGCCGTGGAAGCCGCGGATTTCTACGTCGTCGAGTAGCAGAGACGGGCCGACTATCGTGCTGGGGATGCCGCCTTGCGCGGAGCCGAATGCGCCCAGGGCGGTTCCAGCGAAACCGTTTTCGGGAGTCTGCATGTACGTGTAAGGCGTAGCGTCGTCGCCCACCGCCAGTAAATTGCGCAGCGATCGGAGCATAAGGCCTTGGAGCGTGCCCCCACGAACCAATTCTTCGTGGCCGTCGTCCACGTAAACGCGGTACACGAGCAGCGGAACTCGCATTCCGCTGGTGATTCCTCCCGCCACTTCGCCGATAAAGTCCGCGAAGTCCTGCGAACGAACCGACGAGAGCGCCGGATTATCCATGCGCTTCACCTCGATGCACCACTGTTGACCATCCTGCTTGCAGGCATCGAGGAATTTCTTCTTCAGATCGGCGGAATTCAGCGCCGCGCTGGATTGCAGAACCAGATTGCTGCTGAGCGGCAGCGTATCGGAAAGCTGCGCCGAGCGCGCGTGCCCATTTGAACTGGTGAAATCGGGGCCTGGCCGCCGCGACATCAGCAAATTTTTCAAAACGCCGTTATCCACCAAAACTACTTTCTCGGCTTTTACACCATCGTCGTCCACGTCGTATGCGCCCAGCAGGGGCTGTCCCTTAAAATCTTTCATTGTGGGATCGTCAATGAGCGTCACATCGGCGGGAAGCACGCGCGTGCCAACGCGCCCTGACCATTCGGTGCGGCCGCCCATGCTTTGCATCATTTGGTCAAACCGCGCGACCATCGAAAGCGGCGGTCGCGCGCCGGAAAGCGAAGCCGGAAGGAGTTGGGCCAGCACAGAATTGGCGGCAGGAGCGTCGAAAAGCACCGGGCCGGTGTAATCCGGGACATTCGGGCTGGCGCGAAGCGCCATCAAATCGTTGCTCGCTTGCGTCAGGCCTTTTGTCACTGTGGCAACGTCGGGCAAATCGCCCGGGCGATTCGCATACGCCGCGTAATAGTTGTGAAGCCCCATGCCGTCATCTGCCTCGGTATCCATTCCAGACTCGATGGAGGCAAGGCTGCGCGTGGAACGAATGGTCGTGCCTTCGCTGGTCATCACATACGACGTGGCGTAAATGATGTAATACGTCAAGCGATTGCCGTAAATCTGCGGAAAATCTTTCATCGCGGCGGAAGCGGCGCGCGCTTCGTTCTCCCAGTTGCGCGAAGTCCAATCGGGCTCGACACGCGGCTCAATTTTCTGAAGCGGCTGCACGCGCGAAAAATCGTCAATTTCCGGCGGCTTGGTAAGGCTTCGCAAAAACGCCTGCTTCAGCGACATTTGCGTGGCGGCGGCCTTATAAGCCTGATCGGTCGCGAGCCACAAATCCTGCCGCAGCGAATTGTAATCGTGGTCAATTCCGACAAAGCCGGTGGAACCAAGAAATCCCTGAAACCCGTCTTCGCTGACGAAGTTCGAACTGTCCAAGTGATAATCGCCGACGCGCACGTCCACGCTCATTACGCGCTGGCGCGAAGTCGAGTTCGCGAGAAGGGATCCGAACGACGCCGTCACGTTGCGCACGTCCAAATCCAGCAGCCTGTATTCGATGTAGAAGGGCTTGTCCACGCCTTGTATGGAAAGGCGTGTCCGTGCGCGTTCCATTTCGTCGTGCATGGCGCGAAGCGTCTGGTCGGTATCGCCCGCGGGCACGGGCGCCTGCGCGGCGGCCGCGAGCGGCATTGCCAGAGAAGCGAACAAAATCCACGAGGCCGCTTTCATCATTGTGCTTGTCCCTTCGCGCCGCTATCGTGCGCCGGCGGCGGAAGGATCGGCGGCTTGTCCGTGGAAGTTTCCTTCTTCGCAAATTCCATTTCAGATATCAGGATGGCCGGCGACGCAGCCGAAACGGGCACGGAGCCTGATTCAGCGCCGCAATAGCCGTTGAAAATTTCCGTTTTGTTGCCGGTGGCGACGATTTTCGCGAGCGACACCAGCGGCGTGCCCACAATATTTACGCCGCGAACAATTTCGTCCGGCCGCCCGTCCGGAAATACCTTGTATACCACCAGAGGCAGCACTTGGAACGCCTGCGGATTGCTTCGGCCCGTAAACGTGAAGCCTCCGGCAATGTCGTCAATCAGCAGTCCGTACGGTTTTCCTTGCTGTTTGATCAAATCAATTAATTGTTGCCGCAGCTGAGCGTCTGTCACCATCTTGGTGCTGGAAACGATCAGATTTCCCTGCCGCGCAACGGGAACGTAGCCGAGTTGCCGACGTCCGTGTCCGTTGGACTTCGGGAGACTCACGAGCGGTGAACGCGACATCAGGAAAGTTTTCAGCACGCCGTGATCCACCAGTGAAACGCTCTGCGATGGCACGCCCTCATCATCAAACGGGTAGTAGCCAAGCAGCATCTGGCCGCCCAGACTCGCTTGGGTCGGATCGTCTTTAATCGAGATGAAATCCGGCATGATCTGTTCGCCGACTTTGCTCGAAAAGGTCTGACCTTCGTTAATGTTTTTCTGGCGGAATCCCTCGGCGCGGTGTCCGAATACTTCATGAAAAAATACCGCCGACGCGCGCCCCGTCAGCAGCGCAGGCCCTGCGTAGGGGTCCACGAGCTGCGCTTTGTCGAGCGCCTCGGCTTCCTGGATCATCTTTTGCACACTGGCCATTACTGTTTTCTCGTCCGGCGCATCCTTTGGATCGAGCCAGTCGAAATTCGAGTAGCGGTCAATATCCATGCCGTCGGGCGCTTTTGTTTGCACGTCCAATTCAAGCCGGTAATGTATCTGCCCGAATAATAGTTTCGTGCCCTCGGAATTTACCTGGTATTGATTCGCGGCAAGCGCCGTAAATGTGGCAATCGAATTCAACACGGACGGCGATTTGCTGAACTCCGCCGTATATTTCCGCACGCGATCTTCCCAGGGCTTCCGGTCCACATGAATTTCAACGGGCGTCCCGACGGACGTATGCGGCTCCTCCCGCGAAAAATCCGGCGCCGCGCTTTCCGCCGATTGCACCTGCACTTGCTGGTTGGTCTTGACCTTGATCAGTGCTTGCGACGCCGCGCGATACTGCTCATCGGTCTCGCGCCATATCTCGTTTCGTAGAACGGGAATGAAGTCGTCGAGTGAAGCGGTGGTACCGGGGCTGGTGGCGCTGGGTGGGCGGTCGCCGAGGCTATGCGTATCGTCCAGCTGGTAGCTGCCAGTCCGCGTCTGAACTTCGAGCCAGCGAGCCCGGTCCTCGGTGCTCGAAAGCAGCGCGCCGTTCGAGCCTGAAACTTCCGAGTCCTGGCGGTCCGCCACCGTGTAGCTGATAAAATAAACCGGCGGGTCAGCTTTCGACAGCGTCGCAAACGACCGGTCGAGTTCCTCCTGCATGGCAACCAGTGCAGGAGGCGCAGAGGCAGGCGGCGCGGAAGCGGCAGGCGTGGCACGGTCTGCCGCCAACGAAGCCCCGCACGCTGCGAAAATCACAAATCCAGCTAGAATACCTGTGCTTTTATAGATGATTTTTGTCATGGTTTATCATTCTTTAATATGGCGCAAGGTCTGACAGTTTAAGATAGGAAGCCCTTGATCTACAAACTAAATACGATTCTCAAATAAATCATGGCCCAAACATTAAATAGTGCTGTCTTCCGGTGTGACACAGAAACTGCCAGAACCGCCCGGCAGCGGATCGCTGCGGAGAAAAGTTAGATGCGCACTATGGTCGTTCGGCGGTATGGCCGCCCCGAAGTTTTTGAGGCTCAGCAGGCGCCCGATCCCCAGCCTAAGCCGGGTGAGGTGGTAATTCGCGTCAAGGCCATTGGAGTGAACTTCGCCGACCTGCTTCAGCGTATGGGCGTTTATCCCGGCACGCCCAAGCCGCCGTTTGTGCCCGGAATTGAAATCGCTGGCGTCGTCGAAAAAGTAGCCGAAGGCGGCAAGTCCGGCGATGGCGAGCCCGTGCGGCCAGGCGATGCTGTCGCTGCCTTCACCAGCTATAACGCCTACGCCGAATGGGCTGCGGTTCCGGCGCGCCAGGTGTATCGCCTTCCGCCCGGGATGCCCTTCGAGGATGCCGCCGCTATCCCCGTCAACTACGTTACGGCCTACCACTCGATGTTTGCGATGGGCAATCTGCTTGCCGGCGATCGAATCCTCATTCACGGCGCGGCCGGCGGTGTAGGAATTGCCGCCGTGCAGCTTGCGCGGGCGCGCGGCATCGAAATTTTCGGCACAGCCGGGCCCTCGAAACAGGAATATCTGCGCAAAATCGGCGTCAGCCACGCGATTGACTACACCAAATCCGATTTCGTGCAGGTGGTGCGCAAATTCGCGCCGGACGGAATCGAAATGGTGATGGATCCCATCGGCGGCAGGTCCTTCTCGCGAAGTTTCAAGTGCCTGGGTTCCACCGGGCGTCTGGTTATCTACGGATTTTCGGCCGCAGTGGGTTCGGGCGGTAAGCGAAGTCTGGGCCGCGGACTGGCGGCGCTGCTGCAAACGCCGCGATTTCATCCGCTGAAGCTCATGGCGGAAAATGTTTCTGTCATCGGCGTGAATCTCGCCAAGATGCAATTGCGCGGCGCTCTCGTGCGAAGCGAAATGGCCGATATCTTCCGAATGTATGGCGCCGGCCAGATCAAGCCCGTGATCGGGAAATCGTTCCCGCTCGCCGATGCCGCTGCCGCCCATAGCTATATCCACGACCGCAAAAACATCGGCAAGGTCGTTCTCCTGGTCAGGTAGCAGGCTTCGCCGCGTTGGCAGCCCTTCACTGTTTCGCCTTGCGAAGGTCCGGGGCGATCACGTCAAGTTGGTCGAAGGGAATTTCCTGATATTGCGCATTCGGAAATGCCGCCTTCAGCGCATCGCGGAAAGCCGAAACATTTCCAGCTAGCACCAGGTCGAAATCGTTGGTGGAAAGATATTGCTGCGCCATGGCTTTCACTTGCGCGGAAATCACGCTTCGGATTTTTTCCGGATACGTGCTGTTATAGTCCGCCGGCAGATCGTAGGCGGCTACCGTCAAAATCCGGGCCGCCACCTGCGCGGCCGTCTCGGACTGAATCGGATACACGCCCGCCAGATAGTCTCGCGCGAAGTCCATTTCCTGTGGCGTCACGTCTCCGCTGGACATCTTGGAAACCAGATCAACCACTAACTTGACGGTTTCCACTGTGGCGGCCGTGCGAGTGTAGGTTCCCACTAAAAATGCGCCGGCATAGAGGTGTGGGCTGAACGTGGAATTCGCGCCGTAAGTCAGCCCCTTCTTGATTCGCACTTCCGTATTCAGACGGCTGTTGTAGCCGCCTCCGAAAATGCGATTCATCACTTGCACCGGAATATAATTCGGATCGCCCCGGCGAATCCCCAGTTTCCCGGCGCGAATTTGCGTTTGCACCGCGTCCGGTTTATCAATCAGCAGGATGTGCTGTCCGGAGGATGCGACCGCCGAAGGGGGCGCCGCCGCCGCGCTCGCAACTTTGGGCCAGGCGCCGAAATATTTTTCGGCGGTTGCAAAAGCTTGTTCGGGAGTTATATCTCCGGTAATCGCGAGCAGCGATTGATTCGGCGCATAGTTCGCGTCATGAAATTTCGCGAGTTGGTCCCGGTCGAGCTTCTGTACAGTTTCCGGAGTGCCCTCGCCCGGCAGTCCGTAGGGAGATTTGTTATACACCACGCGGCTAAAGGCCACTGATGCCAGGTAATCCGGGTCCGCATACTGAAGTTCCAGGTTGGAGAGAAGCTGCTGCCGCTGCCGCTCCAGCTCGTCAGCCTGAAACGCCGGGTGCAGCACGACGTCAGACATCAGGTCGAATCCGACCGCCAAATCCTTCTTCACGATATTCAATGAGACGGTGGTTGCATCTTTCCCGGCTTCGGCCGCGAGCGATCCGCCCACGAAATCAATCGCGTCCGCGATGTCTTTCGCCGACCGCTTCGAGGTTCCCTGCGTCAGCATGTTCGCGGACATCTGCGCAACTCCAGGCATCGCGGGGGAATCCTGAATGCTCCCGGCGGACATGATCAGCAGTTGCGCCGCAACGGAAGGCTCAGCATGATCGGTCACCACAAACACACGCAAGCCGTTGGATAGGGTTTTCGTGGCCGCGGTTGGAAATTGGAAGCTCTTCGGCGCGCCGGCGGCGGGCATTGCCGGCGCAAGTTTCACGCCGGACGGTACCACCCCCGTCCCATGCTCCGCGGTAGCAGGCGTAGCCTGCTTGCCTTTTGGTGCTTCCCCCGGTGCCGCAGCAGCTGGCGCCTTTGGTGACTCCTGCCGTGCCGCCAGCCTCGCCGGCCCCGCCGCACCGCAAATCGCGGCAACGGCAACAAGCAACATTCCTCGTATGATTGCGTGTCTCATCTCAACTCCCAAAAAACTCCGCAAAATTCAGCGTTCCCTTTAAGTCTGCCGGCTTCATCTCAGCGCCCGGAAGCTAAGCTTCTACGCTGTACTCTGGCGAATGATAAAAACCACGCGGCCGTCATCCTGAAGGCCGTTCTTGCCTGAAGGATCTCTCTTACAGCGTCGATTCCTAACCTCGGTTAATACCCCACTTCACGTCAACGCCCAGGCGCCGCCGGCGTAATAATCAAAACAGTCGCGTGCTGCGGCACGAAATACTCCTTTGCCGCACGTTGAATGTCCGCCGCGGTCACCTTCAAATACCGGTCAAGGTCTGTATTCACCAGGTCGGGATTCTTTCCAATTACGGCAGCCCCCGCGATCGCGACGGCCTTTTGTTCGTCGGTGTCACGGCCTAGGATGAACCCCGCAATTTCCTGATTCTTCGCTTTTTCCAGTTCCTTGGGACCAACAAGCTCGGTCTTAAGTCCGTCGAGCACTCCGAGAACGGCCTTTTGCCCTTCGTCCGGTGTCTTTCCCTGATTCATGATCGCGTACGCCCAGAAGAGATTCGGATCTTCGGTGAAATTTCCGAAACCTGCCGACTGCACCGCGATCTGATCTTTATAAATCAGCGTCTGGTAGAGACGGCTGCTTTCGCCGCCTGCCAGGATATTCGACGCGAGATCGAGTGGATACGCGTCCGGCGTATATTGCGCCGGAATCTTGTAGCCGATCACCACAGCGGGCAGCGGAGTATTTGTGTAAGACTTGTTTACAGTTCGCTCCGCCGTTTGCGCCGGCTCAGGGTTGTCATTGCGCGGAATCGCCTTCGATGATCGCGGGATGCCCTCGAAATACTTCTTGGCCCATGCGAGCGCCTGTTCCGAATTAAAATCGCCGGCAATCACCATAGTTGCGTTGTCCGGCTTGTAATAGGTTTCGTGAAAGTCGCGAACATCCTGCAGCGTGGCCTTGTCCAGGTCCGCAATGCTGCCGATCGGCGTATGGTGATAGCCGTTCACCGTGAAGGCGGCGGCCCGCAGGTCCTCCTCGATGGAACCGTAGGGCTGGTTGTCCACGCGCAGGCGGCGCTCTTCTTCCACTACTTGCCGCTCGGAGGTGAAATTCGCCTCGTCCACGTTCAGGCTGCCCATCCGGTCTGCTTCCAGCCAGAGGACGCGCTCCAGATAGTTGCTGGGGAATGTCTCGAAGAAATTCGTAGTGTCGTCGTTGGTTTCCGCGTTGTCAAAGCCACCGACAGCCTCGATAATTCGCGAGTGCTCGTCAGGCCCCACGTGCGCCGAGCCCTTGAACATCAAATGCTCAAAAAGATGCGCGAAGCCGGTATGGCCTGGCAGCTCATTTTTACCGCCGACGTGGTACCACACCTGCAGATTGATCACCGGGACGGAATGATTTTCGAGCAGAATCACCTGCAGGCCATTGCCGAGAGTGTGTGTCGTGAAATCCAGCTTGGGCGGCCGAACTTCAGTGGATGGCGCCTGCGCGGCCAGCGACACCGTAAGTGTCGCGAGCAAAGCCGCTAACACCGCAGCCTGAATTGTTTTCCGCATCGTCAGCATCATATTTGCTCCCCGCAGCATAATCCTCAAGCTCCCAAGTATCGCGACGCCGTTGGCTGCTGTCAAACCGAGTCGTTCGGGATCGCGGTCCATTCGCTCTCGTGCGAGACAGTCGAATTCCAATCCGTCCACACGCGTCCAAAGATTCTTAGACGTGCTCAGCCGGGAAAGGATGCTCATCCTAATTGGCACATCGGGCGGTTCTTTGCCCACTTCCTGACTGGCCCCTATTACCATGTTTTTACATTTCTATGGTTGACGTAACGCCCCGGTTAACAATAGCATCCACGAGGCGGCAAATGAGAAAGGACCTTCGGTGACGACGAATCCTCTATCGCTCCAATCGCGCGACAGCTCCCTTTTTAAAGATCCGTCAAATGAAAAATCGCAATTTCTGATGAAGACCTTTCTCGGCGCGTTGTTTATGATCGCGCTGGGCTGCGTCGTAGCGCTCCTGGCTCTCTATCAATGGGGCTCGCCTCAGCCGTGGTCATCCCTGGATATTTTCTCCGGCGGCGTGATTCTATTCGGCCTGATCTGGGCATTCGGGACGATGCGTTTCCATCGCGTGATCTTTCGTTCGCGCGAGGTGATGCGCGAAGCCGCCGGCGTAACCTACGATTGG
>Ga0210384_10006268_pt1 | contig 12718 bp, 9 predicted proteins | sample IncBWH2MmetaG_FD_160574 | JGI IMG/M metagenome (GOLD analysis project Ga0210384, IMG submission 160574) | Forest soil microbial communities from Barre Woods Harvard Forest LTER site, Petersham, Massachusetts, United States - Inc-BW-H-2-M | ecosystem: Environmental > Terrestrial > Soil >... | reverse complement strand
ACGCCGATGATCATCGCGGTCACGACGCCCAAGGTGATGGTGGCGAGCACGTTGATCTCCGGACTGACGCCGAGCCGCACCTTGGAAAACACCACCATGGGCAAGGTGCTGCTGCCGGGACCGGATGTAAAACTCGAGATCACCAGGTCATCCCAGGACAACGTGAACGCCAGAAGCCAGCCCGACAAAATCGCGGGAGATATGATCGGCAGCGTGATGACGAAGAACACTTTCACGGGCCGCGCGCCCAAATCCATGGCGGCTTCCTCGAGCGCGGTGTCGAAGGTCGCCAGCCGCGAATTGACGATGACCGTCACGTACGCCATGGAGAAGGTCATGTGGGCGATGGTCATGGTGGTGATGCCGCGCCCGGCCGGCCAGCCGATGAGCTGCTCGAGCGCCACGAACAGCAGCAGCAAGGACAAGCCGGTGATCACCTCGGGCATGACCAGCGGCGCGGTTGTCATCGCATTCAAGGTAAAGCGGCCGCGGAATTGGCTGAAGCGGGCCAACCCAAAACCGGCAAGCGTGCCCAGGATGACCGAGCCCGAGGCGTTGATCACGGCGACTTTCAAGGAAATCCACGCCGCATCGAGAATCTCCTCGTTGTTCAGCAGCGAGTAGTACCACTTGAGGGTCGGCGAATGGGCACTGTCCCACACGGTCACGAGCTTGGACGCGTTGAAGGAGAACACGACCATGGACAGTATCGGGATATAGAGGAACGCGAATCCAATACCGATGCACGTCAGGATGAAATACGAACTGCGATAGTTCATCGGCCGCCTGCCGTCTCGCGTGCCTGCACGCTCTGGTACCACATCATGAAGGGCACCAGGAGAATCAGCAGCAGGATGGCCACCGCACTGGCCACCGGCCAGGCGCGGTTCGCGAAAAATTCATCCCATAGCACCCGCCCTATCATCAGCGCGTTGGGGCCGCCGAGCAGCGCCGGGATCACGAATTCACCGACGGCGGGTATGAATACTAGCATCGAGCCGGCCAGGATGCCGTTGCGCGACAGGGGCAGCGTGATCTTGTAGAAGGCCTGCCAGGGACGGCAGCCCAAGTCCTCGGCCGCTTCGAGGAGCTGCCAATCCATTTTCTCCAGATTGGCATACAACGGCAGGATGAGAAACGGCAGATAGGAATAGACGATGCCGACGTACATCGCGAAGGGCGTGTACAGCATCGTCAATGGCTCATGGATGACGCCCAGCGACATCAACACATTGTTGATCACGCCATTGGCCTTCAGCAGTCCGATCCAGGCATAAACCCGCAGCAGCAGCGAAGTCCAGAAGGGCAGGATCACCAGCAGCAGCAGCACATTGCGCAGCGAGGGCCGGGCGCGCGCAATGCCGTAGGCCATGGGATACCCAAGAATCAAGCACATGAGCGTCGAGAGGAATGCCACTTTGAGCGAGTTCGCAAAGGCATGCAGATACAAGGAATCCGTGAACAAGAAGGCGTAATTGTTGAAATTGACCTTGATCGCGAGCGAGTTCTTGCCCACCCACTCGAGCAACGGCTTGTAGGGCGGGATGGCCAGATCGACGTCCGAAAAGGATATTTTCAGGACAATCGCAAAGGGCACGACGAAGAACAGCAGCAGCCAGAGATAGGGCAGCGCTACGACGAGACCGCGGCCGGTGATGCCGACCCTCCCAAGGCGCCCGATTAACGTCGTGGTACTAACGTGTCACCACCACCGGACTGGTCGCATCCCAGGAAAGATACACTTGCTGATCCCAGCTGATTGCTTCCGCATGCCGCGAGGTATTGGGTTGCGTCACGCGGACGACTTTGCCGGTCGGCAATTTGACCAGGTAGATCGACAAGTCGCCGAGATAGGCGATGTCTTGCACGGTGCCGCGCACGAGGTTGTCGGTGCCATCCTGCGGCGCGACGGTCGACATGAATATTTTTTCCGGCCGAACGGCGGCCCAGACAATGGCCTCGGGCGGCGCGCTGATGCCGTGGCTGACGTAGATCGTGCCCCCGAGCTCGGGCGATCCGATGCGCACATAGTCCGGTTCGTCCTCGATGAGCTTGCCCTCGAACATGTTCACCGACCCGACGAAATCGGCCACGAATCTCGAGCCCGGAAATTCGTATATTTCGGACGGCGTGCCGGCCTGGACGATCTCGCCGTGGTTCATGACGCCAATGCGGCTCGCAAGCGTCATGGCTTCTTCCTGGTCATGAGTCACGACGATGAAGGTCACGCCGAGCTTGTCCTGCAGGCTGATCAGTTCGAATTGGGTGTGTTCGCGCAATTTCTTGTCGAGCGCGCCCAAGGGCTCATCCAGCAGCAGCAACTTGGGGCGCTTCACCAGCGCGCGGGCGAGCGCCACGCGCTGGCGCTGGCCGCCGGAAAGCTGATGCGGCCTGCGCTTGGCGAAGTCGCCCATTTTCACCAGATCCAGCATGGTCGCCACGCGGTCCTGAATCTCCGGCTTGGGGAGGCGGTCCTGCTTAAGTCCGAAGGCGACGTTCTGCGCCACCGTCATGTGAGGGAACAGCGCATAGGACTGGAACATCATGTTCACCGGTCGCTCGTAGGGAGGAACGCCCGTCATGTCCTCGCCGTCGATGAGAATCTTGCCCGAGGTTGGCGTTTCGAACCCCCCCAGCATGCGCAGCAGTGTCGTCTTGCCGCATCCTGACGCACCCAACAGGCAGAAGATCTCGCCTTTGTAGACTTTCAACGAAACATCGTTGACCGCTTTGAAGTCGCCGAACGATTTGCTGATTCGCTCGACTTCCACATAGGGCCGCGCGGACGGATCGCTCCAGGGCTGGGCTTTGACGACGCCTCCCGCGGATGTCGTCATGTGGTTATTGACCCGTCTTGAATTTTTGCCAGACCCGCGTGATCGCGCGAGTCTGCTCGGGCGAGTCCGCCAGTTGCAACGCCAGTTTCTGCCGCTGTTCCGGCGGCGGATAAATTCCCGGATCATCCTTCACCGCGGGCAACACCAGGGATTGCGACGCGGTGTTCGCGTTGGCGTAACGCTTGAAGTTCGAAACGTCCGCGATAACCTGCGGCGTCATCATATAGTTCAAGAATGCATACGCGCTGTCCGGGTCCGGAGCATCTTTCGGGATCGCCAGCATGTCGAACCACAGTATCGAGCCTTCCTTCGGCACCGCATATTTGATTTCGATGCCCTTGTTGGCTTCGCGCGCCCGATCGCGAGCCTGCATCACATCGCCGTTATACCCCACGGAAATGCATAGATCCCCGTTGGCGAGCGCTTCGATGTACTCCGAGGAACTGAAGTTGCGGATATACGGCCTGATCTTGAGCAGCGTGGCCTCCGCCTGGGCGAGATCATCCGCGCTCTGCGAATTCGGATCCTTGCCCAGATAGCTGTACACCGCGCGCAGCATTTCGGCCGGCGAGTCCAGCAAGCTGATGCCGCACTTGGCCACCTTGGCGGCAACCTGCGGATCGAAGACCAGGCGCCAACTGTCCAGCGGCGCATCCGGCATCAATGCCTTGACCATCTTCTCGTTGTAGCCGATGCCGTTGCTGCCCCACAGATAGATCACGCCATGGGCATTGCCAAGGTCGTTGGACGACACCTTGGCCATGAGCTGTGGATCCAGGTTCTGCAAGTTCGGCAGCTTGGTCTTGTCCAGGGCCAGATAGGCGCCGGCTTTGATTTGCCTCTCGAAGTAGGAAGCCGACGGCACCACGACGTCGAAGCCGCTGTTGCCGGCGAGCAGCTTGGTCTCCAGGGTTTCATTGGTGTCGTAGTAAGCAGGGTGCACTTTGATGCCGAAGCGGCTCTCAAAGTTCGGCAGCGTGTCCGGTGCCAGGTAGTCCGACCAGATGTAGAGATTCAGGACCTTGGCGCCGCCGGCCGCCTTTGCGGCCGAATCGCCGGCGGATTTCCCGCCGCCGCAACCGCTCAAACCCAACACGCATGCAAGCGCCAGTATCGCCGTCCGACGAACGCTCAACATCCGACGCTTCCCCTAGACTTTTGGTCCGTTAGTTATAGCGCAGCAGCCGGATCACCGCCAGACGTCGGGCAGCAACGTTCCCTAGACATTGAGCAACAAGTGCTCGCGTTCCCAAGAACTGATCACTTGGGCAAAGGTTTCGTACTCCGCTTCCTTGACGGCGGTGAAGGCCAGTACGAAACGATCGCCGAACAGGTCCACCAGCGGCTTGGACTCGCGCAGCAGACGCAAGGCCTCCGCCAAAGTGCGCGGCAAGGCGATCGCCAGGTCATAGGCACTGCCGCCGATCGGTTCGGAGGGCTTGAGCTTTTCCATCATGCCGAGATAGCCGCAGGCGAGGGATGCCGCGATGGCGAGGTAGGGATTGGCGTCCGCGCCGCCGACCCGATTCTCCACGCGCCGCGCATCGGGCCCGGACATGGGCACGCGCAATCCGGCCGTTCGATTGTCGTAACCCCAATGCACATTGATGGGCGCCGATGAGTAGCGGCTGATGCGGCGGTAGCTGTTCACATTCGGGCAGAACAGCGACATGGCGCCGGGCAGATATTTTTGCAACCCGGCGATATGGCCGAAGAACAACTCCGAGGGCGTGCCGTCGGCGTTGCTGAAAATGTTCTTGCGCGTCTTTGAATCGATGATGCTCTGATGCAGGTGCATGGCGCTGCCGGGCTCCTTGGCCATCGGCTTGGCCATGAACGTCGCATACATCTTGTGGCGCATCGCCGCTTCGCGCGCCGTGCGCTTGAACAAGAAGGCCTGGTCGGCCAGGCTCATCGGATAGCCGTGCAGCAGGTTGATTTCCATTTGCGCGGCGCCGGATTCATGGATCAAGGTGTCGATCTCGATGTCCTGCGCTTCGCAAAAGGAGTACATGTCGTCGAACAGCGGATCGAATTCATTGACGGCGGCGATGCTGTAGGCCTGCCGGCCGATCTCCGGCCGGCCCGAACGGCCCACCGGCGGCTTCAAGGGATAGTCGGAATCGATGTTCGGTTCGACCAGGAAAAATTCCAATTCCGGGGCGACCACGGGCTCCCAGCCCTGGGCCTCGTACAGCTGCAGTATCCGGCGCAGCACGTACCGCGGCGCCATGGTGACCGGGCTGCCGTCGCCGTAAAAGCAATCATGAATCACCTGCGCCGTGGGCTCGGCCGCCCAGGGCACGACCCGCACCGTCTTCGGATCGGCCTTCAAGACGATGTCGATGTCCGACGGGTTCATGGCGCTTTGATCTTCCGGATAGTCTCCGGTCACGGTTTGCAGGAAAATCGCCTCCGGCAGGCGCATCCCTTCCTCTTCGGCAAATTTTTGGGCCGGCATCAGCTTGCCGCGCGCAACGCCGGCCATGTCCGGAATGATCGCTTCGACTTCTGAAATGCCGTGTTCTCTCAAGAATTGTTGGATCGTGCTCGCCATACATCACCTTTCAGCGTTTGCGCGTTGGCGGCTCGCCGCGCCAAAGGCCGCAAACAACGCGCTCGAAAATGAGTCCCGTGCAAATTGCCATTCCGGATGCCATTGCAGCGCCAATGCGAAAGCCGGTGAATCGGCAACGCGAAAGGCTTCGATGACGCCATCCGGCGCACGCGCCTCGACGGCCAGATCGGCCCCCAATTTTTCAACCCCCTGCGAATGCAGGGAGTTCACCTTGAGGCGGCTCCGGCCTGCGATTTTTTGCAGTTCTCCTCCAGGCTCGAGCAGCACCTCGTGGACGGGAGCGTACTGCGCGTCCAGCGGCAGGGATTCATCGTCGCGGTGATCGAGGTTCCCGGGCACCTCATGCAAGCGTGGGTTCAACGTGCCGCCGTAGGCGACATTCATCTCTTGAAATCCGCGGCAGATCGCCAGCACCGGCAAGCCGGCGGCGACCGCCCGCGGAATCAGCGGAAGCGTCGTAGCGTCCCGATTTGGGTCATGTAGCGTGCCCGGCTTGGCGGCCGGTCCTCCGTAGTGTTGAGGCTCCACATTCGACGCACTGCCCGTGAGCAGCAACCCGTCGCATGCGTCCAATAGCGATGGCAAATCAATCTCGGATCCCAAAGCGGGTACGAGCACCGGCACGGCATTCGCCCCCTGAGCGACGGCTTCGATGTATTTCTCGCCGACCATGTGGAAATAGTGCTTTCCATACAGCCGGCGATCGGCCGGAATTCCAATGAGCGGCAGGCGCGACATGTTTAATATATTAAACGTCCGGATGGACGATTGAGCTTCAGGAACGGGACTATTACACCACACCCGGCATGCCTCGTCTGAACAACGCATGCAAAAAGGGCTAAGATTTAGGCATTTCCAGCACTTAGGCACGTTTTGTGCGACGCAGTAATGTTGCAATCCGATGGAAAATCTAGGTAGGCTCACAGGCTCCAATTTCTGTCAATAGCCCTAAAATTTTAAACACTTGTTGCCCAAACCGATGCGCTTATCTCACCCGCCTGCCCCCTCCTACTACGCCCTCGGCGACTCCTGGACGCCTCGCGCGGCCTTGCAGGGCGAAGTCAGAGCCGACGTGGCGGTAGTGGGCGGCGGCATCGCCGGCTGCGCGGCGGCGTTGCATTTGACAAAACGCGGCTACAAGGTCGCGCTGCTCGAGGCTCGCGTAATCGGCTTCGGCGCCTCGGGCCGAAGCGGCGGCCAGACGATTTTTGGCTTGGCGGTGAGTCAGCAGAAACTCGAGCGCGAAGTGGGCCGCGACGACGCCCATCGATTGTTCGGCCTTTCCGTCGAGGCGTTGGATCTCACGCAATCCTTGATTCGCGAGCACGCGATCGATTGCGACTATCGTCCCAACCACCTGCACGTCGCGGTCAAGCCGCGTCACGTGCGGGAACTCGAGCTATGGTCCCGGGAGCTGCACGAGGACTACGGCTATTCATCGGCGCGGCTGGTGAATCGCGCCGAACTTCAAGATCACGTGCGCAGCGATCGCTACTTGAGCGGCCTGCTCGATCCGCGCAGCGGGCACCTGCAACCCCTCAAGTACACGCAGGGCCTGGCACGCGCCGCCGAAACGGCGGGCGCGGTCATTTATGAAAACTCCGAGGTCCTGCGCTACGACGATGGCGCAGAGGTGCGCGTGCACACGGCACAGGGCACGGTGCGCTGCGCCCATTTGGTTCTCTGCGGCAACGCCTATATCGGCGCGCTGGCCCCGGCGCTGGCGCGACGCATTCTCGGGGTGGGCACTTATATCATTGCAACCGAGCCCCTGGGCGAGGAACGTGCCAACGGCCTCTTGCCGAGCAACGCGGCCGTCGCCGACGTCAATTGGATTCTGGACTACTTCAGGCGCTCGCAGGACGACCGGCTGTTGTTCGGCGGACGCGTCAGCTACAGCGCGGTGCAGCCGCCGCGCCTCGCGGAGTCCATGCGCGGACGCATGGTGCGCGCGTTTCCGTCTCTGGCCGACGTCAAAGTGGCGAATGCCTGGGGCGGCTATCTCGACATCACGATGAGCCGCGCGCCGGATTTCGGCCGGCTGGCGCCGAATGTGTTCTATCTGCAGGGTTTCTCCGGACACGGCGTGGCCCTGGCGGGGTTGGCTGGGAAGCTCGTTGCCGAGGCCGTTGCGGGCACCGCCGAGCGATTCGACGTGTTCGCGCGCATACCGCATCGTGATTTTCCGGGGGGCCAACTGTTGCGGCGGCCCTCGCTCATCCTGGCGATGCTGTATTACCGGCTGCGCGACCTACTGTAGGCGCACCGAATCAGGACGCGCCGCATTCGGACGTGCCGAATTAGGACGCGCCGGGTTTTCCAAAGCTATTTCAGGTCGGGCTTTTCCGATGCAGCAAAGTTTGCCGACAATTTCTGACCGGTATCGACCAGCGTGACTGCATTCAAGCCGCCGCCGTGCGAGCCGTCGCGCAGCGCGTAATAATCCACGCTCACACGGTCGCCCGGCTTGACCGAATTGCGGGTCCAGCCGCCGCGCGTCAGCACGCCCGGACTCGTGGTCTCGAAGCTCCACTCCTGCGGCTCACCGCCGCCCTCCGGCTGCACCAGCACCCAGATGACGCAATGCGGGTTGGTCCACTGAAAGCCTTTGACATTGCCTTTCAGCGTCAAGACCTTGGATCGGTCGTAGACTGCGAAGGAGTGATGCGCATACACCGGCCAGGAAACGGCGGCCGCGACGGCCAGGGTGATTGCGCCCAAACTTTGCTTGATTCGTGAATTCATTGCTACCTTGGTCACTTCGAGTCAGAGCCTACCGGAACGCCGTTGCGAAACTTGATGGGCGCAAATACCGAGTTGCCGTCCTTATCGACCGCCTCGGTATAGCTGCCCTGCTCGCAAACCCCTTCGACGATGTCGTATTTCTGGGATCGCTGCCGGACATATTTGCGCGTGGTCTTCCACGGTTTTGAGAGGAGCTTGTTCGCGGTGATTTCCAAATCGTCGGCCAGCGTAACGGGATCCAGCAGATGGAAGCGCTCGACGATGTGCATGTCGCCATTGTTCGGCACGCCGACGGCCTCGTTGACAGCCAGGTAGGACTGCGGCAACACCGCGATCGTGTCCACGACCAATGTTTGCCCTTCCCAATGCCCGATGGAATGACCATGGAAGCTGGGATCAGGATCATCGGGATGCGGCCGGCCGTCGGTGTAGATGCGGCGCAAGCGATTGCCGTCGCCCTCGCCCAGCAAGGTCACCCTGCCCGGCGTGAACAACAGCTCGAATGCATTGTGGGTAATCAGCATGTAGCTCGGCATGCCGGTTGGAAAGCAGTGATCGATGACGGGAAAAGGCCGTCCGGCCTTTTCTTCGGCGTACATGTGCTCGATCTGCTTGGCCGTCTTGGCATTCCACGGCGGCGGATTGGTGCGCTCTTGCGCGACTTGATCGCTGATGAGCGGTGTCCAAACGCCGCCGAAGTCCGGCAGCTTGGCGAGCGCCTGCCAATCGCGCAGCGTCGGCGGAGCATTGATCGCGTCCTTGGGCGGGGCATCGGCCGCACTCGAGGGCAGAGGCGCAAGACCGGCGAACGCCGCGGCAACGATCGCGGGCAGCGTGCGGCTGATGAGGTGTTTCATGCGGCTAAAGACTACCCTATTTGAACCGCCCAACGAAACCCTTATGGATTCTTGAACCGCACAACGAAACACTTGTGGATCCTCGCGTGCCGTTCGAAGTCCTTCGGGACGGTCGCGGCGCTGATGTCCTCGATGTTCAGATCGGCGAGCCCTTCCTCGTCCAATTTGAAGCGCGTGTAATTGGTGGAAAATATCAGGCGCCCCGCGGGGCGCAGCAGTTTCAATGACCTGCGGATCATGCCGACGTGATCGCGTTGCACATCGAGCACGCCCTCCATGCGCTTGGAATTGGAAAAGGTCGGCGGATCCAAGAGGATCAGATCGAATCGCGGCCCACCTGACTCTTGCTCCTCGAGCCAGGCCAGGCAATCGGCGCGGTACAGCTCATGATTGCTGCCGCGAAATCCGTTGAGAATGAGATTCTCGTGCGCCCAATCGAGATACGTGTTTGAAAGATCGACGCCGGTGGTGCTGCGGGCGCCGCCCGCGGCGGCGTATACCGTGGCGCTGCCGGTGTAGCAAAACAAATTCAGAAAATCCGCGTCCTGGGCCCAGGAGCGCAGCATGCCGCGCACGATACGATGGTCGAGAAAGAGACCGGTGTCCAGATAGTCGCGAAAGTTCACCCAGAATTTCAAGCCCCCTTCCTGCACGGCGTGGCGCTCCGCGGCGCTATCGCGTTTCTCGTACTGCTCGGCGCCCTTCTGTGGTTTGCGTACCCGCGTATGCACCTGCGACAGCGGCACGGCCAGCACGTCAGGCAGCACCGCCAGGGCCTCGCGGCGGCGCTCGCGAGCGCCTTCCTGATTGACGGATTTGGGCGCGGCATACTCCTGCACGTAGACGTGCCGGGATTCGCGGCCGTACAAGTCGATGGCGAAGGCGTATTCAGGCATGTCCGCGTCATACACCCGGAAACAATCGACATGTTCGCGCTCGGCCCAGGGATCCAAGCGCTGCAGATTTTTGCGCAATCGATTGGCGAACATTTGCGCCCCGGGCCGGCTCGACCAATCCGCGCGCACCTCCTCCGCAGGACGCTGCGCACGCGCCTCATTGAGGTCGAAGCGCAGCAGCCGGCACTCGATGGCGCCGTTGAACACGCGGTGCGAGCGTTTGGCGTAAATACCCAAATTGCGAGCGAGCGGCGGATTGCCCGTGAGAATCGCCGCCTGCCAGCCCTCAAAGCGATCGCGCAGGATTGAGCCCAACTCTGCGTAGAGCTCGGGCAGCCCGGATTCCGCGCCGATCCGCTCGCCATACGGCGGATTCGCGACGATCAAGCCGGCCTCGCCCTTGGGCCGGGATACCTCGCCGAGCGCACGCTTTTCCACGTGCAGCCAGTCCGCGACGCCGGCTTGGCTTGCATTGGCAATAGCCATGCGTACCGCTTCGGAGTCGATGTCCGAGCCCAGGATGCAGCGCTTGGGCGTGCGCGCGGCACGCCGGGCCAGCGCTTCCGTGCGCAAGCGCGCCCAGAGCGGCGCATCGTGCCCATGCCATTTCAAGAACCCGAAGTACTCGCGATCGAGCGCGGGTGCGGCGTCCGCCGCGATCAGCGCGCCCTCGGTGAGGAACGTGCCCGAGCCGCACATGGGGTCGAGCAGTGTTCCGCCCCGCTCGGCAATCTGCGGCCAGCCGGCGCGCAACAGCACCGCGGCCGCGACGTTCTCCTTGAGCGGCGCGCGGCCGCCTTCGCTGCGGTAACCGCGCCGGTGCAGACTTTCACCGGAGAAGTCCAACGATACCAATGCCGTGGGTCCCTCGACATGCAAATGCAGCAGTACGTCCGGGCGCTCCGGCTGGATGTTCGGCCGCTCGCCGGTGGACTCGCGCAGCTGGTCGCAGACCGCATCTTTGAGCAGCTGCGATCCGTAAATCGTATGCCGGATGGCTTCATTGCCGCCGCTGCAATCGCACGCCAGCGTCGCGCCCGGCGCCAGATGCTCGCGCCAATCCATGCGCTTGACGGCCTCGAAGATGCTCTTCGAACTGGTGGCATCGATGGAGCCCAGGCTGAGCAGCACGCGGGTGGCGGTACGCGACCACAGGCACGCGCGGTACCCCACCTCCAGCGTGCCCTGAAATTTCACGTCGTGGCTGCGCTCGCGAATGTCTTCGGCGCCGAATTGCGCGAGTTCCTCGGCCAACACCGAGGCGGCGCCCACCGGCGCAGTTGCGACCCAATAGCGGACATTGTCGTTCACGCTCAAGGGACGTCGGCGGTTTTGCAGGCGCGCAAGTCATGCCAGTCGAGGTTGGGATGATTCGAAAAATAGCGCTGCAGGATCCTGTAGACATCGACGTTGAATGCCGGATAGACATCGCGCGAACGCAAGGCGGCGAGATCTTCCTCGGAGCGCGCGGATCCCAGATACATCCAACGATCGAGCACATGGAACTCGCCGCCGCGCGTTCCATCGGGTAAAAAAGCGCCGGTTGCCCGTTCGCGCAGCGCAATGCGGCCGGGAAACGGCCAGCTTTTGATTTTCAATGCCGACAGCGCCATTTGCAGCCGCATGGCGTGCAGGATCAGCGGCTCCTTACCGGCGCAAGCGCCTCGGCACTTTCCGACTTGCAGGGCAAAACACGAACCTTCGCTCTCTTCCAGCCCCAGCACCTTGAGGCACAGCTGCTGCGCGCGGGCGATATCGGTCAGCGCCTTGCGCGCGTCCTTTTCCGAATGAAACACACCGAAACTCTGGGCGAGATCCTCAGGTTCCAGCGTGTCGACGCGCTGGATGCGCACGCGGCCTGACGCATCGGGCTGCCGTAAGGTCACCGATTCCGTATTGCCGCGCGGGTGACGGTTATGGCGCGGCTGCTGGGACTTGATCCATTGCGACTCGAGCAGCATCGCGCCCAACTCCCCGGCTGTCTGCACCCAATCGACGCGCCGCACCTGCTCCGCCAAGGTATGTTCGCGCGAGCCGGCACGCGGATCGGCCAGCTGGGACAATATCTTGCCTCGCAGCGAGTTGCTTCGCCCGATGTACAAGAGCACGCCCTCCTCGCCATGGAAGCGATAGACGCCGGGCGATTCCGGCAACTCGTCGGCCAACCCCGGCGGCAGCTGCGCCGGCAGCTTGGGGTGGGTCAGCGCCGCCTGGGCGGCCGCTGCGGCGAAGACATCCGCGGGGACTTCGCGCTGCAACTTGCTCCACAAGTCGCGCAACACTCTGGCGTCCCCAAGCGCACGGTGTCGGGCGCTGCAGCTCAATTGATGGCGTTCGATCACGGCATCCAAATTGTGCCGCACATGCTCGGGGAACAGGCGGCGCGACAATTTGACCGTGCATAGCGCCTCGGGAGAGAAGCCCAGGCCGAGCTTGCGAAACTCGCTGCGCAGAAACGAGTGATCGAAGCGGGCGTTGTGCGCTATGAATACCGCGCCGCGCCGCTTCTCGAAGACCGTCGCGGCGATATCCGCAAACAGCGGCGCATCGGCGACCATTTCACTGCTGATGCCGGTGAAGGCCTCGATGTAGGGCGATATCGGACACTCCGGATTGACCAGCGTGCTCCACTCCTCGAGAGCCACGCCGTTGCGCACCCGGACGATGCCGATTTCGGTGATTCGATCGTAGGCGGAATTTCCGCCCGTCGTTTCCAAATCGACGAATGCGAGAGTGTCAGCCGCGTCCATCAAGCGACAGCAAGGGGTAGTAAAGGTCGGGACGCCGGTCGCGGAACACGCCCCA
>Ga0210384_10006266_pt1 | contig 12720 bp, 16 predicted proteins | sample IncBWH2MmetaG_FD_160574 | JGI IMG/M metagenome (GOLD analysis project Ga0210384, IMG submission 160574) | Forest soil microbial communities from Barre Woods Harvard Forest LTER site, Petersham, Massachusetts, United States - Inc-BW-H-2-M | ecosystem: Environmental > Terrestrial > Soil >... | reverse complement strand
CAGTCCTGGATGCTGGCGCCCGAGGACGTGGCGGCCATGGTCCTGCACCTGCTGAGCTACCCCGACCGCGCCCTGCCCAGCCTGGTCGAGATGCGCCCGACCCGCCCGCCCAAGAGGTAGCTAGCCCGAAGTCCCCTCCTCCCCTTAACCTCCCTTTGGGCGAGGGTCTAGGTCTAGAAGGCGGCGGCAGAGGACTGCGGACCCTCGCCCAAAGGTCGGTAAGGGGAGCAAGGAACTTCGGGCTAGAGAGTGTGCAGCGTGTCGGCGTTGTGCAGCACGTCCGGGCCGCTGGGGGCGGGCGAGCCGGGGCTGTTCTCGAGGGTGATCCTGACCGCCTTGGTGCCGGCGGGCATGCGGTCGGAGCCGAGCTCGACGGGCGCTCCGGGCCAGGCGGCGAAGGTGCCGCCGCTGACCGGCCCCTGGTCGCCGACGAACCAGAGCTGGTAGACCTTGCCGCCGGCCGGCAGCCGCAGACCGCGCAGCGACATGGCCCAGTGCTGGTGGTCGGCGGCGACGAACAGCATGCCGCGGGCGTCCGCCTGCTCCGGGGTGGCTGCCCGCAGGTTGCAGACCTCGACCGCCGGCGAGGTCATCACCGAGAAGCTGTCGCGCAAGCTGCTGACCTGGGAGGTCAGCCGCCCCAGGCGGGCCTCGGCTTCGCCGGCGTGCCGCAGCGCCGCGTCGCGCTGCGCGGCCAGCCGGACGATGGCGTCGCGCCGCTCGCGCAGGTCGTTGAGCAGCCAGCCGCAGGTGCCGAGGAGCGCCAGGATCAGTGCCGCCGCCAGGGCGGAGAGCCATCGCGGGGCGCCGGAACGGCCGGGGACGCTCGCGGACCGCGAGTGGCTCGCGGGGGCGAAACGGTCCTGGCGGCCCGTGGCGGTGGCGGGCGCCGTGGCCGCGGCGGGCGCCGGGGCCTCCGGGGTCGCCGCCGACTCTCCAGCCTCCAGGGTCGCAGGGGCCGCCTGGGCCGCCGCGGCCGCCGGGACCGCCGCAGGCTCTGCGGCTGCCAGCGTCACCGGGGCTGCCGCGGGCGACGGGGCCGCGGCCGATTCCCGGCCCGCGAGATCCGGCTCCGCGAGCCGGGCCATCAACCGGCGCTTCACTTCGGGCGTGGGCGCGGCCGGCGCCAGGGCGAATGGCATCAGGCCAAGGACCTCGTGGTAGAGGCGCGTGAGCGTCTCCGCCTCGGCGCCGTCTCCGGATGGCGCCGGCTGGCCGGGCTCCTGGGCAGGGTACGCGGCGGGCGGCAGCGTGGCGGGCGACGCGGGCGGCGGCGGCGCGCCAGCCTCCGGCTGCAGCGCCGCGAGGGCCGCCAGCAGGGCACGATCTTCCGGTGTCAGTTCCTCAGTCACAGCAGCTGTCGGATCTCTGGACGTAGTACGTTGCGCAGCTTCTTCATGGCGAGCAGGGTGCGGGTCTTCACGGTGCCCAGCGGCAGGCCGGCCTTGGCGGCGATCTCGCTCTGGGTCAACCCCTGGTAGAAGGCCATCTCCAGGACCTGGCGCTGCTCGGCCGGCAGAGCCGCCATCTCGCGGCGCACGCGCTCGTGCCTCTCCTGGATGAATACGTTCTCGAGCGCTTCCGGGGATGTATGGGGCTCGGCCACCCCGGACGCGCCAATCGCGCCAATCGCGCCAATCGCCGCGTGGGCGATCGCCTCGTGGGTGCGCTCGACCACCTTGCGGCTGCGCAGCCGATCGATGGCGCGGCTGCGCGCGATCAGCACCAGCCAGGTGGACACCGACGAGCGGGCCGGATCGTAGCGCTCCCCGCGGTTCCAGACCTGGACGAACACCTCTTGCAGGACCTCCTCGGCATCGGCATGGTTGTCGAGGACGCGGCGGGCGAGCGCCAGCAGGGTGGGTGCGAAACGGTCGTAGAGCTCGGCCAGCGCCTCCGGCCGCCGCTCCGCGACGAGCCTCAGCAGCGCCGCATCGCTCAACGCCGCCGGGGAACCGGGCTGAGATGAGGTAGGATCCATTCCCGCTGTCTGTCGAGGCCCTTTTCGCGACAATAGCATGAAGCCCGCCGCCGTCCCGGACGCCCAGGCAGCCGGGTAGTGATGCCCTAGTGTGTTGCTGCCTCCCGGAGCAGGTCGCCAACGCTCCGCGGGCGCCGGTGCTGCGCGGTCTCTGGCGGGCCAGCTCGGGCGATCGTCACCTCCGCCAGAAAGCTCCCCCGCCGACGATCCCTTGCACAGGTGTGGAGATTCCCTGCGCCCTCCTGAAGTCGTGCACCGCGTCGTTGGAGCTCAGGACAATGTCGTAGTCGTCGACGATCACGAAGCCGCCTGGCGAGAGCTTCGGGTACAGATGGACCAAGGCGTCGCTGGTCGATTCGTAGAGATCGCCGTCGAGGCGCAGCACCGCCAGTCTCTCGATCGGTGCGGCCGGGAGTGTGTCTCGAAACCAGCCGGCAAGAAACCGTACTTGCTCGTCCAGCAAATCGTAGCGGCTGAAGTTCCTGCGCACCTCCTCCAGAGGCACGGCGAGCTCGTGAAAGTGGTGAAACGGGATCTTGGATTCCTTGGGATACGCGCCGAAGTCGTTCGGCGGCAGCCCGGCGAACGAGTCGGCGACCCAGACGATGCGGTCGGTCACCCCATGGGCCTTCAACACCCCCCGCATGAAGATCGTTGCCCCGCCGCGCCACACGCCCGTTTCGATCAGGTCCCCCGGGACGTCGTCGGCAAGCACCTGCTCGATGCACTGTTGGAGGTTGTCCAACCGTGGCAACCCGATCATGGTGTGCGCCCGTGAGGGCCAGATCCGGCCCATGTATCTGTCCTCGGGATTGGGCGGCGCCGGATCAGACTCGAGAACGGAGATCTGGCCAGTTTCCGCACTGCAGGCCATGCGTCCGGCTAGCAGGTCGAGATCGTCTTCGTAGATGAAGTTCCCGACACACTTCTTCAGCAGTTGCAGGTAGCAGTGTGCCGCTTCGCTCACGACGCTCGATTGTAGAACTGACAGGGCGGAGGCGGCCACTCTATGCCACCGGCGGTAGTCGTGCCTCAGTCCAGCTCCGTTTGGGGCCGCTGTCCTGTAGTCTGGAAGGGGGCATCCCAACCTTCGGAGGGGACGCTAGCGCAGCTCAGGGCAGGCGGGAACAGGGCGGAAGCAGCAACACACCACTACCCCACTAGCGGCGGCCGTGGGGTAGTGTCCATGTTGCCCTTTCCTCCCTTTGGGCGAGGGGTGATCGAGGCAAGGAGGAGAGGGCTTTGGTGCCTCGCCCAAAGGGAGGCAAGGGCAACCTAGGACACTTACGGCCGCGGGAAGGAGAGAGCATCCACCCATGACGGGGAGCCAGCACGACAGCGGACCGCTGCAGCCCGCGATCCGGGTCATCATGATGCCCAAGGACACCAACGCCCTGGGCACCATCTTCGGCGGCATCATCCTGTCCTACATCGACCAGGCGGGCGCCGTCGAGGCGCATCGGCACGCGCCCGGGCGCCTGGTCACCGTCGCCATGCGCGAGGTGATCTTTCACGCGCCGGTCTTCGTCGGCGACCTGGTCAGCTTCAACACCGAGACGCTGCGCCGCGGCCGCACCTCGATCACCGTCAAGGTGACCGTCGAAGCTGAGCGCGGCACCCGCGGCACCGGCCGGGTCAAGGTCACCGAGGCCGAGGTCATCTACGTGCACGTCGACGCGAACAACCAGCCCGTTCCGCTGGCCGCGCGAGAGCCGGCCCCGGGCTAGTTGACCCGGACGGCCATCGCCTGGCGCCAGTCTCGCCAGCCCCCTCTCCGATCTACGGCCGTCTGGTACCATCGCCGGCATGGCAAGCGCCCGGCGCGGCAAGCGCCTTTTCTCCTACGACGAGGCCCTCGGCACCTTTCCCGCCGTGCGCGACCTGACAGCGGCAGCGGTACGCAAGATGGAGGCCCTGGTCAACTCGCTCGCCAGCCGCGACGAGCTCGAGTCTCGCCGCCAGGAGCTCGAGGATGCCTGCGAGGAGATCGTCCGCGCCTGGGCCCAGGAGATCACCGCCGTAGGCTGCGAGGTCAAGGGCCTGTGGCTGGTCGACTGGGACAACGGCGACGGCTACTACTGCTGGCGCTTCCCCGAGGAAACCGTCTCCTTCTTCCACTCCTACGAGGAAGGCTTCGGCGGCCGCCTGCCGATCAATTAGCGCCAGCCGAGCCGCGTCGCGAGAGGCCCCGACTTGTAGTACGCTTCGTACTACAGAGGAGGTGGACCATGCCCACCAGTGTCCGGCTCGACCCCGAAACGGAACGTGCCCTCGAGCAGCTGGCTCGAAGCAGGTCGGTGTCGAAATCCGAGGTCGTGCGGCAGGCGATCGAGCTTCTGGCCTCCCAAGAGCGGCAGGTTCCCTTTAACCGCGTTGCGGACCTGCTCGGTTGTGTTCAAGGAGGTCCGCCGGACCTCTCGGAAGAGACCGGGACGCGCTTCCGTCAACTCCTGGCGGAACGGAAAAAATGATCCTTCTGGATGCCGGCCCGATGGTTGCGCTCCTCCACGCGGACGACCGGCATCACAGGCAATGCAAAGAGACCTTGCGGTCGCTCTCTGAGCCACTGGTCTCTGTCTGGCCGGTCTTCACCGAAGCTATGTACCTGCTTGGCTTCTCCTGGCGAGCCCAGGATGCGCTGTGGGAGTTCCTGGAGCGCGGGGGCGTGACGCTCCTCTCCTTGGAGCCGCGAGATCGTGCCCGGATGCGAGAGCTGATGAAGAAGTACCGAGACCTTCCCATGGATCTTGCCGACGCCGCGCTCGTCCGCGTCGCGGAGAGGGAGAGTATTCACCGGATCTTCACTCTCGACCGCCGCCACTTTGCGCTTTATCGGCCCGAAGGAGGGGTGCACTTCCAACTCTTGCCCGAGGCGTGAGCAGCGGGCGCTATGATCGTGGCGTGCTGCGGGCCATCCTGTTCGACTTCAACGGCGTGCTGGTCGACGACGAACCCATCCATCTCGAGATGTTCCAGCGCGTGCTGGCGGAGGAGGGGATCGGCCTGTCGGCCGACGACTACTACCGCCACTATCTCGGGTTCGACGACCGCGGGTGCTTCGCGGCGGTGCTCGAGGCCGCCGGCGAGACCCCGAGCGTGCCGCGTCTGATGCGCCTCATCGCCCGCAAGGCGGCCTACTACCAGGAGCGAATGCACGACGGTGGCTACCCGCTCTTCCCGGGGGCCGCCGCGCTGGTCGGCGGCGCCGCGGCGGGCGGGCTGATGCTGGGAGTGGTGAGCGGGGCGCTGCGCGAGGAGGTCGAAGGCGCCCTGCGCCAGGCTGGCCTCGCCCGGCACTTCAAGGTCCTCGTCACCGCCGACGACGTCGCCGCAGGCAAGCCGGACCCCGAAGGCTACCGGCGAGCTCTCGAAGCGCTCAACACCGTGCCGCCGCTGCCGGAGCGGCTCGTCCATCCCCACGAGGTGCTCGCGATCGAGGACAGCCAGGCCGGCCTCGCCGCCGCCTCCGGCGCCGGGCTGCTCACCCTCGGCGTCGCCCACACCTACCCCGAGAGCCTCCTCGCCGGCGCCGACGCCGTCGCCGCCAGCCTCGACGGCCTTGGCCTCGAGCGCCTGGACCGCCTGCTCGCCGACAAGAGCCGGCGCTAAAGGTCCAGGACAGCGCCGCGGCGGACCCACCGCCCGCTCCCCAGCACGCTCTACCACCTGTCCCCGACCGCCCGGGAATGCCGGCGGCCCGGTGGCAGTTGGTAGACTGTGGATGCGGGCTTGGCGTGCCCGGCGCGTGCCTACCCGGTTTGACTTTGCTTGAACCGGCCGCTATGGTGCCAATTGAAGGAGAGCTCATGGAGAACGTTCAGGCTGAATCAGCAGGTGACGCCGCCATCGGCGCCGGCGCTGCCGAAGAGCATCCGGTGACCCTTACCGCCAAGGCGGTCGAGATGGTCAAGATCACTCGCGGCCAGGAGGGGATCGATCCCTCCCATGGGCTGCGGGTGGCGGTGCGGGGCGGCGGCTGCAGCGGCTTCGAGTACGCGCTCGACTTCGAAGGCGAGGAGCGGCCGAACGACTGGGTCTACGACCAGCACGGCCTGAAGGTCTTCGTCGACGCGGTCAGCGCCCGCTATCTCGAGGGCACCACGGTGGACTACGTGCTGGGGATGAGCGGCGCCGGGTTCAAGTTCAGCAATCCGCGGGCGCAGGGCACCTGCGGCTGCGGTTCCTCGTTCACCGTCTGACCCCGCTTCCTTCCACCCGCTCCGGCGCGGCCGAGGCCTGACGGCCACCGTCCGCGCCGCCCGCGCCGCCGCCGGGCATATCTCCTGCCGCTGCTGCGTCACCTCCCGCCCCTTCCGATCATTCACCATCACTGCCCGCCGTTTCAGGTAGTGGGTCAGTTTCCCGCGGCCTCCCTTTGGGCGAGGGGCCAAAGTCATACGCCCCAGGAGCCTGGGCCCCTCGCCCAAAGGGAGGCCGAGGGAAACTGACCCACTACCCCGTTTCAGGTCGCCTCAGGTCGACGAGCGGCAAGGCGCGCACTTCCGGGGGCCCGCCGCCGGCCAGCTCGAGCCGGCTGCCGGGCGCCGCCGCGCGACGGTGGAGGATCGCCAGGCCGATCGGCCGATCGAGGGCGAGCGAGTGGACCGCCGTGCCGACGATGCCCGCCTCGCGCCCTTCGAAGAGCAGCGCGGTGCCCGGCTCAGCCACCGCCTGGCCGTCGAAGACCAGGCCGCACAGCGTCTTCTGGACGCCGCCGCGGTAATGGATGCGGGCGACCACCTCCTGGCCCAGATAGCATCCCTTGGTGAAGCTCACCGCCGCCTCCGTGGCGCCGGTCTCCTGCGGGAAGTTCGGCGGCCCGAAGTCCTGGCCGAAGCGCGGCAGGCCGGCCTCGGTCCTCACCACCTCCAACACCTCGCGGCCAACCGGGACCGGGCGCACGAGTTCCCCGCTCCCGCCGCGGCCGGACCAGGTCAGCAGCCGCTCCCGGAGCGGCTCGATCTGCGCCGCCGGCACCCAGAGGGTCAGCGCCGGCACGCCCAGCCGCTCGGTCCGCTGCACGACGATCTCGACGCCGGCCACCACGGTCCGAGCGTGAGCCCAGGGCTCCCGGGGCAGCGCGAACCCCGGCGCGATCTCCGCCGCGGCCAGCACTGCCTCGGCGCCCGGCCCGGCCAGGGTGAGCGGCAGCGCGTCGCCGAGCGGACGCATCTCGACGCGGTCGGCGATGAGGTACTTCCGCAGGTGCTCGGCGATCGCCTCCTGCCTGCCGGGCGGCAGCTCGAGCCAGAAGCGATCTTCGTGCGCGAGCACCACCACGTCGGCGAGGATGCGACCCTGGGCGCTGGTGAAGAAGCCGTAGGTCCCCTGCCCCACCGCCAGGCCTTTGACCTCGCAGGTGACGTAGGCATTGAGGAAGCGATGGCGGTCGGGGCCGATCATCTCCATTGTGTCCGCCCCGGCCGCGGGGGGCCGGGCGGCGAGGCCGCAGCCCCGCCGAATCGCCGCGTACTCCTCCGCGAGGCGTCCGGGGCGGCCGGCATCCCCGGCGCCCGCCGTGGCTCCCTGGGCGCCCGTGGCTCCCCCGGCGCTCGCGGCACCCGTGGCGGCCGCGACGGTCGGAGCCGGTGTCTTCGTCGGCGCGCTCATCGCATCTCGAGTCTAGACCATCGGCATAGAATGAGCAGCCATGAGCATCGTCGAGCCTTTCAAGCTGGACCGGCCGGGGGGCGGGGTGCTGCGCGGCGTGGTGGATCTGCCGGAGGCGCCCGGCCGTTGCCCGACGGTGGTCATCTGCCATGGCTTCAAGGGCTTCATGGAGTGGGGGTTCTTCCCCGCGGTCGCGGAGCTGCTGGCGCAGCGCGGCTTCGTCACGGTGCGCTTCAATCTCGCCGGGAGCGGCATGCAGCCCGGCGACGAGCTGGTCAGCGATCCGCGGGCCTTCAGCGCCAACACCTACAGCGCTGAAGTGGGCGACCTGCTGCGGGTGCTCGAAGCCACCGGCCACGAGATCGCGGACGACCGCGTCGACCGCGGACGCCTCGGCCTGCTCGGGCACAGCCGCGGCGGCGGCGCGGCGATTCTCGCCGCCGCGAGCCAGCCCTGGCGCGACCGGATTCGCGCCCTGGTCACCTGGGCGGCCATCTCGCACGTCGACCGCTACACGCCGGAGGAGAAGCGGGTCTGGCGGGCGACCGGCGAGCTGCCGGTGGTCAACACGCGCACCGGGCAGCAGCTGGCGCTCGGCCGCGGCCTGCTCGAGGACGTGGAGCGCCATTCCGCCGGCAGCCTGGACATCCTCGCGGCCGCCGGCCGCGTCGCCGCGCCGTGGCTGATCGTTCACGGCGGCGACGACGAGAGCGTGCCCGCCAGCGAGGCGGCCGAGCTCGCCGCGCGCGCCGCCGGCACCCACGAGCTGCTGGTGATCCCCGGCGCCGGACACACCTTCGGCGCCAAGCATCCTTTCGTGGGCCCGACGCCCCATCTCATCCAGGCGCTGAACGCCACGCAGACCTGGTTCCGGCGCCATCTGTGAAGCCGCTTCACTGTCACCGCGCAGCCTCCTGAGCGTCACGGGGATCTCGTAGCTTCGACGGTCGCCCCGTGGGTCGAGCTTGGGCTCGAGCCCGCCATGTCGCGGTGAGGGACGATCTGGCGCGTCAGGTAGTTTGAGGTGTATGATCTTGTAGTTTGATCTATCAAAGTTGACGGGGAGGGGCAAGGATGGCTACAGGGGTGGGGTGGCGACGCATCGCTGCGGCTCTGCACGGCCGCGGCGGGGTCCTCAAGCGGGCGGCGGCGTGGCTGGCGGCGGCGGCGCTGGCGGCGGGAGGCGCCGGCGGTAGACCGTTGCGGGCAGAACGGGCCCAGGCTGGCCAGGCTCCTCCCGCGGGTCCAACCTCCCTGGAGGCGCCGGCGGCGCCGGCGGAGAAACCCGAGGAGCTCACCACCATCTTCCGCCATCCAGAGGGGAGGCTGTGGGTCGCGGGCCAGATGAACTTCATCTTCCAGGGCAACCTGCCCTTCCACGCGCCCTACAGCGGACCCAACAGCCTGCAGCCGCGGGCCGAGCACCGGCTGTCGCGGGTGATCTCGCTCTACACCGGCCTGCGGCTGGGAGGCGGCGCCGAGCTGCTGGTCGACGTCGAGAGCGCCTCCGGCCGCGGCATCAGCGACGCTTTCGGCCTGGGCGGCTACACCAACCTCGACGTGGTGCGGAATCCCCAGCTCGGCGGGGCCCCTTACCTGGCGCGGGCGCTCTATCACCAGACCTTCGCGCTCGGGCCGGAGAAGGTCGCCAGCGACCGCAGCCCGGTGTCCAGCGCCACCGAGGTGCCGGCGCGGCGCCTCGACCTCTGGATCGGCAAGCTGGGGACCGTCGATTTCTTCGACCTCAACGGCCCCGGCAACGACAGCCACCTGCAGTTCCTCAACTGGACGGTGGACAACAACGGCGCCTTCGACTACGCCGCCGACACCCGCGGCTACAGCTACGGCACGGTCGCCGAGCTGCACGAGGGCCGGTTCGCCCTGCGTGCCGGCGTGATGACCATGCCGAAGGTGGCGAACGGCATCGATCTCGACCTGCGGCTCGACCGCGCCCGCGGCGAGAACCTCGAGGTGGAAGTGCGGCCGACCCTCCGCGGCCGCCAGGGCGTGGTGCGCGTGCTGGCCTACCGTAACGTCGCCGACATGGGGAGCTACCGCGAGGCGATCGACGGCTTTCTCGCCGGCCGCGACCCGGTGCCCGACATCACGAAGTACCGCCGGCAGGGCAGGACCAAGACCGGCTACGGCCTCAACTTCGAGCAGGAGGTGACCGCGGCCATCCGCGTCTTCGGCCGCTGGGGGATCAACGACGGCCACACCGAGTCGTTCGCCTACACCGAGGTGGACGGCACCGTCGAGCTGGGCGCCGACCTGCGCCTCCATGACGAGAAGCACAAGCTCGGCGTCGCCCTGGCCGACAACCGCATCTCGAACCTCCACCGCACCTACCTGGCGCTGGGCGGCCTCGGCTTCCTGCTCGGCGATGGCCGCCTCGACTGCGGCCACGAGCACATCGTCGAGGCCTACTACAACTACCGGATCTGGCGTGGCGTCTACGTCGCCGCCGACCTGCAGCACATCGGCAATCCCGGCTACAACCGCGACCGCGGCCCCGTCTGGGTCCCCGCGACCCGCCTGCACATCGACTTCTGACCCACTACCTGACCCGGCGCCGACTCGCCTTCAGGCAAAGAAGTGGCCTGATCCGTGCACGCCAGACTGGCTCTACCCGACCGCGGCGCCCGGAGAAGAGAATTGGAGCGGCGGGCCGAGTGAGATCGGCGATCCCACGGGATCCATGGCAGAGACCGCCATCAGCGCAATGGCAATGGAACCAGAAAGGAGCTCGAGCCCATGCACATGTACATCTCGGTAGTGACACTCTTCGTCGACGACGTCGATCGGACTGTCGACTTCTACACCAAGAAGCTCGGCTGGGAGAAGACCATGGACGTGCCGATGGGCGATGGGACCCGCTGGGTGACCGTGGCGCCCAAGGGCGCGCAGACCGCGTTCACCCTCTCGCTGGGCTTTCCCAACCAGCCGAAGAAGGTCGGCGGCTTCAGCGGCGTCGTCCTCGAAGTCGACGACGTCTACAAGACCGCCGAGGAGCTCGAGAAGCGAGGCGTGGAGCTCCCGGAGAAGCCGCGGACCGAGCCCTGGGGAGGCTGGGCGACGTTCAAGGACTCGGAAGGCAACATCCACGGCCTGCACTCGCCCGCCGCGGCCGGCGCCGGCAAGCAGTGAACGCGGCTAGTCGCTGCCGCCCGAACGGCTGAGGCGGAGGCGTCCTGTCACCGCCCGCCGGGCTTGCGGCGGGCTCGCAGCTCGGCGAAGAGGGCGTCGACGGGCTCGATGCCGGGGGTGGGGAAGTTGTCGGGGTTCTCCCAGAACTCGGCGAGGGCGCCGGTGCCCCAGGTCTCGTAGACGGCTACCTTGAGCATGAGCTGGAGCTTGTCGCAGGCTTTCACCAGGCGCGATTCCTGGGTCGCGCCCTCCTGGTACTCGGCGTAGAGGAGGCGGGCCCGCTCGGGCAGCGGCGCCAGGACCTCGGCCATGGCCGCGGTCTCGGCGGTTCTCTTGGCGCCTTCGGGGAAGTAGCGGCCGGCGGTGCGGGGCAGGTCTCCGACCCGCAGCTCGGCCAGGTCGTGGACCAGCGCGATCTCCACCGCCCGCGCCACGTCGAGGCCGGGGAGCCGCTCGCCCAGCGCCCAGACCATGAACAGGACGTGCCAGCTGTGCTCGGTGACGCTCTCCGGGTCGGCGACCCCGCGCAGCACGAAGCCGCTGCGCGGGATCCGGTCCAGCAACTGCAGCTCGAGGAGGAGCTCCAGCAGGCTCTCGTTGCTGCGCAAGCCTCTACCGGCCGGACGCGAAGGTGTCGAGCCAGCCCCGCGTCCAGTAGTCCGACATGGTGATGAAGATCATGAACGCGAGCCACAGGAAGCCCGACACCACCGTGAGCTTGGTCAGCTTCGAGCTGTGGCGGACGTGCATGAAGAAGAGCACGACCGCCGTCGCCTTGAAGACCGCGATGCTCAGGGCCACGATGTCGTTGAGCGGACCGAGGTCGAACTTCGCCACCACGTAGGTGATCAGGGTCATGACCAGGAGGAAGGCGCAGGTCAGGAAATACGGCTTCCGCGAGGGGGTGTGCGCCGCGCTTGCGTGTTCGGCCATCGTCGAGCTCATCTCGTTGCCTCGTGCTAATGCGCCCCGATCAGGTACAGCAGCGGGAACAGGAAGATCCAGACGATGTCCACGAAGTGCCAGTACAGGCCGATGCACTCGAGCGGGTTGTGCCACTCGGAGGTGTAGCGCCCCTGCCAGGAGGGCAGCAGCAGGTAGCTGAGCAGGCCGACGCCGACGATCATGTGCAGCGCGTGCAGCCCGGTCATGGCGAAATAGAGCGAGAAGAAGACCTGGGCCTGCTCCGGGTGGCAGGGCTCGCCGGGCGGGCAGACGTAGTGGAAGTGCGGGCCGGGCACCAGGTGATGATCGAACTTCTCCTTGTACTCGATGGTCTTGATGCCGAGGAAGGTGAGGCCGAACGCCATGGTGATCAGCAGGAACAGCACGATCAGCTTGCGGCGGTTGATCTGCGCCGACCAGATGGCCAGCGCCATGGTCAAGCTGCTGCAGATCAGCACCGCCGTGTTGGTGCCTCCCCAGACCACGTTCAGGTCCCGGCTGGCCTGCGCGAAGACGCCGTGGAAGCGCTGGCGGTAGACCACGTAGGTGGTGAACAGCCCGCCGAAGAACAGGATCTCGGTGCAGAGGAACACCCACATGCCGAACGTCGACGCCTCGCGCTGCTGGTCGAGATCGTCGAAGTGGTGCTGGAGCCGGGCGTGGCCGTGGCTGCTGGCGCTGACGCTGCCGCTATGCAATGTGAGCCTCCTGCTTGCCGACGACGCGGGCGTCCGGCGCGTACTCGTAGGCCTCCTCGTCGACCACCACCGGGTAGTCGAAGTTGAAGGTGGGAGGCGGCGAGGTGGTCGCCCATTCCAGCCCCTTCGCGCCCCACGGGTTGGCCCCCGCCTGCTTGCCGTAGAACAGCGAGTAGAGGAAGTAGCAGAGCGGCAGCAGGTAGCCGACGCCCAGGACCGAGGCGCCGGCGGTCGAGAGCACGTTCCACACCTGGAACTCGGGCGGGTACTCCCAGTAGCGGCGCGGCATGCCGAGGTAGCCGAGGATGAACTGCGGGAAGAAGGTCAGGTTGAAGCCGA
>Ga0210384_10006265_pt1 | contig 12723 bp, 8 predicted proteins | sample IncBWH2MmetaG_FD_160574 | JGI IMG/M metagenome (GOLD analysis project Ga0210384, IMG submission 160574) | Forest soil microbial communities from Barre Woods Harvard Forest LTER site, Petersham, Massachusetts, United States - Inc-BW-H-2-M | ecosystem: Environmental > Terrestrial > Soil >... | reverse complement strand
CGTGGACGTGGTCCGCGATCTCGAGTTCTGGGGTGCCGAGTTCGTCCGCTCGCCCGACGGTGCGCTCGACCTCAAACAGTTTCCCAGCCACTCCCGTCCGCGCGCCGTCCACCACTACGACTTCACTGGCAATATGATGACCAAGGTGCTGTCGAAGAAGTTGCGTGCGGACGCCCGCATCGACAAGCACTCAATCACCGCCATCATCGATCTCATCAAACGCGATGGCCGCGTCGTCGGTGCTTGGGGCGTCGACTACCAGAATGGCGCCCTCGCCATTTATTGCGCGCGGCAGACCATCCTCTGTACCGGCGGTGGTAGCGGGCTGTTCTACGTCAACGACAACCCGCCTCAGGTGACTGGCGACGGCTATGTGCTGGGTTTCCGCGCCGGCGTGCCCTTGCTCGGCATCGAGATGATCGACTTCCAGGCGATGTGTTGCTCGCCGCGCGAACTGTTTGGTTTTGCGCCGCACCCGACCGGCTTCATCAATGCCGGCGCGGTGTTCCGCAATCAAGAGGGCGAGGAGTTCCTCAAACGCTATTTCCCCGATACGGCGGAAGCATCGACTCGCTCTGAGGTCATCCTCGCCATGGCCCGGGAAATCCATGCCGGGCGCGCGACGCCAACCGGCGGGATTTTCATGGATGCCACCAAGACTTCGCTCGAAGTCATCCAGAAGATGATCCCGCATGTCTACAAGACCTGTCTGTACCACGGCATAGACATCACCAAGGTGCCGCTGGAGGTGGCCCCGGGCAGCCACACCTGGCTCGGCGGCCTCAAGATTGATGTCGATGGCAAGACTCCGGTCGAGGGTCTGTTCGCGGCGGGCGAGACCGCTGGCGGCATTCACGGTGGCAACCGCATCGGTGGTTCAGCGTTGTCGAGTTCGCTGGTCTTCGGTCGCCGTGCCGGCCGGCGGGCGGCGGTGCTCGTGAAGGAGGACGGGACCGACTTGCCAGCGCCAGCAGACGATGCTATTCCGAAAGCGGAACGCGCGTGGCTTGCCAGCCTGATGCACCGCGACGAAGGTCCCCTCCAGTCCGACGTGCGCACGTCCTGCCGCATGCTGGCGCACACGAAACTGGGCCCTATCCGCGACGAAAAGACGCTCGAGGAGGCGCTCGCGGAGTATGAGCGTATCGAGCACGAGGACCTGCCGGTGATGCGCCTCGACGACAAGGCGCGGGCGTCCGACAAGGCGCGCGGCCAGGAACTCGAAAGCGCACTCGCTGTCCGCAATCTCGCCTTGCTCGGACGCATCCTCGCGACCGCCGCGCTCCGCCGCACCGAAAGCCGCGGCGCGCACTTCCGGCTAGACCATCCGGAGGCCGACGATGCCCACTGGCGCGTGGTCACGCGTCTGGAATCGGGTGCCAACCGCGCACTGGAGTTCCACGCCGACCCGGTGAAGAGGCCGGCCGATGCTCACCACCGCAAACACCCGATGGACGCTTGACAGCGGCGGTCGGATGCCCGTGGCCTCACTCCTTCAAAACGCATCCAATGTGCAATTTTTGTGCAAATCGCCCCTTTATGTTCAACAACTTCCAGCATACCTTCTTGCAACCCCTTTCCTTTGATATCGATACGCATTTACCCGGAGGTGGGAGGCATGAATAGTTTAATGAGCTATCCGCGCGAACGAGGGTGGGCTTCGGCGATTTTCCTTTTCGCCAGTCACAGGCCACGAGTCACCAATCACCCGCCCTTCGCTGGGTTTGTTGAGCCGCCGGACCGTGCGAGAATGATTCCATGACAAAACTCATCACAAAACTATCCATCACGGCGGCAACTCTACTCACAGCGGGTTTCCTGCTGCTCGGCAATATCAAGGCCCAGCAGACTCCTGCAGCGAATCCTCAGGCTCCGGCGGCAAAACCCCAGGCAGCCCCTGGCGCCAAAACTTCCCAGACTCCGGCTGCGACGGCCAAGGCGGGACAGGGAACTGCCGTGAAAAAACCGGCCGTCCTGACCCTGAAAACCCCGAAAGAAAAGGCCAGCTACGCCATTGGTGTGAATATCGGCCGAGGCTTGCACAGAGACGCCGTGGACGTTGATCCGGCCATCCTGGCGCGCGGTTTGCGGGACGGCTTGGGCGGCGCGAAAACCCTCTTGACCGACGAGGAAATGAAGGGCGCGATGGTGGTGCTGCAAACCGAGTTGCGCAAGAAGCAGGAAATGAGAAGCAGGGAACAGCAAGTGAGAAGCAAGGAACAGGAAGCGCAAATGTTGCAGATGGGCGAGGCCAACAAGAAAGAAGGCGAAGCGTTTCTAGCCGCCAACAAAGCCAAAGACGATGTCGTCAGTCTTCCGAGCGGCTTGCAGTACAAGATTCTGAAAGAAGGTGACGGCCCGAAGCCCACGCCCACCGACTCCGTGGTCTGCAACTACCGCGGCACTCTCCTAAACAACACCGAGTTTGACAGCTCGTACAAGCGCGGGCAGCCCGCGACTTTCAACGTTGGCCAGGTGATCCACGGTTGGACCGAAGCCCTGCAACTCATGCCCGTGGGCTCGAAGTGGCAGCTTTTCATTCCGGCGGAGCTGGCCTACGGGCAGCAGGGCGCCGGGCCGGACATCGGGCCGAACGCCACGCTGATTTTTGAGGTGGAGCTGCTGTCGATCCAGGGCAAGTAAGGCAGCGGGCCGATGAAGAAAAACTATCTGGAAGCTGCCATCGAAATTGCTCAGGAAGCCGGAAAAATTCTCCGCGAAGAATTCGACCGGCCGCCGGAGATTGCCTACAAAGGCGAAGCCGATCTGGTGACCCAGGCGGACAAGCGCTCGGAGCAGCTGATCGTCGAGCGGCTGACAAAATATTTTCCGGATCACGGCATCGTCGCCGAAGAGGGCACCGGCCGCGAAGGCACTTCGGACTTTCGCTGGCACGTCGATCCGCTGGACGGGACCACCAATTTCGCGCACGGCTACCCGTGCTTCTGCGTTTCCCTGGGACTCGCCCAAGGAGACGCGCTGCTCGCGGGCGTGGTCTTCAATCCTTTCTACAACGAGCTTTTCGCCGCGGCGCGCGGCGAAGGAGCGACGCTGAACGGCAAGGCGATTCACGTTTCCAAAGCGGCGACGCTGGCCACCAGTTTGCTTTGCACCGGCTTTCCGACGCACAAGCGCGCCGGGAGTCCCAACATTCACTATTATTGGGATTTTACGTTGCGCTCGCACGGTGTCCGCCGCGACGGCTCCGCCGCGCTCGATCTGGCTTGCGTGGCCGCCGGCCGCTTCGAGGGTTTTTGGGAATTTGGCTTGAACAAGTGGGACGTTGCGGCGGGCGCGCTCCTCGTCGAAGAAGCCGGCGGGAAAGTCAGCGATTTTTCCGGCGCTCCGTACCAACTTGGCGGGCCCATGATTCTGGCCACCAACGGCCTGGTCCACGAGGAAGTACGCGGCATCGCGCTGGAAATCTCCAAGCGCGATCCCACCGCTCCGCTACGGCGCTGATTTCCGGCTAGGGCGCGCGGGTCGAAAGGACGTTGGCGCTTTGGATATGCAGTACCTTTGGCCTATGGTCCGCGGCGGATTCGGGCGACACGATGAGAGGAGTGGACATTTGTCGTTGGGCGTTCCGATAGGGAGGCCATCGTGTTGCGAAAACTGAGTTTTCTGGGGGCGCTGGTCTGCGCGGCGATTTTGAGCGCGCCGGCGCGTGCGCAGGAACAGCAGCCATCTTTGGCCGACGCGGCGCGGCAAGCGCGCAAGGACAAGGACGACAAGGCTAAAGACAAGAGCGCGGCAAAGCCCAAGACGGTCTACACGGAAGACACGCTCGGAGGCTCCAAGAGCGGCAGCAGCGAGCTTGGCCTGGGTGGTTTGCCGACGCTGAAGACCACGAGTGATTCCGGCGCAGGGGCCGCGGCATCCTCCGGCGCTGCTGCTTCCGGTGGCAACCTTAGTTCCAGCTCGATGATTCCCGGAGCCAGCGGAAACAGCGATCCGGTCGCCGCGGCGTACGAGGGGATTGACAAAGCCGAGGCAGCGCTGAACCGGCTGGACCCGATGGACCGGGCCACATTGGCAAAGACGGCTCTGGATGGCAATGACGTGGATTTTCCCGGGCGGCGCGCCTGGGAAGAAAAGCTCTTCGCCAACAAACAAGTTTATGTTTCTCGTTCGCGGATACTGTTGCAGCAGATGCAAGGGCTAATGAGCAGCGCGACCTCCGGAGCTGCGCAGCCAGACTTGATGAGCCGCGCGCAAGCGCTGCAGCAAGCCGCGACGCAAGTCGAGTCGGCCTTCCAGGCGGTCATTACCGAAGGCCAGAACCTGGCGAAGCAAGCCAAATCACATTAATTTGAGTTTCCGCTGATTCAGGTTCCCCCATCTCACGGTACGGCAGCGAGCGGCCGGAAATCATAACGAGGAAAACTCCACCGCTGCGCGCCCCTAGCGCTCCGCATATTTTCTCCGCGTTTCCAGTTTTTCGCTTACGAAATGCTCCAACCGGGCTTATAACTTCCTTATGCTCCGCGTTCTAGCATTTCATTGCAACGGCTGAGCGATCTGCGCCTACCGAAGACGCTCGAAATTCCACGGACAATTACGTTGCGAGGCTGGATCAAGGAAGAGAGATGTTTGTGTTCACACGGCATCGAATGGTCTGCTGCTGTTGGCAGCGGTGATTGGGCGGATCACCCAGAAGTGCGAGCCGTGTCACGGTGGCGTGGCGAGGCGAAATGTGACGTGAGTGCTTCGACGGCACGCTGTTGGGTTCAACTTGGAGGAAATATGAGGGCGTTCGTACGGAATAAAAGACTCATTTGCCATCTATTGCTGGCACTGCTTTGCGTGGGTGCGGCTCCGGGACGTTTGTTTGCCGATGACGATGATAAGAATCATGGCGAGAATCCACCGAAAGCAACGGCGGTGAAGATCGATCCAGGAACCGCTCCCGAGAGTGAGCAAACGCCGGCTGGCAGCGAGCCACCGAGCACTAGTCAGGAACCACAGCGGCGCGCCAAGCCTGCAGCGCTAGATGGGATTTTTCCTGGAACCGACTACCTAGGTCCGACTCCCCTGATCGGAGTTCCGGACACGGATCCTGTTTATCCGCTGACGAAGGCGATCTGGGCCATCGCGCCCGCTCTGAAAGACGCCAGAATCAAGGTCTACGGCTGGGTAAACCCGGGCATTAGCGTCAGCACATCCAACAAGTCCAATATTCCGGAGTCTTACGCCATCGTTCCCAATCGGGTCGAACTCGACCAGGGTGTCATACGCATCGAGCGACTGCCGGACACCGTGCAAACCGACCATGTGGATTGGGGTTTTCGCCTCACGCCGATGTACGGAATCGACTACCGCTGGACCACCTCGCAGGGGTGGTTCAGCGGCCAGCTTCTTAAGCACAACTATATGTACGGGTTTGATCCGGTTGAGGCGTACGCCTTGCTGTATATCCCTCACGTCGCGAAGGGCATGGTCATCAAGGCGGGACGGTATATATCGCCGCCGGACATCGAGGCACAGTTAGCGCCGGACAACTACTTGTTCACGCACTCACTGATGTTTACCGTAGATTGCTACACGCAGACGGGCATCAATGCGGACATAAAACTGAATGATCAGTGGTCGGTTATGGCTGGCATTCACGCGGGTGACGACATTGCTCCGTGGAACGCCGCGGCACACCCGACGGGGATGCTCATGGTCCGCTGGGTAACGAAGAGCAACAATGATTCGATTTTCGGGGGCATCGATTCGATCAACAACGGCAAGTTCAAAGCCGGGCACGATAATTTGCAGCAATTCAATGTCACCTGGACGCATCGGTTCAACGAAGCGGGCACATTTCTGACGACGACTGAGGCTTATTATATTTATCAGTCCCACGCGTTGGTTGGTGGAACCGTGAATAACGGACCGCCGCACGCGTGGTTTGCAGGTGTAGGTGCAGGCTCTCCCATCGCGGGGAACGCCCCAGCGATAGGACTGGTTAACTACACCGAGTGGAAGTTTTCGAAGAAAGACTTCCTCTCAATTCGCCCGTTGGACATTCTGGTCGACAAGAAAGGAGAACGGACAGGCTTTGCAACCACCTACGAGAGTTGGACCGTGGGAGTCACCCACCGGTTCAACGAATTGCTCTCCGTTCGTCCCGAAGTCCGGTATGAGTACGCATTTAGTGCACGGCCGTGGGATAACGGCACACGGAGCGGCCAACTCATGTTTGCCGTCGACGCGATCGCAAGGTTTTGACTTCGCGGTGATCGAGGGTTGGAGCTAATCTCTCGAAAGGCTTGGTGCGCCCCTACTTTCAGAACTCCAGGCGCAACTGAAACGCGATCATGCGGGGAGTGCTATCGCCGCCCAAACCGACGCCGAGTAAGCCGGTCGGCGGAGAAGTCGCGTAAGTAAGCGCACCAAACCCGGTCTGGGTGGACGGCTTGCCTGGAATACCGGCCAACACCATGCTCGGAAGGCCGAAATTCGGATGGTTGAAGACGTTGAAGAACTGGGCGTCAAACCTGAGCTTGCATTGCTCGGTTAAGGGGAACCATTTCGAGACGTAGAAGTCACTCCACGTGAAATTGGGACCGCGCAGCGCGTTACGTCCGAGGTTCCCGAATTGACAGTTCTTGGGGCTGTTGCCACCGAGGCACGCCCCGGTGCTGGGGTCCACGGTAGAGACAAAGGCATCGGGATTGAGCCACTGAACCGTGCCCGGTTGTGTGACACCTGGAATGGCATTGTGTTCGTAGAGGGGAACGCCGGGAATGACGCTTGCGAATTGGGGTCCACTGCCGTTCACGATGCCATTTCCATTTGCTGAATAGGGCGTGCTGAGGACGGAAAAGGGAATCCCGCTGTGCCAAAAGACGGTTCCCGACACCTGCCAGCCGTTTAGCGCGTAGCCTAGAGCCCGATTTCGCACCTTCAGCGGCAATTGATAGACATACTGAGCGGTAAGATTGTGACGGATGTCGTAGTCGCAGGGACCGTAGTCGCGTGCCAGGTCTCCCGGGAGTGGGGAGAGGATTCCGCCCGCCGAGAATTGCAGGAATCCGCCGTTTGAGACGGTGTCCATGCAACGGCTCCAGGTGTAATTCAGTTGCCCCATTAGGCCATTACCAAAACGTTTCATCGCGGTCATTTGCAGCCCACTGTAATGACTGTTTGCGCCGGTGGAAAATTGTGTGACTGCTCCGAATCGGGGATCAGGAGACTGCGCATAAGGGAACGGGGCGAAGCACCCTGGGCAAACGGTTTGATAACCATTTACTTGGGTCAGGTATGGCTGGTTTACCGCGCGAGTGCCGACGTATTGCGCCTGGAGGCTTCCCGTAGTGCCCAACTGATGTTCCAAACCCAGACTCCACTCCGTGAAGTAGGGGGCGTGAAGCTTTCCGTCAGGTATCGCCGTGATTGCGACTGGAAGAAGACAAGTTGTGGGATTCGCTTGTGCGGATGCGCAGGAAAGCTGGCCCTGTGTAAACCCTGAACTAAACGCCTGATTGGCGGCCACGGTGGCGTCAACCGCACTGTTAGAAACTCCCGGCGCAATGGTTGTGCCACCAACGGTTCCAAGAAGTCCGCCCTGGAACGTCTTGACGTAGGGTGGATTGACGCCGACCACATCGGCGACCGTGCCAGGCAATATGTCGCTGAAAACCCCGAATCCGGCACGTAGCACGGTCTTGGGTTCAAACTGCCAGGCAATCGCGGTTCTGGGTTGCAGGATTGCGAGGGGCGTCGAGGAAAACACGTTACCGAGACCGGTTTGAACGGCGGCGTTCAAAGGCTGATTCACATCATGCGAGACGGAATCGAAAGAGCCGTTCAGACGAGCGATATGCTGATGCGGATTGAATGGATTGGAATTCCATGTATCTCGTATTCCGAAAGTCCAGGTCAGCTTCCTGGTCACCTTCCAAGTGTCTTGTGCGTAGAGATCGAGGTTTAGGAAGTTGAAGGGTTCGTTCGCTGAGGTAGGGAAAGTCTCTGTCGCCGTAGACGCGACTCCGTAGATGTATTGCGGCAGGGTGCTGTAAGTCACCGTTGGGACCGTTCCCTGCCCGAAGTCGTAGTCATTCAGGCGAAGAATCCGAGTGTTGGTTCCAAACCGGAGTTCGTGGGCGCCATGGCTCCAAGCCAGGTTGTCGTTGATGAAGAGCCGGGAGGCGCGTCTTCCCTGGACCCAGGTGTTGTCAAGCCCCCCGAGCCGCGTGAAAGGGGCATTTGCACCGCTGCCTTGCAAAACGATGGGAAACGCGGAAAGAGTCTTCTGAAAATCCGCAGGCCCGAACAGGCTCTGGTACCACGAAAATGCCGGGTTGAAGTAATTCACCAGATTCTGCGAAAAGACATGGGTATATCCGGCTGCCAAGGAGTATAGCGGTTGCGGGGAAACCGCGTCGAACACGGAATTGATGGGATCGGTGAAGGCAGCTTGCACACCGGTATCGGCCTGAAAGCGAAACCAGATGGTGTTCTTCTCATTGATGTTGTAATCGATTCGAACGGTTTGTACTTGCTCATGATCATCGCTCGAATGCGAGATGCTTTGGCGATTGGCGCAGCCGTTCCCATCATTCGCCACGGCGGGCGCAACTCCTCCCACATCGAACGGACAGCCAAGTACTGTGAGCGGTGCTCCGCCAGCATTTCCGTAGAGTGAGAACATCTTCTGATAGAAGGGCACCAATTGCGGCGCGGGCTGATAGCTCGACCCCGTGACAGAATCGGTCCCGCCCAAGGGCAGTTGCTGCAAAACGTAATTCTGAAATGCGGGAGTTGGAACGGTCGCCGCGGTGACAATGGGTAGCGCAATTCGAACCCACTCGCTATCGAAGAAGAAAAACAGCTTGTCGTGGACAATTGGGCCGCCAACACTACCCCCGAAGTGATTCACAGTCGAGCGCGGCTTGTGATTTCCCGGGGTGGCATTCGTGAAATAGTTGGCCGCGTTGAACTTCGAGCCGTTCCACAGTTCGTAGAGGTTCCCGTGAAACTGGTTCGCACCTGACTTTGTGACGTAGTTGACCTGGGACGCCCCATAGCGTCCTTCATCGACGGCATAGGAAAGCGTATTGACCGTCACTTCGGATATGGAATTGAGTCCGAGGACGAGGTTGGTGGAGAGCCCGCTGTTCAGATTGGTTAGCGGGTCATTCGTTTCCAAGCCATCGACGATGTAGCCGTTGGAGAGAGCGGGCAGGCCATTGAACTCCACGTTGCCGAAGCCATTCGTGCCGCCAACAAAATCATTGCTACTGCCTGCGGTATTGACGAGTGCGCCCGCAGCGAACTGAAGAGGGTAAGTTAAATCACCGCCTGGATTGGGAAGGTTCTCCAGCGCCGGCGCATTCAGATTCGTGGATGTGTTCGGATTCTCTGGGTTGATGAGAGGAGCTGTGCCACTTACCTCAACGGTTTGATTTGATTGAGCTACCTTTAGTGTGAAGTTGACCGTCTGCTTTTGTCCCAGGCCCGAAAACACGTGGTCATTTTGCTGCGGATCGAAGCCTTCGGCTGCCACCCTGACCGAATACGAACCAGGTTTTAGTTGTGGAAAAGTGAACCAGCCTTCGTTGTTGGCCTTTGCGCTGCGTTGCAAACCGATCTCGTGATTTGTGACGGTGACCGCCGCGCCCGGAATGGCCGCGTGGGTGGCATCGGTCACCTGGCCAACGATGGCACTGGTGGTCTCGCCCTGCGCCAGGGTTTTCAGCGGAAACAGAACGACGGAAACGACGGCAAAGGCTAGTCCGTAGATTGCGATTCGTGCCATGGTCTTTGTCCCGATTCCTGGTCGGAGATCCAGCGTGTTGGAAAAACCAGATTTTTCTGATATCTGCCGCACTTACCGGCCCGCTGAATGATATTAACCATAGTTAAGCAGGAAAGTAAAGGCAGATAAATATAGGAGTACCGAGTAGAGGCGAGCCTTGTGAGGATTGCCTCTGCGCAAACTTTTCCTCTACAGACAGCTATTGGCGGCGTTTCGGCGCTCGACTCTTAAATCTTGGCGAGATGGGGTGCAGGCCTTCGAAGCTCCCCTCGAAACTCGGGGCAAGCAGGGTAAACGATGCTGGGCCCTCTACTTTTTTTGATCGCAGTGTGGAAAACTGGGGCGATGAAACCGGGCAAGATCGTTCCCAAGCATGGGTCACGCAAGAAGAGCGGGTGGGGGAAGGCGAACGCGGCTAGCTTTGCCAGGCTTGCGGCTGCGTTGGCGGAGATTGGGAGGGGTTTTTACGGGCGTGGGTGGGTGTTGGGGACGAGCGGGAATTTCAGTGCAGTGGTTTCGCGCGAGCCGCTGCGGTTGGCGATTACTTCGACTGGTTTGGACAAAGGCGAACTGAAAGCCGGGCACTTTTTGGAAATGGACGATGCAGGCGGCGTGGTCCGCGGGGATGGGCGGCCGTCGGCCGAGGCGCTGCTGCATGTGGCCGTGGTGCGCTGCCTGAATGCGGGCGCGGTGTTGCACACGCACTCGGTTTGGAGCACCGTGCTTTCGGGATCGCACGCCGCGCAGGGAGGCATCGGTCTGGAAGGATTCGAGATGCTGAAGGGGCTGGAAGGTGTTCGCACGCATAAGCATCGCGAGTGGCTGCCGATTTTGGAGAATTCGCAGGACATGGTGGAGTTGGCGCGACGTGTTGCGGCTATGTTGGGCGAAAATGCCGGCGTTCATGGGTTTCTTCTGCGCGGGCACGGGCTTTATACTTGGGGGGCGAGCCTGCAGGAAGCGAAGAGGCATGTGGAGATTTTGGAGTTTTTGATGGAAGTGTTGGTGCGGTCGGGGGCGGCGACGCGCGCAGTTTAGCAAGAGATTGCGACCTTGACCGCCGCAATTGAGGCAGGGAGAACTGGTCATGGCTGTGCTGCAAATTCCTGACGAACATCGGACGCTGTACGAACACAACGAGATACGGGATTACCTGGCGGGGATCGGGATTGAATACGAACGCTGGGAGCTCGCGGAGGATCTGCCGGAGGATGCGTCGGCGGAGCGGATTCTGAGCGCCTATGGGCCTCAGATCGAACAGCTCAAGAAAAAAGGCGGATACGTTACCGCGGATGTGATCGACGTTACCGCGGATACGCCGGGGCTGGATGCGATGCTGGCGAGATTTAACATCGAGCATCGACACGATGAGGATGAGGTACGGTACATCATCGCGGGGCGGGGGCTGTTTCACATCCACCCGAAGAATAGCCCCGTTGTCGCGATCGAAGTGGAAGCCGGGGATTTGATTCGTGTGCCGTGCGGCACGCTGCACTGGTTTGATCTTTGCGGAGAAAGGCGAATCCGGGCGATTCGCTTGTTTCAGGATGTTTCCGGGTGGACACCGCACTACACCAGCAGCGGCATAGATCGAAACTACGAGCCGGTTTGCTGGGGTCCCCGGTACATTCCGCCGCAGGCGGTTACGAAATAACGCGCGTGTCCGTTTTCGACAACCCTCAGGTTCGCGTGATTCTGCTCGATATTGAAGGCACCACTACTCCCATCGACTTCGTCTACAAGACACTCTTTCCTTATGCCAGCCGGAAGCTGGAGTCTTTTCTCAGCGAACATTCGCGAGATCCGGAGATTCGATCGCTGGTCGATGATCTGCATGCGCAACAACAGATTGATGAGCGCCAAGGCCTCGAACCGCCCGCGTGGGTAAATGAGCCGGAGGGCGAACGCCTACTTTCGGCAGAGGAGTATTCGCTATGGTTGACGGCCGCGGACAGCAAATGCACAGCACTGAAATCCCTTCAGGGCCGGATTTGGCAGGAGGGATTCGGCAACGGCGAATTGCGCGGCGAAGTGTATGCCGATGTGCCGGTAGCGTTCGAGCGCTGGCGCCGGCAAGGCCGAGAGATCGCTATCTATTCTTCGGGTAGCGTGCTGGCGCAGCAGCTGCTTTTTCGAACGGTGATTTCGGGCGATCTCACTTTGCTGATTGTGGGTTTCTTTGATACCGGCGTGGGGATCAAGAGCGACGCAGGAAGCTACAAAAAGATCGCCGCGTCGTTAGGGCACGAGACGCGCGAAGTTCTGTTCGTTTCCGATGCCGCGAAGGAGGTGGTAGCAGCGCAGGCAGGGGGGATGCACGCGGTTCTGTGCGACCGCGAGGCGCGCGGATCTTCGTCATCCGTCGAAGGAGCAGCAATTCACAGCTTCGACGAAATCTTTCCGGAGTAGCTGCCCGAGGCCGACGAGCCGTCCCTCGCAATATTCGTTTTTTCGTTTCAACTGATTTGAAATCTTGCATTTAGGCGACTAGAAACCTTACACAAGCCCACCAAATACTTCCGAAAATCCTTACGAGTTTCTTAGGCCCCGGGCCGTAGTGTCCCGACACGAAGTTCACTTGGAACTACGAGTGAACGCCGAGCATTGTTCACCGATTGATTCCGGGAAAGCAAGATTGAGGGAAGGGAGCTATCTCACATGCGGGTTCCTCGGGTGGCTTTTTTGTTGGTTATTCTCGTCTGCACTCCAATTGTTGCCAGCGCGCAGTCTACGTTTGGCGGGATTGTCGGCGTTGTGAAAGATCCGGGCCAGGGGGTGGTGGCCGGCGCACAAGTTACGCTCACTAACGTCGACGATCGCGTCCAGCGCAGCGGCAGCACAGACACGAACGGGGCGTTCGAGTTTGTCAACGTGAAAGCGGGACGCTACGAACTGCTGGTTCGCGCGGCGGGCTTTGCGGATTTGAAGATGACGTCGTTGCAGTTGGATCCGCGGCAGACTTTACGGGCGGACGT
>Ga0210384_10006264_pt1 | contig 12723 bp, 14 predicted proteins | sample IncBWH2MmetaG_FD_160574 | JGI IMG/M metagenome (GOLD analysis project Ga0210384, IMG submission 160574) | Forest soil microbial communities from Barre Woods Harvard Forest LTER site, Petersham, Massachusetts, United States - Inc-BW-H-2-M | ecosystem: Environmental > Terrestrial > Soil >... | reverse complement strand
GATTCATCAGCACCCCCGAACGCGGTCGCTGGCCCTCTGGTCGAATCGCAGCTTCATTGGATCATCGCACTCGCGCTTTCGGCGACGAATTTCTTGGCGTGCTGCAATTCTGGACGATCCGAATTTGTGCCCTGATCGCAATTATCGAGCAGCTGTTTGTAATAAGTGGCCGCCAGGGCTTCTTGATTGGTAAGCTCCGCAGAGCGGCCTGCCCCGTACAGTCCATTAAAGCGGTTAGGATCAGACTTCAACGAGAGGCGGTATTGTTCCAGAGCCTCGGCGGGGCGGTTTAGTTCGAGCAACATGTCCGCGTACATTTCCCGTGCCGGTAGCTCTACCTCGCCTTTACCCACTTGGTCTTGGAACTGGATTACCGGTTTTATCAGTTCGAACGCCGCAGCACTGTCTTTTTCGGCAAAGGCAAGCCAGGCCTGTGCCTCATTCTTATTTGTATCTACGGGTGGGACTGGCGAGTCGGGCTGGTTCTTCTTGTCGGCCTCAATTGCTCCATCTAAGCCATGAACCGCAACCCGGGCTACGGCGACATCACCCAAGTGGCCTGCGCCAACCGCCTGTACCCAATAGGTAATTGCCTGAACTCGAGGCTCTGCACCGGCAATCGGCTGCAGTGATTCCGCCGCCTTCCAATCTTTCGTTTCTAATGTAAGCAGTGCGGGAAAATGAGCTTGCACGTAGAAATAATACGGTTCCAGGCCTCTGGTGAAGCCCTCGTTTCTCACGGCAACAGCTTCCGCTTCGATTGCTCGGGCCTTCTCGTGCTGACCAGTCTGCAAGTAGGCATATTCCAGAAAATCCATCGGATGAAGGCGCGCTTCGGTTCCCGAAGGGCTGTGCTCAGCGGCAGCAACAGAGGCAAGATTGGCAGCGATATCGTCGCGCCACAGACCGAGCCGCGCGAAAATGTGCGATGGCATGTGAAGTGCGTGCGGAGATGACGGAGCAATCTTCGCGTACCGCCTGGCGGCCGGCAGCCCTTCCTGCGCCATCTTGGGATTATCGCAAGCATGTATCAGATAGTGCGCTACGCCAGGATGCTCGGGATCGTTTCTAAACACGCCATTCAGAAGTCCCACTGCTTTTTTCCTGTACTGCAAAGATGTGTCATTCAGGGGCTCCGCTGCCAGCAACGAAAGCGCGTACAAGACCGTCCCTTCCTCATCGGAGGGATAGTCCTCGTGAAGCCGCTCCATTCTCTTTGAGTAAGCCTCAGCTCTCTCGCCTGCGCTTTGCTTACCCGGTTTGTAGAATATTTCCATTGCCTCGACATAATCTTGCTCACGGCGACTCGTCTTTGCGCCCGCTTGTGCCTTCTCCACGAACTGCCTGCCTTCAGCTAAATCTTTCTCCGAAGGGACGTTCCAGAGCTGGTGGTACAACGACATCGCTTCTCCCCAGTGAGCGATAGAACAGTTTGGATCGTGCTGCAATGCCTTCTCAAAATGTCGCATGGCGTTGTCGTACTCAAACGAATGCAGTGACGCCACGCCAGTCTCCACTTCCGACTGCGCCTGCGATGAACAGGATGTTGGAAACGAGATCTTGCCAAGCTTCACAGAGGGCGTTGCACGCGGTTCGTGTTCATGATGTTGCGCGAACCCAACAATAGAGGAGACAAAGATGAATATCAGACAGAGAAATCTTCGTGTACAAGAATTTGTCATTATCTTCAAGATCACGGTGATACGATGCGAGAAGATTCCGTGTTAGATGCCTGCGATCAGCTCGCGGCTAAATTGAGCTGGTTGTAGGACCCGTTCGAACTTCCTTTTCGAACCAGCGTTGAGACTGGCTCAGCTTAGATAGAGCGCTTACCTGGGGTGTGAGGTGTCAGCAGTTTCAACTTTGCCCGTTCCGACTCAACACCTATCCCGTAAGAGCACGTCACTCCTGCACAAGCTGCTGGCGATAAGTTCTCTGATTTCGAGACCGAATCCTGAAGATCGCCGCGAGCCATCAGAATTACCCGCCCAATCTATGACGCGTCTTTGAACAATCGTGCGAGACCATCGATGTCCGCAGCACTCGCGTCGCCGATTACGAAATAGCGCAGCCCGCCCTGACTCCATGTTTCCACGTTGAACGACACGTCCTTCGGCGCGAAAGAATTCCCGTCCAACCTGCCTGGCAATCTCAAAGACCGTTCCTGGAACACGAACACAGAAATGTGGTGCTTCCGCACATCGTAGATCAGATGCGCACCCGGCGCTTGATCAAGATAGGTCATCCGGCCTCCAAGCAGAGAAAACTCGGAGTCCTTAAGCTCGGGCAAATCGAACGCGAAGGGGATCTTTCCCTGGAACCACGGTTTTACCGTATGCCGATCGGTGGAGATCACGTCCACCGGCGACGAGCTGGCAAGAGTCGCCACGTGCAAGTCTGCGACCTCACTGTAGACCTGTTCTGTACGCACTCTCCCCCGTTCGTTGTACGCGGTCGACAAACTAACGGCTACGAGAACAGCGATGGCCGCTGTTGCCACGACCCAAGCAAAACCGAAGCTGTTCCGTCGCGCTTTTCCCGCAATCCGCTGTTGCATCCTTTTGCGGAACTCCGCACTGGGAGTAAAGCGTTTTCCAGTTGCCTGAATATTGCGCTTCAGCTGCAGATGGGTAAGGGCATCTGCGGAGCAAGAAGGACAGTTGTGCACATGAACGTCGAAGGCGCGCATCTCCTCCGGCGGAAGCTCACCGTCAAGGTAGGTATCTAGTGTCGCCTTCCAAGACTCACAAACCATGGTTCATCCCTCTTGAAACTGTAATTTGCAGGCTATTGCGTAATGTTTTTCTGGCTCGAGATAATCGTGACATCACCGTACCTACGGGAATGGAAAGCGTTTCTGCAATCTCCTGGTACGACATCTCTTCCAGGTCACACAGGAGGAGAATTTCCCGGAAAGATACCGGCAACTCATCGATCGCACGCCGCAGCAGTTCGAGGTTCGAGCGCTCCATTAGGAGCGTTTCCGGTGTGCCCTCAACTGGCAGTTCGGGCGGCTCTGCCTCTTCAAAATCGAGGGACAGAGTCATTTTGGCCTTCAATCCGGTGCGCGACGTCAAGAACGTGTTTCTCAAGATTCGGTACATCCATGCCCGGAAATTAGTCCCCAAGCGAAACGAAGGAAAGCCCTTCAAGGCCTTGGCATAGGTTTCCTGGACCAGATCTTCAGCCTCCTCCCGATTCCGCGTTAGCCAGTTCGCGAAGTTGTATAGCTGATCAAAGAGTGGCATCGCCAGTTCTTCGAATGAATCGGATTGAGCTTCGAAGTGGGTCAAATACACAGTCTTAAACTAGCGGGGAGCACTTTTATTCCTTCACAACAGAAAATAGTTGTTTGGTGGAATAAGGCATCGTTTCGACGGTTATCAGGCTAGTCATAAGTGCGGGGCGTAGACAAAGGGCCATGAATCTCGAGCACTAGCTTCCGGCAAGCCCTTCTGTCGACGAGGAATAAAAGATCAAAAAGTCCGTTATTACCAGTGAGACTCATTTCGCGGGAGGCGACGATGAACAAAATCAGAACTATCAAGTTTGTTGAATTCAGTTCGCGTAGATTGGTTCTTCTTCTTACTGTCGTGTTGGCTATCGCCGTCAGCAGTGCATCGGCGAAGGAGCACAAGCCTAGAGGATATGACCTGGAGAGCCATGTGGTCGCACACATCTCATTCAGCGGACTGTCGCCGGTTGACATGGCAATGCAGAGAAAGGTTAACGACAAGTACTACCTCTATGTAGAGCATTCAAAAGACCAAGGCATCTCGATTATCGATATCAGCAAGCCCACTCAACCGAAAGCGGTTGCCGTAATCCCGTGGCCAGACCCAGACCTGTCTAGCAGGATGAGCCTGACTGGCAATTTGGCAGTAATTGCCGAAACCGAGATTCTCCCGATGTACAGCAGAACTTCCACTGATGACCTTGTACTTTGGGATTTGTCGAACCCAGTCGCTCCTCGAGTAGTGCAAAAGTTCTCGGGAGTGGTCAAGTGGCTTCAGGACGAGCGAAATTTCATATATGTCTTGAATGGCGACGGATTGTGGGTGGTTTCGGAGCCAGCAGATCGCCGGCCCCAACAAACTGAGTCCGCTTTGCCCTATGGAGATTGAAAGAGGCTACAGGGACCTGAAACAGCATTGAAAGAGCGGCGGAGGTTGCAGATGGGGAGCGTCCTCGATAGCAGCCCCCGCCAAATCTTAGAAGGGGTGGGCGATGGTAAATCCATTCGATCTCAAAACGGCACTGTTGGCCAAGCACGCACAACATGTGGTGTTGATCCATTTTCCAATCGCACTGTTCATCACGGCGGTGCTGTTCGACTTTGTAGCGCAGTGGACGAGACGCAGGGGACTGGCGGATGCGGCCTATTACAACCTGCTATGGGCAGCGATTTCGACTGTCCCGGTAGTCGCTACGGGTATCCTCGCCTGGCAGCTCCAGCTGGAGGGGCAGAAACTGAAGGGCATCCTGCTGCTGCACTTAGTGCTTGCGGGGGCCTCGAGTGTGCTGATCTGGCTGGTCTGGTGGTTACATTTCCGCGCAAGGCGCGTGGCAAGAGCCTTACCGCACTATCGCCTCTCGATCGAGGTTGTGGGCATTCTTATCGTCGCCCTGACAGGCCATTTGGGTGGATTTCTGAGCGGTGTGAACGGACCACGATAGACGCTTGGCCGGCTCTTCTAGCGGGCTCTCGTAGAAGGTTGATCGCAACGAGTATCCGAGCTCTCTGGGACCGCAACAAAGCTGGCGTAGTTAGCCCAGAAAAGAGAAAAGAATCATGAAAGTTCTATGCGGATTGATCGTCCTGACATGCGTGTCGTTGGCTCTGGCAAGAAACGATGCGGCCTATCCCCTGGAAAATGTGGCCGAGTTTCTGGTGGAGAAGCTAGATGTAACTACGCTTCCGCCCGAAATCCAGCCAAAGCCGGAAAAAGGAAAGAAGACATTTGAAGACTATGGGTACGTGACGCGGAAATTGGACGAAAAGCGAGCACTCCTCGAGGCGCCACATAAGGGATCGCAGATTGAGATCAGGGTCTTAGAGCAAACCGCGCATGGACTTTACGTTTGTGTCGATGCTCAGGGTCTGAATAGACACAACGGCCGTTTCCAGCGAATGCGCCTGCTTGAGCGGAAAAATCCAAGTGAACTTCTGCAGGGCCGGGAGTCTTGGAAGGAAATCGATGGATGCCCGGCTATTGGTGGCTTAGACACCGACTCTCAATTCTAATCGGCAGTTATTGTCCTCGCCTCTCTGGTTCGGCTGGAGGGGAAGAAGCTGAGGGGCATCCCACTGCTGCATTTGGCGCTGGGCGGGTACTCCGGGCGTGCTGGTCGAGCTCGGGTGGCTTACCGCTCGGTGTTGGGCCCGAATATATACCTGGATCGGTTCCCCAAGTTGGGGACCGACTACCACCTCAACTTCATCGGGAATAAAAACGACTTGCGCCAGTTATCACATCAGAACGTTACAAACCAACGTTACAAACCACGGAGGGCAAATGACGGACAAAAAACAAGATCTTATCGACGAGAAGTTGCAAGACCTCAACAATGATGGCATTGACCGTCGCGGTTTTCTGAAATGCATGGCCTGGGCGGGCACAGGACTGGTCTGGACCATGAGCGGCGGGATCCCGGTGTCTCGGGCATTCGCCAAAGGCGGCGACAAAGGTGCCGGCAAAGGCGGGGACTTCAGTTTTGTGCAGATCAGCGACAGTCACATCGGTTTTAGCAAGCCAGCCAATCCGGACGTCACTGCTACGTTGCAGACGGCGATCAATAAGATCAATGCGATGCCCCACACGCCGGATTTCATCATCCACACCGGGGATCTGAGCCAGCTTTCGAAGCCAGGTGAATTCGATACGCTTGACCAGGTATTAAAAGGAGCTTCCGCGAAAGACATCCACTTTGTGCCGGGCGAGCACGACATGCTAAGTGACAACGGCGAGCAATTTCTCCAGCGCTATGGGAAAGGCACAAAGGGTAGTGGCTGGTCCAGCTTCGATCACAAGGGCGTGCACTTTGTTGGCCTGGTGAATGTCGCCAATTTGAAAGCTGGAGGCATGGGGTCGCTCGGCAACGAACAACTGGAGTGGCTCGAGGACGATCTCAAGGGGCGCTCTGCCAGCACTCCGATTGTGCTCTACGCGCACATTCCGCTGTGGACCATCTATCCAGATTGGGGCTGGGGGACCGATGACAGCGAGCGGGCCTTGTCTTACGTCAAGCGTTTCGGTTCGGTAACTGTGTTAAACGGCCACATTCACCAGATCATGCAAAAGATCGAAGGTAAGGTTTCGTTTCACACAGCGATGTCGACGGCTTTTCCTCAACCTGCACCGGGATCAGCTCCCTCGGCCGGACCTATGAAGGTGCCATCTGACCAGTTGCAACGTGTATTGGGTATCACAGATGTGAACTATCTGGTTAGCGGTCGTAGCCTCGCTGTCGTCGATTCGCCGCTCGAAGACTCGGGGTCTTCGGCTTCAGGCAATGGCGGCGGTCCTGGCGGTGGTTAACGCTAACCCGTGGGTAGAACGCCAAGGGTCCGTTCTAAACAAGAAATCAAGCAAAGAAGTCTAACTTAGAAAGGAAACAGAACAATGATGAGGAACAATGTGTTGATTGCGGGTTTGGCCACGCCGGTGATGATTGCGATGCTGCTGCTGTTCGCGGGGTCACCGAGAGTCACAGCGAATGATCAGCCCTCAGCGGCAAATGCAGAGGTCACAATCGACAATTTCGTTTTTGGGCCGCAGACGATCACGGTACCAGTCGGAGCGACGGTCACATGGACAAACAAAGATGACATTCCCCATACCTCGGTCAGCACAGATGGTGTGTTCAAGTCCAAGGTGCTGGATACGGATGAAAAATTTTCCCACACGTTTGACAAGGCCGGAACGTATCCCTACTACTGCACGATCCACCCGAAGATGACGGGCAAGGTCGTAGTGCAATAAGGCACGAACTTACAGTCGGCGCTGCGTTGGAATCGGATTTCCATTCTTGGCACGACCAAGTGTTTCGGCAAGGCTGATGTTCTCCAAAGCGCCTTCAGCCAATTATGACTACAGACTCGGCACAACTCGCGGTGACAACAGTGGCAAGCGATGACCTGGATCTTGTCCACGCCAGCAAAAATGGGGATGTTGCTGCTTTCGAGCAACTGGTAAAGCGATACGATCGCAAACTCTTTCGGATCGCCCAACACGTCACGCATAACCGGGAAGATGCCGAAGACGCAGTCCAGGACGCCTTCTTGAAGGCCTTCCAACACTTGGGCGAATTCAGAGAGGATTCCAAGTTTTCAACCTGGCTGATTCGCATTACTCTGAACCAGTCGCTTATGAAGGTGCGAAAGCAGCGGCGCGCAATAAGAGAGGTGTCCCTGGAAGAGGATTTTCAGGCAGGCGAAGACATGCTTCCGATGGAGGTCATCGATTGGGCTCCCGATCCTGAGCAACTCTACAGGACGGCTGAATTGCGAGACATCCTGATCAAAGCCCTAAGAGAGCTACGACCGATTTTAAGAGCAGTCTTCGTCCTGCGGGATATTGAAGGCCTCTCAACGGCTCAGACAGCAGAAGTGTTGAACTTGAGCGAGGTCGCGGTGAAGGCGCGGTTATGGCGAGGTCGGCTGCAACTTCGTGAACGACTTAATAAGTACTTCAGAAAAGAACCGGAATCGGCACGAGTGGAGTTAGGCCCAGGAGGAGATACCGCTGAGGGACTGAGGTGGCAAGAGGCGGCGTCTAGGTAGGCTGGCCGCTTCCGGTTTGCGGCAGACTTCGTCGAAGATGACGGGAACCGCTATCGTCAAGTGGCAAGATTTCAAGTTCCTCCCCCACAACGGACAGGCGTCAGTGAGGACGACGATTCTAGAGCGTTGTCGAACCCATCTGACGTCCTGTTCGCCTCCCCAAACAAGTTCCGGTCTTTAGCGAGTGGCTGGATCACTCGATAACTCAGACAGCTCGACTAGATTTGTCACACCACCACGTGCATCCGCAACAACAGCGGCCACAGTCACACTGAATGTGGACTCGCAACTCACAATTCAACCTGATCCCCAGCCGATACAACGCAGCACTCTCCGTTCGAACTCTCGATTCGAAAATCGCAGTGAGGTTGCTAGCGCGTGTCTAGGAAGGCCGCTCGCCAGAGATTTGACAATCAATTGACATCCGTCCGCATCTCGCCGCCGATCGCTGCGTCTAACTGCATATACGTTGTGATAAGCATTTGACGACCGAGAGCTCACGAGACACGTGTGGAATCAAGTTTCACGAGGGCAGTTATCAATAGTGAAGTTCAAAGCAATTAAATAAGGAGAAATCGTGAAGAAATCATCGTTAGCCGTTGTACTTACTCTGTCTTGCATGCTTGGGTTGGGCAAAGGTGCCCGTGCTCAAGAGCTAGACAAGCTCGCTGTAAATGTCCCGTTCGAATTTGTCGCCGGAGGTCAGACGCTTCCCGCGGGAACATATAGCGTTAGTCGTGTCTCTTCTGGAGACCCTCAATCTTTAGTCATCCGCAGCAACGACAACAGCGTGTTTCTGCTTCCCGCGTTTTTCGATGGAGGCTTTGTGTCTGTCAATGGAGGTTCTGCTGATCACGCAGAGCTTGGCTTCGAGCATGTAGGGGACAAGTACTTTCTCAGCAAGGTTGAAACCCTTGCGGGCGTCTATGCCTTCAGGACACCACGTGCGATGACCCAGGTGGCCCAGATGAAAGATCACGGCACCGCGTCTTCTTCTGGCGCTAACTAGGTCGAGTACAACATCGGGTTGCTACGCGGTTGCGGGAGGGTGTTCAGGATCTAAAAGTCCAGACCTGAATTCTCTCCCCTTCCGGCGACCAGGCGACGCGGCGGCAAGGGGAGTTAGCAGCGTTCATCGCCAAGCAAACATGAAAACTAAGGTTATGGGAGGACAAGATGAAAAAGGCACTCTTATCATTCGCACTACTCGTGACGCTAGCCATTCCTTCGGGGATGTGGGCCCAGCAAGCCGGCTATTCCCAGACCAACCTGGTCTCCAATACTGCCGGCGTGGCCAATGCTACAGACACTCAACTGTTGAATCCGTGGGGAATCTCAATTTTCCCCGGACAAGATTTCTGGATCGCCAACAACAACAGCGGCACTTCCACTCTCTATGACGCACAGGGCAACAAAGATGGTGCGCTGGTAGTGACCATACCCGGAGCCGCCCACAATCCTAACGGTAATTGTAGCCCGGGCTGCCCCACGGGAAACGTGGCCAACGGCAACGGCTCCTCCTTCGGCGGCGGACAGTTTATTTTCGACACCGAAGACGGCATCGTCGCCAGCTGGACCGGCGCCAGCAGCACGGCAACAGTGGCCCTCGATAACTCCGCCAGTGGCGCAGTTTACAAGGGTCTCGCCTTGCTCAACGGCACCTCCCTCTTGGCAGCGAACTTCAATAGCGGCAGAGTCGACGTCCTCGATCGCAACTTCAACCTTACTTCATTGAGCGGCTCGTTCACCGATCCAACACTTCCTGCGGGTTTCGCTCCCCATGGCATCCACGTCATCGGTAATCAGATCTACGTCGCCTATGCGATGCAGGATGGTGCCAAGCACGATGCAACACCCGGCGTTGGTCTGGGGCAGGTGGATATCTTCGACATAAACGGCAATTTCGTGAAGACTTTCGCTGCCGGCGGCATGCTCAACGCGCCTTGGGGCGTGGTGGCAACTCCAGCCACATTTGGAGCGTTCCCGAACGCCATCCTGGTGGGTAATTTTGGCGATGGCGCCATCAATGCATTCGACACAACCGGGAAATTTCTCGGCCAGCTCACCGACTCTTCGAACAAGGTGCTGGTGAATCCCGGCTTGTGGGATATGGTGTTTGGCGGAGGCGGTCCGTCTGGTGATCCAAATACTCTCTATCTCACGGCTGGAGGCGGCAACCAACCCAATTTCCCGGCTGGAGGCAGCACCACCAGTGTGTTCGCTAGCCTTGTCCCTGCGGCGGCGGTGAGCGGCCCAGGTTTTTCTCTGAGTCTCTCGGCCCAGAGCGTAACCGTCGCGCCGGGAGGGTCGGCTAACGACATGATCAGCGCCAGTCCGGTAGGAGGATTCAACGGTCAGATTACGCTCTCCTGTGCTGCGCTCGCTGGTCTGACCTGTGCTTTCAGTCCTACGACGATCTCTCCCGGATCGAGCGCGTCATCCTCCACCTTGACGATCTCTGCGGCTTCGACCCCGCCGGCTACCGGCTACGGCACGTCCGGCATGGGCATGTCCGGCATGGCTGCCCTGCTGCCCGGTCTGGGTCTGTTCGGAACCGTTCTCGCAACTCGCAAGCCGAAGCGGCTCACCCGCAAGAACATTTTGTGGACGAGCGCAATGGGCTTGCTGCTCCTCATTTCAATGTTTGCTCTCGGATGTGGTGGCGGTTCAAAAGGCCAAACGCCCGCATCTCAGGTCACGTTGATGGTGACGGGCACATCCGGCTCAATCAGCCACTCCACCCCTGTAACCATCACTATTAATTGAAAAGAACATAGCCCCGGCAAGGGCGCACTTCACCTGCGCTCCCTTGCCGGAGGTTCTTCGTAAGGGGCATCAGGTGTCGGCCACGACCCAGTAAGGAAGCGGAATGTGCGGGCTCAAGCGAGCACGCCAACCAATTTCTGAGATCCCTGGAATAAAAAGAGGCCCCGCTGGTTATCAGTCTTGAGAGAAAGATAGCTTCGGTTGATTGCAGTCGAATGCTCGGGCTGGGGACCAGGTTTCAACGAACACAAAGGGATCGCGATGATTGACTACCAAAGCACGCTCTTAGGTCGAACCGAGGTTGCCGAAGGCACAATGGCATTTCAGTTTGAAAAGCCAAAGCACTTTGTATTCAAGGCCGGGCAGTACATCGACTTGACACTGTCGGCTTCCCAGCCGGGACTGCCAAACGGACTGACTCACTCCTTCTCCATCGCAAGCTCCCCGTGCGACGAAGAGCTGGTAGTCACGACGCGCATTCGAGATACAGTTTTCAAACAGGCCATATCTGTCCTGCCCATCGGTAGCCGGGCGAGGATTGAAGGCCCGATGGGCTCATTTAGCTTGCATAAAAACACGGCTAGGGCAGCTGTCTTCCTCGCAGGCGGGATCGGGATCGCGCCATTTCTCAGCATTCTCTCTCATGCAAAAGCGGAGAAGCTGCGCCTTCCAATTGTTCTGTTCTACGCGAACCGCTACCTCGAGGATGCGGCTTTCATCGATGAACTCTGGAGGTTGGAGCGTGACCATCCAAGGTTCCGCTTTGTTCCGACCCTTACACGTACGGATAAGAATTACCGAGGTTGGAAAGGAGAGACTGGACACATCAGCCCGGAAATGCTGCTCACACACGTGAGAATCTTGCGAGGCCCGATCTATTACATAGCCGGGCCCCCGACGATGGTTGCAGGGGTGCATCGAACACTCATCGATGCGGGCGTAGATGAAGACGATATTCGAATGGAAGAGTTTGGCGGCTATTGAGAATCAGGAATCTGTGAGTGGAGCGGATGAGTGCTGTCAGCTTTTTTCCCAATGAAGGGCTTTCTCGGGACCGGTGCCCCCTTCGGGGCAGATCTCAACCTCGTCGTGCAACTCATCATGGGACTGGCTTTGATCGCGGGCGTTCTTCTCGCCAAGCAAAAACGCTACACAGCTCACGGAATCTGCCAGACGACAGTGCTGCTATTGAATTTGTTAATGATCGGATTGGTGATGTGGCCATCGTTCCAGCAACAAGTAAAGCCAGCGCTGTCGAAGGTCCTTCATAAGTGGTACTACGAGGCGGCGACAATACATGCGCTTTTAGGGATAGCGGCTGAGCTTCTGGGACTTTATATCGTTATCGTGGCGGGCACGAACCTTGTTCCACAGCGGCTACGGTTCAAACGTTGGAAGTTGTGGATGCGAACGGAGCTGGTGCTTTGGGCGATTGTTCTAGTCAGTGGCGTGGGAACGTACTGCGCGTGGTACGTGGCGCCATTCCGGTAGCCCGGGGCATTGCCGCTGTAAACCTCCCACAATCATTCCCAAGGCCAGACCGATCGACAGCACAGAGGTTTAGAGACTGTTTTCCCAGGAGAAATATTTCCTTGAATTCGGGAATAACGCTCGACCAGCGAAGTTTTCACATATAGCGGCAACAAAATCATAGACAAAAGAAAGTGAACGAGCGTCTCGTGCCAGCTAACAACTCACTATCTGCTCTAAACCTCGCAGCGATGTTGTCACGGCGAGTTTCCAAAGAGTTGACAAACAAATGACATCTTTTACGTATCTCGTCGTTTGGTCGTTGTGTCCAACACACAGTACTGCTGGAACAAAATCTTAGGCAAAGGACTTGGAACGCAACCATGAAAGAAAAGGATTCTCCATCAGCGGTGGTGTTTGAAACAAATTCACCTGAAACAGCGCTTCCTTCGACTGAAGAAGATGTTCAACGTCACTGGCAGGGTGTGGTCAAGCGACGTTCGTTTCTGAAGGGACTCGGAATAGCCGGGGCAGCCCTGTCAGCCGGTGCGCTGTTGGCGCCTGAAGGTGCAGCGGAGACGTCGTCCAGCACGGGCAAGCTTTCGAAAGGCGATATTGCACTCTTGCAGTTCGCGGCGTGGGCCGAAATTGTGGAAAGTGATCTGTGGACCCAATACGCGGAACTCGGCGGAGTCGGGCCTTCC
>Ga0210384_10006263_pt1 | contig 12723 bp, 15 predicted proteins | sample IncBWH2MmetaG_FD_160574 | JGI IMG/M metagenome (GOLD analysis project Ga0210384, IMG submission 160574) | Forest soil microbial communities from Barre Woods Harvard Forest LTER site, Petersham, Massachusetts, United States - Inc-BW-H-2-M | ecosystem: Environmental > Terrestrial > Soil >... | reverse complement strand
TAGTAGTCTCAAGTTCCGGCAGGCGAAGTGTGATCGAACTGTCCATAAAAGGTGCGAGTTGCGGAGTCTGGCCCGGCTTACCCCATCCCGGTCCCCTAGATTTGGCTCTTTTGGCGCTTATTAATAGGATCGTCAGCCTCGAGACGATCACAATGTTGTCTGTAGACTGTGGACGAATTCACTGCCGTCCCGCGTGGCCGTGATCGGTGTAGCCTTAATCCCACTACCAAACACCCTCGCGAGCACGAGCCTCAGATCAAGATTTCTGCAGCAAGTACCGTACCGGAGTAGCGGTACCGAAGAAAAACACTGTACCGCAGAATCGGTACGATGGCAAGGCCGACGACCCCCTCGCTGCAGATCCGATTCGGTCAGAGAATTAGACGTCTGCGGGAGTCCCGTGGCTGGAGTTTCACGTACCTTGCTATCCACAGCGGTATTGCAAAGAGCACGCTATTAGAACTCGAAAAGGGTCGTACCGAAGCGCGGCTGAACACGATTGCAGCGCTGGCCGGTTCCTTCGACAAGTCCATTTCAGAATTGTTCAAAGGCCTTTAAATTCGGGCTGCCTTTTGTGCTGGGTAGCCTGTGGACTCGTGTGTCAACGGTCGTAAATGGGTGGTTGCGCGTACTGTTCGCACACATAAATCGGACGAGAGCCAACAAATTGGCCTGGTCTCGCCCAACGTCAGTCAGCTCATATTTTCAGAACGCTGCCGTGACAGGGAACTCAGGGTCCGTAACTAATTGAAAAGCAAAGGGCGCAGATGGCTCCCTGAGCCCCCTAAAACGCCCTCGGAAACGCTTATCGAACCCACAACGCTGCCCTAGCTTAGCTAAAGGCTGTTGTGAAACCCCGAATTTTGGAAATTGGTGGTTTAAGCCAGTATTCTCGCGGCGAATGGTGCTCGAGGGTGTTGGTTGGTTTTGGAGTTGTCGGCTTGACCGCCGTTCCGGCAACTCGCCAAGACCGCGATCACTGCCGGTGGCCCATGTCTCCCCCAGCCGGGTGGACCAGTATTGACCACAGTCAATGTACAGCTGAAGACCAGAGATTGCGGCGGTCCAGCGCGAGCCGAAGGTTGCATGCTTCTGACAACCGAAACGATGTCAGCGTCGGTGGCAGGTTCTGTCAGTCGGGCGAGCCATGATCCCGAGCCGACAATCGGTAACAGGTAGTTGAACTGGGCTGGCTGAGTAAGGCTGAGTAACAGACACAGCAATGCGAGGCACAGGAGAGTGCGACGAAACCATGGCGTCATTGCGAATCGACCTCACGCGCGCGCTGCAGATTGCGCTCCTTATTCAACTCCGCCAGGTCGCGCAAACATTGCTGCATTTGTTGCCAGGCTGCAACTCCTTCTCGCGTGGCCTCCTCGGCTCCCTTGGGAACATAGTATCCGGTGGTCTTGCCCTTCTCCCCGCGGTAGCTCACATTCAGATGCGGACCATGCTTGGGTCCGTCGCCCTGACAATGGCAGCCCGCTCGTCCGCAGGTACGGTAAGTTTCCGACAGCGTTCCAAAGATGGCGATCTCGGCCAGACGTTCGATCTCGCTTAGCAGTTTGCGTCGTTGGGCAGTCCCCTCAACCGACTTGGCCATGACCCCTCCGACGCACTTGATAGCGAGCGATGGAAAATAGATTCTTGGTAATCACACACCAGCCCACGTAGCGCTCGAAGCCAAGCCCTCCTTTATAGGTCGCTCGCCACATGGAGAAGGGATGCTTCAGAGTGCTGATAGTGGCTTCCATCCCGGCCCGCCAGCGCAGCCCGCGCCGAAACCAGCGCTGCTTCTGCTGCTCGACCCGCTTCGCCGGAAGCCGTCCCGGAGCAGGACCGTAGCGTAATCCGTAGTGCGGTGTCGCGTCATGGAGGAACTTGCGGCATTCAACTCTGCCCTTCACTTTGGATGTCACACAACTTCTCGGTTACTTTCCGTTTGCCCGTCACCCTGGCACAATCGGCGAAACGTGGTTCGGGGGCCCATTTTCTAACGACGGAGCATCAGGCCGGTTCCCATGGCCGGCGCGCCAGCCGATCTGCCGGGGCAGGGCCGGCGACCAGCCGCATCGTTCCGTGGCCCAATATCCCCAAGATGACATACGCGACAGAAATTGCAAACACGGGTGCAAGCCCTGGCGCGTAGGCGCCCCACTCCGGGAAGGTTGCCATATAGCGGTAGTCTCGCACCGGACCAAGAACCGCCGCGACGAACGCGACCACAGCCAGACCACGTTCGCCGAACCGGCGGGCGATACGCCATGTGATGAGGAAGATGAATCCACCTGGGATCGTGACTATGCACATTAGCGTCAGGAAATACGGCTCCCAGGTGATCGCCATGTGCCACCATCCAGCCTTCTCACCGATGGCGACAATGCCCAGCAGCGCTACGCCGACGACCGCCCCTCCGACCAAGGCGCCCGCGATGCGCCGGGGCGTGGCCCGCGTGAGAACGGCGACGACGGCCAATATGACCAGATACAGGCAGCCAAAAAGGTAGAGTTGTTGCGTAGTCATAGTCGCCTTATATCACGCGCTTCCCGTCTGTTGAATGCCGAATACAAGAGGGAAACGGGTCTGGTCCTCGTCCCGTCGCTCTGCTGGGGCTGAAATGTCGGCTACTTCTTCCGCAATCCGTTATGGAAGAGTAGCCCGTCACTCGGGGAGCAAATCGCCAAAATGTCAAGAATAACTCTCCGGAAGGCAGCGTAATGGTTTAGTTCGAAACCGAGACGCAACCGAGAAAATTAACAACTGAAGCCGATCCCGATTCGCGCTTCACCAAACGCGAGCGCAGATGCGGGATAAAGCGCGAATCAATTGAGTTTCCGGGCGGAATGGCGGAAGACGATACCGCCCGGAATTCCTCAATTGCGCTGTTACCGAGGCGAGAGTCGAGCTTCGACTCTGGCCACTTCAACGTTGGAGTGCTTGCTCGCCAGTTCTCGTTCCAGGTTTCCCGGAATGAGGGTCTGGCCGGCGCCTTGTCTCCACACCTCGGCTAGGAAGTAATGCGCGCCATAGCGCTGGAAGATCGCGTAAGTCTTGTCCGGGTTCCGAGCCCAATCGCTGTTGTTCGCCAACATCATTACACTGTTCCCGGAACGGTCTTCAGAACGAACGATCATCGATCCCCCCCTACGGTTGAGTTCGATAGCGTAATCGCCTGCAGGCAGATTCTTGCTTCCGGCAACAAACGAGAACGGCACTGTGAAGTGTACCGTCTGAGCCGATGCCATTGTGGCCATCAGCAACAGAATTGATCCAAGCAGAGTCCTGATTCGTGTCGTCATAACTTTCTCCTTCGGATTTTGGTCACGGTAGCCGATTCTTTGGAGCTGACCGCGCCTGTTTTTTCTTGCCTCTCACCTCATATAGCGAGAACCGTGGTGAAAACCTGTAACCGAGGAAAAAGCATTCCTGCTCCGGGGTCACAAGACCGAAACTTGCGACTGGTGTGCTAATGTTTCCTGTAGCCGCCCCGGACTTCCCCCTTGCGGTGCAGAGGCTTTGGATGGATGAGGCCCTCGGACACGAGATCACGCAACTACTTCAGGCATGGCGCCAAGGCGATGAACGTGCTCTGGAGAAGCTAACTCCTCAGGTTTACCGGGAGCTGCATCGGGCAGCGAAGAGTTGTATGGCACGGGAACGTGAGGGCCATACTCTGCAAACCACCGCCCTTATCAATGAGCTTTACTTGCGCCTCTCCGATCTGAAGCTGATTGACTGGCAGAACCGTGCGCATTTCTTTGCCCTGTGCGCGCGGCAGATGCGGCGTATTCTCACCGACCAGGCCCGCGCCAGGCAGTCGCATAAGCGCGGTAACGGAGCGCAACTGGTCTCGCTAGACGTAGCTCTAGTGGTCGCCCCTGAGCGGAGCCCCGATTTGGTGGCCGTGGATGATGCTCTGAAACGTCTGGCGACGGTGGACGAACGCAAGAGCCGAGTCGTCGAGATGCGGTTCTTTGGCGGCTTGACCGCGGAGGAAACTGCGGAAGTGTTGAAAGTTTCGCCGGAAACGGTGATGCGCGACTGGAGACTCGCGAAGGCATGGCTCCTACGCGAAATGAGTGGCCAGGCAAATGAAACCTGAACGCTGGGGGAAAATCGAGAGCATCTTCCACAAGGCTCTGGACGCCGAGGAGAGCCGCCGGGCCGCTGTGCTCGATGAATCCTGCGCCGGGGATGAAGACCTCCGCCGCGAGGTGGAGTCGCTGCTGGTCCATCAAACTGAAGCCGGGGGCTTCATCGAGACGCCGGCATTTGCTGACGCGGACGCGTCCCCACTCCGACCACATAACTCTCCATCTTTAAATCCAAAATCGAGCTTGGCCGAAACCGTGATCGGCCACTATCGCGTTCTGGACAAGATCGGGGGTGGCGGCATGGGCGTGGTTTACGAAGCTGAAGACCTGAAGCTCGGCCGCCATGTTGCCCTGAAGTGTCTTCCCGAAGAACTCGCCGAAGACGCGCAGTCGCTCCGCCGCTTTGAGCGTGAGGCGCGCTCTGCCTCGGCGCTGAACCATCCCAACATCTGCACGATTTACGAGATTGACGAGGCCAATGGCCGCGCCTTCATCGCGATGGAATTGCTTGAGGGGCAGACCCTCAAACGCCTAATTGCGGGAAAGCCCCTGGAGATCGAAACCGTTCTGAATTTGGGCATTCAGATCGCCGACGCTCTCGACGCGGCCCATGCCAAAGGAATCGTGCATCGCGACATCAAGCCCGCCAATATCTTTGTCACAAACCACGGCCAGGCAAAAGTTCTTGACTTCGGCCTCGCAAAACTTGCAGGCAAGCCCCGTCCGACGAGCGAAGATTTGAACGTCTCGACGAGTAAACCGGGGCCGACCGAACCCGGCGCGCTAATTGGCACGGTGGAGTACATGTCTCCGGAGCAGATCCAAGGAAAAGACCTGGACGCTCGTACCGACCTGTTTTCCTTCGGAGCGGTGCTCTACGAGATGGTCACAGGCGCACTTCCATTCCGAGGCAGCACTTCAGGAACGATTTTCGAAGCCATTCTTAATCGGGAGCCAGTTGCGCCAGTTCGATTGAATCCGGAGGTTCCGGCAGAGCTGGAAGAGATCATCAACAAAGCTTTAGAGAAAGACCGTAATCTGCGCTGTCAGAGCGCCGCGGAACTGCGCACCGACTTGCAGCGCTTGCAGCGCAACACTTCCACACGGTCCGGCAGTCTACCAATGGTGCATATTCGCGCACGACGGGCTGGGCTCGTCGCGCTAGCTGTGGTCTGCATCGCTGTCGTGAGTAGCATTCTCATCCCGACGCTGAGGACCCTTGCCCCCCCAAAGGTCACGCGCACAGTCCAGCTCACAAATGATGGCCTCCAAAAATCCTTTGGTTTCTGGGCGCTACCATTCTGCGCTGACGGATCCAGGGTCTACTTTAGTGAGTGGACGAACCGGGCATCCCTGGTACAAGTGTCCAGCACAGGCGGGAACACCGTGTCCCTTCCTGGAGCTTTTGGAGGTATGTCCGCCTGGGCGCTTGATATTTCCCAGAGCCGGTCCGAGCTGCTGGCAGGCGGATGGCAAGAGGCCCCTCTCTGGGTTATGTCCCTCCCCGGCGGAACCGCGCGGCGTTTGGGCAACCTGTTAGTGACTGACGCAGCCTGGTCGCCAGACGGGCTCGCCATCGCTTACGGAAAATTACAGGGCTTATACATAGCTAAAGCCGACGGAAGTGAATCGCGGAAGATTGCCACCATCCACCGGCTTGCGGTCCGACCGCGCTGGTCACCCGACGGAAGCGTGTTACGTTTCACGCAAATCAATACCGACTACGGCTCTGGGTCGCTGTGGGAGGTGTCCAAGGACGGATCGAATCTGCATCCTGTCTTTCCCGGCAATGACAATCGTGACGAATGTTGCGGCGTGTGGACCCCGGACGGGAAATACTTCCTCTACCAATCGACTCGCGATGGAATGACGAATATTTGGGCGATTCGGGAAGGCAAAGGCCTATTCCGTACGGCAAGGCCTCAACCGGTGCAGTTGACTGTGGGGCCGTTGGCCTTCATGGGGCCTACACTAAGTCCGGATGGCAAGCGGCTCTTTACGGTGGGCGTTCAAAACCGGGGAGAACTGATGCGCTATGACCGCAAGTCGCGGCAGTTTGTGGGCTACCTCTCGGGATTGTCGGCCGAAGGGTTGGAGTTTTCGCGCGATGGAGAATGGATTACATATGTGTCTTTTCCGCAAGGTACGCTGTGGCGCAGCCGGCTGGACGGGAGTCAGCGACTTCAACTCACTGATAGTTCCATCGTAGTTGGCCTGCCACGCTGGTCACCGGACGGGAAGCGGATTGCTTTCAGTGCAAGGAAACCCAGCGAGGATTGGAAGATCTACGTGGTTTCAGCCGACGGCGGCAGCCCGGAACAGTTGATTCCGGGCGAGGGCTTGTTGGATCCGACCTGGTCTCCGGATGGAAACTTTTTGGCGTACTCGTCAGACTTCACCGACCTGCACAGCGTGGTGCATCTAGTAGATTTGCGAACCCATCAGGTCTCTACGGTTGCAGGTTCGGAGGGTTTGTTCTCCCCACGCTGGTCACCCGACGGCCGCTTTCTGTTTGCCGTAGACCACAAATTGCAGAACTCACAGAAGTTGCTGATGTATACGTTCGCAACCCAAAAGTGGGAGCAATTGCTTCTCGCGAAGCGTATTGATTACCCCACGTTGTCGCGAAGCGGCGAATACATACACTTTTTCGATTTCGTGGAGGACGGCGCGCCCTTTTATCGCGTGCGGGTCAGCGACCATAAGCTAGAACGTATTGGGGTCGTGAGTCTCCCCCGTGGAATGGCGAAAGGGCAATTCGGTCAGTGGACGGGGCTGGCCCCTGACGATTCTCCCTTGCTGCTGCATGACACGGGTTTCCAGGAGATCTATGCCCTAGACTTGCAGCTCCCGTGAACCAAGTTCCAGCGCGATAGTGCATGTTCCCTGATAATCGATTTGGTCGTCGTGGGTAGCGGGTCTAACGACTGCGGACGAGTGGTCGGCAACTCTTACCTTGTGATTACTTCCCGCTTGCACGTCATCTGGAGATGAAGCGTATGTCAGAAAGCGCTGGGCCAGACCGCTGAAGCGATGTGTTGTTCAATGCTTGGTGGGGTACCACCAGTCTCCACCGCTTATTTCCACCGATCACCATGCTTCAAGACGTAATGCGCGAAGACATAGCGCCATGGGATGAGAGGAATAAAGATAACGACCATCAGTACGGCTTTGATGTCCTCTGCCGTGGCGTCATTGATCTGATGGGCGGACCACAACGGCAGCGCAAAGGCTATCAAATAGATCGCCTTCCAGGTCAGCTCGAACAGTAAGATCGGTAACATTTTCAGCGGGTATCGAAGACCCAGTGCAGCGGTCCAAGCCGAGGCCGGCGAGCAAAGCGACTTGGATCCCGTGTGTTGCAGCGAACTCATTTGTGCGGTGGATGACGTTGGGCCAGATAAAGACGCCAAGCCCTGCAGACATGATGAGATATGCGACCCGCAGCGTGTACAGGCGAAACAGCGAGACCTCGCGTGTCGTAGCACGTCGCGTCACCACGTCGGCCGGAACGGACGACCCAACAACCGAGTTCATGGACGCATCCTAACATAGTGCAGCTAAGGGGTGTGCACGCGTCGAAGTATCGTTCGCCCCTCGAAGTGCAACGGCTCTTTGGCGACAAATCGCGATGCATTCACCGCGTCAGGTTACGTGGTGGTTTGTCGGTAATTACCGGCCAACCCTTCGGGTCACATTCTAAAAACTCTAGCCGGAAAGCTTTATTCTCTTGGGATTTGGGTTTTTCAGGAGAAGGAGCTCTGCTTCCGGTTCAGATCTTGGCGGGTCAGCGCCGGTGGCAGAGCCCCAATGAACTACGATTCTTTTTATCCCACTTTCTGCGCTGCCGCACAAGCTTAAAACTGATTGGGCCAGAGACTGCGACAAGATCCTGCGGCGATGCCCTGCATGTGAACGGGATTCGATTAATCGGGCACGGCCGCCGCAGCAAGCAGGACCGAAGCGACAGCATCGATTGACGTAATATCGCCTGACTAAAACAGGTACATCGTGTCTCTCAAGAATCGAAAAACCTACTTCGCCCAAAACCATTTGACAATCTAGTACTGTGATTATACTCGACATCATATATATCGATGTCGATATGAACTAGATCGATGAAATAAATTAGGAGGCTACCATGGCCAACACAGCAGGTCCACTACAAACCTCAACCACCACCTGGAACATCGACCCGGCCCACTCCATGCCGGAGTTCAAAGTCAAGCACATGATGATCGTGAATGTGAAAGGGCAGTTCCCTAAGGTTTCGGGAGGTTTGTTTTTGGATGAATCGGATCTCGCGAACTCCCGCGTCGAAGCCTCGATCGAGGCGGCCTCGATTCATACGCCTGACGAACAGCGGGATGCGCACCTGAAGAGCCCCGATTTCTTTGATGTGGAGAGGTTTCCGACCCTGCTTCAAAGTCGATCTCCTTAGCCGTTTTGATTGCACCTTAGAGTGCGTTGATCACCGGTAGCGTAACGCCATCCGTGATCGGGGATCGACCTTCTCATTCCATCTATTTCGCCGCAGCTTTGTGTCTCAGGACGATTCCGATTGAGCCAGCGGTATCGTCCGCGTCGGCACGAGCCTGGCTGGGCGCGGAGACCACTTCGTAGATTGTGTTGCTGAGAAATTCGTCCGGCGACAGCGTCAGAGAATAAGGTCCGTGCTTCGAACATCGCACCTGAAAGTGCCCGGAACTGTCGCTATAAACGATTTCGCGCCCGATGTGCAAGGCCGCCCCTTCAACGGGAAGACCCTGATCGTCTTTCACGACACCCTGAATCACATATTTCGCAATCGAGAACGAATCCTGCGAGACGGCATTCATCGCCATGCCGCGCTGGCGGTACAACCAGGTGCCGGCGCCGAAGGAATAGCGAATGTGACCGTCAGGAGCCACGTTGGAGGCCGCCGTCAGCTGCAGAGGCCCAGCGACCCGGACCATCACGTTGAGAGCCAAAGCCTGCTCGAAGGGATTCGCGGGACGAAACGGAAGATAGAGATTCTGATAGTCCGCGCGCACCTTGAAGCGATTGCTGGTGAAATCTCCGCCGAAGGCAAATGTCGTCTGACCAGCGGTGCGCGACACCAGTTGCAGCAGGCTGAAGCGCGGCGAGACATCTTCCCGAACGGTACCGGCAAGAATCGTCACAGTCCCGGCTGCAACTGCAGCCGTTGAAGCAGACTTCGGTTTGCTTTCGAAGTAATTGGTATTGACTTCGATGTGCTGACCAATGCGGCGTCCCACGTAGAAGTTCTTTCCTTGCGTCTGGCGGCCCGAGGCCTCGGAAGAAAACAGTCCGCTCCCGAAATAGAACCGCTTCAAATGAAAGTCCGTGGAGAACTGGTTCACGGTCGCTTGCTGCATCGGGCCACCCAACGTGACCGGCTCAAGAATGTTTTCATGTCCCGTTGTGATAGTGACCATGTTGTTCGGCCGATACAGCATCTGCACATTCCCCTTGTTCACCTCCGAACTCAACGGGCTGATCACGGTCACGCGCTGGAACTGATCTCCGGTGACTACGTAGCTGGATTTGAACGCGAGCGTCTGCGTTTCAATATCAAGGCTGGAGGCAAAATACTTTTGATTCGAACCGATCCCGCCGGCGATCGCGCCTTTGAACCACTTGTTGGGACTCCACTCCACGCCCTCGAGAGCGGTTTGTGTGTTGGAGGCGATATTACGAGAAAAGAATCTGAAATCCTTCTTCCACTTTCTCTCGTAAAAGAAAACACCCACAGGACGATCACTGGTAGCGGCGCTGAAAAATCCGGTTCCGACCCAAGTAGAGGTCGTGCCCGCAAATGCATAGAACCGGCTGGCCTCGTTGCCGCGCGTCACTCCCATCCCACGTGCGGAAAAATAGTGGCTGGCGTCGAATACATCCGTGGGGAGTGCAAACGGAATGGCTTCGTCTCCGCCGAGGATAGTGTAGCCGCGAAACTGATAGCGCGTGCTCGCCCCATACTGCAGCTTGCCGTTGAAGAAGCCAAGCCCAACGCTCCCGTCATATTGCGGGGCTTTGAACTCTACCGAGGCGCCTTCTGCGTTCAGCAGTGTCGACTCGCCGCCTTGCACACGAAAAACCTGCGCGCGTGCGCGGGCCACGAAGAGGATAATCAGGATTACCGCGCACTGGACTCTGCACCGCATCGAAAAGCAGCGTTAAGGGGCTTTCTCCTTGTGCTGGGCGGCGTCGGCGACGCCAGGCACAGGCGTCGTAGCTTGCGCCGCGGTCACGACGCCTGAGCTCTTGGCTCGCTGCAGCTTCTCCTCCATCTTGAATTTTTGAAACTGCAGCGTCACTTCGATCGGAACGTTCTCTGCCTCCGCCTTCTCTGCCAGCGGAATCTCGAGGATTCGCTTGCTGTGCGGGAAAACGGGGAACCCCGGCGCTTCCTGCTTCTTCTTGTCGTAAACCAATTGAGTTTCGAAGACACGTCCGAAGTTGTCGCCCTGGTTCTCAACCTCAACCACAACCTTGTTCTCGTCGGGATGCAGTTCCGCGCGGCTGATGATCACGTCGGCCCGCTCTACCCTCCCCTTCGGCAGGAGATACACGGTGTGCGGCAGCTCCAGCCGCACGTTCATCCCCTGCGCGGTGCGAAACGGAAATCCAGAAAACGCTGCATAGATCACGAACCACGACGGGCTCTTCACCCCACTCGCTTCGTAGAAAACGTAATAGGTCTGCTGTGGCTGAATGCGGAAGCTGGTCGTGGAAAGCTTGAGATGGATATCGAGATCCAGCGGCCGGTAGGTGATTTCACCGGTTTCCGAGACCGTGAAGCTCCTGGCCTCGAGCACCACGTTGAGCGGTGTCAGACCGTCATTCACATATTCCACACGACCCTTGGCTGGATTTCCGAGTTCATTGATCAGCGGACGAACTGTCTGCGCGGTACCTGCAGGCAGCAGAAGAAAAATACAGAAAGCCCCGGCCGCAACCCGGAGCGCCGTTCTGTGAATATTTCTTTTCATACAACGATTCGTTTTCATCAAATCGCCTGCGCCTGGATGGTTAGCGTCCCGGTGTACGTGCCTGCCGGGAGGCTCGGCAACGTTGAAAGATTGATATTGAAATTCAATACATCGGTACGAGTGCCAGATTTGTTGTTCCCAAGAATCTTAGTGTTTGACACCATCAGCCCCGCATTGGCCCCTCCGAAAGGAACCGTATTGGTGAGCGCTGTAAATGGCCCCGCGTTGTCGGAAATCTGAAAATCCGCCGAAGAGATGTTGTCTCCGGCGCCGTCGGTCAACGCGGCTGACGAACTCGCAAAGAAGGCGTATAGGCTGACGCTTCCCACACTCGGCTTCAGCAACCAGGTCGTTGTTGCCGTAACTCCCACGCTTCCAGGATTGCTCGCGCTTCCGCCAGTCAGATTGAAACTCACTGCATTGCCAGACAGAGACACGCTCATCGAGTCGTTGAGAACCGCCTGAAGCGTGATCGTGCTCGCTCCGGAATTGCGGACCTGCGCGCGCAGTGGCAGCGCTGAGGCGGACAGGATCGCCGCCAGCGCGAGTGCCATTCGACCGAATTTTGTTCGCCAACGCATTCCCTGCCCTTGATCTCCCTGTACCTTTGAGACGGCGAAAGGGCGGGAGCCGTGCTCCCCGCCCTACGCCTCCTGCTGCCCAAACAGAACTACGGCGTCACTTGAGCCTGAATGTTCAGCGTTCCGGTGTAGGTCGCAGCCGGAAGCTGGGGCAGTGTGCCGCCCGTCAGGTTGATGTTGAATGCCATTACATCCGTGCGGCTCGAATTCTTGTTCGCACCCGTAATCGCGACGTTCGCAAGCTGCATGCCGCCGTTGGCGGCGCCGAAAGCCACCGTGCTCGTCAGAGCGGTCGAGGCTCCGGCGTTATCCGAGATGAAGAATGCAGATGATGGAATGTTGTCGCCTGCGCCGTCGGTCAGCGCCTGGGCAGCATTGGCAAAGTAGGCGTAGACACCCACCGCAGTACGGCCCGGCTTCAGTACCCACGCAGTGGTCGCCGTGATGTTGGTGCTGCCGGCGTTCGCCGCGCTCCCGGCGGCCAGGGTAAAGTTCACTGAGTTGGCTGAAAGGCTCAACGTCAGCGATTCTGCCAACGTCGCGTTAAGGGCGATGGTCTGCGCGCCCGAGTTGATGGCTTGCGCAGATGCCATGGTCGTGAGAGCCATGCCCAGCGCGAGTGCTCCGATCCGAAATAGCGTTCTTGTTTTCATTTTTGTTCCGAAGGAATCTCCTCTTCCCTTGAAATCTGAGTTTGCCCTTCCCGAAGTCTTGGTCACCGCAATCCGGAGGGTCATGAACTGTCGCGATTATTAGCGGGAACTAAGAGTGCAGAAACTTACTGAAGTAATCTTGAAAGCACCAAAACTGGTGCAGTCCGCTTTCGGGAGATACCGCCTCAGGTGTGTTCAGAATTCAGACATGTGTCCAAGTTCAAGACACCAAAGCCGGATTGCACGCCGTTTTGACCTGCGCACAGGATTGAGGGGTTACCTCCGTGACGGGCCCGGCATGGCACTGAGGTTACCGAGAATGCACCAGCGCCGGTGCAATCCAATCAGCTTCAATTAGTGATTTTCTAATGTATTCGGGGGTGAGGGATCGGGCGAGGCC
>Ga0210384_10006262_pt1 | contig 12724 bp, 9 predicted proteins | sample IncBWH2MmetaG_FD_160574 | JGI IMG/M metagenome (GOLD analysis project Ga0210384, IMG submission 160574) | Forest soil microbial communities from Barre Woods Harvard Forest LTER site, Petersham, Massachusetts, United States - Inc-BW-H-2-M | ecosystem: Environmental > Terrestrial > Soil >... | reverse complement strand
TGCTGCTCGTGCGCGCCAAAGTTGCCCGCGACGTGATTCCGCGCGAGCTGCGAAAAGCAGGGGCGCACGTGGATGTTGTCGAGGCCTACGAGACCGTCGTGCCGCAAAGTTCCCGTCGCCGCCTGCAAGAGACGCTCAGCAATCCAAAGCGCCGCCCGCATGTCGTGACGTTTACCAGTTCATCAACGGTGAAGAATTTCGTGGAGTTGCTCGGTGAGCGAAGGGGGCGGTCCCGGAAGCTCATCGGCCTCCGCATGGCTTCTATCGGCCCGGTCACGTCCTCAACCCTGCGCGAACTGGGATTGACCGTCGATGTCCAGGCGAGCCAGTTCACCATTCCCGGGCTGGTGCAAGCCATCGTTCGAACAATCGCCGTTCACGAATGAATCCTTTAGGCACTACTCGGTCACCGTGCACGCGCAATCGGCCGGCACCACGTGCGCAAGCAGAAAATCTGCCACGCGCTTATAGGCGTCAATCTGGTTCTCCACGCGCGCGAAGCCGTGGCCCTCATTTTCGTAAACCTTGAAATCTGCAGTGCCGCCGCGCTTTTTTATGGCATCGACCACCTGCTGCGCCTCTGATTTCGGGCAGCGCGGGTCGTGCCCTCCGGCCAGCAACATCAGCGGCGCCTTGATCTGATCGACGAAGTTGATGGGCGAGCGGTCGTCGTAGAGCGCCTTATTCTTTGTCGGATCGCCCATCGTCGCCAGATCCGACTCGCGCAGCTCCGGATCTTCATTCTGGATTTCCGTGAACCAGTTCACGAAGGGCACGATTGGTACGCCCGCCGCCCAGACTTCCGGCGCCTTGGTCACCGCCATCATGCTCAGGTAGCCGCCGTAGCTCGCGCCCATGACCGCAATCTTCTTGGGGTCGAGATGCCCCGTCTGCTTGATGAAGTCGACGCCGGCCAGTACGTCCTGCAAATCGCCGCCGCCCATGTCGAACAAGTTGGCTTGCTCGAACTCTTTGCCGTAGCCCGTCGAGCCGCGATAGTTGGGAGCCAGCACCATGTATCCCTGATTCACTGCGAACTGAATGAAGCGGTTGAACGAATTCAGCGTCTGTCCCGCCGGCCCGCCGTGCAGGTACACGATGGCGGCATTTTGCCCGTTGCGCGCCATGTTGTAGGGCACATACAGAAACGCCGAGATGGTCCACTTGCCGTCGCGGCTGGGATAGTGCACGAGATACGGCTCGACCATGTCTTCGGAGCGCACGCCGCCCACCAGAGAGTGCGTGAGCTGTTGTGACTTCCCCGTGCCAAGGTCATAGACCCACAGGTCGCCGGGTTCCGTGGGGCCGTTGTGGTAGTAGAGCAGCCGCGAGCTGTCGGAGGTGAAGGCCGAGGGCTCGGCCGCCGGCTCGTTCAGGCCTTTGGCGATCGGCAAGGCAGTGGATTTGCCGGTTCCGCGATCGTAGAGATAAATGTCCTCATTGCCGTCGACGTTGGCGGTGAAGGTAACGTACTTGCCGTCCTGTGAAAAGTTGCCGCCACGAATCTCCCATTTGTCTTGTGTCAACCATTTGATCTTTCCCGGCACAAACTTGCCCCTGACCGATTCTCCCTTGTCGCTGAAGTCGAGGATTCCGATGTTTTCGTAGCCATTCGCGGCGTTTGAAGTGAGTAGCATGTGCGCTCCGTCCGGAAATGGACGTGAGGTGTCATTCGCAACGTAGATTTGCTCTCCCTGATGCGGCGTCAATAGTGTGCTCTTTCCGGTCTCGACGTCGGCAATGAAGACGTTCGAATCGGTCCCTTTCGCTTGCGCCTGCGTGTAGACGATTGATCCCCCGCCTTTCGACCAGATCGGATTCGAGTTGTCTTTATCCTGCGGCGTCTTCGTCGTGATGTGCTTCAGCTCGCGCAAAACCGTGTCGTAGACGTCGATCTCAGTGGCCGCGAAAGTCTTTGCCTTCACTTCATATGCTAGAAACCGCCCATCGGGAGACCATTTCGGATTCGATTCGGCGATGTCCCGTGTCTGCGTCAGGTTCACTACCTTGCCGGTCTTCGGTGAGACCAGAAAAATGTCCCACTGCTCATCGCCGTCATTGTCGGATTGATACGCGATCCACTTCCCGTCGGGCGACCACGCCGGCGCTGTTTGCCGCTGATCGCTGACCGTAAGCTGCGTCGGGAATCCGCCGTCGGCCGAGACCAGCCATAGATTGTTGCGCCCGCTCATGTTCGAAATGAACGCGACGGTCTTGCCGTCGGGCGACCAGGTCGAGCGGCCCACCTGGCGCGTCATGTACATCTTTTCGATGGTCAGGCTGCGCGCGTCCACCTGCGCGTTGGGCTTGGAGGAGACCTTCTTGGGATCGGTAATGGCCTGGGGCTCGGGAAGGTTCTGGGCCACAGCCGCTGTGGCTAGAGTGACGACAACCGCAATTAGTGCGATAACGCGCATGAAAGTAGCGACTCCGTAACGGTAAAAATAAAAGTCTAACAGAGGGTGCTGGCGGGGCAAGGAACCAACAGTGACACAAATCGCCGCTCGGCCCTCACGCGCCTGCCGCCCAAGAGCGTATAAACTCAATCTCAATGGTCAACATCCAGCGGCACCGCCTGACGTTTGCGCCTGCGATTCTCGGGGCCGGTCTGCTCCTGCTGCTGAGTGGGGGAAACCCGCGTGCATACGCCGGCGAGCGCGACATCGTGGCGGCGCAAAGCGCAGAGCAAGATCAGAAGCCCCAAGATCAGAAATCCCAAGATCAGAAACTCGCGGCCCAGGGAGCAAACCCGTCCGCACCTGCGGCGACAGAGCAGTCGCCGTCAAACCCCGCTCCTGCGGAGCCGGAAGTCAAAATCACCCCTAGCCAGGCTGAGGAGCTATTTCACTCCGTCGACGACATTCTCGAATTCGACAGCAAGCAGACCGGCCTTCCCATCAGGAAAGAAGTCAAACGCAGGCTCACCAGCCGCGATCAAGTCGTTTCCTATCTGACCAAGCACATGAATGACGAAGACGTGCAGCGCCTGCGGCGATCGGAACTGGTACTGAAGAAGTTTGGTCTGCTGCCGCGCGACTTCGATCTGGAGAAGTTGCTGGTCGCGCTGCTGCGTGAGCAGGTTGCCGGTTACTACGATCCCAAGACGAAGACCGTCAATCTGCTGGACTGGGTTCCCATGGAAGAGCAGGAACCCGTCATGGCGCACGAATTGACTCACGCGCTGCAAGATCAGTTCATCGGCCTGCAGAAGTGGATGAAGAAGGGCGAGAAGGATCTGGGTGAGATCAAAAAAGACCCTACTGCGGACGACATCGAAAATGACGAGATGGATGACGCACGGCAGGCCGTCATCGAGGGCCAGGCGGAAACGATCATGATTCAATATGCGCTGGCCCCAGCGGGCCGTTCGATTACCGACGCGCCGGAACTGGTCGAGGCCATGGAATCGACCATGGTCAATGGCACGCCCGATTCCGCTGTTTTCAAAGATGCCCCGATTTTCATTCGCGAATCTCTGACTTTCCCGTACAGCTATGGCATGGAGTTCGTGGTCAAACTGATGCTGAAAGGCGGGAAGCAGAAGGCGTTTGCCAGCGTGCTGGAAAACCCTCCTCACACCACGCGGCAAATCATGGAGCCGGAGACGTATCTTTCCGGCGAAAGAATCGAGCCGATCCGTGTGCCGGACTTTAAACGCGACTTCAAGGATTACCAGAAGTTCGATATCGGCGCGATGGGCGAATTCGACGTGGCTGTGCTGGTGGAACAGTATGCGGGAAGGGAAGCCTCGAAGCGCATGTATCCCGCATGGCGGGGCGGCTACTACTACGCGGCGCGTCCCAAGACCAACGCCAACGCGCCCCTCGGGTTGCTTTATGTGTCGCGCTGGTCGGACGCTCAGAAGGCTTCTGAGTTTGCAGGCATCTACGCGCACTCGCTGGCGCAGCGTTACAAGCAAGTTGCGGATATTGGCGATCCGGCGACTGATAAAACTGCGCGCGAGGGAGAATCGAAGCCTGAGGTCTTGACTGGCCGTCATGCCTGGAATACCGACCAGGGTTCCGTTGTGATTGAAGAGCGCGGAGACATTGTGCTGATCAGCGAAAGTCTTGACGCCGCTACGACTGCAACCTTGGAAAGAGAAGTGTTCGGGCAGTAGTTCCAGGGCTATTTCTTCTTTTTGTTGTCGTCGGCCGGTGCCTCTCCAAGGAAATGCCGCACGTTCGCCGATACGACGAACTGCTTGCCGTCCCGCTCAATAGTCAGTTTTCGTTCTTGACCGGGCGTTCCGCCTAGCATCGACCATACCTGCCCCATCGAAGAACCGGCCACGGGAATTCCATCGACCGCAACCAAGTTATCGCCGGCTTGGACTCCGTCTGGCCCAGGAGCAACTGCTGGCTTACCTTCAAAATCGGGGACACTGACGATCGTAAAGCGGCCATCGTCTTCCGGGCGCAGCACCAATCCGATCACGTCGAAGTCGGGGAAAGTTGAAAAGCGGCCGAAGTCGAAGTAGACCATCGAATGCGCGTAGTCGAGACCGATGCGGTAGTTCAGCACCGCTTCAGAGGCGAGCAGGCCGACCGTCGGCACGCCGGCCCGCTTTTGAAAAAAATCGAGTGTTGTTTTCGGCAAGGAAACGACTGCAACATTGGCCAAAAATAGTGGCCCGTACTCCACCCGTTCCAGGCGCATGACCTTCCATTTCGATTCTTCATCCGTACCCCACATGTTGGCCGAGCCCACTGCGCCGGCCATGTGTGGCCAACCGGCATGGGCAGCCGCGACCTTGCCGAAGATTTCGTCCGATAAAAAACTGATGCTCGACCCAACATCCAGGGCCAAGGTGTATTTCTTGTTCTCGATCTGGCACGGAACTTCGATCAGTCCGGTTTCTGTGATCTGCACCTTGCCGCTAACTCCCAGAAAGTGAATCGTGCCGGGCGCGCCAATCGTGAATCTGCTGCCGGGGAAATCGATGAGCACATCGTAGCGGCGCAGCACAGACGACGGAAGGTTCATCTCGGCCTTCACGCCGCCGGCTAGCACCGAAGCTGCACTGACCGGCTTCAGTGGGATCTGAGCCGTTTTTACATCCGCCAGAGGGATGCTCATGCCGCCAATTTTTATCTCGCTCGGCGGCGGCGACGAACATTCCTTGTCGTCGCAAGTCACATTGAGAGCAAGCAACGTCGCCAGATGCCGCGAAATATTTAGCTCTGGATCGCCGTTGTCGACCCAGGCATGAACACGTTGCGTTCCCCCGTCGGGCAGCGGCACATCGACATCGATGATGATGCGGTTGTGGTCGATGGTTGCCGGCACCGTAACCGACCTTAGGGCACTTTCCGGTGCGGCACTCTTTTGCCCACCCACCGACACACAAACCGCAAACAGCATCAAGATGAAACCGCAGAACCTCATATTTGAAATTGTAGCGCTGGGCGTGCCGCCGGAGCCGCCACCAAGTTCAACGCGCTCCGAGCCGATGAATCACTCTTGCTTGTATAATCACGGGTTCCATTGCGCGTCTGGATGTCGGAGGGACATGGCGAAGGCGGAGATCGGAATCATCGGCGGGAGTGGGTTGTACTCCATGCCGGGCCTCAGCAAGGTCAAAGAGATTCGGCTGAAGACCCCCTTCGGTTCTCCTTCGGACGCTTATATCTGTGGTTTGCTGGAAGGCCGCCAGGTCGCATTTCTCGCGAGGCACGGGCGTGGGCATCGCATTCTTCCCAGCGAGTTGAATTTCCGCGCCAACATTCATGGCTTCAAACAGCTCAGCGTCGAGCGCATCATCTCGGTTTCAGCAGTCGGTTCGCTGAAAGAAGAGCACAAGCCTCTCGATTTCGTAATTCCGGACCAGTTTTTCGATCGCACGCGCCATCGGGTGGACACTTTTTTTGGGGCCGGAGTCGTCGCTCACGTCGCGTTCGCCGATCCGGTCTGCGGCCAGCTTGCGACGGTGGTCGAGGCCGCCTGCAAGAAAGTTGGTGTCGCCGGCAAGCGTGGCGGAACATATCTCTGCATGGAGGGCCCGCAGTTTTCCACCAAAGCGGAGTCGACGGTCTATCGCGGCCTGGGCATGGACGTGATCGGCATGACCAACCTGCAGGAAGCCAAGCTGGCACGCGAGGCTGAACTCTGCTACGTCACGGTCGCCATGGTCACGGACTACGATTGCTGGCATCCGCATCACGACTCGGTCACGGTCGATCAAATTGTCATCGTGCTGCTCAAGAATGCCGACAATGCCGCGAAAGTTGTCCGTGCCACGGTCGCTGCCATGCCGCGTGAACGTTCGTGCAAGTGCGGTGCAGCATTGGCGCATGCCATCTTGACCGATCCGAAGAAGATACCGGCTGCGACGAAGAAGCGGCTGAAATTAATTCTGGGAGCGTATCTGAAGAAAAGTGGCTAGTGGTCAGTGATCAGTGCTCAGAAGAGCTGAGGCTCTCCCCAGTGCTCGCTTGCAACTGACTCTGACCACTGGCCACTGATCACTGACAACTGACTTATGAGCATTCTAGTAGTGGGTTCGGTTGCATTCGACGACATTGCGTCACCCTCCGGCAGTGCGAAAAGCATTCTTGGCGGAGCTGCGACTTATTTTTCGCTGGCGGCCAGCTACTTCACCCAAGTGCGGGTTGTAGCGGTTGTGGGGGATGACTTTGGCCCGGAGCAGGAAAAAGTCTTTCACCAGCATGGCATCGACACCCGCGGCATCGAGCGCGCCGCAGGCAAGACGTTTCGCTGGGGTGGGACCTATGCAGGAAACCTGAACGAGGCGAAGACCGATTACACGGATCTGAACGTGTTCGAACGCTTCCAGCCGCAAATTCCCAAAGAGTATGAAGATACCGAGTTTCTGTTTCTAGCCAACATCCAGCCGACGCTTCAGGCCGATGTGCGGCGCAAAATGAATCGTGTGCGTCTGACCGGCTGCGACACGATGAATTATTGGATCAAAGGCACGCCCAAGGAGCTGGCGGCAACGTTGAAACTTGTGGACGTCCTCCTGATCAACGACACCGAAGCCAAGATGCTGGCGAACGAGACCAACCTGCCGCGCGCGGCGCAAAAAGTGCTGGCCATGGGCCCGCAGGCGCTGGTGATCAAACACGGGGAATACGGTGCTACCATTTTCTTTCGCGAAGGGGCGTTCGGGCTGGGGCATCATCCCTTTCGCGCGCCGTCTTTACCCATCGACGAGGTGAAGGACCCCACCGGCGCGGGAGATTCCTTCGCCGGCGGGTTCATGGGCTATCTCGCTTCGCAGGGAGAAGTGAATCGCGAGGTGTTGAAGCGTTCGCTGTTCTATGGGGGAGTCATGGGGTCGTTTGCCGTGGAGCGCTTCGGAACGGAGCGGCTGCAAGCCTTGACCCGCGACGAAATTGACGCCCGCTTTCAAATCTTTCGCGAACTGACGCACCTGGAGTAGAACGCGAAAGCCTGCGCGAGGCGAGCCGACGCTGCGACTGCAACTAGCGGTATAGCTTGGGTGTTAGGTAATAGGTGTTAGGTAACGAATCTTCCCCTAAGATCTACCACCTTAGTCCGGTCACCCATTCCCATCTCGTTACCGAACGTCGATGTCGAAACGCCTCAAGAACCCGCCCGCCGCATCCCATTGGGATTCCGAAACGCAGTACCTGTTGTGGCTCGCGACTTGCGTCTCGGTTTTTTCCTTCCTTTACTATTTCCAGCGCGGAGATGTGCTGCTGTATGGCGACGCAGTGGCTCACATCAACATTGCGCGGCGTGTATTCGATTCGAAAACTCCAGGCCTTTTGCAGCTGGGAACGGTCTGGCTGCCGCTGCCGCATCTGCTCATGATCCCATTCCTGATTTCAGACGATCTTTGGCAACGCGGCGCGGGCGGATCGATCCCGTCGTTGGCGGGCTTCGTTTTCGCCATCGTCGGAATGTTTCGGCTGGTCCGCGGGATTTTATCTCGCGGTCCTGAACCGGACAGCGCCGCGCGCAGGGCGGCCTGGACCGCTGCAATCGTATTCGCGGCCAACCCCAACTTGATCTACATGCAGTCGACCGCGATGGGCGAAGCGCTCTATCTGGCGTTTTTTATCTGGGCGGTTGTCTATTTCGGCGAATGGGTGCGCGGGGATGCGAAGGCGCTTCCGAAGTGCGGTCTGTGCCTGGTCGCGGCGTGCCTGACCCGCTATGACGGATGGCTTCTGGCAGTCGCGATGATCTTCACCGTGCTTTGGCGGGTGTTCGCTTCGCGCAATACGGCAAGCGCCGGAGTCCGGAGCGTGATGGATTCTCGTATGGCGCTGGCAAAGTTCATCCTCTTGGCTGTGTCAGCGCCTACTTTGTGGCTCGCTTATAACGGGATCATCTACCGCAATCCGCTCGAATTTGAAAACGGGCCATACTCGGCGAAGGCGATCGAGCGCAAGACGCAGACGGCTGGCAACCCGGGGCATCCGGGAAACCACAACCTGCTGCTGGCAGGCTTGTATTTCGTGAAATCGGCAGAAGTGAACGTCGCAGAGAATATGTGGCTGGAACGAGTGTGGCTTTTGCTCGCTGCTACAGGATTGCTGGTTACAGCTTTCAAATTGAGCTCAAGAAACTCGGATGAAAACGCGAGCCAAAGTTTTCTGCAGGCCCACAGTACGACATGGCCGCTGCTCTTCTTGTTGCTGCCGCTGCCGTTTTATGCTCTCTCCGTAGCGTATGGCGGCGTCCCGATCTTCGTTCCTCCATTTTGGCCGAACACCCACTACAACGTTCGTTATGGCTTGCAATTGCTGCCTGCCTTTGCTGTCGCGGTGGCCATGCTGGTCTACTTTGCCGTAAGTTTGGGTGATTGGAAGGTGCGCACCCGCGCGGCAGCTGTGCTGGCGGTCTTGGCCTTCGTCATCGCGAGCTACGCTTCCATCTGGAGCGCCGGGCCGCAATGCCTGCAGGAAGCACAGATCAACATGCGCTACCACAACGCTCTCGACGCGCAGCTCGCTTCCTGGCTGCAGAAACTGCCTCATGAATCCACGCTGCTGATGTATCTCGGCGACCATGTTGGAGCCTTGCAGCAAGCAGGAATCCCGCTCAAGAGCGTGATCAACGAAGGCAATCACCGCGTATGGAAACAGCCTCGCGACCTGGGCGGTTTATGGGAACGTGCTCTTGCCGATCCCGCGCGCTATGCCGATTTTGCTGTGGCATTCGAAGGCGATCCGGTGTGGCAGGCGGTCCACGACCAGCATTTGCGAGCCATCGTTGAGCTTCACATCACTGGACAGCCGCCGGCCGTGCTGTATCACGTGCGGTAATCACTCGGGTTAACGGGAACACCTCGGTTGCCGATGATAAAATCCAGCTTCCGAAACATGTCACCCTACGCGATCAGCCGATGGAAGGCCGGACGTAAACCGGCCTTCGGCCAGGCGGAATGCCGGTGAAGCCGGGGCCTCCTGTCATTCCGTTCGTCAAGGTCAGCGCCTGCGGCAACGATTTTCTGTTGATCGACGGAGCGCTCGCGTCGGCGGATCCGGCAGAGTTCACCCGCCATATCTGCGACCGGCACGAGGGCGTGGGTGCAGACGGCGTGGAGTGGATGTTCCCGCATCTTTCTTCGGACATCGAGGTTCGGCTCATCAACTCCGATGGCTCACCCGCAGAGATCTCGGGCAACGGCACGCGCTGCGTCGCGGCTTACATTTGTGCCGAACGGGCCAAAGATCGCGTTTCTATTCTCACAGGAGCCGGGGCGAAAGTCTGCGCGCTGATTAGCCGTAACAATTCCGAATTTGAATTTGAAATGGAGATCGGCACGCCCATTGTGGAAAGCGAGCTTGCCGTGAAAACTCGCACAGGGGATATCCGCGGACTCCCGGTATCGGTCGGAAATCCGCACTTCGTGGTTTTTGTGCCGCAGTTCCCAGTGGACTGGCAGGCACAAGCGGCGGCTATTCAGCGCAGCGCACAGTTCAAAGAGGGAGTGAATGTCGAGTGGGTGGTTGCGAACGGAATGCACGATCTGTCGGCGCGCTTTTTCGAGCGTGGCGTCGGCGAAACCAGTTCTTCGGGAACCGGTTCGTGCGCGTCGGCGGTGGCGGCGATGGCGACCTCGCAGGCAGAATCGCCGGTGAAAGTGCACGCCCCTGGCGGTGTGCAAACCGTGCGCCGGGAAGGGAAGAACGTTTTCCTGCGCGGTCCGGCGCGGATCGTGTGCCGCGGCGAATTCCTGGTGAGTTGATGGCTGAGCAGTTCTTGGACGAATTCTGTTGGCTCCGGTAAAGTTTTGAAATCGAAACCTTCTTCCAATCTTGCGCGCGTCAAGCCGTCCGCTCTTCGCTCCGGAGATACGGTCGGCATCGTCGCGCCCGCCAGCAATGTCAAACGGACTGACCTCGAGGCCGGCTGCGAGGCCTTGCGCCAGGCGGGATATCGTCCGTTTTATTTCGATTCCATCTTTGAGCAGGATCTGTACTTCGCCGGTTCGGTCGAGCGCCGGGTGCGTGAACTCGAAGAAATGTTCATGCGCGACGAAGTGAAGGCGATCGTTTGCGCGCGTGGCGGCTATGGCGCGAACTACCTGTTGGGACAAGTCAATCTAGACACGATTCGCAATCACCCCAAGATCTTTGTTGGCTACAGCGACCTGACTGCGCTGATGACTCACTTTACGGATACAACGGGGCTGGTTACTTTTCACGGCCCTATGGTGGCCAAGGATTGGGCGCGTCAAAATGGAGTCGATCTTGTCTCGTGGCAGGCCGCGCTCGCCGGCCCCGCCCCGTGGGCGATCGCTCTAAACGCAGGTGCCATCGCTCTGATCGAGGGCGAAGCGGAGGGCGTTCTCTATGGCGGATGCTTGTCAATCTTAGTCGCCTCGCTCGGTACCGCGTACGAGATCAAAACTGCGGGGACAATTTTGTTTTTAGAAGATGTGGCCGCCAAGCCCTTTCAGATCGACCGCATGCTGATGCAACTGAAGCTCGCGGGAATGTTCGACGAAGTAAAGGGTATTGTCTTCGGCGAAATGCTCGACTGTGTGCAGACCGCGAACCAGGGGTATACGCTGGAACAGATCGTTTTGGGAATCATGGGGAGCCTGGAAGTGCCGGTCGCATTCGGCGTTCGCTCCGGGCATGTGAGCGCGGGAAACATTACGCTGCCATTCGGAGTGCAGACGCGACTGAAGGTGAGTGCGGGGAAAGTGGCGTTGCAAGTGCTGGAGGCAGCGGTCACACCATAGGGCAGGTCTGAGAAGAAGTTCATTCGGACAAGATGAAGCACATCCATCTCATCGGCATCTGCGGTACCGCGATGGCCTCGCTCGCCGGAATGCTCAAGCAGCGCGGATTTCGTGTGACCGGCTCGGACGCGGCTGCTTATCCCCCCATGTCCGATTTTTTGCGCGAGTTGGGCATTCCTGTAGCGCAACCGTTCGCCGTGGCCAATCTGGCGGCTTGCCCCGACCTGATTGTCGTCGGCAACGCGATATCGCGCGGAAACGAAGAACTGGAATACGTCCTCGATCAGCGTATTTCGTTCTGTTCGCTGCCCCAGTTGTTGCACCAGGAATTTCTCCGCGGAAAAGAGGTTTTGGTCGTTGCCGGCACGCACGGCAAGACCACAACAACCTCGATGCTGGCCTGGATCTTTTCTTCTGCCGGACTACAGCCGTCGTTTCTGATCGGCGGCATCGCCGAGAATTTCGGATCGAGCTTTCATCTGGGCGAAGGCAAATATTTCATTCTCGAAGGAGACGAATACGACACGGCCTTCTTCGACAAAGGCCCCAAATTCATGCACTACTTTCCCGACGCGGTCATTTTGACTTCGGTCGAATTCGATCACGCGGATATCTACAAAGATCTCGACGCCGTGGAAACGGCATTCAAGCGCCTGGTCAATTTGGTTCCGCGGCGGGGGCGCATCGTCGCCTTCGATGGAGCTGTCGGCGATGCGACCGAGAGTCCAAGCCTGGAGCGCTGTTTGGCGAAGGCGTTTTCACCGGTGGATCGCTACGGGGCTGGCACGAGAGCGAATTGGAAAGTCACGAATGTTCGCTTCGAACCCGGCCGCACTATGTGGTCCATCGAGCATGCCGGACAAAAGTGGGCGGATGATCTCGAGTTCGCTTTAGCGGGCGAATACAACGTGTGGAATGCGACTGCGGCGGCCGCATTGGCATTTTCCTGCGGGGTTCCCAAGGACGCGATCGCCGAAGCTTTACGTACATTCAAGAGCGTGAAGCGCCGCCTTGAAGTGAAGGCCGAGGTAAATGGCATTACTATCATCGACGACTTCGCGCATCATCCCACGGCGATCGCCGCCACACTCAAGGCGCTGCGCGCTCGCTATGCGGGGGCGCGGCTGTGGGCGATCTTGGAACCGCGCTCCAATACATTGCGGCGGCGCGTATTGCAAAGCGACCTGGCGCGCAGCCTGGCGCTGGCGGACGAAGTGGTGGTCGCAGGCGTATTCCGGTCTGAAGCTGTGCCGGAGAACGAACGCCTGGAACTGCCCGCACTGGCGGCGGAGATCGAAGGCAACGGCCGGCGCGCCAGGCTCCTGGCGGACGCCGATGCTATCGTGCAAACCGTTGCCCCTGAAATGCGCACCGGCGATGTTGTGGCCATTCTCTCCAATGGCGGCTTTGGCGGAATCTATGAAAAACTCCCAGCGGAGCTGAGAAAGTCGGCGCAAGCGCGATGACCTATCCGCTTGCGGTGACACAAGGGCTGCGGGGCGCGTTCTGCGCTGTTGTGCTAATCGCAGCCTCCAT
>Ga0210384_10006261_pt1 | contig 12727 bp, 8 predicted proteins | sample IncBWH2MmetaG_FD_160574 | JGI IMG/M metagenome (GOLD analysis project Ga0210384, IMG submission 160574) | Forest soil microbial communities from Barre Woods Harvard Forest LTER site, Petersham, Massachusetts, United States - Inc-BW-H-2-M | ecosystem: Environmental > Terrestrial > Soil >... | reverse complement strand
CCTCGATATCCCTGGCGCGGGCTGATGCTCGATTCGGCGCGGCATTTTCAATCGCCCGCCCTCGTACGCTCGATGATCGATTGGATGGCGTGGCACAAGCTCAATGTGCTGCACTGGCATTTGACCGACGATCAGGGCTGGCGCCTGGAGATTCTCAAGTACCCGCGGCTGACATCGGTGGGGGCGTGGCGAATTCCCGCGGCCATTCCCGGCAGTCCGAAGCCGAAGCCCTACGGCGGCTACTACACCCAGCAACAGGTCCGCGACATTGTCGCCTTTGCGGCGACTCGGCACGTACAGATCGTTCCGGAAATCGACATGCCGGGCCACGCGCAGGCCGCGCTTGCCGCCTACCCTGAGTTGGGCGCCGTCGACAGCCATCCAACACTTCCGGTCTCGCCCAACTGGGGCGTGCATTCGCACCTGTTCAATCTGGAGCCCGGCACGTTCGAGTTTTTGCAGAACGTGCTCGACGAAGTCGTTCAAATGTTTCCGTCCCGCTACGTGCACATCGGCGGAGACGAAGCCGTCAAAGACGAATGGATTGCGTCGGCGGCGGTGCAGGCGCGCGCCCGCCAACTCGGCATCGGCGATGCCAACGCCTTGCAGACCTATTTCACGCAAAAAATCGGCGCGTATCTGTCCGCGAGGGGCCGCCGTGCGGTGGGCTGGGACGAAATCCTGCAACCTGGATTGGCGGCCGACGCGGTTGTCATGTCGTGGCATGGCGGCTCCATGGCGCGGGCGGCGGCCATACAGGGCAATGATGCGGTGCTAGCGCCGGATCCGGGGCTGTATCTCGATCATCGGCAAAGTCCGTTGGCGACGGAGCCCCCGGGGCGCATCGCGATTATTTCCCTCCAAGACGTGTATGGCTTTGAGCCGCATGACGCGGGGCTTTCCGATGCGCAGCAACGGCATATCCTGGGGCTGCAAGCGGATCTGTGGACCGAGCACATGCAAACCGAAGGCCGCGTCGAATGGATGGCGCTGCCGCGGGCGGCGGCATTGGCCGAGGTGGGTTGGTCCCCGCAGCAAAGAAGCTGGCCGGATTTCCTCAAGAGATTGGCACCGATGTTCGCCCGCTACCGCGCGTTCGGCATCAACTACTCGGACAGCGTGTTCGGCATCGATCCGGCGTACGCGGTTGAGGCCGGCGCGATCCGCGTGACACTATCCAATCTGCCCGAGATCAAAGGCGCCGCCGAGGTGAGCATTCATTACACGCTCGACGGTCGCGAGCCGAACGCCGCATCGACGCTCTACGCGCAAGCCCTGGATTTGCCGCCCGGCACGGAAATTCGCGCCGCGACATTTTTGGGCTCCGAGCAGGTTTCGCGCACCTGGGTATCGCGGCTGGACGCGCACACGGGCTGGAGGCGCTCGAGCCATCAGCTCGAACTCTGCGGCAACGGAGTTCCCCTGCTGCTCGAACCCGGCGCCCACGCCGGGCCCGATGTACCGGTTGCCGTCGATATCATGAATCCGTGCTGGATCTATCGCGGCGCGGACTTGAGCCGCGGCGCGCGAATCACGGCCGCCGTGGTGGCGCTGCCATTCAACTATGAATTGGGCGCCGATGCCGCCAAGATTCGCGTCGGGGATGCACGCAGCGCGGAAGGCGAGCTCGAGGTCCACATGGATGGATGCGAGACGCCGGCCGTTACGCTGCCGCTCGCGCCTGCGGCGATGCGCGATGGGATCACGGTGTTGCCGGCAAAAAAACTGCCGGTCCTCGCGGGCCGACACGATCTATGCCTTCGGTTTGCCCGTCCGCGCCTCGATCCTTTGTGGGCGCTTGATTGGGCGGAGATTGGGGAGTAGGGCTTGCAGGAAATCATGGCACCGTTCGCCGGCTGGTGTGCAGCGCTGGACGAGGTACCCGACGAGGTCTTTGCAGGCCGTATGCTCGGCGATGGCCTCGCGATCGATCCGACCGACGGCGTCGTCCTGGCTCCATGCGACGGGGAGATCCTGAACTTACCGGCCAGCGGTCATGCCGTATCGATTCGCACACCGCATGGATTCGAACTGCTGATTCACGTCGGGATCGACACGGTCCGGCTCGGCGGCAGAGGATTTGACGCACGGGTGAAGCCTGGCGCGCGGGTCCGAATTGGCGATGAACTCATTCGTTTCGATCTGGACCTCGTGGCTCGCGGCGCCAAGAGCCTGATGACCCCGATCGTGGTGACTTCCGACGGCGCGGTTCTCAAGAATCGGCGCGCCTCAGGCGCGATCAGGGCGGGAGAGGTGCTGTTCTTGATCGATGGCGGTGCGGCTCGGCAGGGATCCTCGCTTCCATTGCAGCCAGCTGCGCAGTCGGCCATGCGCGCGCAACACGCCGTGGTGATTGGACTGGCGCATGGCCTGCACGCGCGTCCGGCGGCGCTGCTGGCGCGGCGAGCCAAAGGCGTGGGCACGGCGATAACGCTTGGAGCACATGGCCGCACAACCGACGCGCGCAGTGTCGTCGGCATGATGGCGCTCGGTGTACGTCGCGGTGATGAGTTGATGATTCAAGCCGACGGCGATGGGGCGCGGCAGGCGATCGCGCAGATCCTGGACGGCCTCGAGGAAGCGCAGCGCATCGACTCGGCGCACGCATCCGAGCCGGCGCAAACGCGCGTGGCGGAGCGGGGCGCGAGGTCCGGCGAGGCCACAAGGTCCGGCGAGGCAGCAAGGTTGGGCGAGTTGGCCGGCATTTGCGCATCGCCCGGCTTTGCCGTGGGCCGCGCGACTCGAATCGAACGGCGCGAGATCGAGGTCACGGAGCAGGGCCGCGGTGCGCTTCACGAACAGGGCGAGCTCGATCGAGCGCGATCCAATGTGAGACTGAGACTGGAGCGCGTGCGCAACACGGGCGGCGCTGAGCGGCAAGACATCATCGGTGCGCATCTGGAATTTCTGGACGACCCGACGCTCAATGAACGCGCCGGTGGGCACATTGCCGACGGCAAGAGCGCCGGCTACGCGTGGCGCGCCGCCACGCGGCGATCCATCGCTGCCCTGGAAGCGCTTGACGACTCGCGCTTGCGAGAACGCGCCGATGATCTGCTGGATGTTGAAGCCCACGTCTTGCTCGCCCTGGCCGGTGAGGCACGACCCATGCACCTGCCTCTTCCCGAGCACGCCATATTGCTGGCGGACGATTTATTGCCGTCCGAATTGACGGCGCTCGACCGGCGGCGATTGGCCGCGATCGCCTTGAGCGGCGGCGGTGCCACGTCCCACGTCGCGATTCTGGCCGCGGCAATGGAGATACCGATGTTGATCGGAGTGGGTCAGGCGCTTCGCGACGTGCCGGACGGTCGGACCATTATCGTCGATGCCGACGGCGGCGCGCTGCACTATGAACCGAGCCCAGACGCGGTTGCGCGGGCGAAGGTCAACGTCGAGGCCCGGCTCGCGCGCAGCGCCGCGTTGCGCTCGGCAGCCGCTCGAGATTGCCGGTCGCTCGACGGCACACGCATCGAAGTGTTCGCAAACCTTGGCAGCACGGCTGACGCAATCTCCGCGGTCGAAAACGGCGCGGAAGGTTGCGGGCTGCTTCGCACCGAGTTTCTGTTCATTGAGCGGGCCACCGCGCCGCCCGAGGAGGAGCAACTAGCCGCGTATCAAAGCATCGCCAATGCCCTGGGCGGCCGTCCCATGATATTGCGCATGATGGACGTGGGCGGCGACAAGCCCCTGCTGTACCTGCCGCTGCCTGCCGAATCGAATCCCGCGCTGGGGATGCGCGGCGTGCGGACGGCCCTGGCGCACCCGGCTCTCATGCGCGCGCAATTGCGGGCGGCAATGCGCGTGAGCCCCTCCGGGGTCGTGCGTCTGTTGATCCCGATGGTGACCGACCTGTCGGAAATTCTTGCGGTGCGCGGCGTCATCGATGCGCTCACGTCTGAGCTGAAGTTGGAGGCGAGAATATCGCTTGGCGCCATGATCGAAACGCCCGCGGCTGCGCTCACGGCCGCCACGCTGCTGCGCGAAGTTGATTTTCTGTCCATCGGCAGCAACGACCTGACGCAGTACACACTCGCCATGGATCGCGGCCACACGGAGCTCGCGCGCCGCACCGATGCATTGCATCCTGCCGTGCTGCAACTGGTCGCGGCCGTGGGAAGCGCCGGGAGAGCCGCCGGCAAGCTGGTAGCTGTCTGTGGCGGAGTCGCCGCCGATCGTACCGCAGTGCCGATCCTGCTGGGTTTGGGCGTTCGCGAACTGTCGGTCGTGCCGACCGCGATTCCGGCGCTTAAACGCCAGATCGGTGCGCTGCGGATGGCGGACTGCGAAGATCTCGCCCAGCGCTGTCTTACCTTGAGCTCGGCAGCCGAGGTGCGAGATTTGGTTGAACGGCTTGCCGGCAATGCAGGAGATGCCCAATGAGCTTTCGTTTCTCCGGATTCCAGCAGCTCGGCCGCGCATTGATGCTGCCCATTGCGGTGCTGCCCATCGCCGGCTTGCTGCTGCGTCTGGGTCAGCCGGACCTGCTTGACTGGGTCGCCATGGCGGCGGCCGGCAAGGCTGTATTCTCGAATTTGGGGTTGCTGTTTGCCGTCGGTGTCGGGGTGGGGCTGGCGCGCGAAAATCACGGCGCCGCGGGTCTCGCAGCGCTGGTCGGCTACGTTGTGACGATGCGAGCGGCCGAAACCTTGCTGCATGCACCACCCGACTCGCTCGCCAAGTTCAGCATTCCGGTCGGATTGCTATCCGGCATCATCGCCGGCGTAGCGTACAACCGCTACAGCAATATCACACTGCCCAGTTATTTGAGTTTTTTCGGCGGCCGGCGCTTCATTCCGATTGTCAGCGGTCTATTGGGATTGGTGCTGGGTGTCATCATCGGCTATGCGTGGCCCTTTATCGAGCGCGGCATGGATTCGGCCAGCCATGCCATCTTGGGCGCGGGGTCGATCGGCCTGTTTGCTTACGGACTCTTGAACCGGATATTGATCGTGACCGGTCTGCATCACATTCTGAACAATTTCGCGTGGTTCATTCTCGGCGACTATCATGGCGCGACCGGCGACCTGAACCGATTTTTTGCCGGCGATCCCACCGCCGGTGCCTTCATGTCGGGCTTCTTTCCCGTCATGATGTTCGGCTTGCCGGGTGCGTGTCTCGCCATGTACCACACGGCTCGGCCCGAGCGCCGCGCCGGCGTCGCGGGTCTGCTGCTCTCGCTTGGCCTCACCTCATTCCTCACCGGGGTCACGGAACCCGTGGAATTCACGTTTATGTTTCTCGCCCCCGTGCTGTACGCCCTGCATGCAGTCGCAACGGGCCTCGCCATGGTTCTCATGAATCTATTCGGTGTGCACCTGGGCTTCAGTTTCTCGGCGGGACTATTTGACTACGTGCTGAACTTCACCCACGCGCAGCGGCCGCTGCTGTTGATTCCGATCGGCATTGCCTACTTCGCGCTGTACTACACGGTATTTCGGGTCTGCATCGTGCGATTAAATCTTTCGACTCCCGGCCGCGAGGCCGATGACACACTGGCCCAATCGAACGTACTTGCGACGGCCGGTACGCGTGGTCGATCCTTTGTGGATGCCTTGGGCGGGGCCGGCAATCTCACGGAGGTCAGCGCATGCACCACGCGCCTGCGCTTGACCCTCGTCGACAATCGAGCCATTGACGAATCCGCGCTGACGCGACTGGGCTCGCGTGGGCTGCTGCGTTCCTCCAATACAGGCCTGCAGGTGGTTTTAGGGCCCATTGCCGACCAAGTCGCAGGCGAAATCCGCGATGCGCTGCGCGCGAGTGCACCGGGGCAGAATGCCACGCCAAGCTTGGCTGCTGCGCTACCTTCGGATGCCGCGGTATCCTGCGACGCGCCCGCCATGTTGGCGGCGCTGGGCGGGCGCCACAATGTAGGAGAGGTCGAGTGTTTTGCCGGCCGCATGCTGGTGCGCATCGCTGACCCCAAAGCAGTCGATGAGCCTGCGCTCAAAAGGCTCGGTATCCGCGGTGTCGCGCGCCCCACGGCAAGCTCCCTGCAGCTGCTCATCCCGGGGATCGCTGAGGATTGGACGCAGCCGCTGCGCCGATTGCTGGCTTGAGCTAGGAAGGAGCAAAAATGAGCGACACCGCCACCGTTTACAATCGAACGCCGGAGGAGTCCAGGCGCAGGCAATCGCGGCAGTCGGCACTTCCGCCGACGGTGCGGCGAATCCTCATTGTCGGCGGCGGCACTGCGGGCTGGATGACCGCATTGATACTGGCGCGTTCTCTCATCGAGCAGGGGGTCGAGATCACTTTGGTGGAGTCGCCCACCGTGGGCATCATCGGCGTGGGCGAGGGGTCGACGCCATGGCTGCGCGGCTTCTTCGACAGCTTGGATATCGAGGAGGCGGAGTGGATGCCGGAATGCCACGCCACTTACAAGTGTGGCATTACCTTCGACGGTTGGTCGACCAAACCCGGTCACGCCAGTTACTTTCATCCCTTTGCTTCGATGCTCGACAATCTCACCATGACCCAGTTTGTCCACAACACCGACGCCAGAATCAGAGGCGCCGATGTCTGCGCGGATCCGGATCGATTTTTCATCGCCTCGCGCCTCGCCGCCAAGCATCTGGCGCCCAAGCCCGCCGAACATTTCCCTTTCGACATCTGGCACGGATATCACTTTGACGCCGTGCTGCTGGGTCAGTTTCTGCACAAGAAGGCGTTGCAACGCGGCGTCCGCTACCAAACTGCGCATGTTACCCACGCAAATTTGGATGAACAGGGCGCCATCGCGTCGGTCGGCACTCGGGAAGGAACCACGATCAGTGCCGATTTGTTCGTCGATTGCACCGGATTTGCCGGGCTGCTGATCAGTCAGGCGCTCAAGACTCCTTTCGTCAGTTTCGCGGAGAATCTGTTCAACGACGCGGCCGTCGCCATGCCGACACCGATCGCTGCGACGATACCCTCCGAAACCGTCTCGACCGCGATGAAGCATGGGTGGGCATGGAAGATTCCCCTCACCCAGCGCTTTGGCAACGGCTATGTGTATAGCTCGCAGTTTTGCTCGGCCGATCAGGCCGAAACCGAGTTGCGGGAGCGCCTCGGATTGCTCGAATCGGATACGCCCGCGCGGCATTTGAAAATGAGAATTGGGCGCGTGACCAAGCACTGGAATAAAAACTGTCTCGCGGTAGGCTTGTCGCAAGGGTTTATCGAGCCGCTGGAGGCCACCGCCTTGCTTTTCATTCAGCAAACCGCGGCGGTGTTCGTCGACTTCCTCGAGCGGGGCGACTTGAGCGAAGCGGCCCAGGCGCGCTTCAATACGCAGGTCAATGAGCATTTCGAAGGCACGCGCGACTACATTGTGACGCACTACAAGACCAACAGCCGCACCGACACCGAGTATTGGCGGGCCAACGCGGCCAACCTGCATATCTCGGAACCACTGCGGCAATTGCTCAATTTGTGGATGTCGGGCAACAGCATTGCGCCCATGGTACGCAAGCAGTCGCTCGGGCGCGGCTATCCGGTATTTTCCTGGTATTCGATCATGTCGGGAATGGGCATATTCCCGGATCCACGCGATCTGCGCCCGCCTGCAGCCACGGAGAAGACCTTCGGCATCGCCGAAATCGACAACTTGCTCGAGCGCAGTGCGGCCAACTATCGGGATCATCGTGAGGTGCTCAAGGACATTCCGCCGCGGCGCCGCGGGCAGACGTTGCAGGTCTACTTTTGGTGATCGAACATTCGGGCCTCTCCATCGAGGATATTCGGCGCGATGTGTTGCCGGACAAGCGTCCGGCGATACTGCGCGGATTGGTGCGCGAATGGCGGGCCGTGCGCGAGTACTTGGAATCTCCCGCCTCCTTGGTGCGCTATCTCAAGCAGCTTGACAGCGGGGCGCCGGTGGACGCGCTGATGACCCCGCCGGAAGCCGACGGTCAAATTTCCTATAACGCCGCGATGAACGGCTTTAATTTTCACCGCAATCGGCTGCCGCTGTCGGACATTGCCGCGCAGGTGCTGCGCTATGCGCAATTTCCCAAACCCCCCGCGGTGGCGGCGCAGAGTGCGCTGATCCGCGATTGCTTGCCGGCATTCTCCGCCGAGAATTCGCTGCCGCTGTTCGATGCGACAATACTGCCGCGCATTTGGCTGGGAAACCGGATCACGACGCCCGCGCATGTGGATGAATGGAACAATGTCGCGTGTACCGTCGCGGGACGGCGGCGCTTCACACTGTTTCCGCCCGAGCAGATTGCGAATCTCTACATTGGCCCGCTGGACTTCGCGCCCACCGGCGCGGCAATGAGCGTGGTGACGCTGCGCGATCCGGACTTCGCCCGCTATCCCAAGTTCAACGATGCCCTGGCCGCTGCGCAGGTTGCGGTGCTGGAGGCCGGCGACTGCATCTTCATTCCGCCGCTGTGGTGGCACCATGTCGAATCGCTCGAGCCCTTCAACGTACTGGTGAACTATTGGTGGCACGATCCGCTGGGCGCGAATTCACAGGCCGACTCGGCATTCGACGCGCTGCTGCACGGGATCTTGAGCATTCGCGCGCTGCCGCCCGCGACACGCCGGGCCTGGAGCGCCTTCTTCGAACAGTACGTGTTCGGCGCGCACAGCGAGTCCATCGAGCACATTCCGGCCGATAGGCGCGGCATCCTCGGCGAGCTGTCGGCGGAGCAACTGAGTATGCTGCGCGCGCATCTGGCTAAAAAGCTCACGCGCTAGGAGCCTGTCCGATTATTCAGTATTCGGACAGACTCCTGGCCCGTGCCGGAATCGGCCCGGCGGGCACCGCTGAGCCGGCTCCTCGCGAATGGCGAGTTTTAGGCTAGGGACTGCCTTCCACTTGGATCTGCAGTTTGACGGCCATGTTGAAGCCGTACTTGTCTCCATAGTTCACGCCGAAATCGGCACGATTCAGGGTGGCAGTGGCATCCGCGCCGCAAACTTCCTTATGGGAAACCGGGTTCGGCTGGCACTTGAAGGAATCGATTGTCAGCGTGACCGGCTTGGTGACGCCGTGCATGGTCAGCGTGCCTTGCGCTTCCGTCGGCGTGGGGCCATTGAACTTGGTGAATTTTCCGCTGTAGGTGGCGGTGGGATACTTCGCCACGTCGAACATCTCGGCGGATTTGGCGTGCTCGTTCAATTTCGGCATGCCGAAATCAATTGAACTCACGTCAACGGTCACGTCAATGGAGCCGGACTTGGCATCCTTGTCGTAGACCACTTTGCCTGAGGAGGAGTCGAATTTTCCCCGCCAAACCGAGAGCCCGCCAAAGTGGTCGGCGGAGAAGCTTGGGAAGGTGTGGTTGGGATCGAGAGTGTAGGTGACCGGCGCCGCCAGGGCGCTCGCGCCGAGCAGGGAGGCCAGTGACGCCAAAACAATACGGTTCATTGAAGGCTCCTTAGGACGTACAGGTATAATTTTGGGGCTGCCGCTCCGGCATCCCGGAGGCAAATCATAGCCGAAAGCGCTCGGGTTGCCCGAGCTTATCTTTTCCTTCACGCCACTTTGGGAGTCTTTTCATGGAATTATTCGATGCGATCGCATCGCGCTCGATGGCCAAACAGTTGAGCGGGCCTGGGCCGAGCGCCGAACAGATCGCACGGCTCCTGGAGGCAGCGGACCGCGCCCCGGATCACGGACGGCTCAAGCCCTGGCGCTTCGTTCCCGTCAATGGCGCCGAACGGGAAGCTTTCGCAAACGCGGTGGCGCTGGCGCGGCGCGACCAGATCCCCGCCTTTACCGATGAGCAGATGGAAATGGAACGCGAGAAAATCCGGCGGTCGCCAAGCATCCTGGTGGCCGGCTGCGTGGTGCGCAAGGACATCGCCAAGGTGCCGGAAATTGAGCAAGTAATTGCCGTAGGCGCGGCGGTGGAGAACTTGATGCTGGCGGCGAATGAGCTGGGGATCGGCGCGATGTGGAAGACCGGACCTGCGGCCTACAGCCCCCGGGTCAAGGCGGCCGTGGGCCTGGCTGCGGATGACCACATCGTGGCCATCCTGCATCTGGGCACGAAGGTCAAATAGCGTGGGGGCGCAATGACGCGGTCTTGACCAATGCCCACACGGCCGTCCCCGGTGCGAGTGCGAGTTCGCTCGTGGCGGCTTTGGTGACGCGCGCCATGATCAGGATGCCGCCGATATCGATGGCGATCAGGTCCGAGTCCTCGACGTCATGCGCGACGCTCGTCACCACGCCCTTGAGGCTGTTGCGGACGCTCAAGTGCCGGGGCGCCTCGGTCGCGACGATGAGATCACGCGCCAGCAGCTGCACACGCAGCTTGGTGCCGGGCGCGGATTTGCCATAGTGAACCCTCAGTACGCTCAAGCCCACTTGCACGCGCGTCAATCCGCTCGACGCATCCGTGCCCAGCACAACGCCATCGACGATGGCGCCAACCGCATCGGCGCCGATGATCGCGCGTACGCGGGGGTGCAAACTCATCTCGCCGAGATCACCTTGGGCAATGGTCTTTCCCGATTCCATGAGGACCAGATGGGTCGCCAACCGCAGCACCTCGTCGAAATTGTGGCTGACGTACACCATCGGAATGGCCAATTGGTCGCGCAAGCTTTCCAAATAGGGCAGCACCTCCTCGCGGCGCGATGCATCGAGCGAGGCCAAAGGCTCATCCAGCAATAAAAGACTGGGCTGCGACAACAGAGCCCGTCCGATCGCAACGCGTTGCCGCTCGCCTCCCGACAGCTCGTGAGTATGCCGGGCCAGCAGCGGGCCAAGATCCAGCAGGTCCACGACCCGATCCAATCCCACGAACGGCGCCACGGCCGCACGCTTCAGCGCATAGCGCAAATTTGCTTGAACCCTCAGGTGCGGGAACAAGCGCGCGTCTTGAAATACGTAGCCGATACGCCGCCGTTCGGGCGGCACATCGATGCCCCGGTCGGTGTCCAGGAGCACGGCATCATCGAGCGCGACCCGCCCGCGCTCCGCAGCGAGCAAACCGGCGATCACATTGACCAGGGTGGTCTTACCGCACCCCGACCGGCCGAACAAGGCAACGACCCCGGGAGTGGGGAGCTCGAAGTTCGCGTCCAGCGTAAAGGCGCCCCGATGTTTTTTGGCGGCTACTTGGAGCATCAGCGACCCAACATGCGCCGCACGCGCCGCGCGAACCACTCGGACAGCAGCAACCCGCCGAGCCCGAGCACGAAGGAGAGAATCGCCAGGCGTGCCGCTTCCGTATCGCCGCCCGGAGTCTGAAGCGCCGTATACAAGGCGAGCGGCAGCGTGCGCGTTTCGCCCGGAATGTTGGAAACGAAGGTGATGACGGCGCCGAACTCACCCAGAGCGGCGGAAAATGCCGTGATCGCGCCTGCCAGCACGCCGGGCAACATCAGCGGCAGGGTAATGGTGGCGAAGCGATCGAAGGCGCTCGCGCCCAGCGTGCGTGCGGCATCCTCCAGCCCGCGATCGACGTTCTCGAGGGAAATGCGCATGGCGCGCACCATCAGGGGAAAGGACATGACCGCGGTCGCCAGCGCCGCACCGTTGCGCGTAAAGATGAGTTCGATCCCGAAAACCCGCTCGAGCCAGCCCCCGATGGGGCCACGCACACCGAACAACAGCAGCAATATGTATCCGACCACCACCGGCGGCAGCACCAGGGGCAAGTGCACGAATGCATCGAGCATCGTGCGGCCGAGGAATTGTTTCCGGGTCAGCACCCATGCCAGCAGCAGCGCAAAGGGCAGACTGAGCAGCACACTGCGCGTCGCGACGATCAAGCTCAATACGAGCGCTGCGCTTTCGTTGGCGCTCAGCCACATCATTGTCAGCTCAGGGTAAGGGGCTGCATGCGGCAGGCAGTATACTGTGTGCGGGTCCGGGAGCCGGACATAAGGATTCGATCCATGCCCTATTTTCACGCGGTGGCCAAGGTCGCCGCGTCTCAAGACACCAACAGCGCACGCCGCATCGGCGTGCTGCTCGTCAACTTGGGCACGCCGGATTCGCCGACTTACTTTGCGGTCCAGCGATACTTGCGCCAGTTCTTGAGCGACCGGCGCGTCATCGATACCTCGCGCCTGATCTGGCTGCCGCTACTCTATGGCGTGGTGCTGCCGCTGCGGCCGCTGCGCACGGCCCGCAACTATCGCAAGATTTGGATGGCGGAAGGCTCGCCCCTGGCGGTTTATTCGCGGCGGCTCGCGGCAAAAATCAACTCAATCCTGCCTGCTGAATTCAAGGATCAGGTCCGCATCGAACTCGCGATGAGCTATGGCAATCCGGGGATCGAACAGGCCATTCGGTCGTTTGCGGAGACCGGCGTCGACAAGCTGCTGGTGCTGCCGCTGTATCCCCAATATTGCTCCTCGACCACCGGATCGGTAATTGACGGCACGAATCGGGCGCTCACGCACTGGCGCTCCCTGCCCGAGATTCGCTTCATCAACGACTATCATGACGATGACGGCTATGTCCGCGCGCTGAGCCGCAAAATACAGCAGCACTGGGACGCGGCCGGCGGGCGCTCGCATCTGCTCTTTTCCTATCACGGCATCCCGGCCTCGTATGTCGCCAAGGGTGATCCTTACCAGCGCCAGACGGAGGCGACGACGCGTCTGGTGGTGAGCCGCTTGGGATTGAAGGACACCGAGTGGTCGCATTGCTACCAATCCCGGTTCGGCAGAGTGACCTGGCTGCAGCCCTACACGCTCGACAAGATCAAGGAATTGGCCGATCGCGGTGTACGAGAACTCAGCGTGGCTTCGCCGTCTTTTGCGGTGG
>Ga0210384_10006260_pt1 | contig 12727 bp, 7 predicted proteins | sample IncBWH2MmetaG_FD_160574 | JGI IMG/M metagenome (GOLD analysis project Ga0210384, IMG submission 160574) | Forest soil microbial communities from Barre Woods Harvard Forest LTER site, Petersham, Massachusetts, United States - Inc-BW-H-2-M | ecosystem: Environmental > Terrestrial > Soil >... | reverse complement strand
AGGGCTGGCTGGAATGGATCAAGCAAGCCCAGGTTTTCGGTTTGTGGAGTTTCACTGAACGATGAGCTGAGGTTGTCCAAGCTGTGGGAATACGTGTAGTTGACCGTAAGGTCTAGTCCCTGTCTGAACAAGTTAGTCGATTGGAAGCGTGTATTCAGCGCGTTGTAATGGGAATAGCCGCCGAAACCACGCGTGTTCATGTTGCCGTATTGCCGGTTGAGGCGATCCAGATCGCATCTCGCAACACCCACTGCACACGATGGATCTTGCAGGTCGGTTCCCAGATAGACCACCCCGAATCCCTGCTGGTTCAGGTTTTCAATCGAGTAATCGTGGATACTGTGAGCACCCGTATATTCAACTGCCAGAATGCTGTTCTTCATCACTTCGCGCTGTAGAGAGAGATTCCAGCTTTGCGAATACGACGTTGGGATATCCTGACGCACATAACGCAAGCTGGGCGGTGGCAGCGGCACTTGGATTCCGCTTCCAGCAAACGGTCCGAGATTGGAGCTGGAATGTGCCTGCGCACCCGCCTGACCTGGCGCCACCGCACTCTGGAAAATGCTGTTGAACTGCGCCGGAGGGTTCTGAATCAAGTTGAAGGTCACATTGCCAAAGTTGCGTTCATAGGCAATGCCGTAGCCACCGCGCAGCGAAGTTTTGCCGTCACCGGTAACATCCAAAGCGAAACCAACACGAGGGGCGAAATTCTTCTTGCTGGGCGTCCATAAACCGCCTACAGGACTGGCTGGGCTGTTGGGCGTAGCTGCAACGGTGTACACCTTGCCGGAAGCAATGCGCTCCTGGATGGTAGACCCGGTCCCCAGTACAAAATTCGAATCGAGTTTCGGATCCTTATTGTGCTGGATGCCGTAGTATTCCCAGCGCAAGCCTAAGTTCAAAGTAAGCCGCGGTGAGACCTTCCACGTGTCTTGCCCATAAAACGACCCATCGTTGTAGCGGTTGCTGCGGGCGAACGACGGCTGCGTGGCAGGCAGAGTGACTTCGCAGGCGGGAGTAATAATCAGGTTGTGCGCATCGTCCCGGAAGCAGGGAAACTGTCCCTGGGGATTGATCACGACCTGAAACCATCCTGCGTTTGCATTCATCAGGTTATCTAAGCCCCAAGTTAGTCCACCATGGGAACCGCCACTCTCAAGACCCTGGACGGCATTTTCGTAGGCGCCAAACGTACGGTTATCGCGCGTGTAAATGTATGCGCCACCAAACCGAAAATCATGCTTGCCATGGTTCCAGCTCAGCGACTGTCCGACCTGCATCACGTTCTGCGGTCCGCCAAACGGAATGGAGTTGCCGGGAGTCGTGCAGGAGTAGCCAGGCATACAGATCAAATTACCAGCAACGTTGGCTGCAGTCTGGACGTTGAAATAGTCGGTTGGCTGCACAGGCTGCGAAGCCAAGGGCTGCGTTAGGGTTAGCCTATTGACGTTGAGCTTGGTCTCGCTGACCACGCTTTGACTCCAGACATGCGTCAGCGAATACAGAAGGTTCTGGTTCAACTGGGTTTGCCCCGTCTCGAATCCCTGATAGGGACTCGTATTCAGGAAACCAGGAAACTCGTTCTGTTTGAAGTTGGCGTAGCGAACATACATTGAGGTCTTGTCGCTCATGGTGAAGTCCACCTTATGCACCATGTTCAACGTGTTCTGCGGAGCGCCTCCACCCGAGTCACCCGGGGTCTGATAGTTGACCAGATCAAAGAGTGGATTGTTGCCGCCATTTGCGGTCGTATACGCCGTGTACATCGCGCTACTATTGGCGTTTGGCGCGGCGCCTGCTGCCGCAGCGTTATAGACTTGATTCACTTTTACGCCAGACCGGAGGTTGAAGCCGGAGAAATATGTCTGTGTAGCCGGGACCGAGGCGGCAATGAAAGCCGGATCCGGAACCACCAGCAGAGTATTCGCCTGGCTGCGTACTCGAGTCCACTCCAGATTGGTGAAGAAGAAAACCTTGTTCTTAACTACCGGTCCACCCAGCGAAAAACCAAACTGATTGCGGGTGTACTTTCCCTTCGGATTGCCGTGCGCATTGCTGTCGTAGTCGTTGGAGGTTAGTTTCGACAAACGGTTGAATTCATACGCGCCACCATGAAATTGGTTCGTACCTGACTTGGTGACGACGTTGATCACGCCGCCTGAGGCGCGCCCGTATTCGGCGGAGAAGTTGTTACTCGTAACACTAAACTCCGCTACCGAATCCAGCGGCACCGACTGGCCTACCTTCGTGGTATACAAGTCCACGTTTTCGGCCCCATCGAGCAATGCGTCGGTGCTGGCCGAACGCTGGCCGTTAATCGATACTCCCGCTCCGCGCACAACCTGATCCGAACCGCCGGTGCCGGACGCCGAGTCCTGATTGACGTTCCCCATGGTCTGCACAAAATCATAAGGATCGCGCGTCAGACTGGGCAGTTGCGACACCTGAAGCTGGCTTACTGTCTGGCTAATGGCGGAGGTTTGGGTATCCACCTGGGTAACTGCCCCCGCGATAACTTCCACCGTCTCGCCTGTGGCTCTGACTTCCAATTTCGGATCAATAGTGGAGTGTCCACCGGGCGAAACCGTGATGGATTGCTTGAATTCAGCAAAACCCTTTTGGCTCACGGCCACTTCATAGGTATCCGGCGCCATGTTGGTGAGGGTGAAGAGACCCGAGTCATTGGTCGTCGCCGTGCGCACCGAACCCGTATTGACCGAGGTAACCTTGACCTCAGCTCCAGACACAACAGCGCCCGTGGCGTCGGTTACGGTGCCGCTGATCGTGGATTTTTCGAATTGAGCAAAAGCGCTCGCTGAAATAAGGACCAAAACAAATAGGGTGGCTATGCACCCGGATCGCTGCCAAGTAAAGATCGTCTTCATGGAATACTCCCTCTGGACTACGTAAGTCACGACGCGACCGGGCAGATTGTGCCGGACTCGTGAGCTTCGACCTTATTTCTGCGTAGGGAGGAGGCAAACAGATTTGGTACAGACCGCCGAAAACTGGGACGATCTCACTGAATCGAGGGATGAAGTACTGGAACGTCGGATCACATTTAACTGACAGCCCGTGTTGAGCGTTAGCTCCACCTCTTAGCACGTCGTGGTCGTTTTGCGCTAGGAGTAGGGCCAGAAAGCGAATGAGGACTTCAGGTGAGAAAAGTCGAGAAGAACGAATGAGTGTACTTGCTTCTACGCTTCCAGCAGTTGTTGCACACGCGCCCGGTACGTACGGCTCAACGTGAGTTTGCGGCCGTCACGAAGAATCACGACGTATTCTCCGCCGAACCACGGCTGTAGTTCCTTGATGCGTTCAAGGTTCACGATGGTCGAGCGGTGAATTCTCAGAAAGCGCTCGGGATCGAGCCGAGATTCCAGGCTCTGCATGGTTTCGCGGATCAAGTGGGTTTCCTTCCCCACATAGAGATTCAGATAGTTTCCAGCCGCCTCGACGTAATCGATCTCTCCGGCTTTGAGAAACAACACGCGCCCACCGGATTTAATGACAAGGCGCTCCGCGGGCTTCCGGCCGGCCTGAACATCTTTCAGCAGAGACATCAACTCGTTACTCATTTGACCGCCATCGGGTTTGCGGATCCGCTCCTTGGCCCGCTGCACTGCTTGTTGAAAGCGGCTCTCATTGAATGGCTTCAGCAAGTAGTCAACGGCTTGGGCATCGAAGGCACGCAGCGCATATTTGTCATACGCTGTCACAAAAATCACCGCGGGAATTACACCTTCCATCGCTTCCAGCAATTCAAATCCGTCGACTTCGGGCATCTGCACGTCGAGGAACAGCAGGTCGGGTTTCTCGCGTTGAAGGAGTTCGAGAGCCTCGCCACCGCCGCCGCACTCGCCGACAACTTCAATTTCTTGATCTTCCCGGAGCAAGTCGTGGATTCGCTTGCGCGCCAACGGCTCGTCGTCCACAATCACAGCTCGAATTGCCATGGCCGAACCCCGGGAAATAGACACTTCTAATGTGTCGTTGGATGTGTCGTTAGACGCGACAGAATGAAAATAGTTTGTGTCTGATTCGAGAGTGTGAGTTGTTCCCCTGGATTCCATGCCAATCTCTCTCATGCAAACTACCTTAAGTTGCTGTTCTCCCTGGGTCTTCACGAAGAACTGTCTAGGAAACAGGCCGCCCGAGACCCGTCTCCAGATACGATTTGAGGCTTTTGCCGGCTAGCACCGTCCAGCGCAGATCCCAGGCGTCAAAACAGGCGTTGCGGTTTCGCCATCCCCGGTGGTTGATCTCGACTTGTGTTCCACCTCGATCATTTCTCGACAGATGAAATCGCACGCGAGTGCCCACACACTCGTCAGCGGGAGAACAATTCATGCGAGCTTGCGCGCACTTCCACTCCACTGTTTCCCCTGACTCCAGCCGCTCCACCACGAGCAGACAATCGTGCGGAACTCGTCCGAGCTTCAACTCGCCCCCTACAAATCCTTCGACGCAGGCGTCCGCCGACCACCAACGCCGAACGTGGCGCTGCTCGGTCAACGCGAGATAGACCAGCGTTGGTTCAACATTGAAACAGAAACAGTGTGTGATGTGTTGCATCTTGCTCGGCGGCATGCCGTAACGTTAGCAGGCAGTCTGCCAATTTCAAGCAAGAGTGCTCTGAAGACAAAGTCGGGACGAAACGAGTCGTTGCGGGGCCGAAAAGCATTCAGAAAGTGACAACTCGCGAGATCGGTAAGTGTACTGCTAAGTGCGTGTCTCCGGAGAACCGGATTTCATAGGGGAGTTCTCCAATATTTCATAATTCACTCTTTTGTTGAGCCCTGTCTTGTCTTGATCCGCGGCATCCCCGGCTACCCACACCCAAGCTCGCTTCCCGTCAGGCAGCATCACAGGCCTAGCTTCCCCATACTGTCCCAAGCGCCTCAGAATCGTGGTGACAGATGCCACCGGATCGCGGTGACTCTCCAGAGAGAACCCCTGAAAACGCAGCTTGTCGCGCACCTGATGAGCTCGAAGCGGTGTGCCCGCCTGTAACAACGCCATTCTGCAAGCGTTGGTTAGGCCAGTTTGGTGAGAAGAGAGACCTGAACCGGTGGGCGCTCCCGACAGATCCGGCAACAGAGCCGAACAGTCGAAGATCGACGTCAGACCAACAAGCGTCTGCTTAACGGCGCCAATCCGCTTCATAATTTCGGCGCGCTGGCGCATGAGGGCATCGAGTTCCTGACGGGCGGCCCGAACGACCTCTGCCGCGTGATGTGAAAATGCAGCCGCCTCGGTCCCCGCGCCTCGCTGAACCTGATTTCCCATCGGTACACCCGCCGCCTGACTGGCCATCATCCGTGCCCTCCGCTACGAGAACCTGCTCTTTTACTTAGACGAACACCGCGGGAAAAGCGAGGAGTTCGTGTCCATTCCACAAAAGGTGGGACGAGCCGTCTTAACAGAGTGACCAGCCACGGGAGGGAAGGAGTCTGCTTTTCATCTGGTGAAGCGCGATGCGTACGCGCTGTTCTGTCTTGTTTTGGTGAGGCAATGCACAGGCAAACGTGATCGTGATCACAGTGCCGTCTGAAACACAAACCTACCATCAACATCAGGTCGAACCCACACACAAGCATTGGGGTCCGGCCTAAGAGCAGTATGGAAATTAGGAAAGAAATTTTCGCCGGACCAACTTGCAGATCTCTTCCAGCACCCAGCCCAGAAATGATCGTCGGAGGAATGTCTCACATCGATCTGCCCCGGACGATATAAAGGCTTTGATCGCCTATGTGGAATGCCTTGAGTGGCTCGTCAAGCAACAAAGCCCAGATCCTAGCCGCGCGATCTTTGGGATCTATCGTTCGAGGGAAGAGTCAATAAACTGCTCGCGTAGCCGACAATGAAGGTAAGAATACTTCCCAGAACCACGTACCAGGTGAACGGCACCTTCGTGAACTGCCACAGATAGACATTTAGGATAAATCCACAGAACATGCCCACCATCGCGCCATATTCGGTAGCTTTCTTCGTCAACACCCCCAGCAAAAAGACCCCGAGCAGCGCGCCGTAAGCCACGGAGGCAATCGACAGACCCAGTTCGACAACCTTCCCGCCCCGACGCGACAGAATTGCCAGAGTAAAAAGCACCATTCCCCACACAACCGTTGCCCCACGCGACAAAAACAGAAGACGTTTTTCAGTCGAAGCCGGGCGAATCCTCGCATAGAAATCAACGATGGTCGTAGAAGAAAGCGAGTTGAGCGCCGCGCTTAGGTTCGACATAGCCGCCGCAAGAATAGCCGCGATCAGCAAGCCGCTTATTCCGTGCGGCATTCGCGTGACAATAAATGTTGGGAATATCTTGTCGGTCTTCGCAAATGCAACCGCTGGCGGGAACATTCCGTAATACACAAACAACATGGCGCCTATTAATAGAAACAAGGCAAATTGAAAGAACACCGCGACACCGCTCGCCAGTAACGCCAGCTGGGATTGACGCATCGTCTTGGCCGCGAGCAACCGTTGCACAATGAGTTGGTCGGTTCCGTGGCTCGCAGTTGTAAGAAACGCTCCTCCAATTACACCCGACCAAAATGTGTACGTTTTGTAGAAGTCCCACGAAAAATCAAACATGCGGAATTTTCCCGCTTGCCCAGCCACAGTGCTCACGGTGCTCCATCCCCCAGGTACAAGATGCAGAATCGTAAAGAACCCAACAATTGTTCCACATACGTAAATCGAGGTCTGGATCACATCCGTCCAGATCACGGCCGCCATTCCGCCTTCAAATGTGTAAATCAAAGTCAAGACAGTAACGATGGCAATGGCAGCGACATCCCGGCCGAATTCGCCGAATCCCGCCATAAAGCTGGACAGAGCAATTCCTACAACGATTGCGACCGCAAAAATCCGTACTCCCTCAGCTGCTGCACGGGTGATCAAAAACAGCCCAGCAGTGAGAGAACGCAACTTCTGTCCAAAACGGCGCTCGATTAACTGATACGCGGTAAAAAGGTCGCCACAAAAATATTGTGGGATAAGGATGAAGCTGATGACTACGCGACCAACAAGGTATCCGAGCACGAGTTGGAGGAATCCAAAGTTCTGCTCGTAGGCCAGACCGGGAATGCTGATCACTGTCAGCGTACTGGTTTCAGCCGCAACAATAGAGAGTGAGATGGCCCACCAGGGAATGCTTTTGTCGGCGAGGAAATAGTCTTTCAGTGATCGTTGTTTTTTGCGAAAACGAAGGCCAAAGAGAGTAATCCCGACTAAGTAGATTGCGACAATCGCTAGATCAAGCGTGCTCAGTCCCATGGGGTGGCTACCGGCACCAGCCACAATAGAGTTCCACCAATCACGCGGTTCATAGTCTGACCTCGTTTTATTTTTGCGACGGCCGATCCAAGTAGTGTTCGGCAGGTACGTCACGCAACCATTGCGCTGCAGTTTCTGCGGTAATGTCTCGTTGCGGTGTACCCAACATCTCGTATCCCACCATGAATTTTTTCACCGTTGCCGAGCGTAGCAACGGAGGATAGAAATGCGCGTGTAAGTGGAACTCTGGGTAGGGCTGACCATCGGTTGGGCGTTGATGAAAACCCATAGTGTACGGGAATGAAGTTCGAAATAGGTTGTCGTAGCGAACTGTAATCTGCCGGAGTATATCTGCTAGGGCCGTGCGCTCCTCGTCCTTGAGTTCATCCAGGCAGGACACACGTCTCCGGCTGATAAGTAAAGTTTCAAAAGGCCATACCGCCCAGAACGGCACCAGCAAAACAAAGTGGTCGTTAGCACAAACCAATCTTTCCCGTTTCTCCAATTCCAGGGCCAAATAGTCGCCCAGCAGCGTCGAGTCATGCACCTTGTGGTACTCCCCAAACGCAGCCAACTCTTTCGTCAATTCATTGGGCAGAGTTTCATTGGCCCATATCTGTCCGTGCGGATGCGGATTGCTGCACCCCATCATCGTGCCGCGGTTCTCGAAGATCTGCACTGATCGGATATGCGGCTGACTCCCAAGCTCACGGAACTCTTGGGCCCAGGTATCTACCAGCTGTCGCAAGTCTGGAACACTCATTCGAGCCATGGTGAGATCGTGTCGTGGAGAGAAGCAGACCACACGGCAGCGTCCGCCTTCGCCGCGAGCAACAAAGAGTCCCTTTTCCTGAATTTCAAGAGCGGGGGTATCCGACTTTAATGCAGCAAAATCATTATCAAAAACAAACGTCTTAGTATAGGCGGGGTTCTTCGCTCCGCCTGCCCGTACATTGCCCGGGCAAAGATAGCACTCGGGATCGAATGCCTTCTGTGTTTCCGGCGGTATGTCTTCGACCTGTCCCTGCCAAGGCCGCTGCGTGCGGTGCGGCGATACCAATACCCATTCCTGCGTCATGGGATTGAGACGACGATGTGGATGCGCTGCCAAATCCGAGAAGTTCATCGCTTGGGGTATCCATCCGGTTGCTTGCTATGCCACTCCCATGCGCTTCGGATAATAGCTTCCAACTCAGGAAATTGTGGCTGCCAGCCTAGGTCACTGCGAATTTTGGTTGAACTGGCAATCAGCACGGCGGGGTCACCCGGACGCCGGGGCGACTCGATCACTGGAATCGGGTGTCCCGTAACTCTGCGCGCCACTTCGATTACCTGGCGTACGCTGAATCCCTGCCCATTGCCCAGGTTGTAGATCAACTGGCTGGAATTCTCCAGCGCATTGAGGGCGAGCAAGTGCGCCGCCGCCAGATCGCTAACGTGAATGTAGTCGCGGACGCAGGTGCCGTCGGGCGTCGGGTAGTCCGTACCGAAGATACTGACGTGTTCAAGGCGGCCTAGGGCAACGTTGAGAATCCGGGGGATAAGATGTGTCTCCGGTTGGTGAGCCTCGCCTCGATCAGGAATGGCGGCGCCCGCAGCATTGAAGTAGCGCAGGCTGGCATAGCGCAGGCCATGAATTTGATGGAACCATGCCAGCATTCGCTCCACCAGCAGTTTCGATTCGCCATAAGCATTCGCGGGATGGAGCGGATCATCCTCTTCAATCGGAGTGCGGTCAGGATTGCCGAAGAGCGCGGCTGTCGATGAGAAAACGAAACGCTTCACTCCCGCAGCCAGCATGACTTCGAGCAGCGTCAGCGCATTGCAGGTGTTGTTCCGGAAGAATTTCTCAGGAGCCTTCATCGACTCCCCCGCTTCGATCAACGCCGCAAAATGCAAAACAGCATCGATGGCACAAGTCCCGAATACCTGCTCAAGCCTGTCCCGGTCGGCCAGGTCCGCGACTATCAGTTCGGCGTTTTTCGGTACCGCCTGGCGATGACCGCGGCTCAAATTATCGAAAACGATAACCTGGTTCCCTGCCTTCAATAGCTGTTCAGCTACCACACTGCCGATGTAGCCCGCTCCGCCTGTGACAAGAATCCTCATTCGCAGGCTACCTGGCCAACACCATCAGCAGCGGAGCAAACGTAGATGTCGGGCTTGCGGCCTGTCGCACGTTCATATCCTTCACGAACCGTTCTCTCGAACGCTCCGACGCAATCGGCTTGGATGAGTGTAATCGTACAGCCGCCAAAACCGCCCCCTGTCATTCGTGATCCGTATACTCCATCAGCCTGCTCACCAAGTTCCACCATCAGGTCGAGTTCAGGGCAACTTACTTCAAAATCATCGCGAAGGCTTCGATGTGACTGTTGCATCAGAGTTCCAAACGTATTCAAGTCCCCATGTTCCAGCGCAGCAGCGGCTTCCAATACGCGCGAGTTCTCGCTGACCACGTGACGGCAACGACGCAGGACGGTTTCCGGCAGTTCGTGCCCGTGGACTCCCAGGTCCGCTCGAGTCACGTCACGAAGTGCGCGGACGTGTGGCAGATGCTTCGCCAGCTCCCGCACCCCGGCCTCGCATTCGGCGCGACGCTGGTTGTACTCTCCTCCGGCGACGCTATGCCTGACCATAGTGTTACAGATCACCAACGGCGCAGCGTCAGGCAGAGGTAACAAACGATATTCCAGTGAGCGGCAGTCCAGCAGTAACGCATGATCGCGCTTCCCCTGGGTCAACACAAACTGATCCATAATGCCGCAGCGCGCGCCGACAAACTCGTTTTCAGCCTGCTGGCACAGCAAAGCTAACTTCACCCGGTCCACACGCTGATCCGCCAGATGCAGGAAGGCGTAGCCGATAGCGACTTCAATCGAAGCGGAAGAGCTGAGTCCGGCGCCCTGTGGCACATCGCCATCGACCAACACACTCACGCCGCCCAACGGAATGCCAGATTGCGCGAGCAGCTTCACCACGCCGATGACGTAGTCGCTCCAGTGCCCAGCACGCGAGACCGGCAGATGATCTAGATCAAACTCAACCTGTTCAGAGTAGTTCTCAGAATAGATCACGACCTTACGATCCCGGCGCGAAGCGACAGCCGCCTGCGTATAAAACCCAATCGCCGCAGGCATGACGAAGCCGTCGTTGTAATCGGTGTGCTCCCCGATCAGATTGACCCGGCCTGGCGCCTGGTAAATACGCGGACAATCCCCGAATCGCTGGACAAATTTTTCTCTTAGTACATGAGCGCGATCTTCGAGGGTCAGATTCGTATCGTCCATTTTAGATGCGTGTTATGCATTGATAATACGAGAAAGGAATGTGGAACCCTGAAAGGAAAACACCGGAATCCAGGCAAAACCGCCGCCACTCACCGCTTGCAAGTTGTACGATGGCATCCGAATGCTTGTCAATAGACAGGTATGCGCACAAACAGGTGTGCGCAACCAGGCAAAATCAATTCTCCAAAAGAATCAGCCCATCGTCATCCGACGATGGGTTGATTTTGTGAAAATTGTCCGTCTTGTGTAAATCAATGTCTGAAGATCAACACCCTTGGAAGCGCCGCTGCAAGTGTGGATGCTTACCGATGATGTCCTCCACCGGATGACCGGGCTTCTCCATGCCCACCCCCGCCGCCGGATGGCCGCGATTCCCCGCGCCCACCACCGCCGCCCGATGGTCGTGATTCACCACGTCCCCCGCCACCGTAAGATGAAGGTGGTCGCGATTCGCCGCGTCCACCGCTCGGGGCTGCGTAGGGGCCGCGCTCGGGAGCCGACCGGGGTGTAGCTACCGGCTGCCTCATATCCAGCGGAGGCCGTGACACGCCGCGCCCAGACTCACTCGGCCAGGAACTCCGGCGATCCGGCGATCCGTAATCCCCGCGAGGCGAATCATTGCGGGGTGGCATACGATTCCATTCGCCATTTCCGCCATTATTCGGCGGATTGTATTGTCCGTTGCTGCCCCCGTTGCTCCGCCCATAGCTCGGACTACTATTCGCGCCGTTCTCACGGCTCGCCGGCCCGGAACTCCGGTTATCTGAAGCACCACGGCTGGGCGGCCGCGGAAAATGCTGCCAGCCGTCGCTGTTGCCTCTCGGCGAGGCAGCTTCCGGACCGCGCGCTGGAGCTTGTTCGCGGCTTGGGCCGCGCGGCCCAACTTGGGCCGAAGATCCACGATCCATCGGAGCGTTCCGTTGCGGTGTAACCTGTCCGCGGCTAACTTCCGATCCAGCCGCCGGACTCGGGAAGCGATGCCAGCCCTGCTGATCCGCCGCACTGGGTCTTGCATCCGGCACACGGGAATTCTGTCCCGGCCGATTCATCGATCCCTGGTTGGTCGATCCCTGGTTCATCGATCCCTGGTTCATCGGCACTCGACTCTGCGAAATTCCACCACGTTCCGTATTTGGATTTTCCGGACCTTGACCCGCAAAAGGATGGCCCGCCGCCGGTTTGCTCCCAGCAATAGCAGCTCCTGGGGCATTCCTGTTGCCAGCCGGTTCACCACTGCGGATTGCCGCGAAGTGGCCGTCCCGCTGGATGGACTGCTGCACTTGCGCCGCCTGATGGTCAAACGACCTCGACGGATCTACCGTGCGATTGGTTCCGAAGAAATGCTGCGGCTGCGTGCCCCGGAATGTGCCCGCTGCTGCCGGCCTGTTCGATGCGCTCAGGCTTTCCCGTGTCGGGACTACTGGAAGATTGCCGGTCATCATGCGAGCCTGACGGAACGTTGCGTCGTCGATTCCATGAGCGGCTGCGCGTCCGCTGCCAAAGTGCTCCGCAGGCACCGTTGAAATGGCCCCACGGATATGTGCATCCCTCCCCGCCAGATTTAGGTTGGAATAACGCACGCCGCGTCCTTGATAGAGCGGTCTTTCGCCGCCGAAGCGATCACGATCACCGAAGCGGTCACGGCCACGGAAGCGATCTCCACGACCTTCGAAGTTATAGATATTGGTAACGTTCACCACGTTAAATCGCGATCCGAAGCCGCCGTACCACGGGAAGAACGAGTCACACGGTCCAATCGGCAACCAGCCGAAGGATCCGAAACCTCCGCCGAAGCCAAAACCGCCTCCGAATCCGAAGAACGAGACGTACGCCGGAGCCCAGATCGGCCGATAGAAGCCGCCTCCGTAGCCGTAACCTCCCACCGGTCCCGGCCACCATACCCACGACGCACCGGAATAGAACCAGCGGCCGTAGTGATACGGTGCCCAGCCCCAAGGTTCATACGAAACCCAGGTCCATCCGTAATATGGTTCCCAAACCCAGCGGCCGTCACGATACGGAACCCAGTCCGCGGAAACCGCAGGCACCCAGACCGATCCGTAATCGGGAACGGTGCTCCAGTGTCCGTAAGCATCCAAATCCTGGGATCCCACATAGTAAGGGCTAGTGCGGTTGACGCTCTCGGCGTCGCG
>Ga0210384_10006259_pt1 | contig 12727 bp, 11 predicted proteins | sample IncBWH2MmetaG_FD_160574 | JGI IMG/M metagenome (GOLD analysis project Ga0210384, IMG submission 160574) | Forest soil microbial communities from Barre Woods Harvard Forest LTER site, Petersham, Massachusetts, United States - Inc-BW-H-2-M | ecosystem: Environmental > Terrestrial > Soil >... | reverse complement strand
CAGGTTTCAGAGTTTCAAAGTTTCAATGTGACGCCCTAAGTTTGAAACCTTGCCACCTTGAAACTTTGAAACTAGACTCTTCTCATGCTCGCCGATTACGCGGTGCGCGCGGAGCGATCTCGCGGGCGCCGATTTCCCGAGCCGCACCACCCCTACCGCAACGATTTCCAGCGCGACCGTGACCGCGTCATCCACGCACGCGCCTTCCGGCGCCTTGAAGCCAAGACCCAGGTCTTCACCCGCCGCTACTCCGACCACTTCCGCAACCGCCTGACCCACACCCTGGAAGTCGCCCAAATCGCGCGCACCGTCGCGGCGGCGCTTTGCCTGAACGTCGACCTCGTGGAAGCTCTCGCGCTGGTCCACGACATCGGCCATCCGCCCTTCGGCCACGCTGGAGAAAAAGCGCTCGATGGCGCCATGCGCGAGCACGGTTTCACGTTTGATCACAACCTGCATGCTTTGCGCATCGTCGAGGACTTCGAGATTCGCTACGCTGCGTTTCGTGGATTGAATCTTACCTTCGAAGTCCGCGAAGGCATCATCAAGCATTCCCGCGATTACGACCCGAAGAAGTTTCCGCAACTTTCGGAGTATCTGCTCGACCAGCGCCCGCCGCTAGAAGCGCAGCTGATCGATCTGGCCGATGAGATTGCATACAACACTGCCGACCTTGATGACGGCTTTGAAGCCCGCCTGCTCTCGCTCGACGACATTCGTACCGGCCTGCCCATTTTTGAGCACTTTTACCAGGAGGTCGACTCGATTTACCCAACCGCCCAGGACAAACTAAAGTTCAACGAAACTATCAAGCGTATTCTCGATCGCATGGTCGGAGACTTCATCGAAAACACGAAACACGCCCTGCGCGCGCAGGGAATTCAAAGCCTCGACGCTGTGCGCCAGCATCCCACCAGGTTGGTTGGCCTGAGCCCTGAAGTAGAAGAAGAACGCCGGGCCAACAAGCAGTTCCTGTACGACCAGCTTTACTTCAGCCCCGCACTCTCTGAGGAGAAAGACGATGCTGAGCTCGTGGTGAAGGCGCTCTTCGCTTACTGGATGGAGCAGCCTGCCGCGCTTCCTCACAATTATCAGGAGAAAGCGCAGGAAGAACCGCTGCCCCGGGTCATCTGCGATTACATTGCCGGGATGACCGACCATTTCATCTACGAGCAGTACGATCGGTTTTGCGGTCACTGACAAGCCCCGCAAGTGCCATTTGCAGCCGGCCAGTCCTGTATTACCTTCAAAGCTTGTGTTCTTGCCCCTTGGCACAACCGCCCTGAGACGAAAGGCAGCCATGATTTCGACCCGTAAAATATCGCAGGTGAGCACGGGGAAAATTGTCCTGTTATTAATGCTGCTCGCGGCAACCTGCACCCGGATCGGCGCGCAAAGCCAGATGGGCGCGCAAACTCAACCCAAGGACGACCCCGAGACCGCTGCCTTGCGCCAGCAAGCCTTGGAACTGTACCGCGCCGGGAAATTTGTCGACGCGATGCCCCTGCTTGAAAAACTCTCCAACACTAACCCCAAGGACTTCGTGGTGAAGGAGCATTGGGCGTACTGCATCCTCGAGTACTCCGCCACGCTGAGCAATCCAGCAGACCGCAAGCGAGAACGCGTGCGTGCGCGCACGATCGGGCTCGAAGCCAAGCAACTCGGCGACCAGAGCGACATCATGCAGATCCTGACTTCGATTCCCGAAGATGGTTCCGAGCCCAAGTTTTCTGAACGCAAAGATGTCAACGACGCCATGAAATCCGCCGAATCCAGCTTCGCCAAGGGTAATCTCGATGAGGCTCGCGAAGGTTACCAGCATGTGCTGGAACTCGATCCCAAGAATTACGAGGCAGCGCTGTTCGTCGGCGACGTTTACTTCAAGCAGAAGATTTATGACCGTGCCGGCGAATGGTTCGATCGCGCCGTCAACATCAATCCCGACCGCGAAACCGCATACCGCTACTGGGGGGACGCCCTCGCCATGGCGGGCAAGAACGATGAGGCGCGCCAGAACTACATCAAGGCCGTCATCGCTGAGCCTTACAATCGCGCTCCCTGGGCAGCTCTTCGCAACTGGACCGACCGCATCAACCAGCCCTTCAACGCGATCATCCTTGAGAACAAATCTTCGGCGAAAAAACCGGCCGACAAGGAGGTCACCCTCGATGAACACTCCTTGAAGGAGGAATCGCCGGAGTCTGCCGGGTGGACGGCCTACAACAACACGCGGGAAGCCTGGGAGCAAGGCAAATTCAAGAAGGAATATCCAAACGAGACCGCCTATCGCCACAGCCTGAAAGAAGAAGCCGCGGCGCTCGATGCGATGGTCACGGTTCTAGCCCCAGACGCGGCTTCACAAAAAAAGGCCGAAAAGCTTGACCCGTCGTTGATGGCGCTGATTCAGGTGGACCATGACGGGCTGCTCGAGCCGTTCGTTTTGCTGAACCGCGCAGACCGTGACATCGCGCAGGACTATCCAGCCTACCGCTCCGCTCATCGCGACAAGCTTTATCGCTATCTCGACGAAGTAGTTTTGCCCAAGTCCACGTCTCAAGGGCCCAAGTGATCGCGGGGCCTGATTAGCCGGGGCCTGATTGGCTCGGTTTCGATGCCAGAATGTATCCCCGCCGGCTCTGATACTCAACCTCCGGAGCGTATGGATCCCTCTCAAGTACTTCCTCGACGAGAAATCCCGCCGCCTGAAGGTAGCGGCTCATTTCTTCCGTGGTGAACAGAGCGATATCCAGCTTTACCTGGTGACCCAGCATTTCCTCGTGATGCGTGTCCTCTGAGCCAAGGTGGAACGTTACCAGGAAAAGGCCCGTGGGCCGCAAGACGCGCCGGATTTCTGTGAGCACCGAAACCACTTGTGCTCGCGGAATGTGAATGATGCAATAAAACGCGGCGACACCTCCCAGCGTCCCCGATCCCAGCCCAAGCGAAGACATCGAACTCTGCACGAACGCTAGATCCGGGTTAAGCCGGCGTGCTTGAGCCAGCATTCCGAAGGAAAGATCGACTCCGAACGAGTCCACTCCGCGATCCCGCAGATAGCGGGCGATCTGCCCTGGCCCGCAACCAAGATCGCACACCGGGCCGCGGCCTCGCAGACGTTCGGCGAAGCGATCGAGCAGTTCGCGATCAAATGGCTTGTTCGCGAGTTCGCCATAGATTTCATCGGCATACTCACGCGCTACCGTGTCGTAGCTGTTCTGAATGTCGCCACCCATGAACGCCTCGTTCGTCCCAACTCGCACCTCAGATCAGCTGTCGCCGCGGGATCTTTAGCCACCGCGCAAGCGGCACGCAGGGCTTATGCCCCGCCTGCCACCGCCATCACTACGTCGTAAAGGATCCTGGGCCCGCGCCGCACTTCTTCAACCCGGATACGCTCATTGTCTCCATGCTCGGTACTGCCTTCTTCGTCGGTCGCGGTATACGGGGTAAACCCGTACGCTGCGATGCCTAAGGGCCGATAGCGCTGGTTCTCGGTGTAGCCACTGGTCAACCGCGGAGCGACCGGTGTGCCCGGAAAATATTGTGCGGAAACGCGCTTGATTGCCGCATAGAGGCTATTGTTTGTCGGTGAATAGTTCGCGCTGCGATCGTTACCGGGCAGGGGCTCTACCGTTACTTCCGAATCGCCAATGACTTTTCGGATCGTTCCCAGCAATTTCCGCCCGTCCTCCCCCGGAAGCAAACGCACATCCAGGTTCGCCCAGGCCAATGAGGGAATCACGTTCGTCTGATCCGAGCCATGCAGCATGGTCAATGCGATCGTGTCGCGCAGCAGGAAATTCAGCGACTCATCATGGTCCACCTGCTCGCGGAAATTCGGATCCTGCAGCGCCTGCCGTATGTTGCGAAAGTTCCTCGCCCGCTCCGGCGGCTCATAGGGAGCCATCTCGCGAAAAAACTCCTCCACCACCGGCAATACACGATACGGCGGCCGATACGCAATTACCCGGTCCAGGGCGCGCACCAGGCGATTTGGCGCCGAATCGAGAATCGGCCGCGAGCCGTGCCCCGAACGCCCATGGGCCTCCACACGAAGCCAGAATGGGACCTTTTCTCCCACATCTACCCCGATATAGCGAGCCCTTCCATTCTCCAGCAGATTTTCGCCGCCCTCGTTGATCAGAAACTCGGCGTTTTCGAGCAGATCGCGATGATTCGCAAGTATCCAGTCGGTGCCCGTACCGTCGGCTTCCTCATCGCTCACGGCCAGGAAAATCACATCGCGGTTCAACCGCGCTTTCTCGCGCTTCAGCATCACCATCACGAGCAACTGGGCCAGGCCTTCATTCTTCATATCCTGCGCACCACGGCCATAGATGGTTCCATCCAGCATTTGCCCGCTGAAGGGTGGCACCTTCCAGTGCGCAGGGTCGCTCGTGACCACATCCATGTGATTCAGCAGAATCAAAGGACGCTGCGCTTCGTTTGCGGCGTGCGGAATGCGCGCCCATAAGTCCGCGCGTCCGGGCTGATACTCAAACAGCTTGTTTTCGATGCCTTCTCCATCCAGGATTTTCTTGAAGAACTCGGCCGCCTGCAGTTCGTTCCCGGGAGGATTCGTGGTGTCGATGCGCAGGTATTCTTGCAGCCACTCGACGGCAAGGTCGGAATAGCGTGCCAGATGATCCGCGGGCACTGCTGCAGACGCCAGTGCTTGCGAAGCAACCTCAGCCGGCATTCGATGGGCTGCGACCGGCACCCCTACTGCGAGCACTAGGATTGCAGCCAGCGAAGTGCAAACACATTGCACACGGGCTCGAAACATTCTTGCGTTTCTCCCTCAATTTGCGTGAGTTACCCCGATTCGGCCCAAGTAGTTTTTATAGCAGGTTCTGCCAAATTTACTCTGCAAGCGCGGCTGTCCCCTATTTTCACCCTAAAGCGCGTTACAATGTGCTTGACGCTCAAGGATTTAGCGTAGCCTGCCAATTCGGGGTTTGGCACGCAAACTGTAACAACCATTACAAGCAACGCCGGAAACGGCGGTGCTCATTTGGTAGGGTTCGGTGCATACGTTGCGTCAGCGTATGCCGGCAAAGCAACATCTTGCTTTCTGTTCACCCGTTAGGGGACGCAATCAAAAATCACGCAACACGCTCTCAGGCGTGCTGGAGTGGAGCCCCAAACGCTCCCCCAATCGGAGGAAGTTCAATATGAAAAACAGCCTTATTGCACTGCTCGTGGCCGGCGCCCTTGCTCTCCCGGCCTTCGCTCAGCAGCAGCCCGCTTCGACCACACCCGCTCAGGGTACGACCCAGGCCGCGCCTGCGCCGACCAAGGCAGATGCCGCCACCGGCAAGGATCCGCTGCAGCCGGATACTCACGAAGGTTTCTGGGGCAAGTTGAATCCGTTTGCCCGCAAAAAGTATGTGCAGCGCCAGACCTCGCCCATCCGCGACCGCGTCAATGAGCTTGATGAGCTGACCAGCCAGAACACCAAGCTGATCAAGGACGTCGACTCGCGCGCTCAGGCGGGGATTCAGCTCGCTTCCAACAAGGCCAACGAAGCGGATCAGCACGCCGTCGATGCTGGCAATCGCGCCAACGCCGCCCAGCAGACGGCAACCCAGGCTACCACCCGGCTGAATACCGTCGAGCAGGTCGTGGGCAACATCGATCAGTACACGCCTTCGACCCAGACCGAAATCCGGTTCAAGCCCGGGCAGACTGTGCTGAGCAAGGCCGCGAAGGACGCCCTGGACGAGATGGCCACCCCCCTGAAGAGCCAGCACGGCTACATCGTTGAAGTGCAGGGCTTCTCTTCGGGCAAGGGTCAGACCGCGATCCAGAGCTCGCAGAAGATGGCCGAGTCCGTGGTTCGCTACCTGGTCCTCAATCATGACATCCCGGTCTACCGCATCTACCTCGTCGGCATGGGCAATGCTCCGACGCAGGCCTCGACTGGCGATGGCAAGACCAAGCGCACGAACGGCGGCCGCGTGGAGATCAGCCTCCTGAAGAACAACCTGGATCAGCTGGCATCCAGCACCTCGCCGGCTCCGGCTCAGGACCAGCAGCAGGCGCCCGCGAAATAACTTTGTACTCCGGACGGGATCCATTCCCGTCTTCTCCCCTCAAAGAGCCTCTCGCCGCCGCGAGAGGCTTTTTGCATTTCACCCAGCTCACGTAGGCCCCGACGCGCGGGTGCCCCATCCTAGCGCGTCCTTTGCGCTAGGGTGGGATTCCCAGCTGCACCGACCTTGGGATTTCCCCGGCTCCGAAAGAGGGTCTCTCTTCTCCGCGACGGCAGACGTTTTCGGACCGCGTCCCTCTCTCAGCTTGCATATTCTTTCCCGTACATGGAATCTATAACTCGGAGAAGCCATGGAAACTCTCTACTACTCGCAACTCGATTCGCCCGTCGGTCCCCTGAACGTTGCTGTCTCTGCGAAGGGCTTGGTCGCGCTCGAATTTGACCGCGGACGCTTCCCGACTACAAACAAAAACATTTCCTGGGAAAAATCCGCCGACCGGACAAAACCAATCGCTCGTGAGCTCGCCCAATATTTCACCGGAAAGCGCCGCGAATTCACGTTTCCGCTCGATCTTCGTGGCACTCCCTTTCAATTACAGTGCTGGCACGCTCTATTGGCCATCCCCTACGGTGAAACCCGCTCCTACGCCGACATCGCCCGCGCCGTCCGCAAGCCACAAGCCTTCCGAGCTGTGGGGATGGCGAACAACCGTAATCCCATCGCGATCATTGTGCCTTGCCACCGCGTGATCGCCTCCGACGGTACCCTCTGCGGCTACGGCGGGGGCCTCGACGTAAAGCGCAGGTTACTGGAACTAGAGGGCGCGCTGACCGGCACTCTCGCCGCCTAGCGATTGCATCTCCGTTTCTTGCACGTATAATCGGCGCTCGTCTCCGAACCCGTGGCCAGCGCGCGCAGCGTCCAATCCGCCTTCCGCAAAGCCGGACTCTTCTACTTCGTCTGGGTCATGTTTTCGTATTGCACCGGAGGCCCCTTCGGCCTCGAGGACATGGTCACCACCTCCGGCCCGGGCTTGACCTTGATTTTCCTGCTCGTCATTCCGCTCTTCTGGTCGATCCCGGTCTCGTTGGTATCCGCCGAACTCACGACAGCCATGCCGGTCGAAGGCGGGTTCTATCGCTGGGCACGCGCTGGATTCGGCAACTTTTGGGGCTTTCTCGCCGGCTGGTGGAACTGGTGCGCTTCATTCCTGCTGGGCGCTGCGTATGCGGTGCAATTCTCCGATTATTTCAGCTTCTACTTGCCTTGGCTTACGGGATGGCGGCACTACGGCGTCTCTCTCCTGGTCGTTGCTCTAATCACATGGATCAACGTGCGCGGAATTGAGGCGGTCGGAAAATTCGCTACAGTGCTCGAGATTTTCATTCTCATGCCCGCGCTGGCGCTGGTCGTGATCGGGTTCGCCAAGTGGAAGCACAACCCATTCGTGCCCATCGTTCCACCCCACCAGCCGCTATTCAACGTGTTTGGAGTCGGGCTCGCGCTGGGACTGTGGCTTTATTCCGGATATGAGCAATGCTCCACTGTTGCCGAAGAGGTCGAGAATCCGCGCCGTACCTATCCCATTGCCCTCGCCATCGTGGTGCCACTGTCGATCGCGGTCTACTTCCTGCCCACGCTGGCCTCGTTGGCGGCTTTGGGGAACTGGCAGGATTGGCATACCCGCTACTTCTCCGACGCAGCACAACTCGTCGGCGGCCCCTGGCTCGGCTCCTGGATGACCATCGCTGCCATGGTGACGAACCTCTCGCTTCTCAATGCCACGGTCCTGACGTCTACCCGCATGCCCTTCGCCATGGCGGAAGACGGGTACCTGCCCTCTGCGTTGACTGTCAAGCATCCGCGTTTCGGCACTCCATGGATAGCCATCATGGTCTCGGGAGTCATCTACGCTGTGCTCGCCCAGCATTCGCTTACGCAACTGATCATCGTCTACAACTGGCTGCGGGTCGCAACCACGGTTCTCACAGTAGGAGCAGCTTGGCAACTCCGCCGGAAAATGCCGGATTTGCCGCGCTCGTTCGTGGTTCCAGGAGGTCGGCTGGGCCTGATTTGTGCCGTGCTCGCGGTCCTCGTCATGAGCGCAGTCGCGCTGCTGGGGAGTGATCGCTACGGCCTGCGCTGGGGGCCCGTGGCTCTGGCCGCGGGGCCTGTGGTGTATATGATTCTGCGGTTTTTCGGCGAGAAGGGGACGGCTCCGCAGAGCGGACTTTGATTCGGCAATTTGCCGGAAGATTCTGATGATCGTTGCGACTTAGTGGAAGTTCGCGACCAACCCCATGATCACCGATCCAATCAACGCGGCCGCCACGATGTACAGCGCCGCGCGCGCTTCGCTACTTTCGGTCACTGACTGGAACATTGCCTCACCCTCGAATGGAGTTTTCGACGACGGGAAACAGCGCCGGATTATACACTGCGTCTTCCCGACGGCAAGCGATCAGCTCACCCAGTCGAGCACTTTGTAGTACGCCCCCGCGAACGGCAGGAACCACGGCTTTCCGTTGTACAGCCCTAGCGGTGCACCGGGAAATTTAATACCTTCAAATGGATTCTCCACGAGCTCGCCCGCGATCCGCTGCGCCATCAGCTGCCCCTGGTACGTCGCCATCGCCACACCATGCCCCGCATAGCCGACTGCGTAGTAGATCCCATCCATCTGCCCGGCATGCGGCATGATGTCGAAAGCAAAATCCAGGGTCCCGCCCCAGACGAATTCCACCTTCGTGTTCCGCAGCTGCGGGTACACCTCGATCAATCCCCGCCGCAAAATCTCCGCGCTCTTTCGCACGGTATCGCCACTTTCCGGGAAGAACGCGGCCCGCCCGCCGAACAGCATGCGATTGTCCGGCGTCAGCCGGTAGTAGTAGATGTAGTTCTTCGAGTCGTAGATCATGCGGTTCCGTGGGCTTAGCTCGCGCGCCAGCACCTCAGGCAGTACTTCGGTCGTAATGATGTAGGAACCAATGGGAATGATCTTTTTCTGGAGCGCGGGCGTGACTTTGCCTGTATATCCGCTGGTTCCGACGAATACATCGCGAGCCCAGAGAGTCCCCCGTGAAGTGCCAATCGCCCAGCCTGGGGACCCCTGCCGGCTGCCGCGCTCAATCTTTTCAACTGGCGTCTTCTCGTGCACGCACGCGCCCACCCGGATTGCCCCCGCTCCGAGCCCGGCCACGTAACGAGCCGGATTCAACCCAACGCTGGTTTCATCCACCATGCCGCCGTAATAAATATCCGAGCCGATCTCCGATCGCAGTTCATTGCGCGGGACAATCTTCAGCTCATGATTGAATTCGCGTCGTACAACCTCCGCCTGCCGCGCATAGTCGTCAAAGTGCTTCTGCTTGCAGGCCACCTCCAGGTGCCCGCAACGGGAGAAGTCACAGGCAATCTCCTCCTCACGCACGATCTTCTCCACGCAATCAATCGACGCGAGCGACGCCTTGTACATCTGCTGGGTCCGCTCGCGCCCATACATCGAGATCAGTTGACTGACTCCCAGTTTCAACCCGCTGAGCACCATGCCGCCATTGCGGGAACTGGCTCCCCAACCGATGCTCTCGCTCTCCAGCACAACAACCTTGATGCCCTTCTTCGCCAGTGTCCGCGCCGCCGACAACCCGGTGAATCCCGCTCCGATGACTGCCACGTCCGCCATTTCTGGCAGCGCACGAGCAGCGTTCACCTTTGGCATTTCCGCCGTGGTTAACCAGTAGTTCTGGTCCTGGATCATTCCGGAAATGCTCCTTTTGGGCTTACCGGCCTATTGCGGCTGCAGCACCAGCGGCCGCTCCAGCCGGAAATGCAGGATGGTTTCTGCCGGAACTTTTACCTGTTTCCCACGTGTGAACAACTGGGTTAGAAACCCTCCACCCGCGCCGGACGCGGCGCCGATTGCCGCTCCCTGCCCGCCACCGAAGATCGCGCCGAACAGTCCACCGATTGCCGCGCCGCCGCCCAGGAATTCCGCCGTCCGCTTGTTCTTCCCGAACCCTTTGTCGTTCGATTCCTTCAGCTCCGACGTGTACACGCGGTGGATTTTCCCGCTAATGCTCACCGAATCGAGGTCAAGGTAGAGATAAGGCGAACCTGCTCCGCCGCCCGACTCCGAAATGATCAGAAGCTTGGCCGGCGAGTGGCCTGGAATCGCGACTGCTCCGGACAGATCGTCCACCGGCTCCACTACCTCTGCCGAGAAGCGCTGCCCCGGCGACGCGTTGTCGGAATCGATCTTCTCGTTGGTGCGAATGCTGATTTCGCTCCCGGTCGGAATGACCTTCGCCCCTTGGGGCGGAACCGGCGACACGCCGGTCTCGCTCAGAATCAGCGACTCCACGTCTTTCCGTGGGAACTGGTACAGAATTCCCATGTTGTCTTTAAACGGCAGCGGATCGGCGCCGTTGAACTTACCCGAATAGACCTTACCGTTGCGCAGGGTTACGGTGTCGTTGGTCGCCGTAAACACCAGCGACTGCACATCGCTGACAGGAAACGTGTAGCCAATGCCGCTTGTGTCGGTGAAAGAAATCATCGCTTCTTTCGCCCCGAGGAACCTTCCGGAGTAGCTCGCTCCTTCTCGCGTAATGATGGTGTCAGCCGATGCGACGGCCACCATCGCCAACAACAGCGCCAGTACAGACGATCCCCAACGACTGATCCGCATGTTTTCTCTCCGTGGAAAATTCCGGGCGCGCGCAACCGCCAAACCCCTGCACCGGAAGGCAAGCATTCTACTCTTGTTTCAGGCGTGCCGATGCCGGGAAGCCCCTGAACCGCGTGCCTTGAAGCAGGTCCCTCGCCCCGTTACACTTATTACGATGCATATGCACGCGCATTCCGGCGCCGGACACGGCACCTCCAAGGTGCTGCGCATCTCGCTGTTCGTCACGCTGGCTTACATCCTGCTGCTGGTAGTCGCAGGAATTCGCGCCCATTCCCTCGCCTTGCTTTCCGAGGCTGGCCATAATCTTTCGGATTTCCTGGCACTCCTGCTGTCGCTGGTCGCCGTCTATCTGCAATCCCGACCGCCCAGCGCCACCAAGACGTTTGGCTATCATCGCGCGGGAGTCCTGGCCGCCCTCATCAACGCGGCCTCGCTGGTGGCAATCGCATTTTTTATCTTTTACGAGGCCTTTCGGCGCATCCAGCACCCCGAAGCCGTCCATGCCGGCCTCATGATGTGGGTGGCAGCCACGGGCGTCGTGATGAATGGCGTGATCGCCCTGCTACTTTACCGGACAGGCGGCGATGTCAACATCCGCAGCGCCCTGATCCACGAAGTCGGCGACACGCTCTCCACTGCCGCAGTCATCATTGGTGGCTGGGCCATCATGGTCACGCACCGGTATTGGATCGACTCCGCACTCTCGTTCGGGATCGGCGCCCTGATTCTGTGGTCTTCGATCGGAATCCTTCGCGAAACCATGAACATTCTGCTCGAAGGCACGCCGCGCGGCATGAAACTTGACCGGCTCGAAGCCGCCATCCGCAAGGTGGAAGGCGTCAACGATGTGCACGACCTGCACGTCTGGAGCATCGGGTCAGAAAGCCACGCCCTGTCCTGCCACATTGCCATCGCCGACATCCCGCCATCCGCCAGCGAGCGCATCCTGCGCGACGTAAAAGAAATCCTTCACCACGATTTTCGCGTCGTCCACACCACGATCCAGTTCGAGCACGCCGAATGCGAGGTCGCGCACGGCTGCGTCATCCCGATGGGCGAAGTGGAACATCACCATCACTAAGGCCTGAACAAGCCCCCCGTAGCCTTCGTGCCTTGTTGATCAATTCCTCATTCTGGGTGTGGTGAGGCGCCAGCTGAACGGGAGCGAAGAATCTTTTGCGTTTTCTTACCGGGCCTCCGGGCATGAATCCAACCCTCACACGCCACCGTGACGACCGTCACAAACTCACCGGACCATCCGCGCTAGGCTAGCCTGCCAGGGCGCGCACTGCCTGAACCCTATTCAGGGTCCGCGCCGATCTTTCCCTTTTGCAGGTGCCGCATGTCCGTTTCCACAAAAAACACCCGCGCCGTTTGGCTCGAAGGCCCATCCGCCGTCTGCCCAGCCCCAACGGAACCCGCACACTGTTGGCGCTTGATCCTGCTGGGTGCGCCTGGAGTCGGCAAAGGCACCCAGGCCGACCTGCTTCGCCAGCGTCTTGGCGCCTGTCACCTTTCCACCGGCGACATCTTCCGCGCCGCCGCCGCGCGCCGCGACTGCGAACAGACGCCCGCGATGCGCGCCGCCCTCGACTTCGTGCGATGCGGGGCCCTCGTGCCCGATGTGACGGTCTGGGACTTGGTCCGCGAGCGGACCGTCTGCCTTCGCTGCCGCGGTGGCTTCATGCTCGACGGGTTCCCGCGCACGCTCCTTCAGGCCGAACTGCTGAAGCGGCTGATGGAAGACGAGCAGATTCCGCTGGACGCTGTCGTGAACTACGAGTTGCCGATCGCCGAAATTGTCGAGCGCCTCGGTGGGCGCCGCACCTGCGAAAAATGCAAAGCCGTTTACCACATCACGCGGCAACCTTCGCAAGTCGAGGGCATCTGTGACCGCTGCGGCGGACGCCTCTTCCAGCGTGAAGACGACCGCCCCGAGTCGGTCACCGTTCGCATGGAAGCCTACGAGCGAAGCACCGCCCCCCTGATCGACTTCTACAGCAATCTTGGCCTTCTCTTGCCAATCCCGGCGACGGGATCGCCC
>Ga0210384_10006258_pt1 | contig 12728 bp, 13 predicted proteins | sample IncBWH2MmetaG_FD_160574 | JGI IMG/M metagenome (GOLD analysis project Ga0210384, IMG submission 160574) | Forest soil microbial communities from Barre Woods Harvard Forest LTER site, Petersham, Massachusetts, United States - Inc-BW-H-2-M | ecosystem: Environmental > Terrestrial > Soil >... | reverse complement strand
GAGGGTGAGCGCGGCGCGGACGTTCTGCTCCACCAGGAAGATGGCGACGCCCGCGCGGTTGATCTCGACGAGGGCGTCCAGGATGGCGGAGACGAGCTGCGGGGCGATGCCGAGCGACGGCTCGTCGAGCATGAGCAGACGCGGGCTCGCCATCAGGGCGCGGCCCACCGCCACCATCTGCTGCTGACCCCCGGAGAGCGCCCGGACGATCTGGCGGCGGCGGGTCCGCAGAACCGGGAAGAGCGCGTAGACCCGCTCGAAGCTCGCGCGCCGCCCCGCCCGGGCGCGCGGCGAGAAGGCGCCGAGCTCGAGGTTGTCCTCCACGGTCATGCTGCCGAAGAGGCGCCGGCCCTCGGGCACCACCGCGAGGCCGTGCTCGACGATGCGGTGGGCGCTCACCGCGCGCAGGTCCCGACCGTCCCAGCGGATGGTCCCGGCCCGCGGCCGCACGAGCCCGGCGATGCAGCCGAGCAGGGTGCTCTTGCCCGCGCCGTTGGGGCCGAGCAGGGCCACGATCTCGCCCGGGCCCACCGAGAGCGTCACCCCGGAGAGGGCGCGGGAGTCGCCGTAGGCCGCGTCGAGACCTTCGACCTCGAGCAGCGCGCTCACCGCCGACCGGCCGCGGGCCGCTCGGCGCCGAGGTACACGTCGATGACCCGGGGGTCGGCGGCCACCAGGGCGGGCGGCCCCTCGGCGATCTTCTCACCGGCGCTGAGCACGATCAGGCGGCGCGACAGATCCATGAGCGCCCACACGATGTGCTCGACCATCAGCACGGTCAGGCCCTCGTCGAGGAGGCGGCGGATCAGCGCCATCGCCTCCGCGGTCTCGGCGGGGTTGAGCCCGGCCATGAACTCGTCGAGCAGCAGCAGCTCGGGGCCGGTGGCGAGCGCGCGGGCCAGCTCGAGGCGCTTGCGATCCATCAGCGTCAACGACGAGGCCGGCGCCGCCGCCCGGCCCCCGAGCCCGACCAGCGTGAGCAGCCGCTCCGCCTCGGGCCCGGCCGGCCCCCGGCCCCGGCGCCGCCCGTAGAGGTAGCCCACCCGCACGTTGTCGAGCGCGGACAGACCCCGAAAGGCGCGCACGAGTTGAAAGGTCCGCCCGATCCCGCGGGCGCAGACGCGATGGGGTGGCAGCCCGGCGATGTCGCCGCCCCGGAGGCGGATGCGGCCCCGGTCCGGCCGCAGCGCCCCCGCGATCAGGTTGAAGAGCGTGGTCTTGCCGGAGCCGTTCGGCCCCATGATGCCGAGCAGCTCGCCGGCGGCGAGCGTGAAGCTCACGTCGCTCACCGCGAGCACCCCGCCGAAGCCCTTCGACAGTCGCTCGACTTCAAGAAGAGGCGGCGGCACCTCAGCGCTTCGCGAAGGGCGGCGCGGGGAAGGCGAGCGCGGCGGTCGCCGACTCCTTCGGCCAGACCAGCTCCTGCTTGCCGTTCTGCCACTGGAGCAGCGCCTGCGCCACGATGCCGGTGCCGTCGGCGCGGAACTTCACCGGGCCGATGACGGTGTTCATGCTGGTGGCCGCGACGGCGTCGCGCACCTTCTCGCGGTCGGGGAAGCCGGCGCGGGTCACCGCCGCGGCCAGGATCTCCACGCACGCGTAGGCCGGCCCCACCAGCGGATCGGCGGGCCGGCCGAACTTCTTCTGGTGCGCGTCGTTCAGCTCCTTCACCCCCGCGCCTTTCATCGCGTGGTGCCAGCCCGCGGCCAGCACCATGAAGTCGCCGTCCTTGCCGAGATTCTGGGACCAGATCTGGGCGTCGGGAGCGCGGATGAAGAGCGAGAGCTTGGGCGTGTAACCCAGCTCCTTCATCTGCTTGACGATGGTCATGCCGTCGGGCGGCGTGGGCAGCGCCAGCACCAGATCGGCGCCGGCCGACTTCGCCTTCAGGATCAGATCCGAGAAATCCTTGGCCCCCGGCGCGTACTCACCGTTCAGCACCACCTGGTAGCCGGCCGCCTTCCCGGTTTCCGTCCAGGCCGTCGCCATCTCGCGACCCCAGTCCGTCTTTTCCTGGAAGATGGCCACCGCCTTCGGGCGATCCGCCGCGGGGATCAGCGCGAGCAGGCCCTGGGTGGCCAGGCCGATGTCGGGGGATTTCCAGAACGGCGAGAAGAGATAGTGGAAGCCCTGCTGGTGGATCTTCTGCAGCGCGAACGCCACCCCCAGGTACGGAATGTGATTCTTCTCGGCCACCGAGGCCGCCGCCGCGTGGAGATCGGAGCCGAAGCCGCCGAGATAACCCACCACGCCCTGGGCGGCCAGGGTCTCGAGCCGCGCCACCGTCTTGGTGGCGTCGGACTCATCGTCGAGCAGGATCAGCTCGAGCGGCACCTTCACGCCGCCCACCGTGATGCCGCCGCCCGCGTTGATGTGCTCGACCGCGAACTCGTAGCCCGCCCGGATCTGGGCGCCGCCCGCGCCGTAGCGGCCGGTGAGCGGCACCACCGCGCCCAGCTTGATGGTCTGCGCCCAGGCCGCGGTGGGAAGCGGGCCGAGCAGTGTCAGCAGGAGCAGCGCGAGAGCTTTCATCGAGGTTCTCCTCTCGACGGGGTCGGTCGATGGGATCAGGATCCCCAGACCAGACGGGCGGTCTCGGCCACGCGGCAGAGCTTGGCCCGCTGCTGTTCGGGCGAGATGCGATTGCCTTCCAGGGTGGACGCGAAGCCGCACTGCGGGCTCAGAGCCAGCCGCTCGAGCGGCACGAGCCGGGCCGCCTCCGCGATGCGCCCCCGCAGCTCCTCGACCGACTCGAGCCGCTCCGTCTTCGTGGTCACGAGCCCGAGGACCACCGTGCGATCGTCGGGCACCGCGCGCAGCGGCTCGAACCCGCCCGAGCGCTCGTCGTCGTACTCGAGCAGGAAGCGCTGGAAGCGGCCGCGGGTGAAGACGCGCGCGATCGGCTCGTAGCCGCCGGTGGCGTAGAACATGGACTGGTTGTTGCCGCGGCAGATGTGCAGGCCGAAGGTCACGTCCGGATGCCGGGCGAGCACGGAGCCGACGACCGCGTTGTCCATCTCGATGCAGGCGTCGATCAGGCGGTCCGGATCGCTGCCGCGCTGCCGGTAGCCCTCGCGGAGGGCCGGGTCCAGCAGCGCCGCGTACTGGGGCGCGTCGATCTGGACGTAGGTGCAGCCGAGCCGCGCCAGCTCCTCGACCTCGCGCCGGGTGAGGTCCACCACGTCCGCCAGGTAGGCGTCGCGGGTCGGGTAGGCGCCGGCCGACTTGTCGGGATCGTAGTAGGCGGCCGCCTGCTGCGTGCTGATCAGCGTGACCTTGGTGCGCCGGGTCGCGCGGGCGCGCAGGTAGGTGAACTCCTCGGCGCACATGCCGCGGCGCCAGCGGAGCTTCTCCACCACCACCGGGCGCTTGAAGACGAGCCGGCCGCCCGCCTCGTCGTGGAACGGGATGGCCCAGCCCCCGACCTTGTCGAAGCCGTCGAGGGCCTCGATGAGGTGACCGAAGAAGGCGTAGCGCCGCAGCTCGCCGTCGGTGACCACGTCGAGCCCGGCCTCTTCCTGGAGGCGCACCGCCTCGTCCACCGCGCGGTCCTCGATACGCCGGAGCTCCGCCGCGGTGATCTCACCGCGCTCGGCCTGCTCGCGGGCGGCCTTCAGGCCCTCCGGCCGCAACAGGCTTCCGACGACGTCACTGCGGATCACGGGCGTGGGGGGGCCCGGCCTACTCGGAGATCTTGAACATGCCCGCTTCGATGCCGAGCGCGTTCTTGCCGATACCTTCCAGCATGCGGTCCACGGTGGGGGGCATCAGGGTCGAGGTGCGCAGGTCCCGGAAGGCGCGCTCGGCCGGGAAGTCCTTGTAGGCGCCGCGCCCGCCCACCACCTGGATGACCTTCGAGGTGACCGCGAGCCCGACCTCGGTGGCGAGGTACTTGGCCTTGTTGCCGAGCACGCCGCGCTCCAGCACGTCGGCGGGCTCCCAGCGCTGCGCGGTGTCGGCCAGCACCAGGAGCGCGCCGTCCAGGTGCGCGGAGAGCTCGCCGACGTGGCGCTGCACCGCCGGGTCGTGGGCCACCGGGATGTTCTCCGGCTTCACGATGCGATGCTTGGCGTAGTCGATCGCGAAGGCGAGCGCGCCCTCCGCGATGCCGAGGTAGACCGCGGCGTAGCCGAGCGCGAAGCTCTCCACCACGCCCACCCGCAGGGCGGCGCCGGGATCGCCCATCGCGGCGTCCTTCGGGACCCGCACCCCGGTGAAGGTGACCGACGGGCTGAAGGTCGCCCGCATGCCCAGCGTGTTCCACTTGCCGTCGGTGGCGATGCCCGGCGCGTCGGCGGGCACCAGCACCTGCAGCAGCGCCTTGCCCATGTCGGTGCCACCCTCGAGCGCGCACCAGACCATGTAGCGCGAGGCGCCGAGGGCCATCGTGCAGAAGTGCTTGACGCCGTCCACCACGTAGCCGTCGCCGTCCTGGCGCACCCGGGTCTCCATCATGAACGTGCGCGAGAGGCTCACCGCCGGCTCACTGCCCCAGCTCCCGAAGAGCTTGCCCTCCCGCACCACCTCGCCGAAGTAGTGCCGCTTCTGCGCGTCGGTGCAGAGCGCGTCGATGAATCGCATGACCGTGGAGTGCATGTGCACGGTCATCGCGGTGTTGGCGCAGCCGCGCGCGATGGTCCGGATCACCCCGATGTAGGTCGGCATGTCGAGGCCGAGGCCCCCGTAGGCGGTCGGGACGCACGACGCCAGAAAGCCGTCCCGGCCGAGCACGCGCCAGGAGTCGATCGGATTGGTCCCGGCCGCGTCGTACTCGGCCGCGCGCGGGGCAATCTGCTCGCGCGTCAGCCGGGAGACCACGTCCAGTAAGGCTTGTTTTGACTGGGGGGGAGCGGCCGCCGCTCCTCCCCCAGACCCCCCCACCGGTTTGGGGTCAGTCGTCATCGGTTTCTAGCTCATGCCCCCGGCCGGCTTGCGGTTGCCGGTGATGCAGCGGCAGGTGCCGGCCTGGTGCAGCTCGATCATGTTCCCGAACGGGTCGTACATGAAGATCTGCTGCGACTGCGGGCCCACCACGCCCATGGTCACCCAGAAGTCCACGCCCATCCGCTCCAGCTCGGCCTTGGCTTCCTGGATGTCGGGCACCGCCAGGGCCACGTGCGGCCGCGAGGGATCCTTGTCCGGCCCCTGGGCGAACTTGGACTGGCCGTCGACGCCCATGAGATGGATCTGAGCCGTTCCGCCCACGTCCATCCAGAAGCCGTCGATGGTCGGGATCGTGGGACGGCCCTGATCGGCGTCGAGGCCGAGCACGTCGTGGTAGAAGCCGTAGGCTTTCTTCACCTCGGCGGGTGAGGGACCGACGCGGATACCGTGATGGTGGAGCTCAAGCACTTTGACGGCCATGGATGCCTCCTGTGAGCGTGCCCCATATCCCCTTGGGGAGGAACAGGACGAACGCGGAGAAGATCGCACCGATCACGATGGGCCAGGACTCGGTGAACAGGCTGAGCCGCTCCTCCAGGATCAGGTAGGTCGCGGCGCCCACGAAGGGACCGAAGAAGGTCCCGGCGCCGCCCAGGAGCGTCATCATGACCACCTGGCCGGAGGTGGTCCAGTACAGCGACTCGATCGGCACGACGGTGAGCCGGAGGGCGTCGAGCGCCCCCGCGAGCCCGGCGAAGCAGGCGGAGAAGACGAAGGACAGGTGTTTCACGCGGTTGACGTCGTAGCCGCAGGCCACCGCGCGGCTGCCGTTCTCGCGGATGGCCTGGAGCACCGCCCCGAAGGGCGAGTCGAGGATGCGCTTGAGCATCGCCACCGCCAGCCCGACCAGGACGTAGGAGAAGTAGTAGAAGCCGAGCGTGGTCTCGATCGAGTACTTCCAGGGACCGAGCCCCAGCGTGAGCTGCGGGATGCCCCGGAGCCCGTCGTCGCCGCCGGTCCAGTCGGCCAGATGGAAGCCGGTGAAGTAGAGCAGCTGCGCGAAGGCGAGGGTGAGCATCGCGAAGTAGATGCCGCGACGGCGCAGGCAGAAGAAGCCGATGACCGCGCCGCCCGCGGCCGAGAGCAGGAGGCCGGCGCCGAGCCCGGCCCACAGCGAGCCCACGTGGAGCTTCGCGAGCGCGATGCCGGTACCGTAGGCCCCGAGGCCGTAGTAGGCGGCGTGCCCGAAGGAGAGCAGCCCGGTGTAGCCGTAGAGCAGGTTGAAGCCGAGCGCGAAGAGCCCGAAGATCAGCACCTGGGTGGCGAGCGAGCGGTTCGGCACCAGGAACGGGAAGAACGCGAAGAAGACCCAGAACGCGAGCACCGGATGCGCGCCCACCGCGCCGGCGATGGATCGAAGCGCGCTCATTCGAGCAGACCCGCCTCGCCGAACAGCCCGCTCGGCCGCACCAGCAGCACCACCGCCATGACCACGAACACCATGATCTCGGCGAGCTTGGGGACGAAGAGCGTGGTGAGCCCGACCACCTGCCCGATGAGGAGGCCCGCCACCACCGCGCCGAGCAGGCTGCCCATGCCGCCCACCACGATCACCACGAACGACTCGATCACCATGGTCACGCCCATCTCGGCGTAGGCGCCGCGCATCGGGCCGGCCAGGATGCCGGCCAGCCCCGCCAGCGCGGTACCGAGGCCGAAGACGAGCAGCCAGATGCGCGAGAGATCGATGCCGAGCGCGCGGACCATGAGGGGATCGCGCGAGCCCGCGCGGATGATGAGCCCGATGTTGGTGCGCCCGAGGAAGAGGTAGAGGCCGACGAGGACCGCGACGATCACCACGACCAGGAAGAGCCGGTAGGCGGGGAAGGCCATGAAGCCGAGGTCGACGGCGCCCGCCAAGGCGCGGGGCGGATCGAGGGTGAGCCCGATCTTGCCCCAGATCACCTTGACCCCCTCGACGAGGATCAGCGAGAGGCCGAACGTGAGTAGCAGCGGGTCGTCGGGCGAGCGGCCGTAGAGTCGCCGGATGAGGAAGCGCTCCATCAGCAACCCGAGGGCGCCGACCATGAGCGGCGCCACGATCAGGGCGACCCAGAAGCTCTTGGTGTAGGTGAGCAGGAACACGCCGAAGTACGCCCCCAGCATGAACAGCGCGCCGTGGGCGAAGTTCACCACCGTCATCAGCCCGAAGATCAGGGAGAGGCCGATGGCGAGCAGCACGTAGATCATCCCGAGCACCAAGCCGGTGAAGACCTGGGCCAGGAGCGTCGAGAGATCCGGCACGAGCCTAGGCTAGACCCTTCTCCTTGCAGGTGCGGTCCAGCTCCTCGTTGGCCGGGATCTTCGTCACGATCTCGGCGAGACCCCACTCCCCCTTGGTCTTGCCCGGCTCGCGCCCCTTCACGATCCAGAGATCCTGGAAGGACTTGTTGTCGCACGTCCGCCACCACTGCTTGCCCTTGTAGTGGTCGTAGGTCGGGTTCTTCCGCAGCGCGTCCGCCACCGCCTCGGAGTCGAAGGACTTGGCGAGCGTGCAGCCTCGCGCGACTTCCATGACGCCGCTGAACGCGTAGGCGCCGTAGTCACCGGGAGGCGCGTTGTACTTCTTCCGGTAGATCTCCACGTACTGCTTCGCGGAGGGGACGTTCTCCTCGAGCTCCCAGTAGAAGCTGGTGCCGCCGTAGATGTCCGCGTAGAGATCCGGCCCGCCTTCCTTGAGCTGGGGCAGCCAGTGCAGGGGCTGGGCGATGCGCATGGTCTTCTTCATGCCGTAGCTCTGCACCTGCTTGAGGAAGGCGATGTTGTCCGCGCCCGGGGTCATCGAGACCAGCACCTCGGGCTTCGCCCCCTGGATCTTCGGCAGGTGTGCGGAGAACTCGGCGCTGCCGAGCGGGTAGGGTGTGGAGCCGAGGAGCGTGCCGCCCTGCTTGGCGAGCACCTCCTGGAGCACCATGTTGTTCTGCTTGCCCCACGCGTAGTCCGCGTAGATGATCCACCACTTCTTGCCGAGGTTCTGGGCGATCCAGTTGCCGACCGCGCGGCTGGTGATCGTCGGGTTGAGCGCCTCGTGGAAGGTGAGCGGGCTGGTGTCCGGCTTGGCGCTGATCTCGTCCGACTGGCTCACCGAGATGAAGAGCACCTTGGACTTCTTGGTCTGCTCGTTGATGGCCATCTGGACGTGGGCGGCGAGGCCTCCGACCACGAACTGAACCTGGTCGTTCTCGATCAGCTCCTTGGTGCGCTGGGCTCCGACCGCCGGCTTCAGCTGGTCGTCGCGGAAGAGGACCTCGACCTTGCGACCGAGGACGCCGCCCTTGGCGTTGAGCTCGTCCATGGCCAGGGTCGCGCCGCGCTGCTGGTCGGCCGCGAGCGCGCCGAAGGGGCCGGTGAGCGGCAGCGGGAAGCCGATCCGGAGGACGTCCTTGCTCTGCGCCCGCAGGATCGCCGGGAAGGATAGAGCCGCGGCGCCGGCCGCGGTGGTCGCCAGGAATGAGCGCCGATCCATGGGATTGCCTCCTCTGCGCTGAGTGAGCACGCCTCTTCGGGGGACGGGTGGCCAGATGATAGGAGCCGGGCCGGGGCGTGTCAATCGTGTTAAGATGCCGCACGTTTGCGCAGATTACGCGGTGCGGCGACGCCGCCCCGAAGCGACCCATGACCACTCGCCACGTCGGTGCCCGGCTCAAGCGCCCGGATGATCCTCGGCTCCTCACCGGCCGGGGCCGCTACGTGGACGATATCGCGCTGCCGCGCATGGTCCACGTGGCCTTCGTGCGCAGCCCGCATCCACACGCGGCCGTCACCCGCCTCGGGCTCGACGCCGCCCGCGCCAGCGCGGGGGTGGTCGCGGTGCTGACCGGCGCCGACGCGGCCCGGCTGTGCAAGCCCTACCGTGGCGTGCTGCTCCACTACACCGGCATGAAGACCGGCGCGATGCTGCCGCTCGCCACCGACTGCGTGCGCTACGTGGGCGAGCCCGTCGTCGCGGTGGCCGCGGAGAGCCGCGCTCTCGCCGAGGACGGGGCCGAGCGGGTGACGGTGGAGTACGAGCCGCGGCCCGCGGTGCTGAGCGCTGATGCGGCCCGCGCGCGGCCGCCCATCCACGGAGAGCTCGCCGACAACGTGATCTACGAGACACGACTCGCCGGGGGCGACGCGGCGGCCGCCTTCGCGGCGGCGGCGCGAGTCCATCGCCGGCGCTTCACCATCGGCCGCCACACCGGGGTCCCGATGGAGCCCCGCGGCCTCGTGGCCGACTTCGATCCGTCCACCCGCGCGCTCACCCTCTGGATCTCCACCCAGGTCCCGCACATGATGCAGGCGGTGGTGGCCGATCTCTTCGGTCTCCCCGAGCACCGGGTGCGGGTGATCGCCCCCGACGTGGGCGGCAGCTTCGGCATCAAGATCCACGTCTACCAGGACGACATGGCGGCGTGCGCGCTCGCCCTCGCGCTGGGGCGACCGGTGAAGTTCGTGGCCACGCGCCGGGAGTCGTTCGTCTCCGACATCCACGCCCGCGAGCAGTCCGTCGACGTCGAGGTGGCCGCGGACGCCGACGGCACGCTCACCGCGATGCGCGCGGCGATCACCGCCACCGTGGGGCCGTACTCCGCGTTCCCGCGCTCGAGCGTGGTCGAGGGCGGCCAGGTGCTGCGCCTCCTGCCCGGGCCCTATCGCGTCCGCCACTACGACGCCACCCTCGCGGTGCTCGCCCAGAACAAGGTGATCACCTCGCAGTACCGGGCGGTCGGCCACCCCATCGCGGCCGCGGTCACCGAGAGCATGGTGGACCTGGTCGCGCGCGACCTGGGTCTCGATCCCGCCCTGGTGCGGCGCCGCAACCTGGTGCGGCCCGAGGAGCTGCCGTACACCTCGATCGCGGGCAACGTCTACGACAGCGGCAGCTATCACGCCGCGCTCGATCGCCTGCTCGAGGCCGCGGGCTACGCGGCCCTGCGCCGGCAGCAGGCGGCGGCGCGCGCGGCCGGGCGGCATCTCGGCATCGGGCTGTCGTGCTTCGTCGAGCTGACCGGGCCCGGCGCGCAGTTCTACGGCATCGGCGGCGCGCCCATCTCGGGCCAGGAGGGCGCCACGCTCAGGCTCGAGCCGTCGGGTGCGGTCACCGCGCTGGTCGGCGTGACCAACCAGGGCCAGGGCACGCCGCTCGCGCTGGCCCAGATCGTCGCGGACGAGCTGGGCGTGGAGGTGGACGATATCGCGGTGCACGCGGGCGACACCGCCATGGGTCCCTACGGCGGCGGCACCTGGGCGAGCCGCGGCACTCCGATCGGCGGCGCGGCCACGCTCCTGGGTGCCCGCGCGCTGGGCGAGCGCATCCGGCGCGCCGCCGCGGTCCTGCTCGAGGCCGCCGTCGAGGACATCGTGCTCGCGGACGGGCGCGCGGCGGTGCGGGGCAGCCCCGACCGGAGCCTGAGCCTGCGCGAGGTGGCGCGCGCGGTGCACTTCCGCTCCAACGAGCTGCGAGGGCTCGAGCCGAGCCTCGAGGCGACCGTGCACTTCACCAATCCGTCGCCGTGGACGTTCACCAACGGGGCGCACCTGGCGGTGGTCGAGGTGGACGCCGAGACCGGCGTGGTCGCCGTGCTGCGCTACGTGACGGTCGACGACTGCGGGCGCATCGTCAATCCCGCCCTCGTCGAGGGACAGATCGCGGGCGGCATCGCGCAGGGCCTGGGCGGCGCGCTCTCGGAGTGGTGCGTCTACGACGAGGCCGGGCAGCCGCTCGCGACCACGCTGATGGAGTACGCGGTGCCGACCGCGGCCGCGATGCCGCCGCTGGAGCTCCACCACCTGGAGACCCCGGCGCCGGGGCTGCCCGGCGGCTTCAAGGGCGCGGGGGAGGCCGGCACCACCGGCTCGCCCGCCGCGATCCTCAACGCGGTGAACGACGCGCTCGCCCCGCTCGGGGTCATGCTCACCGACCAGCCGCTCACCAGCGAGCGGGTCTGGCGGGGGATCCGCGAGGCGCGGGTCCGCTAGCGCGCGACCTCGCGGAAGCAGGCCGGCAGCGCGCGCGGGCTCGCGCAGAGCCGGTCCGCACCCGCGTCGGCCAGCTCCCGCTCGCTACCGAATCCCCACAGGGCGCCGATGGATCGAATGCCGTGGATCCGGGCCGCCGCGATGTCGCTCTCGCGATCGCCCACCATGATCGAGGTCTCGGCCCGGATGACCCTCTCCTCGAGCAGATGGGCCAGCAGGTCGGTCTTGCGGTCGAAGCGCCCGCCCGGCTCGGCCCCGTAGATGCCGGCGAAGTGCCGGGCCAGGTCGAAGTGGGTCACGATGCGCGTGGCCGCGTGCTGCAGCTTGGCGGTGGCCACGAAGAGCGGCCCGGCGAGGCGCGCGGTGCCCTCGAGCATCTCGGGGACACCGTCGTATACGCGGTTCTCGAAGAGCCCGACCTCGTCGTAGCGGGCCCGGTAGTGGGCGAGCGCGGTCTCGATCAGCGACGGATCGCCGGTGTCGAGGAGCGTCGCGAGCGTGCCGCGCAGCGGAGGGCCGATGAAGGTGGCGAGCACCTCGTCGTCGGGGCAGGGCCGGCCTAGCCGATCGAGCGCGTGGCGGAGGGAGCCGGTGATGCCGGCGCGCGAGTCGGTGAGGGTGCCGTCGAGATCGAAGAGGACGGTGAGGCCGCTCATGGCGGAGTCTCTCGTCGCGCTACCGCCCGCGGCGGTGCCGGTTCATCTTGGAGCGGGCTGGACAACTACCGCATCGACCGCGAGCCCAGGGCTCGGGGGAGTGTCCTCGGCCTCCGCGACGACGGTCCACTTGACCGAGGCGCTGGTTCCGTTCCCGGTGACGTGGCCCCGGAACAATGCCCCGTCCGCGCGCAGTCCAAGAAGGCGCATCTCGTTCCAGGTGCTGGTGAGCACGGTGACCTGAGTCAGTCCCTTCATGATGGTTCTCCTCTCACCAATGAACGTATCACTGATGAGAGCCCGCCCGTCGGCCTGCCGATCGAGCCATGCAAGCGCTGCGCGACGTTCGAAAGGTGGTGGGCCAAAGGCCTGGGACCAAAGCCCTAGGCTCCGCTCGCCCGTCTACCAGTCACCCGCGTACGCGGTGCGGTGGGGCGCGGTCAGCGGGGCCCACCGGGCCCACCGCAGCTCCAGGAGCTGGCGCGAGTGCAGCAGATCGTGGGCCGGCCACGAGGCGGCCAGGTCGCCCGCGGTGATGGATCCGAACGGGGCCGCGTACGCCCGGCTCCAGTCGGTCGCGGGCAGCGCGCCGAGCCAGGCGAGCGAGCGCTCCCGCTCGGCGAGGAAGCCGGCGAGGCTCTCGGCCAGCTCGCGCTCGTTGTAGCGCCGCGCCACGACCCACCCGGCCGGATCGATCGGGACCCAGGGGTCCGCCGGCCGGTTCAGCACCAGGTCGAGCCGCGGCCGAAAATCCTCGCGCTCCTCGTCGTGGAGGTGACAGACCACCTCTAGCATCGACCAGGCCCCGGGCGTGGGCCGGAGCCGCGCCTCCTCGGGCGAGACGCCGGCCACCAGGGCCCGGATGGTCGCGGCGCCGTCGGCCAGCTCGCGTCGCAAGACGTCCCGGTCGAGGCTCACTTGTGGAGCGCGGCGGTGATCTCGTCGAGGCGCTCCCTGAGCGCGTCGGCCACCTCGACGTTCTTGTAGGACATGATGATCAGCTTCACCGAGACGAGGAAGACGCCGGCCTCCAGCAGCATGTCGTGCGAGAGGCCTTTCATGAACAGCGCGATCACGAAGAGGGCGAAGGTGATGACGATCACGAGCACCGAGCCGAGATCGAGGTACCGCCGCATCCTGGGCATGCGCCCTCCTGTGGATTTTTGC